>Ga0209777_10000802_pt1 | contig 48738 bp, 44 predicted proteins | sample FrelakmetHBP12HB_FD_187147 | JGI IMG/M metagenome (GOLD analysis project Ga0209777, IMG submission 187147) | Freshwater lake sediment microbial communities from the University of Notre Dame, USA, for methane emissions studies -HBP12 HB (SPAdes)... | ecosystem: Environmental > Aquatic >... | reverse complement strand
ACTCTGGGATAAGTAGTTGGGAGTTTTTTGAATATTTCAAGGACAGTGATATAGGCTTTGCAATAGAAATTAAGGATTTAGAAGTATTTCAAACACCGGTTGATCCTAGCTTGTTTGTTCCAGGCTTCAAGCCACCACGTTCTTTTAGATATATTGATGGTCAATTATCATGCATAAATGTAATTTCAGGGATTCCGCCTTCGATTTAGCTCCCCTTCTGGCTTCGTAAATGGCGCACAAACCGCCGGGTGCGCTTGTCCCAGCCCAGGAAAATGTCAGCGGCCAGCAGGGCGAAGCGTAACTCGGGGTAAGTGACATCGGTGATAGGGACGTTCATGCCCAGCACGGCTGCCACGGCTATGAAACTGGCATTAAGCATCGAACGTGCCGGCATGCCGAAGCTGACATTGCTGGCGCCGCCCGTGATGCTGTGCTCCGGGAACTCTTGGCGCAGCCTCTGGATTGTTTCCAGGGTGACACGGGCCGCCTGGTCATCTGCGCCCACCGACATGACTATGGGGTCGAAGATCACATCCTCTGCCTTCACGCCGGCCCGTATCGCTGCCTGAAGCACCTCATGGGCGATTTTCACCCGCTCTCAGTTCTAAGCCACTTGATTTTTTAATGGATTACAGCAATGATGTTACATACAGATTTTATGACTCTCTCTTCTCGGTAGGGGGCAGGGTATGGGAGACTAAATGGAGATGCTGACGGAGGTGAAGTTACATGTCAGAGGTTGATGGAGGCAGTCTTGTTGCTAAAGCGCTGAAGGCCGAGGGGGTGAAATACCTTTTCGTGCTATGGGGCTTCCACATATTCACTATCATCGAAGCCTGCGAGCGTGAGGGAATCAAAGTAATCGATACCCGACATGAGCAGGCGGCAGGTCATGCTGCGGAAGGCTGGGCCAAGGTGACCGGACAGACGGGTGTAGCTGCAGTAACAGCGGGCCCGGGTGTCACTGACGTGGTCACCGCAGTGGCCAACGCATTCCAGGCAGGGAGCCCCATGCTTGTCCTGGGAGGGCGCAGTCCGGTGAACTCTTTTGAGAAAGGCACCCTCCAGGAGCTCGATCACCTCGGGTTCATGAAGCCCATTACTAAATGGGCTCGCACCGTGTTCGAAGCTAAGCGCATCCCGGAGTATGTCAGCATCGCCTATAGACATGCCCTGGCCGGCAGACCGGGCCCCGTGTTCCTCGAATGCCCCATCGACGTACTTGAGAGCCAGGTTGATGAGTCTCAGGTCTTCTTTCCCGAGCCCGCGAAGTCCCGGGCTACCTCCAAAACACCGGGCAATCCCGACCTGATTAAGGCGGCAGCCAAGCTTCTCGCCGCCTCACGAACACCTGTGGTTATAGCAGGGAATACCGTATACTGGTCCCGGGCCAGCCAGGAACTCCAACAGTTCATCGAAGCCCTCCATGCCCCCGTGTTTTTGAACGGCATGGGACGCGGCTGTATATCCAGCGACCACCCTCAGTTCTTTGTCTATTCCCGACGTTTCGCCCTGAGCCAGGCCGATGTCGCCGTGCTCATCGGAACCGAAATCGATTTCAGGTTGAACTACGGTGCACCGCCCCTGTTCAATCCGAAGGGAAAGGTGATCCAAATCGACATCGACCCGACCGAGATCGGGCATAACCGAGACATCGATGTCGGCATCGTGGGGGACGCCAGAGAGGTGTTGCAGCAACTGCTGGCAGAGCTGGACAAAAAAAGAATGCCCCGGAGAACGGCCTGGCTGGAAAAGGTCCGAGCCTCCGAGGCGGAGAGGCTCAAGGCTCTCGAGCCTTTCCTGAACTCCAATGCGGTCCCCATCCATCCCCTGAGGCTGTTGAAGGATGTGGGAGACTTCCTGGACCGCGACGCCATTGTAGTCGGCGATGGAGGCGACATCGTCTCCTTCGCTGCTCAGGTTCTAAAAACCCACTACCCCGGACACTGGCTCGATACAGGTAAGCTGGGATGCCTGGGAGTGGGGACTGGTTTCGCTATGGCGGCAAAACTGGCCAGGCCCGACAAGCAGGTACTTATTGTATACGGGGATGGTTCTTTTGGCCTCAATGGCATGGAGTTCGACACTATGGTTCGGCACAACATACCGGTAGTATCGGTTATCGGAAACAACCGTGCCTGGATGCCCATCGTCGAGGGTGATCCCGGCCTGGCTCGGCACCTGGGTTGGGCCAGGTACGATAAGGTTGTGGAAGCCCTGGGTGGCCACGGTGAGTTCGTGGAGCGCCCTGAGCAAATCCGCCCTGCCTTGAAGAGAGCCTTCGCCAGCGGGCTTCCCGCCGCCATTAACGTGATGATCGACCAGACGAAAGGCTATTTTCATGTGACCTCGACCCTGGGAGCGCCGAAATAGACTCTGAGCGAGACGTGGGGAAATGCGGATTGTCTTAATCGGGCAAGCTGCCTTCGGAGAAAAAGTTCTGGGGGCCCTGCTGAACAAGGGGGAGCAGGTTGTAGCTGTTTACGTACCCCCTGACAAACCGGGCTCCAGGGCCGACCCTCTCAAGGAATCGGCTCAGCAGCACGGTATCCCTGTTTTCCAGCCCCTACGCATGCGTGATCCCGATGTCTATCACAAATTTGTGGAGCTAGCGCCGGACCTCGGGGTTATGGCATTCGTGACCGACATTGTGCCCCAGTCCATCCTGGACTGTCCCAGGCTGGGGACTATTCAATATCATCCCTCATTATTACCCAGGCATCGCGGCAGAAGCGCCATCAACTGGGCTATTATCAACGGTGATACCGTAACAGGCATCACCATCTTGTGGCCCGATGCAGGGATTGATACCGGCCCCATCCTGCTGCAAAAAGAGGCTGATATCTCCCCCGGTGATACCGTAGGCTCGCTTTATTACAATAAGCTTTTTCCGCTGGGCGTAGAAGCCATAATCGAGTCAATCGACCTTATCTACAAGGGGGAGGCCCCCAGGATACCCCAGGACGAGTCTCAGGCCACCTATGAACATCCCTGTCGGGAGAAGGACGCTGTTATCGCTTGGGCTCAGCCTATAGTGAAGGTTTACAATCTGATTCGCGGCACAAATCCCCAGCCTGGTGCTACCGCCTCGCTGCGCGGCCGGAAACTCAAGGTATTCGAGTGTGAGCTGATCATGCAGAATGTCACTGCTATGCCCGGCGAGGTTATGGAAAGCTCCGACAGAGGCATAGCCGTTGCCGGCCAGGGGGGATGGCTGCTTATCAAGCGAGTGCAGCCGCAGGGACAACCCAAGATTAATGCTTCAGAGTACGCCCTCTCAGCAGGCCTTAAAGCGGGGGAGAGATTTGGCTAACTGGCCGCAGCAGCGCTTTCTGTAGGGGCACGGTGCACCGTGCCCAAGCTTGAGTAGCCGCAATATGCCTCCATGTTACCTGTGCAGACTTCCGGATATCGAGTCGAAAACAAGAAAGGGCTATGCGTAAAGTGGGGCTCTAAAAGCACTTGATTTTGGAGTAAGCCTGACAGCAAGCGCAGATAAAAAGAAGCAAAAAGGGACCCCGCCGACAGCTACAAGACAATTGCTCTGAAGCTGACCTTCATGTGTAATTTTCCGCGCACTATTTTGGACAAGAAGCTGAGGATGGTTTAAGCAGGAGAGTCAAAAAAGGAACCTTTCTTGGAAGATTCAACTACCCCAATACGACTTTGTTTTGGAGAATCCGCGGAGAATTGTACTTTGGTCGTTGCCTATTGCACAATCCGTCAGATTGTTACGCTATGAACCCTTTCGTGCAGCTAGTTGACCAGAACCCACAAAACTCGCATTATAGGTGGTACAGGAAAGGGAGCATGACCGTGACATTTATGGATTTCTCTAGAAACCAAATCAGGAAATTGTTGACTGAAGAGAACAATATGATACTTGAAAATAAGGTTCCTTCATGCGAGAGCCTTGAAAGGAAGTTTCAAGATATCAGTGAATTTGGACTCTATCTCCATATCCCTTTCTGCAGACAAATATGTCCTTACTGCCCATACAACAGGGAGATTTATCAACCTGAGGCGGCAGAAATGTATACCAGAGCTGTCAAAAAGGAAATCGATTTCTATTCTGCTCTTTTTGGTGATAAACCTGTGACCTCTTTTTACATTGGTGGCGGGACACCTACGACAATGCTCTATAGCGGGCTTGGCAATATCTTAGAGCATATCTTTAGAAATTTTAATATGCAGTGTGATATACATATGGAGAGTCATCCTAATGATTTGAGCTCAGACAACCTCAACACTATAAGGTCTCTTAACATAGAAAATCTAAGTACCGGAGTGGAAGCTCTGCAAGACAAACACCTAAGAATCCTCAATAGACCATACAATACAAAAGAAGTGAAGGCAGCAGTTGAAAGGGCTGTGAATAAAGGATTCAAATGTTTCAATGTGGACTTCATTTTTGCTTTGCCCAATCAGACCTATGGTGAGTTGGAGCAGGCAGGTCATGAGCTGGTTGAGATGGGGGTTGACCAGGTTGCAGCTTATCCTCTTTTCTATTTCCCTTACACCAAAATGGGAGAGTCGGCTAGGCACAGTAACAACAGCTTACGAAATATCTTTAAGAGAAGAAATATGCTTCGTATCCTAGAGGATATATTTTATGATGAGAAATATGAACGAACGTCAGTCTGGGCATTCACCAAAGAGGGGGTCCCAAAATATTGTTCTGTGACAGTGCCCCTTTATGTTGGTCTCGGTGCGAGTGGAGGCTCTTACTTAAAAGATATTTTCTACCTTAACACCTTTAATGTCGCCGAATACATAAAGAGACTTGAGAATGGAAGAATGCCAATTGCCCTATCATTAGATTTGTCAGAAAGCATGCAGATGGCATGGTGGTTTTACTGGAGAGTCTATGAGACAAGGTTCAAGAGAAGTGATTTCAAGAGGAGATTTGGAAAGGAGTTCAATGAAATATATGGGAAATACATGAAGCTGTTTTCTCCTTTTCGCTTAATACAGAAGGATGACGGAAACGAGGTAACCCTATCTGATAAAGGTACTTATTGGCTGCATGCCCTTGAAGACTTGTTTTCGCTGGATTACATTAGCAAACTATGGGGAAGTTCCCAGCAGGATCCCTGGCCTAAAAGAGTAGTCTTATGAGAGTCATGAGACAAATGATTTATGGAATTACATACATCATTAATCGTCAAATCTTTAAAAAAAACACTCCCCTTATAGCTGGCTTAACTGTAACTAACAAATGTAATCTAAGATGCCGGCACTGCAGGGTCACTGACCGTGAGGCTGAGGAACTAAGCTTTGAAGAAGCAATTACTATTCTTGATTCATTTTACAAAGAAGGAGGTCGTACGGTTTACCTTCAAGGTGGCGAACCATTTATTTGGCATGACAGACAACATAGTCTTGAAGATATTGTGGAATATGCTCATGAAAAAGGATTTCTCGCAGCTATTATCTTTACAAACGGCACAATGCCAATAAAAACATCAGCCGATACCGTATTTATTAGTGTGGATGGGCTTCAAAAAACTCATGATTACCTGCGTGGAGAAACATTTGACAAAATAATGGAAAATATCTGTGAATCACAACATCCCTCTCTTTTCATAAATTTTACAATAAATAACTATAACAAAGATGAAATTGAAAATTTTTGTAAGTACATAGATAAAATAAGTCGGATACGCGGAATATTCTTTTATTTTCACACACCATATTATGGGTATGATGATTTGTATATAGAACCTACTGAAAGAAATGAAATTCTAGGCAGACTATTATCTCTACAAAGGAAATACAAAATATTAAACTCGCAAGCAGGTTTAAAGTCAGCATTAAATAATGATTGGGAGCGTCCATTAGATATCTGCCGTGTTTACGAAAAAAGAGAGTTGTATGAATGTTGTAGGTATCCTGGAGACCCAAAATTGTGCCAGAACTGTGGATATTTAAGTTATGCTGAAGTAGATCAGACATTGATATTGAAGCCGTCAGCTATTTTAAATGCACTGAAATATTTTTAGATTCAGTTTAAAGAAGCAAAAAAAGGACCGCTCCGACAAGCTACCGGACAATTGCTCTGAAGCTGGTCTTCATGTGTAATTTTCCGCGCACCATTATAGACAAGAAGCTAATGACAGTTTAAGCAGGAGAGTCAAAAAGGAAGGATAAAGCAAAATATGTTACAATTTTGTCACATTTCATTTCTTGATTTTATATCTTCTTTATCCTAATTGCGTATAATGTCGTCAATACGTAAAATACGTAAGGAGATGATTGAATCATGATGATATCAAACACGGGAGGTTGCTATGGAAGAAGTTGAGAAGATGATAAAGACTTCTATGGGCGAGATAGAGAGGCTGTTAAGCAGCAGGACTGTAGTTGGAGAGCCGGTAACTGCTGAGGGGAATACTATCATTCCCCTTGTTAGCTTCGGCTTCGGATTTGGTGCCGGTGGCGGTCCTGGTGGTGTTCCTGGAAAAGGGGATAAGGAGGGAAAGGGTGCGGGGATGGCTGGCGGTACCGGCGGTGGCGGAGGGATCAAGCCCGTTGCCATAATCGTCATTAACAAGGATGGGGTACGTGTAGCGCCCATTGTTGGAGGCGTTGCCACAGTCCTGGAGAAGGTTGGTGAGGTTATCGTCAAGGCAATCGAGAAGCGCGGCGAGAAAAAGAAGGAAGAATAGAGAGGCTTGTGGATCCTTGCTACAGTCCTGGGCGTATTTACTTTCATTATTCTATTGCTGACTGTACCCGTTGATCTAGTTTTCGATATTGAGAAGGACGAAGCTTTTCACCCAAGGGTGCGTATCGGGTGGATGTTCAATCTGATTGGCAAGGATATAAAGAGGAAGAAAAAGCCAAAGAAAGAAAAGGCAAAGAAGAAGAAAAGAAGAATAAAGCCCTTCATAGCTATGCTCAGGGCCAGAGGCTTCCTGCGCAGGCTATTGAGGTTTGTCAGGGATATCTTTCGAATCTGCCACGTACGTGACTTTGAATTAGATCTTCGAATTGGTTTGAGTGATCCGGCAGATACTGGTATGCTTTTCGCCGTAATAGCGCCTGTAATGGTCCAACTTAAGACTTTTACACCGCTGGACATTCAGATTCTACCGGACTTTGAACAGACAGGGCTTCAAGGTCACGTCAAGGGCGATTTGAGGGTATTCCCTATTCAACTCATCTTTATAGGAACGTTGTTTGCCCTTTCGCCGGCGACAATAAGGGCGATAAAGAGCATGGTGTTAGCTTGGCGCAAATGAAACAGATGCAAGCTTGCAATCCAATCACCGTGGGCGATGTGAAGTTGGTCCCATTGGAACGAATATTCATGCACCACGATAATAGCAAGAAGGGTTTTTTCATCTACGTAACTAAGGAACCCATCGGAGTTGTGATTATCTCTCCGCATGGTCGATACGCCACTGACATAAACGGCAAGTCGGTACCACTGGGGACGTATCTCCAACAAATCAATGGTTTAAAGGAAATATTAAACACTCTATAATAATGGTAGTTAACAGCCTTCATAACTGATATTTCATGCAGCAGTCTGATGGAGTTCTCGAACCTCCGACCTTCTGTGTGGTTAACTGGAACACGGTGGTGTTAGCTTGCGGGGTTACTTGCAATTCTTGACATGAATATCGGTGCCTTGAGGGTCAGGCTGCTCTTCTTACCTCCACTGGCGGCCCCCCAAGACTGGGGGACTTAGGCGGCTGACAAGAGAGCAGTCAGACCTCTCGGACTATCCAATCACCATCTCTATCAGGTGGGGACCCGATTCCCTAATTGCTTTGCCAAGCTCGCGCGCCAGACCTTCGGCGGTATGCACCGACATCGCCGGAACACCCAGTCCTTTGGCAACACTCACCCAGTCGATGGTGGGACGCTCCAGTTCCATGAGAGATGAGGCTCTTGGCCCCACCGACTCGATGCCAACCCGTTTAAGCTCTACCTTCAAAATATTATAGCTCCGGTTTGCGCAAATCAGCGTGGTGACGTTCAGCGATTCGCGGGCTTGCGTCCACAATGCCTGCAAAGTGTACATCGCGCTTCCGTCGGCCTCGAAGTTAATCACATGCCTGTCCCGGCATGCCAGCGCTGCCCCCGTGGCACACGGCATGCCGTGCCCCAGCGAGCCCCCGGTAAGGGTAAGATAAGTGTGGGGCGACAGACCTGCGCCGAGCGGGTAATAGCTGAATGATGATGTCAACCCCTCATCCACAACGATCGCATCTTCCGGCTGGGTTGCCGCTACGGTGAGGCAGGCCTTTTCTCCGGTTAGCTCTCCCGACGGAACAGCGGGGCGGGCGCGCTTCGAGCCAATTTTACCCGAGATCTTTGCATACTGCGGCGCGTCCAGGGCATCTGCCAGCGCCTCCAGGACCGCAATGACGTTTTGTCTCCCGGTATCGATGCGGATCTTCCTGCCTGTCTCCGGCAGCAGTTGGCTGGCAACCCCCTTGTAGCCGAAAAAAGCCACAGGTTCCTTTACGCCTGCCAGCACAATGACTTTGTATTGAGAGAGAAGCTTGATCGCCGGCTCCGGAAAATAGGGGAGGCGCGGCACATCGGGCAAGCCGGCGCCTCTCTCCACATACGGAGGAAACCCATCGGTGAGCAGAGCACACCCGGTAGCCGCCCTGATTCGTGCAGCGGCATGCAGGCCTCGGCTGCGCAAAGCCCTGCCCCCTATCATAAGGGCTGCCTTGCTCTTACTTCGCAGAAGACGGGAAGCCTGTTCGATGCGCCCGGAGTCAACAGGGGCAAACGAGAATTTGGGCGTTGCCACGCGAACACCGGCAGGTTCCGCCCACTGATGGTCGTTGGGCACTATGAGGGTTGCTACCTGTCCGTACCTGGCGGCGGCAACCGCCTCCGCCACGTCCCGGGACAACGCTTCCGGCGCTTTGTTCGTCCTCTGCCACCCCGATACCGAACCGGCCAGCCTTTCGATATCCATTGCCAGAGGAGGATCTGATGCCCGGTGCCATGTGGCGTGTTCGCCGACTATGTTCAAAACCGGCGTTTTGGCCCTGCGCGCATTGTGCAGGTTGGAGATTCCGTCCGCAAACCCCGGCCCCAGATGAAGCAGAGTCATAGCCGGTTTGTCCAGCATTCTCCCGTAGCCATCGGCTGCGCCGGTGCACACACCTTCGAAGAGACACAGGACGGGTTTGATGCCAGGCTCTGAATCGAGCGCCACGACTATGGGCATCTCCGTGGTCCCGGCGTTGGCAAAGCATATGTCGATACCTGCTTTGACCGCAGTCTTGACCAGCAGTTCCGCACCGTTCACAATTGGCTTCCTTTCGGACGTTTGCTTCTCTTAGCGCAGTATAGTGATTGCCCGAGCGGTTGACAAGAGTATCCCCGCGCATCCGATCAGGACTTGATGGGAAAGCCCCGGCTCAGGCGGAATAGGATAGGGGCACGGTGCGCCGTGCCACAGCTTGAGTAGCCGCAATATGCCCCCATGTTACCCGTTCAGCCTTCCGGATATCGAGTTGAAAACAAGGAAGGTCAAGGCGTAAAGGAATGGGGATGAAAAAGGTGGGTTTCGCTACGCTTCACCCACCCTGTGGTTCCTAGTTAGTGAAAAAACGAGAGGTTCACATCTATACAACAGACTGAACTGTGAAAAGGTCCATGAAACAACTTAATGCGAAATTGTCAGTCATACCAGTGATGAAGTCGCTAACAATTTGCCCTTTGTTACTCTCAGTGTACTGCATGTCCCTCAAGAAGTCAGCAAATACCGCGCAAAAATAATTGGAATGATTACCACTTTTCAATTCATCTGATTTTTTACTATCTTCGAGTATGTTGAGGAAATAGTTAAACAACTCGTTTAAGATAAGATAAATACGTTCTCTTTGACTATCTAAACTAGGATGTCGATATATGCTCTTATAGTTGAAGTCTTTCATTTGGGTCATGGCAATGTAGACGCTATCTGAAAACTTCAAATAATCCAGCCCGGCACTCTGTTTAACTAGGTCATTTACTAATGTCCCAATAATCTGGCTATTATTGACTCCTAGCACTTTTTCTATAGCTTCCGGCAACTTAGGCTCGATCAAATGAGCCATGCAAGCATCTTCAAAATCTCTGCCAAGATATGAGATTGTATCAGCCATCCGTACAACACAGCCTTCAATTGTAGCTGGCTGTTGCTTGCGGGCTGCGCCCACATCGACAGATTTAATGTCTTTCTTGTATTGCGGAATAAGAACTTGCTCTTTCGGTTCGCCCCAGTGACAAACGACTCCGTCCCTAACCTCAAATGTCAAGCTCAGCGGCTCATGTAGACTGTTTTGGAAGTAGTCAATAACTCGCAAGCTTTGTGCCTCATGGGAAAAAGTCGACAGTTCATATCCCTTGTGCCGCTCGTTATATTTTTCGTGAACTCGAGCCATAGCCTCTTCGCCAAGATGTCCAAATGGAGGATGTCCTAAGTCATGTGCTATAGCAATGGCCTCCGCTAAGGTTGCATTCAAGTCCAAACGTTTGCAGATAGTGGCACATATTGAGGAAACGTGAAGGGAATGCTCCATCCTGGTACATATATGGTCGTCTTTGGGTGAAAAAAACACTTGCGTTTTATGCTTTAAGCGCCTAAATGGGAGAGAATGAAGGACTCTGTGGGAATCTCGTTCAAAAGGTGTACGAAAAGGGTCTTCCGAAATAGAATTTTTCCTGCCTAAACTGGCCGTGCTCTTCTTTGCATAGTTAGGGAAATGAGCCTCTAAGGCAAGAACCTTTTTTTCATAAACTGGATCTAATGTCATTATTGATGCCTCTTGTTATCTGGTTACCAGTCGGATATTGCCTTTTACATAGCTGGCGAACGATTCAGAAAGTTCAGATAGAGTGTGAAACAATGTATTTCCTTCTTCACAGACTCCCCAAACCATGAGGTTGGGACGTTGCGGTTCGTGGTCATTTGTGCAGTATGACCTAAAATCAGTTATGATTCCGAATATCTTTTTACCCGAAGCATATGCAACACCTAATTCAATGCAAGTACCGCTATCTACGTCTTGACCATCTAATAAAGCAACTACTATCTCTGCTCGCTTTAAAGTATTAATGTCAAGATTGAATATTTTTGTTCTAGTAGGTCCTTTGCCTAGTTCACCACCATCTCGATGAGGAAGGAAAAAATGCTTAGATGGGTCAAGATGAGCTGCCAGCGCAAGACGATCTACCATCTTCTCTAGAAATTCGCGTTCTGCTTGTGAGAATAAAGGGCCAGCTACATATACCAAGACACTCATAATAATCTCCAAGTAGAATTGGTTTTCATCATTATTCCACATCTGAAGGCCTAGCGCAATAGGAGGTGGAAACACATTTCTACCCGGAATTTCCCCAGCAACTGACCCCCGAGCCTGCGCAAGAAGTTCCCCACGCACTTGCTGAACGGCTGAGAAACGGGTTGGGGAAAGGAGGAATTCAGTTGTGGTTAAGAACGAGGGTTTCACCCTCACCTTACCTCTCCCCTCAAGGGAGAGGAATTAAAGGTTCATTCCCGCGTTTGACATCCGACCCGTTGTGTGGTTAACTGGGATTCGGGCGGTTAGCTTGCGGGGTTCCTTGCAATTCTTGATATGAACATCGGTGCCTTGAGGGTCAGGCTGCGTATCCCGGGAAACCATTCCCTGAAGGGCAAGAGAATGGTGCTCAGGTCGGTCACCTCCCGGGTGAAGAATAAGTTCAACGTCTCTATTGCCGAGATCGAGGACCAGGACATGTGGCAGGTGGCCACCCTGGGCATAACCTGCGTCAGCAACGATAGCCGCCATGTCAACGAGACCTTATCTCACGTAATGAACTTCATCGAGGCTAACCGGGGCGATGCCGAGATTCTGGACTACGAAATCGAGCTCCTGAACGCCCTCTAACAACCCGGGGAAGCGATGAAAATCTCAACCTTTCTTCCCCGCCTCAAGAAGCTCTCCGCTTACCGAGACCAGATTGTCCACATAGAGCGTATCGCGCCCCGCGAAGCATCTTACGGCAAGCTGGACAGCCCCCTGCACCCCTCGCTCCAGGCCTCCCTTGAAGCTAATCACCTGTTCCCGCTTTACAGCCACCAGGCTAAGGCGGTCAACCTCGTCCGCTCAGGCAAGAACGTGGTGGTGGTCACGCCCACCGCCAGCGGCAAGACCCTCTGCTATAACATACCCGTACTCGACACCATCCTAGCTCAGAAGGGATGCCGCGCTCTGTATCTCTTTCCCACCAAGGCGCTGGCCCAGGACCAACTGCGCAGCCTCAGAGAATTGACCACTGCACAGAAGATTAAGCTGAGCTATGACACCTTCGACGGCGATACCCCTCAGCATGAGCGCGCTGCCATAAAGAGGTCGGCGGAGATAGTGCTCTCCAACCCCGATATGGTGCATCTCGGCATCCTGCCCAACCACAGCTCCTGGAAGGAATTTCTCTGCCGGCTGAGGTATGTTGTTATCGACGAGGCTCATGTCTATCGCGGCGTCTTCGGCTCCCATGTGGCCGATGTGCTGCGCCGCCTCAAGCGCATCTGCGCCTACTATGGAGCAAGCCCCCAGTTTATTTGCTGCACCGCCACCATCGCTAACCCCAGGGAGCATGTGGAGGGGCTCACCGGCCTGCCCTTCGAGGTAGTCGCTGAGGACGGCTCACCTCATGGAGGCAAGGAGTTCGTCTTCTGGAACCCACCTCTCATCGACGAAGCCAAGTCGGCACGCCGCAGCGCCAACAGCGAGGCCACGCTTTTATTGACCGAGCTGATGCGAAAGGGTATCCGCAGCCTTGCCTTCACCCGCAGCCGCCGCCTTACCGAGCTTATCTTTATGTATGTGCGCGACCAGCTCAAAAAGGAGGCCCCAGAGCTAGCGGATAAGGTCAAGCCCTACCGCGCCGGCTACCTGGCTGAGGACCGGCGTCAGATAGAGCGCGAGCTTTTCAATGGGGAGCTTCTCGCCGCGGTGGCGACCACGGCGCTGGAGCTGGGGGTGGACATCGGCGACCTCGATGCTACTGTGCTCACAGGCTACCCGGGCAGCATCGCCAGCACCTGGCAGCAGGCGGGGCGGAGTGGGCGGGGCAAAGAGGACTCAATTAGCTTCCTTATTGGCTTGGACAATCCCCTAGACCAGTACCTCATGCGCTACCCCGAGTTCTTCTTCGGCAAGAGTCATGAGAACGCTCTGATCAATCCCGATAACCTGCATATCCTCAAGCCGCATGTGCTCTGCGCGGCCTGGGAGATGCCCCTGGCCGACGGCGAGTATAAGCTATTCGGGGACAATTTCAGCCAGGCCGTGAGCGAGCTGGAGAGGGAGGGCCTGCTGCGTAAACGCAGGGGACGCTGGTATCCCACGCCGAGTGTGACCTATCCCGCCGAGGAGATAAACATCCGCTCCACCTCTTCGCATAACTATAACCTGGTGAATGCTGCCAGCGGCGTCCTTCTGGAGACGATAGAGGAGGCCAACGCCTTTTTCCAGATACATCCCGGCGCTATCTATCTGCATCAAGGGGAATCATATCTGGTCACCAACCTGGATTTGGTGGCGCGCACCGCCTCTGCTGTGCCCACCGATGAGCCATACTATACTCAGACCAAAGACATAACCGAGATCAGCATAGTCAAGACGAGCCTCCGCAAGACCATAGGGGGCATAGGGGTGTATCTGGGAGATGTGGAGGTCACTACCACGGTGCTTGGCTTCAAGAAGAAGCGCGTTTTTACTGAGGAGGTGCTGGGCGAGGAGCCCCTTGATTTGCCGCCGCATACCTTCCCTACGGTATCGCTGTGGTTCGACCTGCCGACTCAGGTCGAGGGTAAGCTGGGGAGGGAAGGGCTGGACTTCGCCGGTGGGCTGCACGCTACGGAGCACGCCGCTATAGCGCTGTTGCCCCTGTTTGCGCTCTGTGACCGCAACGACATCGGAGGCGTCTCCACGCCGCTGCATCAGGATACCGGCCAAGCCCAGATATTCATCCATGATGCTTATCCCGGAGGTATCGGCATCGCCGAGAAGGGGTTCGATATAATAATGGATCTCTGGGAGGCAACCTTGAAGGCGATAACCGAGTGTCCCTGCCAGGATGGATGCCCTGCCTGCATCCAGTCGCCCAAGTGCGGCAACAACAACGAGCCCCTTGATAAGAAGGCGGCGAAGGTTATACTCGAAGAACTTCTAGGCAAATCCCAAACAATTCCGTAGGGGTTGGTTTCAGACCCGCCCTATAAAAGTTATTTTGGGTGTCATTGCGAGTCCGCCAGAGGCGGGCGAAGCAATCTCACCGTTACCCTTCATACCCACGAGCCCGCGGAGATTGCTTCGTCGCCTTCACTTGTGAAGGACTCCTCGCAATGACATAATCAGATTCGAGATGTCTTCCAAATATTTTATAGGCACCAGCGGCTGGCATTACGAACACTGGCGGGGCAGGTTCTATCCCGTTGAACTCCCCAAGTCGAAGTGGCTGGAGTTCTATGCCCGCTCCTTTAGCGCGGTTGAGCTCAACAACAGCTTCTATCACTTGCCCTCGGAGAAGGCGTTCGCCAACTGGCGGGACTCCTCCCCGGAGGGCTTTGTCTTTGCCGTAAAGGTGAGCCGTTTCATCACCCATATCAAAAAGCTGAGGGACGTCGAGGAAGCACTGGCGAAGTTTTTAGAGAGAGCCAGGCTGCTGGAAGGAAAGCTGGGGCCTCTGCTCTACCAGCTTCCGCCAGGCCTGCACCGCAACGACTCGCTGCTGGAGGCATTCCTCTCCATGCTGCCCCGTGACCTGAGCCACGTTTTTGAGTTCCGCCACGAGTCCTGGCTGGACAAAGGGGTATTCGACCTGCTGCGCCGCTACAACGCTGGTTTCTGCATTTACGACATGCCCGACTTCACCACGCCGCTCGAGGCCACCGCCGATTTCGTCTACGTCCGCTTCCACGGCAGCACCTGGCTCTATGGGGGTAGCTACTCCGATGAAGAGCTAAGCGGCTGGGCGAAGAATATCGCGGGATTAGCGCGCGATGCCAAGTCCGTCTATGTTTACTTCAACAACGACGCCGAGGCCTTCGCGGTGCAGAACGCCCTCACGTGTAGGGGCGGTTCGCGAACCGCCCCTACAATTTTAGATAAGCAGACTTATCTCTAGAATACGTTCAGCAGCCACTCCCCCAGAGCTTTCTTGCCCACAATCTCCTGTTTGCGATACCAGCTTTGTACAACCCCAGCAACTTCTTTTGGGGTATCACAAACCCGGAGAAGCTCGAGGTCTCCTGGGGAGATGAATCCCTGAGCCAGAGTGTAGCTTTGCAGCCAGTCCAGCAATCCCTTCCAGTAAGCGCTGCTGAACAGTATCACCGGGAAGGGCCTTATTTTATGAGTTTGCATCAGGGTCAGAACTTCCGATAGCTCGTCCAGTGTCCCCAACCCACCGGGCATTATCACAAAAGCTACAGCGTATTTGACCAGCATGACCTTGCGTACAAAGAAATGATGGAAAGTTATGGACATAGTAGTATATTCATTACAGACCTGTTCCTCGGGAAGCTCGATATTCAGCCCAATCGATTTAGCCTTTGCCTCAAGAGCACCTTTGTTTGCCGCTTCCATAATGCCGGGGCCGCCGCCGCTTATGATAGTGAAACCCAGCTTGCCCAGGCGGCGAGCGATTTCCTCTGTCTTGGTGTAAAGCTCGTCACCCGGTCTCACCCTGGCCGAACCGTATATGGTTATGGCTGGCTCTACACCGGAGAGCTTATCGAAACCCTCCACCAGCTCCCCCATTATGCGGAACATGCGCCATGATTCTTCTTTGGCTAATTCGTTTATCTCATATCCTTGTTCCATATCGCCCTCCCCGTATGCTGATAATACCACATCGGGAGACAAAACCGCTAGAATGCTGTAGGGGCGGTTCGCGAACTGACCCTACATTGTAGATATTGGGGGTTCGTAGATTCGTAGGTGGAGTGAATTAATATAAGGATACGTTATCTTGATTTATACGAGGATGTAATCTAGGATTACAGCATAGTACTTTAGTATCAGTACTACGGTTTTAACGGTCTAGTACCATAGAGCTATGACAACGATGAGAGCAACGATCAGCCAACTCGATATTATTGACGACACCCTGTGGGAGGGTGAGGCTCTCCGCGCCAGTCGGGATGGCAACAAGGGTGAGTTGGTTATTCGGGGAGGCAAGTGTAATAGTAGTGCCTTAGCCGGAGTTGTAACCAGTATGGTGAGAAGGCACCAGCTAACAGTCGAGATCGAGGACAATGAAACGGGCTGTCTGGTGTGGCGGGGTCATGTGGGCAGTGTACAATTTCAAGTGGCTGGAGCCGAGCAGTTGGAATGTAGCCTGGTTATGTTATTGGATGATTGGTTTAGTATTGTCCACCGGTTCACCCAGTTCTCCTCTTCTTAGCAGCGCGCTCTAAGCTCCCTCCAATCCCGCTGCGGTTCTAGCCAGTCCCCAGGTGTAGTCATATAAATGCAGCCCCTTGCTTAACGCTATCAGCTCCCCATCCTCCACACCTATCTCGCTTGCCACGTATTCCTTGAGAAGCTGCATACCCGCCAGGTTCGAGGGGAACCCCGCCCACAGGTCCCACGACCTGAAGTACGCTATGAAGTGCAACTTCCCGTTCATAACCCTGGTGTCTATTCCCCTCAAGCAGGGCGGGTCGGAAAGCTTGATAGATTCCCTGCTGCCCACTGCCATGAACCCCTGATTGGTGTTGTGGCCGCCCTCTTTGTATATTCTGATCAGCTCCGGTATCTGGTCTGCCAGGTCCTCGCCGTAGGTATACTGCTCATTGGTGGCTTTAAGGGAGGTCATCAGGTACTGCAGGTAGTTCTCCACATATTCCATGGACGAAGGAGGCGGCACCCCCTGCGGCACATCCGGGACAAGAGGCCGCCTGTCGGGGTGTTTGACTTGCAGCACGATGAAATCCAGCTCTTTTCTGCGGTGCCCGACATTGCTGCCCCTGTCGATGGTATACTCGCGTCCCTGCGTAAGCGTCTTGCGCAGGCAGAGGAACCAGGCCTCCGGCAGGTCTCTGGCTTCCACCATTGTGATTTGCATTATCGAACCGCCTTGATATCAGGAGATGACTAGGGGAACAGTATTTCTTCGACCTCTTTCAGCCTGTCCCAACCCCGAAGCTCATAGGGGAACAAAGGTACCTCGACTATCGGTATGTCGGCGTACCTCTCGTGGATAATAGTCAGGTACTTCTTTTGCTGCGCGGCTTTCGTTTTGAGAAACTCCGAGTCATCCACCTTTATCACATTATTGATTATCAACTGTTCCACCCTGAGGCCATATCTGTGCAACTGGGAGGAAACGCTTTCAAGCTGCTCCACCGCCAGGGCCTCGGGTATGGTGACCAGCACGAATTTTACGCTGTTTCTCAGGAAATCCATTTCATCGGCGGATAGCTTCTGCCACCGGCTTATGATATTTAGTATCGGCTCTTTGCTGATGTTGCTGGGTTTCAGCCTGGTATAAATCCGCGGAGCCAGTTTCAGATGCTCCACCAGCATAGCCGGTGTATGAAGCAGGGCGAGGGTTTGTCCCAGTGGCGCTGTATCCCAGACGATATTTTCCCAACCATCATTCAAACTCAGCTCCCGGATGTAGTCGACCATCATCTCGTCGCTAAGTCCCGGCAGTACGGATGTGGTGAATTCCACGAATTGGGTATAGTCGATGGCTACGAAAGTGGAGAAGACGTCATATACCTCTTTCCCGAACTTCTCGTCCCACATCTGCTCTACTTCGTCCGTACCGAGCTCATTGAGGTACAGAGAGCCTTTAACCATCTGGGGTTTTTCCAATACCGGCTTCGAGAAGATATGTGACAGGGAAGGGGTGGCATCGGTTGAGATAGCCAGGGTTTTCTGCCCTGAGGAGGCGAAGTGGAGGGCGGTTGCTGCAGCGCAGGTCGTCTTGCCCACGCCGCCCTTACCCGAGAACATAGTGACGGTTGCCTTTGCGGAATCCGGCTTTTTCTTAGTCTGGGACAACGCACACACCTCACAGAGTACGCTTATATTCTACACCATAATATCGTCAGCAGAAAAGCGGACGGTCGTGGTGTCGTTTGTGTGGGACTGACTCATCCCCTATGTCACCCGATCACATGGATGAAGAAATGCCCTACGCCCTTTGCTCTCTGCACATTTCGGTGTAATCCCTTTGGGGTAACCTGATTGGGCCATACTTTTTGACCGGGGTGTCATGATTTCTGGGAAAAACTACCTGAAAGGGTGTTGTTGGGCATAGGCTTTGCCACAGTATACTACTGGCGGTGGAATAAGGGCAGTAATGTGTGGTTTAGCGGATGATGGGTGCAAAATTTGACATTATCCTGCTCTTCATACTCGTGCTATAGCCTGTAGCACGGATGAACGCACTCACATGCTACAAAAAGGAGGTGAATCCCCCCCCTTTTTGTTTTAGGAACAAGTGAAGGTTGAGCTGGTTTGGCGGTATCGGGAGATTTAGTGCCAGTTTCCCTAGATTCGCCCTGCACTTTGTTAGGAACGGGCAGATGTCGTACTATTAAAGGATTCTGTCCAGCTTAGTAGTAGCACAGGAAAGTCATAAGAATGTTACTTGACAAATACTCCAATAAGTCTTATAAACAGTTCGACAACGGTTATTATTAAATTGATATTTGGTATATACCATATTGATAAAATGGTATGTACATATCTGTAGTGTATAAAGAATAAGCTGGCAAGTAATTATAGGGGGAGGATATAATGGCGAATTGCCAGACCTGTCCGATACTAGAGGAATGCCAACAGGCTAAGAAGCACATAAAGGATACACTCATAAACGCTACGCAGATTAGAGATTGCGTGCTTGTGAGTCACCTAAATCATAAGATGGACGATTACATGTCTATTGGCCTAGGTGACACCAAAGGATACAGACCGAACGTTCCTGATATTTGTACGCAAACGTTTCATGCCCCTGAAGTACTGCCAAAGGGCCTGCAAACAAGCAAGGTCCCTCTGGCATAAAGAGAATAATTCGTAAAGTAACTCTCCATAAACTGGAACCTGATATTGTCCCCGATTACCTAAGTGAACCTTGGGATTTAACCGGGATTTCCCATTGCAACTCCCGGATGAGCCTGTTCCTTAGAGCGAGGTGGCCCGTGTCCTGGGCAGCACTATTCTCCAGACGATGAGCCCCAGCAGGACTATGCCTGAGCCAATCATGAAGTAGAGCGTCGTGTTCTTTATCCCGGAGACGAAGGCGCTGCTTACGTTTTGGATTATCTCGTTGCCCTTCTCCGCCATTACAGCGCCTACACCCTCGTACTGCGCGGGATCGAGCACTCCATTTTCTAGTCTCGGCGCTGCAACATGTGAGTAAGTCACTGACACGGCGATGTAAATGATGAGTGATGTAACGAACAGCACCGCCAGCCCCCAGCCCAGCCTGCTTATCCAGTTACGGCCGCATAATATGGCAATGAGGATGAGAAATACGAAGAGCAACAACCAGAAAGCCCAGAGCCAGGTTGTGCCGGTGTCTATCCGGTGCCGCACTGTATCAAGATTGTTCAGGTCTGCGTCCGTTTCTGCGATTTTATCTCTCAGGTCGGCCTCGGTTACGGTGTAGCCGCTCTTTATCCAGCCGCGTGCATCGTTAAGCGTCTGCTCCTGGTCGCTGCCCAGCTTATCTACCAGGTCGGTGTCGCTGAATGTCCAGCCGCTGGAGACCCAATCGCGGGCCTTGTCCAGGAAATCGGCGTTGTCCGCTCCCAGCGATTGCCTCAGGTCGGCCTCGGTGTAAACCCACTGGTTCGGGAGATTGTCTCCCACTGCCTGGTCTACCGTGTTGGCGACGTTGATGCCCAGCGTTGTTTTGAAGTCCTGGTACGATACGCCGGAGGGACGGCAGGAGGGGACGCTGCCCGGCGGTAGAGTCTGTGCAATTTGGAGAAACTGCGCCATGCTGCACACCGGCAGGCTGTAGAATCGAGCTTCCAGCTTCTGGTCTGCCAGGCTGGTGAGGACATCGAGCGCGGCTGCCTTTCTGTCCGCCAGGTTGACCGTTATCTGTATGGTGGTGGCCTCGCCCTTTACATAAGCAGCAATGGCGTTAATGAGATCCCCCAGCCGTGCCTCCACCCATGACTGAGGCAGCACCTGCTTGATGGCGGAGGCGATCTCCGCCTGACTCAAGGTGACCCCGTAACCAAGGTTTACGGACGTGCCGATGTTCTCCAGGACGATGGGTGTTATTATCTCGTCCAGCAGGTAGTTGTAGGTCTCTTGCCCTCCGAGCAACTCGAGGGTAGCTGCCGCTATAGGATCAATGCGGCCTTGGAAATGGATGGTGAAGGCGAAGTGGTCCGAATCGCCGGTCGCGTAGGGTGTGACGGAGTATACAACTGCCGCTGCCTCTGACGATATCCAGTCTTCGGGGGCTACCGCCCTGAGGAAATTTTCCACCTGCTCTTTGCTCAGCGTTATGGAGTAAGGCACCCTGTCCAGGTTCTCCAGCATCTTGTCAGCGGCGTAAGAAATCCCGTCGTCATAGAGCTTGGTAAATGTATCACCCTGCAGCATGTCGGTTTTGACTACCGCAGCGGCTGTCGTTACCCTGTCTTGGAACGCTACAGTGTAAGTAAAGCGGTCGGTTTTGCCCGCGAAATAGGGGATTATAGTATTGGTTGCTGTTTCGACCTGAGCCTGGAGCCACTCGGGCGGCACTATCTTCCTGGCGGCGGAGACCACCTCACCTTTGATATTAGTTATGTCGATAGGGATATCCGAGGAATCGTCCTCCCTTATTTCGTCGAGCGCCACTGGCAGGGCTGTGTCATAGACAAAGTTGTACATATCGGCCCGCCGCAGTTGGTCGTTATAGAACCCGGGGTTGGCAAACGTGCTGTTTACCTGTGTGACCAGGAGTACCACGATAAACAGGATGAAGAAAAGGATAATGAGCGGGATAGCTAATGTCCGTCTAACCCAAATCATAGCGACTCACGCTTTTGCTGATGCTGTTCTGCCCCCAACATTAGCACACCTGTTATCGGTTATGCAATAGCTACTTCGATGAGACTACTTGCTAACGGGGGTGTTCTCCCCCAAAAGGATTCTTCTGTCATTGCGAGGAGTCCTTCTTTAGGAAGGATGACGAAGCAATCTCCGCGTACTCGTTGGTACGAAGGGGTGCAGTGAGCCCCTTGTGGGTAGGTTGGAGCACCTGCTCCAACCAGGGCCGGTAGTGGCGAAAAGTCCTCGCCCTGGGCGCTCCGATTCCCCCTTTTCTAAACTTGTCCCTGACTCGTTCAGGGAGGGGGATAAAGGGGGATTACGTAACTGGCCGCTTTCGTTCAGGATTTCGAAATTAGGATTTAGCGCTTCCCACTTAGGGGGTGTCCCCATGTCACCCTGACCCTGAACGCAGTGAAGGGGAAGGGTCTACGAGATTCTTTACGTCACTGCACGGGATATAGCCAGGCATTTATCACGTCTAACGCTGACCATATATCGAGGCCAATGTCTGGATTAGGTGGATAGAGCCAGCGGTTCACGCAGTCGAGGGCGTACCGCATATCAGGGGCGTTGGGGATAAGGCCGTAAGCACCCTGGAAGTTGCAGGTTACAGCATAACCCGTGCCCAGCCCTGCTATGTTTATGGTTCGAGTCCTGTCCCTGAATCCGTCCTTGTGGGCAGTTACAGTATAGTTGCCGGTTGTGGTGGCCATTATCTCGTAATATCCATCCTGGTCACTCATCATAGGTCCTATGCTATCGATAGTGATACTAACCTCGGGCAGGATGTCGCCATTGACTTCTCTTGTTATGCCAGTGATTGGGGTGGCATCAGTGCTATAGACAATAAACAGGCTGAAGTGTCTTACCTGTGCAGTCACAGTATGATTCAGCGTGTCTGCCGCAGAGGGAGCCACAACCCACTTGCTCGTTGCGGTATCGTAGTAAGCTATAACGAGCTTGCTCTCATCAACCCCCGCCGGAACCTGGCCGGGGTCGTACTTAAGGGTCAGGGTAGCCGACGGATTGAAGGTCGCGCCGTTTGGCGTGTAGTCATAGGCGCAGCCGATGATATAAGCTCCCGCTGGTGCCGGGGGTCTGCTGAAGCATTCTTCCTCCAACCGTTATCGACTGCAGCGGCCCGCCCGTATCTGTCAGCGCCGTGGTGCCACTGGCAATATTCAGCACAGCCTGTCCGCCCAGCACACTATATACGATGTCCTGCTGCACCGTACCGTTTCCTGCGATGCTGCCCGAGATGTCGATTGGCGCCGGCGTCGGGATAGGCGGCGGTGTAGGCCCAGATGTAGGCGTTGGAGTAGGTGTCAGACTTGCCGCTTCAACGTTGCTATTAGTCAACTGAGCGGCAGCCCAGCTACCGCCCAATATAAGCCCTATCGTTAGTACTGTTAGGATGCCGGCGGAGAATAGCCTGAAAGCCCTGCTCTTGTTCATTACTATGGACCCCCAATTCTGTATCCATGTATATGGTACATGTTCGGCCTTGTAACTGCAATATGGTCTTCACTCCTTGCGGGCAACAACAGCAATAGGCATTGCCCTTAGCTGGCCTTGGTGTTATCATTTTGACGCTTGAAGGGTATTATTGTTTTGACGGCGAGGGTGGTGAACCTATGAATGATAAGAAGAAGCGGGTTGAACTTTTCCCCAGGATGACCGTGGGCGTGATGGGGTCAGCAGGCGGTATATTGACAGATGAAGAGCGCTCGCCTGTACATCGCCTCGGCGCCGCCATAGCCAGGCGTGGCTATGTACTCATAACAGGGGCCTGCCCGGGCATGCCGCACGAGGCTGTCAAAGGGGCTAAGGAGCAGGGTGGGGTTGTGGTGGGAGTTTCCCCGGCCCTCAACCTTGAGGAGCATGCAACCAGGTATCACTCGCCTACGCGGGGCTACGATGCCATCATTTACACCGGAAGCGGCCTCATGGGCCGTGAGGTGGCGAACATCAGGAGCTGTGACGTAGTTATCTTCGCAGGAGGACGCTCAGGGACACTCGGCGAGTTCGCCATCGCCTATGACGAGGCGAAGGTGATAGGTGTTCTGGAAGGCACCGGCGGCATCACCCAGCACTTGAAGAATATAGTCAAGTTTGTAAACAAAGAGACCGGTGCGGTCATATGCTACGATGCCGACCCGGAGCGCCTGCTGGACAAGCTGGAGCAGGTTTACAAAGAACGCATCCTGCCGCGGCACTTAAAAATACTGGAAGGCCGCAATCCCGACGGGGTGCTTGAGCCTGACCCTAGCCATCTCCATTAGGGCTAATCCAGTATAACCTCATCCTGATACGCCGGCACCGATATCTCCCAGCTCGTTTTCTCCTTCATGAAGTTGGCAAAGTATCGGGCGACGTCTAGCTCTCCGTGGGTGACGAAGATATGCGAAGGGGGCCTTCGCAATCCGGACAGCCATCTGAACAGCTCGTCTCTATCGGCGTGGGCTGAGAATCCGTTTATCTGAGAAATTCTCGCCTTGACCGGGTACATCTGCCCCAGTATCCTCACCTCTTTGGAGCCGTCAACGATTTGTCTCCCCAATGTCCCTATTGCCTGGTATCCGGGGAAGAGTATTGTGCTCTCACGTCTGGAGATGTTGTTCACCAGATGATGCTTTATTCTGCCGCCGGTGCACATACCTGAGCCGGCTATGATGATGACTGTGCCGCTTATGTGATTTATCACCTTGGACTCATCGGTTGTCCTGGTCATTTTCAGCCCGGGGAAATCGAAAGGCGACTTTTTCTGGCGCATAAGTTCGACCATATCCTCATCAAGCAGGTCCGGATAATGCTCGAAAACCTCTGTGATACTTGTCGCCATAGGGCTATCCAGGAAGACCATCAGATGTGGTATGCGGTCCTCGAGGAGCAATTTGTTCAGGTAATATAGAATTTCCTGTGCACGCTCGAAGGCGAAGCTGGGGATAACTATGTTCCCCCCGCGTTTTCGGGTGGAGTTTATGATCTCGGCAAGCGTTGTTTCTATGCCTTTCTGGTCTTCATGCAGCCTGTCTCCGTATGTGGATTCCACCAGGATGTAATCCGCCTCTTCGAAAATAGTGGGGTCGCGCAGCATTGGTTTATCCCACCTGCCCACGTCTCCGGAGAACACAAGTGTCCTTTGCTCTCCGTTCCGGCTTATTTTGACCTTTATCATGGAAGAGCCAAGCACGTGCCCTGCATCGTGGAACGTCGCTTCAACGCCGTCTCCCAACGGTGTTGGCTCTTCATATCCCACAGTCGAGAATCGGGGGAAAGAGGCAGTGGCATCGTTCGCTGTGTAGAGAGGCACTTCAGGATATGGCCCTTTTCTGCCCTCTCGCTGATGTCTCTTTCGCTTGAACTCCGCGTCCTGCTCCTGTAGGTGAGCGGCATCCATGAGGATGATCTGGACAATATCATATGTGGCGTGCGTGCAGTATATCTTGCCTGCGAACCCCTCTCGTACCAGCTTGGGCAACAGCCCACTGTGGTCGAGATGCGCATGGGAGAGGAGAACAGCATCTATGGTGTGAGGAGGGACAGGGAAGGGGTCCCAGTTCCTCGCCGTTAATTCCCGTTCCTGGTAAAGCCCGCAATCTACCAGAAGTCTGATGCTGTTGGCTTCCAGACAGTATGCCGAGCCGGTCACGTTCTGGGCTGCGCCCAGAAAATTCACTTTAATCAGGATACTTGCGCCTCTTGTTATTCTGAATCAAGATAACCTTAAGTCGTAATATGCAATATGCCAAGTATTTCCAGGCCCTTGATAACCATGCTCACTGCAATAGCTGCGAGCAATAGACTGAATACCCTGGAGACCGCCTTGATCCCACCCTGGCCCAAAAAGCTTGCAATCCAGTTGCCCAGCATGCAGACGATCCAGACTATGAACAGGTTCAGTGCAAAAGATATCAGAACCCAATACAGAGGATATTCCTTCACTAGTAGCAACAGGGTGGTTATGGTGGCTGGCCCTACTGTTAGAGGGGTGCCGATGGGGACAACGCCCACCATTTCATTCTTTACCTCGTTTTCTGACTCCACCATGTGCCCCGTTATCATGTATCTAATGGATAGTGCCAGCAGGATGAGCCCGCCTGCGATAGCGAAAGAGCCGAAAGAAATATCCATTACGTTCAAAATGAATTGTCCCAGGAATAAGAAGATGAGTCCAACGATAGCCGCTGTAATGACGACGATATTTATCATCTTGCGCCGCTCCGGTTTTAACATCCCTTCGCTCGCGGAGATGACAAAGGGCAGATTGCCTATAGCATCGATGACGATGAACAGGGGTACAAAGGTGAATATGAAGGAATCCGACCAGCTATGCACAATATCTCACCTTATTCGAACTAGCCACGATGGTAAAACAACAGCGCTGGATTGTCAACGGAGGGACAAAGTGGTAGAGTACCTGACTTCTGATCAAGGCGTACTGTGGTCATCCCCTTGTATCTTGAATGATATCGCCCAAGGCTTTGCCAGCATGATTGTATCTAAGTGAGCTCATGGATAAGGAAGTCAAATTAAATTCACGCCCACCGTTCGCTGATAACGAAAGAATACTTCTGGCTCGAGACAGGCTGCTACCCGCTTGTAACCAATCCTATGACTATAGGCATAGCTTCGTTGATGCTGATGGCATAACCGAGTCCCTCGACCCCGACAGAGCTAATCTTAGCGCTGGTGATGCCGATCACCTCCCCACGCATGTTCACGAGCGGCCCGCCGCTGTTGCCGGGATTTATGGCAGCGCTTGTTTCAATGAGGTCGCTCAGCGTCTGACCTCCTACTGATAAAGAGACGCCTAAGCGGCTAACAATACCCTCTTTAGCACTGATACCCAGGCCGAGTGGATTTCCCACAGCTACCACCCAATCTCCAACCCTCAAGGCAGAGGAGTCGCCGACATCAAGGGCTGGCAGCTCTCCAGCGTCAATTCTAAGGATAGCCAAATCGTTTTGCTCGTCAGTTACCACTGTGTTTGGGTCAACCGTAAAGGGCCTGCCATCATTTAAAGTTACGATGATACTCTTAGCCCCTTCTATTACATGATAGTTAGTCACGATTATTCCGCTTTCGTCGATTATCCATCCCGAGCCCGAACCTTCCTGAGTGAAGGAGCGGTTGAAAATCCGGTAAGTAGTCTCGGTATCGATAGATACTACTGAAGGTTTGACCAAGGCGACGACATCTGCAATGCTGGGCAAAACAGACGATTCATTTTCAGTGATAGTTGTGCCCCAGCTTGCCGCAGTTGAAGCGTTATCGTTGAGTGATTGACCACAAGAAATACTCGATACCAGAAGCAGTATTAAGACCGAGTAAAGGGTAAGTATTTTAACAAATGGCTTCTTAGGCAAAGCCTCCCTCTTTTCACGCACCCAGAACGTCATTCCTGAGATTGTTTAGTGTCTTGTTTCAACCCCTCTAGTCTTGGGGGACACCCCCAGCCCCCCCAGCAAAGGAGCTTCGCTCCTCTGTACTCCTAACTTTTAAAACGACCGTGCATCAAGTTTTTTAATAATCTCTTTTCAACCCCCTGAATCCTCCAGCCCTGGGAGTGAGGGCGCACAGCCGTGCGCCCCTAATCATTCATTTATGGACCTTTTGTAGGCCGCAACCTGGCATGCGACAATCATGGCGACCAATTCAAAAACCGCTTTGGCTATCTCTGCCCACATGGCAGGTTTGCTCCTTTGCCATTGGAATTGACAGGCGTCATCTGAATGCGGTTTCGGCAACTCCGTTTTACATGGATATGGCTCACCATATTCTTTGTCGGGCTTTGGGACGCCCCCATCCTGTGGGCAATCTTGTTCCTCAGTGCACTTGACTTATACATAATGGTACCCCTTATGGATAGATACTAGCTTCAACATTGTTTATTACTCATATCGCAGTGCCTCGACCGGGCTCAGCCGTGCTGCCCTGTATGCAGGATACAGACCAAAAATAATCCCGATAGCTGCCGAAACCGATACTGCGAGGATTATTACAAATGGAGAGACCACCGCCTGCATCGTCACACTACCCATGCTGAGCCCTGTAATAAAGTGTGAGATGCCCCAGCCTGCAAGCACCCCGATCCCTCCGCCGATAAGGCTCATGGAGGCGGCCTCAATGAGAAACTGCAGCAGGATGTCTCGCCGCTTGGCGCCCACCGCTTTGCGTATGCCTATCTCCCTGGTGCGCTCGGTGACGGAGACCAGCATTATGTTCATAACACCGATGCCGCCTACCAGGAGGGAGATGCCTGCAATTGCCCCCAGCAGGATGACAAATACGTCGGTGGACGCGTTGAGGGTGCTTATCATGTCCTCCTGGCTTGTGATGCTGAAATCATCATCTTCGCCCAATCCGATGCCGTGACGGTCTTCCAAGATAGACGTTATTCCAGATATAGCAGCGTCGGTCTGTTTAGCGTTCGTTACCTGCACAGTGATACTCGATATCAGCATTTCACCCGAGGCGCTTCGCTGGGCGGATAATCTATAAAACACTGTGGTAATGGGGGCGAAGATTCTGTAGTCCCCACTGTCGAAACCCGTGCCACCCTTGCTCTCCAGCACACCTATCACAGTGAACTGGCGACCTCCTATTTTAACAGTCTCACCTACGGGGTCCGTTTCACCGAACAATGTCTCGGCCACACTGCTGCCCAGCACAACCACCATGGTTCTTTGGTTTATATCGGAGTCGGAGAGGAACTCTCCCTCGGCCACGGTCAGGGTGCGCACCTGCGCATAGTCCGGCGTAACGCCAGCAATTTGCGCCCTGGTGTTCACTCCATTAGCCACCACTTGTGCGCTCGTTGAGACCTCAGGCGCTACTGCCAGCGCCGAGGTGACTTCTGTCAGCGCTTCGGCATCTTCCAATGTCAGGGTCCTGGAACTGCCAAATGCTCCCCTAACCCCAGTGGCAGACTCTGAGCTTGCTCCCGGGCTAACGAAGAGCAGATTAGTGCCCAGCGATTCGATGCTCTGGACAATGGTTGTCTGGGTGCCCTCACCGAGAGCCATAAGTATTATGACTGCGGCCACCCCAATGACCACGCCCAGTATGGTCAGGAATGAGCGAAGCTTGTTCAGGGTCAGCGCTGTCAAAGCTGTATGAAGTATCTGTCTCGGGTTCATTTTCCTCCTCCTTGCGACAGCGTTGAATCAGGCGTAGCGGTCTGCATGACCAGTTGCTCGTCGATTATCTGACCGTCCCTGAGGGCGAAAATGCGCTGTGCGCGGTTTGCTATCTCGTGTTCATGCGTCACCACCACTATAGTAATGCCTTCAACCCGGTTAAGCTCGTACAGAATATCCAGGATGTCCCGGCTTGATCGGCTATCCAGGTTACCCGTTGGCTCATCGGCAAGGATAATTGCCGGATTATTGACCAGGGCGCGCGCGATGGCCACCCGCTGCCGCTCCCCTCCCGATAGCTCGGCTGGACTGTGGGAAGCACGGTGTCCCATTCCCACACGTTTGAGGGCTTCTAAAGCTCTTCCTCGGCTGTCATGCCCGTTTCCATAGAGCAGGGGAAGACGTACGTTTTCCAGAGCCGAAGTTCGGGCAAGCAGGTTAAAGGTCTGAAAGACAAAGCCGATTTTCCTATTCCTTATGTCAGCCTGTTGTGAGTCGGAAAGTTTGCTCACCTCAATGCCATCAAGCAAATAGCTTCCTGAGGTAGGAGTATCAAGGCAGCCCATGATGCTCAGCAGGGTAGTCTTGCCACATCCGGAAGGACCCATAAGGGCTACCATCTCACCTTTTTCAATGCTGAAGCTCACGCCACGCAGCGCCTGGACTTGAACCTTCTCCATTTGATATGTCTTAACGATGCTTTTAAGCTCCATCATCTCCATGAACCTCCAATGCCCTTACTATTGCCCGATGATGACGAAATCGCCTCCCTGGGGTCCGCCTCCCGGGAAATCGCCTCCCGGGAAATTGCCTCCCGGGAAATTGCCTCCCGGTGTTCGTATCGCGGAACCGCCCGATGACGTCCCGCCAGTAGCAACATTCACTATCACCACATCTCCCTCTTTGAGGCCGCTGAACACCTCGGTTCTAACACCATCGGTGGCTCCCAGCGTTACCATCCTTGGCTGCTGCTGTCCATCCACCATTACCATAACCACCGCTCTGCTGCTTGTTCCGACGATAGCATCGTCCGGGATAAGAAGTGCGTTGCTGGCTAACTTAATTTCGATTGTTGCTGTCGCACTCATACCCTCTAATAGCTTGACGTCCTTTTCAGGAGTAGCCACGCTGATAGAAATGGGGTACGATACAACACCGGACTGGGACTGGGCAAAGGCTGATATGCTGGATACGTTACCGGAAAGCTCAAGGTCTGAAAGGGCGTCCAGAGTAACAGTCGCCTTCTGCCCCAGCCTCAACTGAGCAACGTCGATTTCATCCACTATAGCGCTCATTTCAAAAGCAGAGGGGTCTATTAGCTCGATGATAACCGTATTGGCATTCACCTCGTCACCTGGCTTGACATTCACGTCGGCCACTACCCCATCGAAAGGGGCCACCACAGGGTAACCTTCTTTGGCCGATTCCAGTTGCTCCAGGGCATTATCCAGGGCTGCTTTTGCGCTGTCCAACTCGCTTTGTTTCAGCGCTACTTCCAGAGAATCAGCACCAGCCAGCGCCTCCTGAAGGGTTTCCTCAGCGTTTTCCAGGTTATTTTCGGCAGCGGGCACTGTCTGAGCCACACTCACCTTGGCCATCTCAAGGTCGAGTACTGCTATCTCCCAGTCCCTCACTGCCTGCTGGTATTCATCAGCGCTAATCTTTCCGCTCATGTATTGCACCAAACTATCATTCTTTTTATTGAGGGCCTTATCCCCTGCATACTCAGCATTGGCAATTTTAATCTGGCTCCTCTCCTGAGCATCCGTGAGCTGCTGCTGAGCATACTCGACAGCCAGTCTGGCATCAGCGATATCAGACTCACTGTAAGGGGTCTGGGCATCTTCGAGAGCCTGCTCAGCATCTCTAAGGTTGATCCTGGCCCGCGCTACTGCCCCCTCCAGGGATTCAATCGATTCGCTGTCAAGCCTGGCCAGCACGTCACCTTTTTTGACAGTATCATCCTTCTCTACGTACACCGCTGCAACTGTTCCTGCGCTATCGAAGGTGAGTTGCCGACTGGTAGAGTAAACCAGGCTGCCGCTGGCAGAGATAGTGCTCGTCAGGTTACCGTATCGCACTGTGATAAGTTGCGTGGTATTTCCACTGCTTGCCCCAGTACTGGAACCTTCGCTTGACCCGCCGCAGCCTATGGATACCCCCGACACCACGCCAATCGCTACTGCAATGAGCAACATCGCCTGCCACAGCTTTAGTCTTTTCACTCTGTAAAATGCTTTTCTTAATCCCTGGGACATTTCTTCCTCCTTACTATTTTCGGCGGATTTGGTAGCTGAGTAAGCTAAACGACTACGCCAGCATCCGTTTTAAGTGCTGAATCATAGAGTACAACTGCTAGATGAACCCTAGATGAAATAAAGATGAGAGGGGGAGTAATCCCCCTCTCATCACACTGCTGTAGTCAGCTACCCTATTACATTTACTCTACTGGCCCACCCTGCACATCATCAGGTCATGAGCCGGACGTATCGGAAGTCTCGGGAGGAGTAAATGGGCCGCCCCAGCAATCATGCCCTCTGCCCCCCATCATGCCATCTCCTCCGCGTGGTTCAAGCAGCGGGGTGTTGGGTAGCAGGGTGTCGGGCCTGGACTGCCACCATTGCAGGTACTGGTCCGCTTGTTCCTGGGTTATCTTGCCTTCGCTGACCAGGTTCTCGATCCAGCTTTGCAGAGCCTCATCCTGCATCTCCGTCTGGGCTTGGGCAAAGGCGTCTTTCAGTTGCTGCACGTCGATGGCAACGCCTGTGTTCTGCTGGTAGATTTGGCTGACCTTATCCAGAACCGCCTCATATTGAGTCTTAGCCTGGCTATCGTCCCCACTTCCGGTCTGGGCAAAGGTTACCCCTGCTATGCTGCCAATGATCAAGGCAGTTGCCAGAGCCGCCAGGAGAACGACCTTTTTGTTCTTCAACACTGTTTTCTCAACTCCTTTCTACCTGGGTTGTGGCAATAAACCTAATCCCGCCATAACCCCAAGATAACATTCCAATATGAACTGGACATGAAACGAAATTGAACGCGAGACAGAAAGCATAATGACCACCATTTTCATCTTCTGTTCATTTTCGTGTAATATGTTGTTATTAAGGCAATCGCTGGGAGGTCTGGGATGCGCATTCTTGTGGTCGACGATGACAGGCGCCTTTGCAGTGTTATCAAACGGGGTCTTCTGGAAGAAACCTATGCTGTAGATGTCGCGTACGATGGGGAAGAAGGGGAATACATGGGCGAAGTGAACCCTTATGACCTCATCATTCTGGACATCATGATGCCCAAGAAAGATGGAATCGAGATGTGCAAGGAACTGCGGTCAAAACGTATAAACACCCCGATTCTGATGCTTACAGCCAAGGACGCGGTGGAAGACCGAGTTCGAGGGCTCGATGCCGGGGCGGATGACTATATGGTGAAGCCGTTTTCCTTCAACGAACTCTTAGCCAGGGTTCGTGCGTTGCTTCGCAGGGAGGCTGTAACAAAATCGCCGGAAATTAAGCTGGGCGACCTTGTCCTGAACACCCTGACCCGTGAGGTGAGAAGAGGAGACAGAACTATAGAGTTAACTACGAAGGAGTACGTAATTCTTGAGTACTTTATGCGCCATCACAATGTAGTGGTAACACGCACTATGCTCGAGGAGCACGCCTGGGACTACGATTTCGACAGTTTATCCAATCTCATAGATGTATATATCCGCAGGCTCAGGCGTAAACTGGATGACAATGAGAACGAAAGCGTGCTTCAAACCGTGAGAGGAGCCGGCTACCGGCTGAAGGTGCAATGAACTTCATTCATAGTATCAAGTTTCGATTCACCATCTGGTACCTAATTGTGCTGATGTTCCTCATAGGTGCCTTAAGCGTGGGTGTCTATTTCTATTTATCTCATAGCCTCCGCCACAACCTTGACCGTTCGCTGGAAATACGCTCGACTCAACTTCAAAATATTAGGGGGGTTATGGACAGTATAGCGGTGGGAGAGTTTGAAGAGGAACTGGGCGAAGTAGTGCTACTGTACTTCAAGAATGGTGAAGAGTTGACAAGTATCTCTGCTCGAAATGTCGATGTGACTCTGGATAGTGCGCTCGTACAGAAGGCCCTGAATGGTGAGGCGTTGTACGCCACAATTAAGACAGCGGAGAACAGGGAGCTGCGGTTCTATATTGTTCCTTTCCGCCAAGAGGGCCCCGCTTCTCTGCCGGGCATGCAAGGTATGCCCCCGGGTGGACCCTCAATTGAATCAGCAGCAATTGCTGTGGGTCGTTCCACGACGGACATAGATGAGTCATTGGCCGGGCTGATACGCACTCTTGCTATAGCAGGTCCTCTGACTCTGGTTTTAGCTGGAGCAGGCGGTATATTTCTGGCACAGAGAGCACTAAAGCCTGTAGACCAAATCACGCGAACAGCACGTGAAATCGAAGAGAGCGACCTGAGCCGACGCATCCCGGTCCAGTCCAAGGATGAGCTGGGGAGATTAGCGTCCACGCTGAACCAGATGATTGAGCGGCTGGAGAAAGCGTTCAAACGGCAGCAGCGATTCACCAGCGATGCCTCACATGAGCTGCGAACCCCACTGGCAGTCATTCAAGCGGAGTCGACCTTGGCACTGAATAAAGAGCGAACTGCGAATGAATATAAACAATCTCTGGAAATCGTCTCGAATGAGTCAATGCTTATGGCCAAAGTCGTCGACCAACTCTTGACGCTGGCCCGTGCTGATTCGGGAAAGGAACAGTTATCCTTTGAAGAGCTAGACCTCAGTGAGTTGCTTACCGGAGTCGCCGCACATGCAGAGATATTGTGCAGGGACAAGGGCATCGAGTTCCATTCGGACGGGATGGAAACTATCCTGGGGAGCGGTGACAGGGCAAAGCTGCGGGAGTTGTTCCTCAACCTTTTGGGCAATGCCATCCGATACTCGCCTGACGGTGGAAAGATATCGCTTACTCTCAGAAGGGAGGAAGAAATGGCTGTCGTATCCATTGTCGATACCGGTATTGGCATTTCTGAGGAAGACATTCCACACATCTTTGAGCGTTTCTATCGGGTGGATAAAGCCCGGTCACGGGTAGAGAATGGAGCCGGTCTGGGCTTGGCAATCTGTAAGTATATAGCGGAAATACACGGAGGCCGAATAGAGGTAATAAGTCGGCTTGGTGAAGGTAGTACATTCTCTGTTTGGCTGCCCATCACCAGCTAGTGGTAGGCGATACATTTACATCGGCACTAAGATTAGGGGTGTGAAGATGGAACGGGTAAACCTGGAGAAACTTCCCAAGAAGACACTGGTGGAATTGGCAAAGATGTATTCTCGAAACTGGCAATCCCTCGATGGGAATTGGTTTGGCCTTGTTGAAGCCGAGTTCGGCCTGGAAACTGCCGTCAGATTGGATTTAAAGAGCTGGGAGAAGCAGGCCGTGCTGGAGGCACAGAGGATAAAGAAAGTACTCAAGCTCGATAAGGGCGGGCTTTCATCGGTTCTCACGGTTTTGAGCTTTATGAGCTGGCAGCTTGCATCGCCACTTTTTGAAATCGAGGAGGAGAGCCCTGAGAAAATCGTCTTCTATTACCCGCGTTGCGCCGTTCACGAAAGCAGGAACAAACAGGGAAAACCGGTGTTCCCCTGCAAAACCATGAAGCTGACGCTGCTCTCCAACATCGCTAAGGTGGTTGAGCAGAGGGCGGTAGTGAGATGCCTCACCTGCCCCCCGGACCCGCACCACGAGGGTGTCTGGTGTAAGTGGGATCTCACACTGAGATAAGGTTAACTACTAACAACTGTATTCATCTTCCCCTTGCCTAAGCAATTCCTTTCATTAATATGTATAAAATACTTGACATTAAGTTAAATATATAGTACAATATGTAATGTATTGATTACCATATATCACTCAAAACTATTTGGCCGAGGAGGAGGTTAGCTATGACACCGCTACAGAAACGTGCCTGGTTAGGACTGGGGGTTGGGGTGGGAATGGCGCTCGCAATCTCGGCGGTGTTTATCGCCAGGGGAGTTACTTCATTCGATGATGATACCGTAATGAGAGCAATTGCATATGTGCTGTGCATAGGAGGGCTCTTAGTGTATGTTGTGACCTTGCGTATTAAGCGTCGTAAACCAGGCCGTTCGGAAGTACTTATAGATGAAAGGGATGAGAAAATCGTTAGAAGGGCAACGATGGTGCAATTGTGGGCGGTTCTGCTCTCGCTTTTTATCTGGGCCATAGCTCTAACTGAAGCCTACTGGAGCCAAAAGTCGATTCCCATAGTTTTTGTCTACCTTATTGCCATGTCTGGACTCATTGTTAGTATTCTTGCCCAGGCCATCGGCATCCTGATAGGCTACCGGAGGTTGGGATAACATGCCGAAGGCTGAAATAAGTAATCGCATCAGGAGACTGCGTTTCGACCACGGTGAGATGACACAAGAGGAGCTTGCGAACATGGTGGGCTGCACCCGGCAGACCATCATCGCGCTTGAAGCAGGGAAATATGTTCCTTCCCTTTCTCTCGCTTTCCAGGTTGCAAAGGTGTTTGGGGTACCTGTAGAAGACGTTTTTCAGTACAAGGAATAGGTCTCGTTATTTGCAGCTAAGGTAGTCGGCTAAATCCTTCTCGTCCTTGGGTACGAAGGCCCTATATTTCAGGGCGAATCTCTGTTTAAGCTCATCCGGAGCCAGAAAAGCCACCACCGGATAACCTACCATTTCGAAGCAGCCCTCGTCGTCCTCGCTGTCGCCAAGGTAGGCCACTTTGCTTGCATCTATATTCCTATCCTGAAGCAACTTCAGTAGCAGCGGGGGCTTCTTTTTATAAATGTTCAACCCGAATTCGATGGCCTTTCCCTTGTTCTCCTTGAGTTTATCGGCTTCGATGAAATCAAAGCATTCGGCATATCCGGCAGCCGCCAGAATTCTCTCGATGCCGTGTCCGTACCCGGCGGAGAAGATGCCTGTGGCCTTACCGGCCTGGTGGCACTCCTTTATCGGCCTCAGCACTCTATACTCCAGTTTGTCCTGTGTTTGCGGTTTATGGGCATACTTTTCAATAGAACGCAGTATTACCGGGACTGGCACGCCTTTTATTATCCGCTCGTTATAGATTCGGAACAGCTCTCTAATGAAGGCAGCTTCAGCTTTCCCGCGTCCTCTTCTATATAGCTCCTCCAATTCCCTTCTCGCTCTTAAGATACGAGCCATTCTGAAAGGGTGGAAGGGAAAGGAAGCTTTAAACACATCCCTTGCTGTGTTTTCCAGCACAGGCCTTTCGTCTGGGTACTCGATCAGCGTACCGTTCCAGTCACATATTATAAAAGCAGGGGACATAGCGAACGCTCCTATGGCCGCGATGGCATTTTGCCATAAACATCGAGATGAATATTATACCATTTCTACTCGCAGTGCATGTCCTCGTTAGGGGCAATTCGCCCCTAACTCTAATTCCTCTCCCTTGACGGGAGAGGCTAGGTGAGGGTGAAACCTACATTAGGTTTTCGTGCTGTCATTGCTTTGAAAATAGAAGGCTTAAGTCTCTGTGCCATTCTGAGTCCGCCTTAGGCGGACTCAGAATCTCAGTACTTATGCCTCAGCTATTATCAGAGATTCTTCAGTCGTCCGCCAGAGTTGTAGTAGGAAAGGTAAAGAAAAGTTATTTACAGTTAGCTGACTAGGCTCAGCGCAGAGCCTTCTCCCCTCGCTTGCCGTACCATTTTCGCATATGTTATTAACCGAAATTACTATTTATACCCTGTGACAGTCATGCTAACGTTGAATTGGGGTAGTGCGCTAGTTATGTCCAGCCCCGAGGGAGTTGATATGGAAGAGCCCAGGGGAACGATACTGATAGTTGACGACGAGGAGCCCAGCAGGGCTACCCTTTACCGCAAATTGCAGGCGGATGGCTACAATTGTGCCGTAGCTAACGATGGCGAAGGGGCTCTGTGGAAGACATCTGTGCAGGAATTTGACCTTGTGCTTCTGGATTTGGATATGCCTGTGCTGTCGGGGATGGAGATATTGCCTCGTATAGTTGATGGACATCCTGATACCTGTGTGGTCATGATGACTACCATAGAGAACATGCCGAGTGCTGTCGAAGCAATGAAGGAAGGGGCTTATGATTACGTATTTAAACCCCTGAATATGGATGACCTGGGTATGAGGATAGAGAAGGCGCTTGAAAAAAGGAGACTGGCGCTGGAGAACAGAGAGTTTCAAATCCACCTGGAGCAGAAAGTCGAGCTTCAGGTGTCTCAGATACGGAAGTATTTATATGAAGCTGTTGAGGCGCTGGGACTGGAGCAGATGTCGCTGGATAAGCCAGAAGCTGTACGTCAGGCGCAGCGGTATGCCAAAAGGATGTTCCAGATAAGCGGCACCAAAGATGCGGCGGATATGCGGGAGGCTTATTTACAGATGGCCCGGACGCTGGCTTCGATAGCTGAGGCGCGTGAGCCTTATGCCAGTGGTCATGCAGACAGGGTGGGTTTGCTGGCCAACGAAATTGCTATCCGGCTCGGCTGCTCCGACGAGATGAAAAGGCAGATAAAGTTCGCTGCCATACTCCAGGACATCGGCAAGATTGTGATACCGGACAGTATTCTCTCTAAACAAGGCAATTTGACGCCGGCTGACTTTAAAGAGATAAACAGGCATCCTACGGCATCAGTGGAGATAATCCAGCGCGTTGAGTACTTCAAAGACATCCTCCCCCTGGTGGAGAGTCACCACGAATGGTACGATGGCGGCGGCGGCTACCCTAAGAAGTTGAAGGGGGAGCAGATCCCGCTGGGCGCACGCATCCTGGCTGTGGCCGACGCCTATGATGCCTTGACCTGTCAGCGTCCCCACCGCCCTTCCCTCACCACCGATCAGGCAGCCCAGGTCCTCAAGAGAGGCGCAGGAAAGCAATGGGACCCCCAGGTTGTGGAGACTTTTCTGAAGAAACTGGGCGTGACAGTCTAGGATACCGCAGTATCTGCTGGCTGAGATTTAGCGAACTCTCCCTCCCATCTCATTAAGCGTGCTGAACGACCTCATATTAACCTCATTCCGAAGTTCCTCGTTGCGTAAGTGGCAAACTATATCCCTCGTAACCAGTGTGCTATACTTATGTTTGTTTATCTGGGGTGTCCCCCCAAAAGGACTTTTTTGTCATTGCGAGGAGTCTGTCTCTGGCGGACGACGAAGCAATCTCGGGAGTTAGGTGAAGGCAAATGCGATGAGATTGCTTCGCTTCGCTCGCAATGACATTGAAGATTCGAGCCCGAGCCATTTAGGTGTTGAAGAATATTTCAGGGATGAATTTTAAGTCTGATATTACCATCATCGGGGCCGGTGTGGTTGGCCTGGCCATAGCTGCGCAGCTAGCCCACCGTGATAGAGTGGTCTACCTCCTGGAGAAAAACGAGAGGTTCGGCCAGGAGACAAGCAGCAGGCACAGCGGCGTTATCCACTCCGGCATATACTATCCCGCGGGTTCGCTGAAGGCGAAGCTGTGCGTTGAGGGCAACCACCTCCTCTATGAGCTTTGCCTGAAGCATGGCATAGGTCACAAGAAGCTGGGTAAGCTTATAGTGGCAACCAGCGATGAAGAGACCGGGCAGTTGCAGGAGCTGAAGGAGAAGGGACAGAGAAACGGCGCACAGGGACTGAGGATGATTTCAAGGAGTAAGTTGAAGGAGATGGAGCCAAATGTGGAGGGAGTCGCCGCTTTGTTGTCGCCATCTACCGGTATTATCGACTCGCATGCCTTGATGGAATACTTCGTCGCCAGAGCTAAGGATGGTGGGGTGGAGATAGCCTATCGCAAGAAAGTGGTGGGCCTAGAGAAAGTATCCGCTGGCTATAAAGTCACCGTGGAGGAAAATGATAAAGGAGAGTTCTCTTTCACCACTCGCATTCTGATAAACTGCGCAGGCCTTTACTGCGATAAGATAGCCGAGCTTGCTGGGATAGACATAGCCAGGGCAGGGTACAGGTTGCACTACTGCAAAGGAGAATACTTTACTGTAGGCAATGGCAAGAACAAGCTGGTCAAGCGATTGATATATCCGGTGCCTGAGGTTAAAGGTACCGGGCTCGGTGTCCACGTTACCCTTGACCTTGAAGGTAGGATGCGGCTTGGCCCCAATACTCAGTATGTTGACAGCATTGATTACGCCGTGGATAGTAGACATAAAGATGGCTTTTACGATTCGGCGAAAAAGATGCTGCCCTTTACAGAGTACGCAGACCTTGAACCTGAGATGGCTGGCATCAGGCCCAAGCTTCAGGGGCCTGGTGAAGACGTCAGAGATTTCGTGATCAGAGACGAAAGCGATAGAGGACTGCCGGGGTTTATCAACCTCATCGGCATCGAGTCCCCCGGCCTGACCTCCTCGCCAGCTATAGCCTGGTATGTTGCGGACATGGTTAAGAATCTTTTGTGAAATACTGTATATAGATTTCAACTGGGGAGTGCAGAGGGGCAGAGCCCCTTTGCCAGGGGTTTTGGGGGTGTCCCCCAATTTTTTAAAAATCCCCCAAGAATGGGGGATTTAGGGGGTTGATTGAGACCGTTTCAGGGAGAATAGGAGAGTAGGAGGCTAATGAAATCACAAGACGATAGAAGCGACCTTAAGCCGTTCTTTGAGCCTGCCTCTGTAGCTGTGTTTGGCTCATTGAAAGAGGGGATGGGACTGGGCTACGGTGTGATAAGGAACATGCTCCAATTCGGCTACTCAGGAAAGATTTATCCTGTCAGCCCCTCTTATAGGGGTGAAGTCCTGGGATTCCGAGTCTATTCCGCTGTAAATGATGTAGCCGAATCTATTGATGCAGCTATTGTGATTACTCCTCCTCCGACTGTGCCGGGGATTATCGAGCAGTGCGCCCGAAAAGGTGTTAAGGCTGCCGTTATAGTCTCTGAGAATTTCGCTGAGGCTGGCGCTGAAGGAGCGAAATCCCAGCAGCAACTGGTGGACATAGTCCGCCGCACCGGCATCCGCATCATCGGGCCGAACACAATCGGTATATTCAATCCTGCAAGCGGCTTCATCACCAATCCTTATCTGATCATTCACGAAAAGATTCGCAAAGGGGGCATAGCTTATTGCAGCCAGACCGGCTACGTTGGCCTCGCAGCGAAACCCATGGAAGAACTTGCTTATCCAGTGAGCAAGATGTGCGACATCGGCAACAAGTGCGATGTCGATGAATCTGACGTTCTGAATTACCTGGCAGACGACCCGCAGACGAAAGTAGTTGCCATGCACATAGAAAATGTGAAGGATGGCCGCAGGTTCATGGATGCAGCCCGCAGGGTGGTGGCACGCAAGCCGCTGTTGATCCTTAAAGCGGGGAAAAGCGAAGCTGGTGCTGAAGCGATGGTTTCTCACACGGCCTCGCTGGCGGGGAACGAGCAGGTTTATGATGCTGTTATAAAACAGGTCGAAGCGCTTCGTCTCAACTCATGGGAGGAGTACTGGGAAGTGCCCAGGGTATTCGCTGAGCAACCATTGCCCAGGGGGAACCGCATAGCTATCATCACGGGGGCAGGTGGGTTGGGTGTGGTGGTGGTGGATGTGGCGGTGGAGTCTGGATTGGCCATAGCAAGGTTCTCGCCTGATACCAAGAAGAGACTGAAGGAATTATCTCCCAGGCTTGGGGGTAACCCCATAGACTTGGGGCCTGTACTTACTGTAACCGAAGACCCCTTCTCCGCGCAGAGAGAGATTATAGAGGTGGTGCTTGAGGATGAGAATGTGGATTGTGCGGCGGTTTCCGTTTATGCTGGTTTCGATGCCCTGATACCTCCCATCACACAGATGTTCGATGGTTTGAAACCCCATAAATCGAAGCCAATCACTGTGTGGATTTATGGGATGAAGCATCAAGTGCTGGACGAGATGTTGCGTCAGTTGGAAGCGCGTAACCTGCCGACTTACCTGGACTTCGAGCTAGCCGTCAAGGCACTTGGCATGGCTGCTCAATATTCCAAGATTAAATTGAGCCAGGGAGCATGATGGTAGAACTAAAGGAAGGGGCCGACAGGATTTACCACTTTGAGACACGGCTATCGGTAATGACCAGCCCGTTCACGGTGTATCTTATCAAAGAGTCACATGGTGTTGTGATAGAGCCCGGCCCTGCGGCCCTGGTTCCCCGGATTCAGGAGGCTATGAAAAAGTTGGGCGTGAAGGATTTGTCCTATATCATCCCCACCCATATCCACGTAGACCACGCCGGCGGTGCCGGCAAGCTGGCTCAGCTTTACCCAGGGGCGAAGGTGCTGGTTCACCCCGCCGGATTGAAACATGCCGTAGACCCCTCTAAGCTTATCCAAAGCACTAAAACTGTTTTCGGTGACGACTTCGAGGCTGGATTCGGCCCTATTCTCCCCGTCCCGCAATCACAAATAAAGGCTGTAGAGGATGGCGAGGTAATCATGGTAGGCAACAGGGAGTTGCAGATTATCTATGCGCCGGGCCACGCGCCCCATCACATAGCCATCTTCGACCGCAGCGTGAAGGGCATCTTCTGCGGGGAGGCTCTGGGCCTGCCCGGGGGTGAGGGCAACCGTATTCTGCTGCCCGCTGTAGCACCGCCCAGCTTCGACCAGGAGATATACCTGGAGACTATGGAGAAGTTGCGGAAGCTAGGCGCTCGGACGCTCTTCTATTCACACGGCGGGGTAGTGGGGCACGATGCAGACAGGCTGATTACGCAGGCAGAAGAGTTTACTCGCATTACCGGCGAAATAATTCTCAAGGCTCTGAAGGAAGGCGGCACAAACGAGGAAATCAACCGCCGGGTCAAGGAAAGAGTAAACAGCCGCTTCGGCATGGACTTAACCGAGATGGACCTGGCCTTAACCATAGGGGGCTATGAGGTCTACTACAAAAAGAAAGGGCTGGCGTGAGGCAAAGGTGCAGACTAGTGTGTCTGCCCTAATTGGGATGTCTTGTACTATGACCAGACTTCCCGCAAGGAATCCCTCTCCATTATTCCTAGTAGATGTTAGTTAATCCAACATCGATTAGTTCCTATGGGTCGTAATATGGTCTAAGTCAGGTAAGCGATTACCTCATTACGATGCAAATTCTTGACGCAGGTTCTCGCGCTGGCTCCAAGGCATAGGGGTGACCTCATAATTTCTTAGCGCTTCCATGATTTCTACTGGAACCGGTTGTTCTTGGTCATTTAGAAATGCGAACGCTTTCGACTCTGGTGGCCTCACTTCCTTCGTATCGACCCAAGAAAACGCTAGGAGGGTTGCCGAATCCTTGTTTGGACGATTCAATGTTTGCAGAATACGCTCGGGGCTACTTCTCGACTTGGGAATAACAAAATCAAAGCTATGGTCAAACCCCGACCTACCAGTGAACTTTACACGAGGTGTGTAACGTATTTCGTTCGCATCTAGCCAATACACAACGTCTTCATAGAAGATACTAACTATCATGGGCTCGGCTAGGTAGAACATGTCGTTTATAGCAAGCATAGCTTGAACTAAATTATGCTTCTTGAGCGCAAAATTCTCCGGTGTAGCGGAGACCTGAAGAACTTTCCCCTTTGTCTGTACACCAAAGCCATTCAGTGTAAGTTTCAGTAGTTGCTGTCGTTTTGGACTTTCAATTCTACATCCTGACTGTTCCAAGTCATTGAGGATGTAGCCATCATCCGTAAGCACGAACAACCCACCTTCTTTTTTCGCATATATCTGAAGATAGTCATTATGGCGGTCAAGATATGGCGTGGTTATCTCGACATAGTCGCCCACCTCTCGGATGGCCGTCTTGTCTTTTAACCAAGACAAGTATTTGTCTATTAGCTCCCCTATCTCACTAACCATCAAAACATCACCTTCCGTATTTTCGGTTTCTGAGTGATGTTGCAGAAGCGCATAAAGTCCTGGAGCGTTTCCCACTGGTCAAGTAGGTCATGGAATTCATCTTCAGGAATAGGGTATGCCCATTTATCTGCAAATCCCTCTTTATATCTATGGATATGGGGTGGCGGAACCTCCGACCCATCTGGATTACGATGAGGAGGTCCCGAAAGTTCAAGCCTTGCGAGTATAATAACCTGCCTCGCCCGATTCTGACATTTTATCTTTTTGAGGTCAATTGTTCCTCTGCCAATATCAAGCAGAAATTTCTCTTTCTTATCTAAAGAAATTAGCGGTATCTCAACTTTCATTCCCATTGTCGGAAAGTCCCATTCGCCGTTGCTCGTTGCGACCTTCTCCATTGCGAATAAAAAGTCTGCCTCAGCTTGATTAAGATTAATCTCTGTCATACTTCAAATTTCTTTTTCGCCAATCCTAAACTTTCCTCATCCTAGTAGTATTATTAGCTCACTTGTCATAGAAGTCAATTTATAGACCACGGCAATCCACACTATGGAAACTCGAGATTCCTTCTAAAATATTTCACACCGAGCAGTAGCGCAATGGCAAAACCAACCAACACACCGCCAACTAAGAACTCATGGAGCCCTATACTCACAAAACCAACAATCAAGAAAACCGCACCAATAATCTGGCTGATCCACGGAGCACGAACTCCCTCTAACACTACCAATAGCAAAATCAAAACGAAGCCTACATAGAATATCGTGTCGAATGTTATATTAGAGCTCCTTCCTGACAACTTGGACAGGAATCCGGCGACGAATACTACCAGGTAGATATTAGACGACCACGGGGATAACAAGTCTGCCAGCCGATAACCGACCCGATCAATACGTTGTTTGCACTTTGACTCTGAACGCACATGCACCGCGAGCTCTATCCCAAGCAGGACAGACAACACCGAAAAGCCAAAGGCAGCCCACATCAACCCACCCTCAAACCTACTCGACCCCTTGAGCCCATACAGTGCAAGGCATAAGCCGAACCACAGGAACCCCCATTTCAGCAACTGAGAGGCATACTTTGCGGGTTTCTTCTCACATGCTATTTCGCTTCCGTTTTTAAGCGCTGGCCCTTGACCTTTCTCAGCCTTCTTGCCCGTAGGCAATATAACCTCCAATATGGGAATCGTAAGCTTGTTAACGAGGTAGACAGGCCCTCTAAGCAGAGGTCCCAGTGTCAAGCCAGTCATAACTGGGGCTAATGTACCTACTCCAGACACAAGGAACGCAACGCCCAGAACTAGGAACAACCCAGTGAAAACGACGTTGTAGCTCTCAAAGGCGATGGATGTATATTTCCCTGCAAGAGAGTCAAACGCCAATGTGACAATCAACCCAAAAAGGAAAAAGACAGGCGCTCCCGTAAAGCAGGCCCGTCCGATCAGCCAATTGGCCTTAATCTCCGCACTCGTGTTTTCATTATCAGCGGAATACCTTGCCAAGAGAGCTAGAGCCGTAAGCGACAAACCTGCTAGAATGGCAAAGAGCTCTACACTAATAATGCCATCCAGACTCTTCAATATTTGCAAAGTTGTTTCCTATTAGTATCCTTCCCGCGTATTCGTGCGATATTCTACCACAGCCACTAACTCTGTACAAGCTTATCGACACGTGAACAGGCAGTTCACCTTTTGACACGCTCATGTCGAACGGTTAAATGCCTATTCTCAAGACAACACGTGTCCCGATTTAACGTGTAGCCCAAAGAGGTTCCTTTTCTGGCTTCAATAGCAGTATAGTTCATTGGGATTAAGTCCCAACACATAAAATTGACAAACCGCCATGCCTGCTGCTAAGATTCGACCGACTCAAGGAAAAGAGGTGCGAATATGAAATCTCGTTGTGCAGAATGCAGCATGCGCAAGCGTGCCGAGAAAAACCCCAACTCCATAATCTCCAAGATATGGAAGTGGCACACGGGCTGGTGTCCCGGCTGGAAGGCTTATCAGAAAGAGCTGGCTCAACAACCTAAAAATCCGAATCCCTGAACTCCAGCTTCTCACCGGAATCCAAATTGTGGGGGCATCCGCCTCTGGCGGATGCCCCCTTTATATAATCCTGTGGGAACTTTCCTGCCCTAACCTGCGTCTTTTATTTATAGAAGGGTGTCAATCCCCCACGCTTGGACAGGTGTATCCCGGAGGGTTGAGAAGCGTCCCCCCAAACGCTTTCGGAGGAGGAAGTCATGAGGTCTACAGGATTAATCGGCATAGCTTTTATTCTCATTCTGGTTCTAGCCATTGTCGCCCCCATCGCCGCCGTGTTCACGGACAGCGGAGGAGGCGGAAAAGTCGAAAGCTATATGGCGGTAGTCCCCAAAGTCTTGCATGCAGGCGGCCAGGAAGCTATATCCCTGGCCCTTTTTAGTGGGTCAGAGCTGACATCGGACAGGGTTGAGGTAGCTCTGCTCAAGGATGGAGACCAGGTCCTTCAGGTCTCCAAGCAGATCAGCGGGAAAGGGACCATAGACTTCAAGGTCCCGCTCGCCGCGGAAGGCGCTTACGAAATCAGGGTCAAAGGCTCAGACTTCGAGGATAAAGCGCAGGTGACGATAGAAAAAAGCTCTCTCATCTTCCTGGAGACCGATAAGCCCATCTACAAACCCGGCCAGACCATACAGATGCGGGCTATGACCCTGGACCCCGACCTCAAGCCGGTGAGCGAGGGCGTCACCGTAGAGGTCCTGGATGACAAGGGCATCAAAATCTTCCGCAGTGAAACCACTACCGACGCATACGGCATGGCCACCCTGGAATTGCCGATTTCCCAGGAGCCCAACCTGGGCACCTGGAAGATAACCGCCAAATCCGCCCAGGACGACACCCAGATAGATGTCAGTGTCGAGGAGTATGTGCTGCCCAAGTACGAGGTCAAGGCCGAGCTTCCCAAGGACTGGTTCCTGGTCGACGAGCCCATCAAAGGTAGCGTATCGGCGGAATACAGCTTCGGCAAGACTGTAAAAGGCGAGCTGGTCATCACGGCCAAAAGATATGTCGGCCAGTGGGAGCAGTACGCTACACTCTCCAAGTCGATAGACGGTAAGACTGACTTCGAGTTCCCCGCCGTGGGTTATGTCGCCGGTGTGCCCGCAGCAGGCGGTCTGGGCAATGTCATGCTCGATATAACTGTTAAGGAGACCGCTACTGGCTATGAGGAAAGCACCAGCGAGTTGCTCACGGTCTCCAGCACTCCTCTCAATATCCAGATAATCCCCGAGAGCTCGGTGTTCAAGCCCGGTTTGCCTTTTAATATCCTCATCATCACCGAGACTCCTGATAACGAAGCCGTAGCTGCAAAAGTGGATGTCACGGTAACCTATCTTAATAAGAAACTCGAGGAGATAAGCAAGGATGAGAGAAACGTTGATACCAGTGGCGGCAAAGCTCTCGTCGAGGTGAATCCGCCCGCAGACAGCGTGGCTCTGGCGATTGAAGCCTTCGAGCTTACCCCGGATTCGTCCACGCAGCCGGCCCAGGCTTCCAAGATGGTGGAAGCTGGCTACTCTCCCTCGGGGAACTTCATCCATGTGGAGCAGATAAGCCAGGGTACTCCCCAAATAGGAGAACTGATCAGCTTTAAGGTGCACTCCACCAAGGAGGCCGCCAATTTCTACTATGAGGTCGTTGCCCGCGACAGGGTGGTCTTCACTGACTTTACCCAGAGCGATATTATATCCTTCGATACCACCCCTCTCATGACGCCTTCCGCCAAGCTCCTGGTCTATCAAATCCTGCCCAACAGCGAGGTGGCGGCGGACTATATACCCTTCGATGTCGAAGCAGTGTATCCCAATGATGTGAAGGTGGAGTTCAACCAGAGTGAAGCCGGGCCTGGAGACGAAGTTCAGATAAACATCGACTCTCAGGGCCAGTCTGAGGTCGGCCTTACGGCGGTGGACAAGTCGGTCTTTATCCTTGCCGAAAACAGGCTGAATTTGCAGCAGGTCTTTGACGAACTGGAGACGCTGTACATGCAGCCGCAGGCTGAGCTGCACGAGGTCTCCATCTATGAGGGAATCAATGTCCAGGGGGCCCAGGATATCTTCGATAGCGCCGGTGTGGTGGTGCTCAGCAACAACAATGTCCCAGAGGGTAAGGAGTACAAGACAGAGTGGGGGCGAGATGTCTGGGGCGGCGCGTGGAAATTCATGGGTGGAGGTAATATTGAATTCGCTGACGGCGTCGTGTTAGCACCATCAGGCGCTGAAGGCGGTTTCCCGCCGCCCGTGCCCACACCTGGCGCGCAGCTTGCCGAGGTGCAGAGAGTGAGACAGTACTTCCCCGAGACCTGGCTCTGGCAGAGCGTCATTACTGATGCTAATGGAAAAGCATCGCTACAGGTCACCGTCCCCGATACTATCACCACCTGGATGCTCCGCGCCGTCGCCCTGTCCCAAGAAAATGGCCTGGGCGTCGCTGAAGACCAGCTCACGGCGTTCCAGCCCTTCTTCCTCAGCGCCGACCTGCCCTACTCGGCGATAAGGGGCGAGGAGTTCCCGGTCAGCGTAGCTATATATAACTATCTTGACCAACCGCAAAGCGTGCTGGTGCAGATAGACAATGCGGACTGGTTCGATTTGCTTGACGAATCCCAGAAGACCGTGGAGATAGCGCCCAACGATGTCGGCAGCGTGGAGTTCCAGATAAAACCGACCCAACTCGGCGTCGGCGAGTTGAAAATTACCGCCCGGAGCAACCAGGCTGCCGATGCCGTGATTAAGACGCTCATTGTCGAGCCGGAGGGCGTCGCCAGAGAGAATGTGCAGAATCTGGTACTCTCCGCTGGAAACAATACAGTGGTGGACACCTTTATCCCGGCTTTCGTGGTCGATGGTTCGGGCCGGGCTTACATCGCAGTGACCTCCAGCTATCTGACTCAGACCATCGATGGCCTGGATGCGCTCATTCAGATGCCCTTTGGCTGCGGCGAGCAGAACATGATTCTGTTTGCACCCGACGTCTACATCACCAAATATCTTAAGGAATCAGGCCAGCTCAAGCCGGAGATCATGGCCAAAGCGGAAAAGCTCATGATTACCGGCTATCAGAGAGAGCTTACCTATCAGCGCAGTGACGGCAGCTTCTCCGCCTTCGGGGATAGCGATGAGCAGGGCAGCCTGTTCCTCACCGCGTTTGTTTTGAAGTGCTTCTCTCAAGCCAAAGACCTGATTTACATTGACGACAGCGTTCTCAGTGCAGCCGAAAACTGGATAACCGATCATCAGAACGCCGACGGCTCCTTCGACCCGTTCGGCTTCGTCTGCCATCAGGATATGATGGGTGGTCTCAAAGGTAAAACCGCTCTCACTGCCTATGTCGCCATCGCCCTGCTCGAGGCTGGTGATACAGCGGACTCCGCCAAAGCCATTAGTTACCTGGAAGGCCAGCTTGACAATATAGATGACGCCTACACCATGGCGATTACAGCCTATGCCCTCGAGCTTGCCGGAAGCCCCCTGATCGGCCAGGCCCACGATAAATTGATGGGGATGGCGCAAGAGGACGAGAATGGCCTGCACTGGGGCGATGTGGCAGAAGTTCAGCCCCTGAATCAGGGGGATGGCGATGTCATGCCGTTCCGGACCATGGAGATGAACAGAAGCAATGCCATCGAGGCCACCGGCTATGCTACCCTGGCCCTGATCAAGAATGGCGATGCCTTCGATGCCTCCCGCGCTGCCAAGTGGCTGGTCTCTCAGCGCAATGCCTACGGCGGCTACGGCTCGACCCAGGATACCGTAGTTGCTCTCCAGGCTCTGATTGAGTATTGCACCAACGCCAGGGCTGACGTTGACCTGACCGTGACCATAAATGCCGGCGGTGAGGTCAAGCCGCTCAGCATAAAGCAGGCCAACTTCGATGTCCTCCAGATGGTGGAAGTGCCCGTAAACGAGGAGGTTACCATAAGTACAGAGGGCAGAGGTGATGCTATAGCCCAGGTCGTCGAGAGATACAACCTGCCCGAGGCGGAAAAAGGTGACGAGATACTGAAGATAAACGTAAATTACGATACCACCCAGGTTGAGGTGAATGACCTGGTCAAAGTCTCGGTGGGGCTGGAGTATAACCCGCCCATAGAGATGAAAGCTGAGATGGTGGTGCTCGATGTCTCAGTTCCCACCGGCTTCTCTCCGGTTACCGAATCCATAGACAAAGTAATCGCGGGGAACGACAACATCAAGCGTTACGAGATTGCAGGCAGGAAGGTTATCTTCTACATTGAGGACATGCAGCCGGGCGACAAAGTATCCTTCAGCTTCGACGTACGGGCGCTGTATCCGGTCACGGCCAAGGGCGTCAGCTCCCAGGCCTATTCCTATTACAACCCGGATATCAAAGCCGAAACCCTGAGCGAAGGAATCGTGGTGGTGCAGTAGGGTGGTGGGGTGCAGGGGCGTCCGCCTCAGGCGGACGCCCCACAACCGTAGGGGCGACCCATTGGGTCGCCCTTTAATAATGTTATTGCTTTGAAAATGGAATGCTGAGAGCTCAATGTCATTCTGAGCTTTAGCGAAGAATCTCAGTACTTAGCACTGAGGTGGACCCAATTAGTTAGACAGGATAGGTGCTATATTAAGAGAGGGTACTGCTGTCCTCAGGGGGCCTGGTACCAAAGATTTTACCAGACCTTCATGGGTAGTTTCCACCGGGCTTGAAAT
>Ga0209777_10000801_pt1 | contig 48831 bp, 47 predicted proteins | sample FrelakmetHBP12HB_FD_187147 | JGI IMG/M metagenome (GOLD analysis project Ga0209777, IMG submission 187147) | Freshwater lake sediment microbial communities from the University of Notre Dame, USA, for methane emissions studies -HBP12 HB (SPAdes)... | ecosystem: Environmental > Aquatic >... | reverse complement strand
TATATCGAAACATTTTATAATCGGGAACGGAGGCACTCAACATTAGATTACATTTCACCGGCTGATTACGAAGAAAATTGGCTGAAAAACGTTGCGTGAGGGTGTCTACATTTTTGGGGTAAGATCACTGTAAAAAAGAAATTAGAAAAGCAGCAATAATCGCGAGAATGGAACCTATGGCTTGTACCCAAGCCGCTAACTCAGCGCTGCTAAGTTTGGTGGAAAAACACAAAGTATTCATAGCATTGATACACCTCTCTTATGGGTTTATCCTTCCCTTGGATACCGTCAATTTACAAACTTCGCTTTCTCCGATAATTTTGGTATGAACCTAACACAACGTGTTGTTTTAAGAAAGTAAAACATTTTGCTTGACAAGCAATCTGAAATTGCATAAGTTTCACTTTTAAGTTTTTCACTAAGATGGTGGTTTTATTATGAAGACATATATGGCGAAAGCGGAAACGGCAGACCAAAAGTGGTGCATTGCTGATGCTTCCGGTAAAGTATTGGGAAGATTTTCTAGTGAAATAGCGCTCCGTTTGAGGGGAAAGCATAAAGCTACTTATACTCCGCATTGCGATACGGGAGATTTTATCATTGTAGTCAATGCGGAAAAGATTATGCTTACCGGAAAAAAGCTGACTGATAAGATGTATTATTCTTATTCGGGTTATCCCGGCGGATTAAGAGAAACTACCGCAGGGAAAATGTTGGCGGAAAAACCAGAAAATTTGATCCGTATGGCGGTTCAGGGTATGTTGCCCAAAACTAATCTAGGGCGAAAAATGCTCAAAAAACTAAAAGTTTATGCCGGCAATGCCCATCCGCATGAAGCCCAGTGCCCAAAGACTTTATCTATTTAATTTGTCTTAAATTGGCGATTAGATCATTTTATATTGGAGAGGTTATGACGCAACAACGATATTATGCAACAGGTAAAAGAAAGAGCGCTATTGCTCGCGTTTATATGAAAGCGGGTAGTGGTAATATTGTAGTCAATAAAAGAAGTTATGATGAATATTTTACACGTCCCAGCCTGAAAATGGTTATCAAACAACCATTTGAAATTACGGGGAAAAAAGATCAGTTTGATCTACATGTTAATGTAAGCGGTGGTGGAGTAGCGGGTCAAGCCGGGGCGGTAAAACATGGAATCTCTAAAGCTCTCCTGGCATATGATGCCGAGTTGCGCTCAATCCTGAAGAAGGCGGGCTTTTTAACCAGAGATGCCCGCGTCAAAGAAAGAAAGAAATACGGGCAGCCTGGAGCAAGGAAAAGATTCCAATTCTCCAAACGTTAAATTCCAACAGGGGGGCTTCCGGCCTCCCTTTTTTTTGGGGAGATTTTATATGGTAAAAGCAGCAATATTTGGAGCTAGTGGATATACAGGACAGGAACTGATAAGAATTTTATCGGGGCATCCGGAAGTGAAATTAGTTGCCGTTACGTCCAGGCGTTTTGCCGGACAACCGGTAGCGGAAGTATTCCCTGCGCTATCTGGTTTGACTTCATTAAAATATAAAAATGCTACGCCGGCAGAGGTAAGCGGTATCTGCGATATTGTTTTTCTGGCTTTTCCCCATGGTGTTTCTATGAACATTGCTCCGGAATTTATAAGCAAAGGGAAGAAAGTAATTGATTTAAGCGCTGACTATCGACTGCGGGATTTGAAGACATATGAAATCTGGTATGGAAAACATAGCAGCGCCAACCTTATAAAGGATGCTGTTTATGGAATTCCCGAACTTTACCGGCAAAAAATAAAGAAAACGAAATTCATTGCCAATCCGGGTTGCTATCCGACCAGTATTATTCTTGGTCTTGCTCCGGTGCTGAAAAAGAAGCTTTTAGATGTATCCACGATTATTGCTGATTCGGCCTCCGGTGTAAGCGGGGCGGGGCGGGAACCGCTGACTGGTTCGCTTTTTTGTGAAGTTAATGGCGGGTTTAAAGCATACAAAGTCGGAAAGCATCGGCATCTTCCGGAAATCGAGCAGGAATTGAACGCTCTGGCCGGTAAAAAATTCGCTATTTCTTTTACACCGCATTTATTACCGGTGAAACGAGGTATTTTAAGCACAATTTACGCGACGCTGAAGAAAGATATTACTTTGCTGGAACTGCATTCCCTTTATTCCTCATTTTATGCGGGAGAAAAATTTGTCAGAATTTGTCCGACGGGGATTTATCCTAATATTTCTTCTGTGTGCGGATCGAATTATTGCGATATCGGATTGGCTGTTGATTTGCGAACAAAAAGGGTGATTATAATGGCGGCAATTGATAATTTGATTAAAGGCGCCGCAGGGCAGGCCGTGCAAAATATGAATATCATCTGTGGCTTTAAAGAAGACACCGGTTTGCAAGCCGCACCGCTCTATCCCTGATGAAAGTAATACCAATTCTAAATCCAAAGATAGTGCTTTGATTTAGAATTGAAATAAGTTGAGGAAAGCATGTCTCAGAAAATATTTAATACAGCGACAAGAAAAAAGGAAGTCTTCAAGCCCTTGAAAGAAGGGGCTGTCGGTATTTATGTTTGCGGTATCACTGCTTATGACGTCTGTCATGTGGGGCATGCCCGTGCGGCGATTGTTTTCGATGTTGTAGTTAGATATTTACGGACACGGGGATATCAGGTGACTTATGTTAAAAATTTTACCGATATTGATGACAAAATTATCGACCGCGCTAATAAAGAAGGCGTCAGCATTACGGAAATATCTGAACGTTACATTAAATTGCACAACGAAGATATGGCGGCGCTGGAAGTTGCAACTCCTTCGGTAACCCCAAAAGCCACCGAGCACATGGAAGAGATGATTTCTCTGATCGGCGTCCTCGAAAAGAAAGGATATGCTTACTGTGTGGATGGAGATGTATATTTTGCGATAAATAATTATAGCCAATACGGTGGTTTGTCCGGACGCAATTTGGAAGAAATGATTGCCGGCGCGCGCGTTGACGTCAATGATAAAAAAAAGAATCCTTTGGATTTTGCGCTCTGGAAAAAAAGCAAGGAAGGTGAACCTTTCTGGGAAAGCCCATGGGGAAAGGGCCGGCCCGGCTGGCATATTGAATGTTCCGCCATGAGCCGGCGTTATTTGGGAGAAACATTTGATATTCATGGCGGCGGCGAAGATTTAATTTTCCCGCATCATGAAAATGAAATAGCACAATCGCAGGCGGCAACAGGAAAGCCCTTGGCCAATTACTGGATGCATAACGGCTTTGTTAAAATAAATTCGGAAAAGATGTCCAAATCTTTAGGCAATATATTTCCCGTCAGAGAAATCTTAAAAAAGTATCATCCGGAAATATTGCGTTTATTTATGCTGCAGAGTCATTACCGCGGTCCAGTTGATTATTCGGAGAGTTCGCTAAATGAGGCCAGATCAAGCTTGATCAGATGTTATACAACTTTGCAGCTCCTGAAAAACGTCCAGGGGAAATTAGCCGCGAACATAATGCCTATCATGAAAGAATTTTCAGCAGAAGAAGAAAATTACATAGGTAAGTTCAAAGATTTGGCGGATAAATTTGACGCGGCGCTGGATGACGATTTTAACACCGCTCAAGCTTTGGGTCATGTTTTTGATATGGTAAGGCTCTCCAATAATCTGATAGCTGATGAAAAGAATATGCCCGCTTCTAATAAAGCTGAAATTTTCGCGGCGGCAAAGAAAATATTTGATCATTTCGGCGCAGTTTTGGGAATTTTTCAGAATGATGCTGATCAATTCTTTCTGTCTGATAAGGAAACCGAGTTACGTAAAAGAGGTTTAAATGTTGAGGAAATTGAAAACTTGATTAAGAAAAGGCAAATTGCCCGGGAGGGTAAAGATTGGGCCAGAGCAGATGCTATAAGAAAAGAGCTTGCCCAGCTTCACATCGTCCTTAAAGACTCCGCTAATAATACAAGTTGGATAATTGAATAATACAATTTCTAAAGGAAGTTTTCGCCATGTTGGCGAAAATTCTTGGTAAGGTAAGGTTCTATTTATTATGCGCTCCCCTTACGGGAATGCGCTTCCGATCAAAGCGCTATCTTTGTTGGCAGCGTCGTCGGCTTCCTCAATGTATGACCTGAATAACCTAAAGGTCACTTGGGGTCACGCGTTAGTTATACGCCTGCGGAGCCTCCTCACTTGCCCCGCTGAAGTGGGACAGTTCAACTAACAAATTACAGCTTACTGCGTAACTGTAATTCGAGTTTCACTGCCGCCTCGAAATCATCTTGGATTTAAAATGGTATAAGTAACTTTGCTATACTTCATCCATATCTGAAAAAGCTTTTAATATTTTTTAATAATCTCCGAAAAAAATTGAAATATCGGAAAAAATGATATAAATTGAAAAACATATCTCCAATATTGAGAGGAATATTATGAAAAAACAATCAATAAAAGTATCTTTGCTAATCATTATTTGCTTGGGAGCATTTGTCCTTCTCGGACTTTATAACGATGGCAAGGTTTCCGCAGTGGATAAAAATGTCTATAAAGATATTAAACTATTCAACGAAGTTTACGACATGGTAAAGAAAAACTATGTTGATGAAATTAATTCAACAACGTTAATTCAAGGCGCGATCAACGGGATGATCAAGTCTCTTGATCCCCACAGTTCCATTATGACTCCGGATTTATATAAAGAACTGGAGGTGGAAACACAGGGGCATTTCGGCGGTATTGGTATTGAAATCACCTTATTAAAGGATATTTTAACGGTAGTTTCTGCGATTGAAGATACTCCCGCGTTTGTTGCCGGAATAAAATCAGGCGACCAAATTATAAGAATTGATGGCAAATCTACTAAAGATATAACCATTATGGAAGCCGTAAAACAACTACGCGGACCCAAGGATACGAAGGTTACAATTACGATCATGCGGGAAAATATGCCCACGCCAAAAGATATTACGTTGACGCGCGCCATTATTCAAGTAAAGAGTGTCAAGGTTAAAAATATTGAAGATCATATTGGATACATTCGAATAGCTTCTTTCCAGGAGAAAACGGCTGATGATTTACGCAAAGCGCTAAAGGAAGTTAGCGAAAAGCTTAATCCGATGAATGGGCTGGTTTTGGATTTGAGAAATGATCCGGGTGGATTGTTAACTCAGGCAATTGAAGTCTCTGATGTATTCCTTAAATCAGGAATTATTGTTTCCACTCGCGGACGAGTAAAAGCCATGGATTCAAAAGCAATGGCCAAAGATGACGGCAATGAACCAACTTGTCCGATAGTTGTTTTGGTCAATGAAGGCACGGCCAGCGCTGCGGAGATCGTTGCCGGAGCTCTGCAGGATAATGGGCGGGCTTTGATTGTTGGAGCGCAAACTTTTGGCAAGGCATCCGTGCAGACTGTTATCCCGCTGGAAGATGGTTCCGCGCTTAAGCTGACGACCGGGCGTTATTACACGCCGAAGGGACGATCCATTCAGGCGGAAGGCATCAAGCCGGACATTGTTGTTAAGTATATCAAACCTGCGGACGACGCGGAAGATACTGCCTGGTGGGAAGACCGAATTAGAGAAAAAGACCTCAAAGGGCATATAAAACCGGCAAAAGAAGATGGCACCAAGATTGATGAATCTCAAAATAAAGATGTAAAGGATTCATCTGATTTAGCACATGATAATCAGCTCAAGACGGCAGTTGATATCTTAAAAAGCTGGGATATCATGAAAAAGAAACTGAATAACTAATTTGTTCATAGAAAGTGTAAAATTATAGTTAGTTATGAGATTATTTAAACGTCTCTTTACTATATCATTGATATTTTTAATCGTTGTATTAATTGCAGGTATCATCTATGTGTTGCTTCAAAAAGAGCCGTCTGTAATTAAAGAGCCGAAAAAAGAAACAAAACAAGTAGAACCACGGAAAGCAGTTACACCTAAAAAGGAAAAAGCAAAGCCATTGTCCCCCAAGACCCTACCGCTAAGGCAGGTAGCCATTATTATTGATGACATCGGTTATGATCTGAACCCGGTAAAAGAATTACTGAAAATTAATGCCGATTTAACATTTGCTATTTTGCCTTTATGCTCTCATACCCGCGAGGCGGCGGAAATGTTTCATCAAGCTCATCGAGAAACGCTCTTACATTTGCCTATGGAGCCTGTTTCTTATCCGCGCGAAAAGCCAGGTAATGGAGCTCTTTTTACGGATATGAATGACGAAGAGCTGGTATTTCAATTAGAAAAAGATATTGCGGCTGTGCCTTACATCTCCGGGGTTAATAATCATATGGGGTCAAAATTCATGATGGATGAAAAAAAACTTACTTTAGTTTTTAATAAGTTAAAGAAAAATAAATTGTTTTTCGTAGATTCGCGCACATCAACTGATAATAAAGCTTTTGTCATTGCCGAAAAAGTCGGCTTACCTGTAGCTGCGCGTAATATATTTCTTGATAACAGTCGTGACTACAATGAAATCTATAATAATTTGATTAATATCGCCAAAAAAGATGGTGATGTTTCGCCGATGATCCTTATCGGTCATCCTTATCCGGAAACTATTCGGGCAATCATCGATGCAATGAAAGAGTTACGGGAAAAAAGAGTATCGATTGTTCCGGTATCGCAGCTAATAAAAAAAGTAAAAGCCTCTAATTAGGGGTTCTTAATTTTATTTGATAAAAATAATAGTAACCGAAGTTGATGATTCAATATGCAAAAAAAACGAACCTGTTCAGTATTCATATTGATTTTATTTTTTATAAATTTATACGGCTGCGGTCATTTACAGGCGGGTCAGGTTCCTTCTGTTTCGTCAAAAACATCAGCAGATGCGATTTATCACTATTCCCTAGGTGTTCTTTTACGTCTGGACGATAAAATTGAGGAGGCAACTAACGAGTTAAAGCAAGCAGTTGCCGCTGACCCCGGCTCTTCTTATCTTACGACAGAGCTTGTCTCTCTTTATACAGAACAGGGCGATCTCAATCAAGCCATTTCCCTGGGCGAAGAAATGCTTTCTAAAAATCCTGATAATATCGAACTACATCTAATTATGGGCGGTTTGTACCTTAATATTCACGAAAACAAAAAGGCCATAACAGAACACAAGAAAGTAATCGAACTAGATCCTAAAAACCTTATGGCCCATCTTTATTTGGCTATAATTTACGCTGAAGAAAAAAGATTTGATAAATCTGAAGAAACTTTTAAGAAAATGCTGAAAATCGATCCCGACAACATTATGGGCATCTACTACTATGGCAAAGTCCTGGCGAAAATGGCGCGGCTTGAAGAAGCTGAGAAGATGTACGAAAGGGCAATATCTTTAAACCCAGATTTTGAAATGGCTTTATTTGATTTGACTGCGCTTTACGAAAAACAGGGGAAGATAAATAAGGCTATTGAAGTTTATCGCAATTATCTGGAAATCAATCCCGCACGGATAATTTTGCGAGTTAAAATAGGAGAACTTTTAATTAAGGAAAAAAAATATGAGGAAGCCCAAAAAGAATTTCAGGAAGTCTTGAAAGTTGATCCCGATAACCGTGATGTGAGAATTGCGCTGGGTGTTTTATATTATGATATGCGCCAGCTTGATTTAGCTGTGGCTGAATTTTCTACAATTCTGAAAAAAGATATTGCGGATGACAAAGTTCGTTATTTACTGGCTACCATTTATGAGGAAAAAGGCGAAAACAAATTAGCCATGGAAGAATATCAAAACATTTCTATTTTATCCGAATTATATGCCAACTCTCAAATTCACGCCGGAATGATCCTTAAAAAAGAAGGTAAGATCTCTGAGGCCATTAATTTAATAAAGGAAGTTATTAAAATAAAGAATGATCAGGTTCCTTTGTACCTTTTTTTATCTTCACTTTATGAAGATGCTAAAGATAGCGTTGCGGCTGAAAACATTTTGAGTGAGGGAATCAAAATTGCTCCCAAGGAGATAGATTTACATTATGCTCTGGGTGTGATTTATGAAAAAACAAATCGCCTTTCCGAAAGCGTCAAGGAAATGGAAATGGTTTTAGCAATTGATCCGGACAACGCCGAAGCGCTAAATTTTATAGGTTATAGTTATGCGAATCGCGGCATGAATCTTGAGGAAGCGGAAAAAATGATTGTCAAGGCTCTGAAAATTAAACCCGACAATGGTTATATGATAGACAGCCTTGGTTGGGTTCATTTTAAAAAAAATCAATTAAGCAGTGCCGTGAAATATTTAAAGCAAGCGCTGGAACTTTTGCCTGACGATGTTAATATCATCGAGCATATCGGAGATGTCTACGTAAAGCTGAACAAAAATAAAGATGCTCAGGAAATGTATAACCGTGCTCTTAAGATTGATCCTAAAAATAGTTCGATACAAAAGAAACTCGAAGATTTGACCAAGCAGAAATAATCACGGGTATGAACCTCAACGCGATCTTTGGAAACGTTTCGCAGCAAGCTGCTTGGTCTCATACCCTCCGCTCCGCGGGATTGTTCAACTTTCCAATTCCGCTGCGCTTCGCTTTCGGAATTGGAGTTTCACAAACAGAAAACAATGATATTTTACAGAAAACGATTTCTTCTATGCATAATATTCTTGTTATTGCTGGCGGTGCTTGCCGGTGGTTGCGTTCGGCAAACAGTTATTTATCCTGATTCTCCATCCGAAAAAATTCTGGCGGCAATCTCCAGCGCTGTAGCCGAAGATGATATTTTGAGCGCTACAGCGCAGATAGATTTGGTCACAATTCATGGTTATCAGCCTGCAAGGGCAGCCGTGATTATAAAAAAGCCTTCATATTTGCGGTTGGAACTGCTTCCGGTAATCGGAACGCCCGATTTATTTCTCGCTGCTTCTCCTGAAAAAATGAGCATTTTTATTCCATCTAAGGGAGAATTTTACAGTGGATTGCCGACGGTTGCTAATCTGGAGAGGTTTTTGCCCTGGCAATTTAATATTGAAGATATAGTAATGATTTTTTCCGGAACGTATCCTTCTTTGAAAGAAAAGGTCATCGCTTATCAAAGCTATCGAGAAAAAAATTCTCTGCGCATAGAAATGAAAGCGCAATCAGGATGCTCGCAAATTATCTGGGTGGGGGAAAATAATCGTTTGCTGAAACTCGTTCGCAATGATGAACAGGGCAAAGAAATATATAATGTTAAATATGACCGCTATGACACCCAGAGCTCTATTGCCGGGGAAATTAGCATCAGCATGGCCGATGGAATAACTTCACTATCAATAAAATATTCGGACCTCAAAATTGAAAAGGCAACTGATTTATCAATATTTGATTTGCCGATTCCTGCCAATGTCAAAGTAATTATGCTGGACTGATCCCAATTATACCACTTCTAAAGGAAGTATTCGCCATTATGGCGAAAATTCTCGGTAATGTAAGGTTTTATTTATTATGCGCTCTCCTTAATGGAATGCGCTTCCGATCAAAGCGCTATTTTTGTTGGCGTCGTTGTCGGCTTCCTCAACGTATAACATGATAACCTGAATAACCTAAAGGTCACGAGGGATCACACAAGGTTACGTGTGTATAATACGCTTCGTTGCCGCCACCTTGCCGTCGCGATATCATCTTTGGTTTAGATAATGGTTTAAATCTCTCTCTTCCTGCGAGAAATTATTTTATTTCTTGCAGACTGGAACGCGCGATGCGCGCCTGGCTGGTATTCGGATAATTTTTTATCACTTGTTGTAAAAGTAATTTGGCGCTGGTTTGATCTCCCAGCTTGAGAAAGGAAAGGCCTTGCTTGAGCAAGGCGTAAGAAACTTTATTGCCATTCGGGTAATTCTTAGTTACTTTTTCGTATTCCAAAATCGCCGTCTCATACTTCTGTTCAAAAAAATAACATTCACCAACCCAAAATTGGGCATTATCGGAATACTCGCTATCAGGATAAGCAGCTAAAAAATTTTGAAATTCGGTTCGAGCTTTATTGTAATTGCCTTCTTTAAATATCTGATAAGCGGCCGAATATGCTTTTTCCTTGTCCTGCTTTTTTGCCGTATCTTTGGCCGCAGAAACGCCAGTTGATTTAACGCTCTTATCGGATGCATCACTGGAAGTATTTTTATTGCCAATTTCCAGGAAATTTTCAATAAAATTGATTCTCAGGATAATGTTATCAAAGCGTTGTTCGTCCTTCTTTGAAATTAGAGCTGAATCCTTTTTAAGTGTTTCCACTTGACCGCGCAGTTGTTGGAGATTTTCCCGCAAATCGGTAATATCCGCTGCAGCATTAGCCTGCCCAATGCGCATAGATTCCAGAGTTGCGTAACTCTTTTTCAAGGTGGCCAAATCGGCATCTACTACTGTCATTTTTGCATCCATTTTTGCATCCATTTTTTGGTTTAATTCCGAACGGAGCGCTTTTAAATCTTGTGTAGTGGCGCATCCCGCGACGGAAAATACCAAGACCACTAAAAGAAGATAGATAGAATTTCTCATTTTTTTCACCTAATTAAATTATTACGGCGTAACAACAAAGTGTGTGCGTCTATTTTTGGCCCAGGCTTCTTCGTTGTGGTCCGGATCCAAGGGACGTTCTTCACCATAACTAATAGTTTTAATTATTGATTCTTTAATGCCCAAATTGACGAGATATTTCTTTGTTTCTTGGGCACGTCTTTGTCCCAGAGCCATGTTGTATTCGGCAGTTCCTCTTTCATCGCAATGTCCTTCAATAACGATAGAGGAAATTCTGTTTTTCAATAAGAAATCGGAATTGACCTTAAGAATTTCACGGGCATCAGGGCGGATGATGGAGCTGTCAAAATCAAAATTGATATCGCGAACAGAAGCTTCTGCTGTTGCTGTCGTTTCTACCCGGGTTGATTGTTCCCTGGCAGTGTAATTTTGGTTAGTAGCGTCATTTGGGTTAATGGTGTTGCTTGGATTAGAAGCATCGGTCGTTTTTGCCGCTGTTTGCGCCGGCGCAATTTCCTTTTCCTGCGTAGCGTTGTTTGTGACTACTGATTTTTTTTCGGCGCAACCGGTAAAAATTGTCAGACCAAATATAAGCACAATAAAAATTCCTGTCAACGTTAGATTCTTTTTCATAATTATTCCTCCTTCTCCATACGAAAATAAGGTTGTTAGAACTAAAAAACTTAAACACAAGGAGACATATTGTCGTCCATAAAAAATTATAACATAAATCGGGACAGTTTTTAAGGTTAAATCCTATATTCACCTTACTTTTCCATGTTTCTGGCGAATTCAGGGTTTATCGTTAGTGCTTTTATATACGGCAAAGGATAAAAAATAACAACCCCTAAACATTAGTAATGGTAAAATTATTTAAAGCGGGGTGACCACGCTGGCATTACTGATTTATAGTTGTTTTCAATGAGTACCCTTGAACTTAAGCCGTTAGAATTCATAATGCAAATTTTACTTTTCCAGCTTTTTTGGGAGGCATAAACAATTTGTCTGCCGGAGGGTGACCAGGACGGTGATTCATTATTAGCGGCGTCGAAAGTTAATTGTAAAGGGTTATTGCCTTCTTCATCAACGGAAAAAATTTGATACTTATCGTTGATTAATCCTTCATATGCAATACGGCCACCGCGTGGCGACCAAGAAGGAGAAGTATTATATTTTCCTTCATAAGTTATCCTTTTTACATTATTTCCATCAGTATCCATTATGTAAATTTGTGGCGAGCCTGCGCGATTGGAAACAAAAGCTATCTTTTTTCCATCAGGCGACCAAGCAGGAGAAACATCAATGAAATAATTGTTGGTCAGGCGTTTCAGCTTCAAAGTGTCAATTTCAAGGACATATAACTCTTCGTCGCCTTCCTTGCTTAGAGTTAATAATAATTTTTTTCCATCCGGCGAAAAAGATCCGCACAAATTAAGCCCTTCAAAAGAAGTCACTTTTTTTTCCGTACCATTGTTAAAATTCCGAATATAAACCTCGGGCCGGCCATCTTTAAAAGATGTAAACGCAAGAAATGTTCCATCAGGCGACCAGCGTGGCGCAATTATAATGGATTGGTGATTTGTGATTCTTTTTAACTCAGAACCATCGTAGTTGATAGCATAGAGATCAGATTTTGAACCTTTCTTGTATACAAAAGCAATTTTGGTGCTAAAGTCGCCTTCGTCGTTCGTAAGTGTAAGCAGGATATCAGAAGCTATAGATCGGTAAATCGTTTTAAGTTTGTTGATTTCAGAAATGTATCTTTTGTTGAAAAGAAGTTCTCCACGGGTAACATCAAAGAGGTGGCTCTCCACAATTATTTCTTTGTTGTTTTGGGTTATGCTGCCCTGAAGCAAATAGTCGGCGCCGATTGTCGTCCAATCGGAAAAACGAATATTTCCCATTGTTGCTGCATTATCAGGAGGGATGTTTTCTAAAAAGCTTTTTTTGTTTAAAATATTGAATATTCCTGTTAGAGAAAGATCCTTCTTGATATCGTCGGAAGTTGTAATGCCGGAATCCGCAGATTTGGTTGCGCTTGCTGTTTGATTACTAAAGTCGCAAATGGCAATAGGGATTTGCTGGAAAGTGGGGGAATCTATATCAATATAAATCTTTGCGGCGACGCGGCTGCTTAAAACCGGCAAGGCGCAGAAAAAAAATACAAAAGAGGAGATTAAAAAAACCTTTTTCATTAGAGATAGCATTACCTTTCTTTTTAATATTAAATATTGGTTACCAATTTTCTTGCTGTCACAAATCCCTTTTATCCGCTTGAGTATTATTGCAATTCCGCGGAAGGAAAACGGATGCCGATTTCAATGCTTTTGTCCATAATCCAGTACGGTAGGGGCGGAAAGGGGCTGGATTTCTTAACCGCTCGGAAAGCGGAATCATCAAAATAACGGTTACCGGAACGTTTTTCGAAGCCCATATAGTCCAGTGCGCCGCTGCGCGAAATTTTAACATCGATGATGGTTTCGATATTTTCCTTGGGCATCAATTCCTGCGGCATCGTCCAGTTTTTTTTAACTCTTGACCAAACAACTCCGATATATTCCCTCGTTTGCGCGTTGATTTCCGATTCCGACATTTTTGCCGGTCCGGCGGCAGATGCGACTGCATTGGTTTTTTGTTTATCCCGCTGATTTTGCCTGATGGCGCTGATAGCTTTTTCAATATTCAATTTTTTCATTTCCTGATTTTTTACCGGAATGGGAGCGATGCTGGTAATTTTCCTTTTGATGATTATGGAACTTGGAGCTTCGTTTGTTTGCAGAATATCTTTCAGCCCGGAGTAATCATGTGCCGGTGTAATAATTTCTGAGCCTACAAGCTGGACGGAATATGTCGTCCCGAAAGTCAAATGCCGCGAAGTTGTAGGTATGGAAATAAGAATAATGGTAATAACAGCCAGATGAATTACCAGGGAGATGAAGATCATATTGTAAAAGTTGCCGTTATTGCCGCGGTAGCCGTTGTTAAGCGTCCGGGGTGTCATTTTATTTCCTCGGGTGGCGGTTCCGTAATCATTCCGAGTTTATCAACGCCGGCCTTGCGCACTTCCGACATGACTTCAACAACAAATCCGTAAGGGATGTTTTTATCGGCGCGGAGAAAAATTTCTCGGTCGATCCTGTTGGAAAATATTGCTTCCAGTTTGGGATTCAATTCTCCCAGCGGCATTTTGGTTTTATTCAGGAAAATTTCCTTGGCTTCGCTGATAGTCAGGATAAGCTTTTCCTCGGTTACATCAACGCTTTTTGATTTGACCCGCGGTAGATTGACGTCAATGCCCATGGAAAGCATGGGCGCAGTAACCATGAAGATAATCAGCAGTACCAGCATAACATCAACCAGAGGAGTGACATTAATTTCTGCCAACGGTTTGCTGGAATTGTTTCTTCTGCGTGAGCCGCGCATAGCCGTTAAATTCTCCTGTTTTTACTTGCGGACAAGATACCGTTCGACGATGTTTAGAAATTCAGCGGAGAAGTTGTCCATTTCCTGAACCATGTTTTTAGATTGGTTTAAGAAATAATTATAGAAGATAACCGCCGGTATGGCCGCGGCGAGTCCGGCGGCGGTAGCAATAAGCGCTTCAGAAATACCGGGAGCAACGAGGGCAAGAGTTGCCGAACCGCGTGCGCCGATTCCTTTGAAGGTATCCATAATACCCCACACAGTACCGAATAAGCCGATGAAAGGACTGGCCGAACCTGTTGTGGCTAAAAAACCTAAGGCGCTTTCGAGCTTGGTCATTTCCGTATTGCAGGCCTTGCTCAATGAACGTTCCAGATTATCCAGGGAAGAAAGACTGATTTCGTCGCTTCCTAGAGCCGACTCGTTCAATGTTTTTTTAGTTTTTGTCAGTTCCGCATAGCCAACACGAAAAACTTCCGCGGTAGTAGAATAAGAATATTTTTTTGCCGCAGGCAGGACGTCGGAGAGTTTGGAACTGCGGGAATAATCGGAATCGAAACTCTCATTTTCTTTTTTAATTTTCCTGTAATAGTTATATTTCAAAAAAATTATCGCCCAGGAAACTACGGAAAAAATAAAAAGCAGCAGCAAAACAAATTTGACCATGAGCCCGGCATTGAGGATCATATTTAAAAGACTGCCGTGAAAATTACCGCTTAAGTCTAAAGAGCCGATGTCTTTCACTTTTTAATCTCCAAAATAGATTTTAAATTCGAAGCGTATCGAAGCGTAAACTAAAGGAAAAATGCGGCCTTGTCAATACATCTTTTTAGTTAAGGATGTCTATCAGCTATGTAACAAATGAAAATTTCTGCATTAGATGTTTACAAAGTAAAGTTTTTTACAATGATTTCTAATTAGCTAAGATAAAAATTGCTAAGCTTAGAGCATCTCTGGAGTAAAAGCGACAACATCATCGATTTGGCGAGCATCGGCCATAATCATAACCATACGATCTATTCCCAGAGCAATGCCGGCGCAAGGCGGCATTGCTTGCAAGGCTTGCAGAAATTTTTCCGGCATGAAGTAGCGCGCCCAATTCTTGCGTGTCCGTGCCTTAGACGCTTCTTCAAAACGCTGTCTTTGTTCGTTCGCGTCGATCAGTTCCGAAAAGCCGTTGGCTAGTTCCAATCCGCCGATGTATAGTTCGAAACGTTCCGCAACAGTTGGATCATTCATTTTTATTTTAGCCAATGCCGCTAATTTTGCCGGATAGTCATAAATAAAAGTTGGTCTGTTAATGCCCAATTGGGGTTCTATGTGATCAACTAAAATATTATCAAACTTATCCTGAACCAGCGCTTCTTCTAAAGTAACCGGCGCGTATTTTAAAAAGGCATCTGCGACGGTGATTCTTTCCCAGGGCGAAGCTAAATTTATTTTTTTATTTTGCCAGACGATGTATTGATTGTGTCCCATATCTTTGAATGCGGTGATGAGCATTTCTTCACATTGATCCATGATCTGATGATAATCAAACCCGGCGGCATACCATTCCAGCATGGTAAATTCCGGTAAGTGTTTATTGCCTCTTTCGGCGTCGCGAAAGCATTTGCTGATTTGAAAAATTAATTGATAGCCCGCGGCCAGCAACCGTTTCATGCAAAGTTCTGGTGATGTTTGTAAAAACCAATTACCAGAGGGAATGGCTTCAATTTGCTCTTCCGGCGCGGGTGACGGGATTCTCAGAGGAGTTTCTATTTCTAAAAAACCATGATGGATAAAAAAGAGACGTATGCTTTGAATTAATTTGGCGCGCGCCTGTAGAGCTTGCGACTTGCGCGCCAAAGAGAAGTTATAGTCCAACGATGATTCAGCCAAATGAAATTAACCTTTAACTCTGGTCAGGTAGTCACCTGTGCGCGTGTCAATCCGGATTTTTTCACCTTCGGTAACAAATGTCGGTACCAGGATTGTATAGCCTGTTTGCACCTTGACTGGTTTTGTGGAGCCGGCGGCGGTATCGCCCTTGGCCCATGGTTCAGCTTCAGTAACGATCAGCTCAACAAAATTAGGCAGGCTTATGCCGATTGGCCTGTCTTCAAAAAGCAAAATTTCTACTTCAATATTGTCAATTAAGAAGTTTTTAGCTTCATCGATCTGATTTTCCGTAAGATAAACCTGTTCGTAGTTTTCGTTGTCCATGAAGCAGTATTTATCGCCTTCTTTATAGAGATACTGCATTTTCTTTTCCCGCAGATCGGCCGTTTCAAAGGTATCGACAGAGCGGAATGATCGCTCAAACTGACTTCCTGTGATCATGTTTTTGAGCTTGGTGCGGTAGAGAGCTTGTCCCTTTCCCGGTTTGACGAAATTAAATTCAGTTATTATGTATGGTTCGTTATCGATTTTCACACGTAACCCTTTTCTTAGATCACTAGCGGTGTACATAAAAAGTTTTTCTCCTCATTTTTTAATAATTAAGGTTTAATATATTATTTAAGTTCTTCCTAATCTATTTATTTAAACTTGTCAAAAAAATGTTGATGCTTTTGTAAATCATTTTTTATTGCCCTGGACATTACGTTTAAAGGAATCTTACCCGAACTTCCGGGTACGTCCAAAACATATTGCGGCAGGCAAAGCCCGGAACATTGACTCCATATTTTTTCCATCAGGGTAATACCTATTTGCGGATCTGTGCGAAAGTGCGTGCATCCTTTAGCCGGGTCGCAGTGAAAAAGATAATACGGACGGACAGATATCTTTTGCAGGCCGTACAGTAAATTACTCATTACATTCGGGTAATTATTAATGCCTTTTAATAAAACCGATTGGTTGGAAACGGGGATTCCCGACTCCTGCAACATATTACAGGCGCGAGTAGATTCCGGCGTTATTTCGTTGGGATGATTAAACTGAGTATTGAACCATAACGGCCGGTAGCATTTGAGTATCCGGCAAAGTTCTTTTGTAATACGCATGGGCATAACAACAGGAATGCGGCTGCCGAAGCGTAAAACTTCGATATGCGGGATGGCTTGCAGTGAAGCCAGCAACATCTCTAAAGTCTGGTCGTCAAGGATAAGCGGATCACCGCCGGAGATAATCACTTCTCTGATTTGCGGCGATTCGGAAATGTAGCGAATCATTTTCCGCAGGCGTGTTTTTAAACTCAAATGCGTTGGCTGTGACCAGAAACGTTTGCGATTGCAGTGCCGGCAATAAGTAGCGCAAATTTCAGTAACGATGGCCAGACAGCGGTTGGAATAGCGGTGTATCAGCTTGGGCACCGGCATGTGGGAATCTTCTTCCAGAGGGTCTTCCATTACTCTGTCAGAATAGGAAATTTCCTGCGGGCTAGGGACGCACTGCGAGAAAATCGGGTCATTTGGATTATCACTTTGAATGAGCGATAGATAATAAGGAGTTATAGCCAGAGGATAAACAGATGTCACTGCGGTCAGATTTTCTTTTTGTAACGCCAGTTTACCAGGAAAACATTCCAACTGTTTTATTTTAGTAATGCGATTTTCAAATTGCCAGCGCCAGTCTTGCCAGTCTTTTGAGGATGCTCTAAAATATGAAAGAATAATTTTTTTATCCATCCCACTCCGTTTCGCTACGGGGATAATTTCCAATAGCTTTTGGCTATTGGATAATTCGACTAAAAAACTTCAATACGCTTTGCTTTTGAAGTTTTAGTCTCATTACAACCAGCAAACTTCAGCGCGCTTCGCTTCTGAAGTTTGGGTCTCATTATAATGAGACCCAAAGATATCCCGCAAAGCGAAGATAATCTATAAAATTAAAGTGTGTTTTCTATCACACATTTCCCTGATTGCAAAGGGAATCAATTATCTTTAAAGAGTTTAAATTTTACGAGAAATAAGCTATGATACACAATGTAAGAAAAAAAGGGAATCTGGAGAGCTGAATTGACGAATTTACAACAGCGCAAAGAAAGAGTGGCAATTTTATCAGTTGCTTCCAATTCTTCCCTGGTTGTATTTAAAGTCATTGTCGGCGTTGTGATTGGTTCTGTTTCGATAATTTCCGAAGCAATTCATTCGGGCGTGGATTTGCTGGCGTCAATCATTGCCATGTTTTCCGTAAAAACATCTTCCGTTCCCGCTGATGATCTTCATCCCTTTGGCCACGGGAAAATAGAAAACATATCCGGTTTTGTGGAAGCTTTGCTTATTTTTGTTGCGGCGTTTTGGATTGTATTTGAAGCGCTGAAGAAATTAAATTCCTCACAGGTCATAGAATACGCCGGCTGGGGGGTTGTCGTCATGTTCTTTTCCTCAATTGTTAATTATTTTGTTTCACGAAAGCTTTTTCAGGTGGGTAAAGAAGCGGATTCAATTGCTCTGCAAGCTGATGCCTGGCATTTACGCACAGATGTTTATACTTCGGCAGGTGTAATGTCAGGTTTGGCTATAATTTGGATAGGACACAAACTTTCCCCCGCATCCGACATTAATTGGATTGATCCTGTTGCCGCCCTGTTTGTTGCTGTTCTTATTTTGCGTGCAGCTTATAATTTAATAGCCCAGTCTATCCTCGATTTAATAGATGTTAAACTGCCGCCTGAAGAAGAGGATTGTATCCGCAATATAATCAGTCATCAGCATGCGATTAATGGTTTTCATCAATTGCGGACGCGCAAAGCCGGCAATATTCGTTTTGTAGAATTTCATATCAAAGTTGATCCGCAAATGTCCGTGCTTGATTCGCATAACATTACCAAAGGATTAGAACAAAATATTGGACAAAAATTTCCCGATTCCGCCATTACCATTCACATTGAACCTTGTGATGGTGAATGTGAAGATATATGCGCGGCTGGTTGTTTATTGCCCGAGGGAAAAAAGCCCAGAGTTTTAAAAAGATCCCCTTAGCCTTTCAGTGGCGAACTGGCAGCCTGCGGCCTCGGCGCAAAAAATCACGGATGAATCTTCAGAAATCCATAAAATTCATACCCGTGATTTTTTCTTTATAAACGTACCTTCGTCAAGCTCTTTGAAAGCGATTTCCAACTCTTCTCGGGTATTCATAACAATTGGGCCACCCCAGGCAATCGGTTCGTTGAGCTGCTGGCCGGTAACAAATATGTAATGGATATCTTCAATCGCCTTTATGGCAATGCTGCCGGCTTCCGTGAAGAGAATCAGTTGTGCTTGTTCCAGTTTCGTTTTATCAAACTCGCCTGTTCCGGAGATCAAGTAACAAAAGCTGGTGTATCCTTTTTTAGCCACGTGGGATAGGGTACTTCCCTTCTTTAACCGGACATCCAGGTACTCAACATCTATTGTCAGTTCCTGCACGGGCCCGTTTACATTTTTGTAAGCGCCGGCGATAACCCGCACTTCTCCGCTTGGTATCTTGACGACCGGCACTTTGTTTTCGAGTATACCTCTGTAACGCGGCTCCATCATCTTGTTTTTCGCAGGCAGATTTACCCACAACTGCAACCCGTGCATCATTCCTTTTGAAGGTTGCGGCATCTCCTGGTGAATTACACCGCCGCCCGCAGTCATCCATTGAATATCCCCCGGCCCGATCGTGCCCGCGTTACCGATATTGTCGCCATGCTCAACCATACCACCGAGCATGTAGGTCACTGTTTCAATCCCGCGATGATGGTGCCAGGGAAAGCCTTTCACGTAATCAGCGGGATTGTCCGAACCGAAATGATCGAGGAGCAGGAACGGATCGGTAAGTTTTGTGTGGTCATGCGCGAAAATACGCTTCAACTTAACTCCGGCTCCATCATGCGTTGAATGTCCTTGCAAAATTAATTTCTTCATATGATTCTCCTCTAATCCGGATTCGGCGCCCTTAACCTATCTGGACAGCAAGCATCGAGATTGAACCGCCGTCAACCCCCTGTACCGGAAAGCTGACCTTCTCTTTTTTCCGGCGAAGACCAAGCACATAAAGCAACGGCAGATAATGATCCGGTGTCGGAGCCGACAGGATCGCGTCACGGCCTAAGCTCTGGTAATTGACAAGTGGCGCATCGTCGCTTTTGAGCAACAATTCCCGCGAATGTTCTTCAAATCGCACAGCCCAGTCAAAAGGAGGAACATCACCTTCATCCCATGAATAGGCCGCCAGATTATGAACGATATTGCCGCTGCCGATAATTAAAACCTCTTCTTCCCGCAGTGAAGCCAGCCTTTTCGCTAATTCATAATGAAATGAAGGCGGCTGCATCTGGTTGATGCTGAATTGGACGATGGGGATATCCGCTTTCGGAAAGACGTGTTTCAACACCGCCCATGTTCCATGATCAAGCCCCCAGCGCTCATCAAGGCTTATCGCAACAGGGGCCAGCAGGTCTTGAACACGCAGCGCCAGTTCGATACTACCGGGTGCCGGATATTCAATCTGATAAAGCTCTTTGGGAAAGCCGCCAAAATCATGGATTGTGCGCGGGTTAAGATTTGAGGTTACCGCGCAGTACGGTACGTACCAATGAGCAGACACAGCGAGCACGGCCTTGGGGCGGGGAATTGATTTGCCGATAGAAGCCCATCCTTCGGTATAGCTATTCTTCGACAACGCGTTCATCGGATTGCCATGTCCGAAGAAAATTGTTGGCATTAGACTGATCAATATAATGCCTCCCTACCAATTCTAAATCAAAGCGCTATTTTTGTTGGCGTCGTTTGTCGGCTTCCTCAACGTATTTTCATATACGCCTGCGGAGCCTCCTCCTTGCCGCCGCAATATCATCTTTGATTTAAAAATGGCATTAGACCACAGTCTTTGATAACTTTATAAATTTAATGTACCTGTCCCCTTTTTTTCTTTTCATCTCGTTTCATTTACTAATATTTAATAGAAACTCACCCTTTGAAATTTTCTCTGGATTTACAACATCATATCCTTCAGCTTTAATAACTCTTACAAATTTTAAATCTGCTGTTATTATGCGAGGTCTTGAAACACCACCAAAACATCGAAGGTAATTAATCACACAAGCAAGATGACGTGCATCCCCACTATTTTTTTCAATTGTAATCTTATGCTTATTGCATAGCTCAAGATAATTCGTACCTTTTGTGCTTTTGAAGCGAGGAACCCGCCGAAAATCTATTATAGAAAATACGTGTGAGAAATAGTATTTGGATTTATCAATAATTTTTATATATTTATTATTGTCTATTTCTCCCCTTTTTTCTTTTTCCTTTAAAATCTTTTTGAATTCGTAAATAGCAATTTGAGAAGTACGAAGAGTAAGTGAGTAGGGAACATGATTATCAACAATCCACTTAATCAGATCACTTCCTTTTTCTCTGATAAAATACTTGATAATAGCGCTTGTGTCGAAATACAAAATTTTAATCATTTTAGTTTTGTCTGGCAAATAGTAAGGCAAAAAATCTACCAATTAATTCCCTTTTTTCTTAAAAAGTCCTGAGCCGTTTGATTGTTTAGCCTTGTCGCTATTTTCAATCATTAGTGAATTGATTATCATTACCGAATTTATCGTAAGCAAGTCAATTATCATTTTATGCTTAAACATAATCCGGTTTAAGGCGGATAAATTCATTCCAGTCTTCGATAGCACGTTGATATTGGCCAAGCTTAGCATAAGCAAACCCCCTATTATAGTAGGCAGCGGCTCCATCCGGTTGTTGGCAGATAGCCTCATTACAGTCTTCGATGGCACGCTGATGCTGTCCAATCTTATTGAAGGCATTACTTCTGCTGTTGTATGCTTCGACATAATTCGGTTGCAGGCGAATAGCCTCGTTATAATCTTCTATTGCATATTGATATTGGCCAAGGTTGTTGTAAGCATTTCCCCTATTGAAGTAGGCCTCAGTATTTTCCGGTTTCAGTCTGATAGCTTCATTCCAGTCGTCTATAGTACGTTGATGCTGGCGGAATTTATCACAAGCAAGCTCACTTTTGTAGTCCACGGCAGTATCCGCTTTAAGTCGATAGTAATCCTCGATGGCATGCTGATACTGACCAAGCTTAGCGTAAGCTTTCCCCCTATTATAGTATGCTTCGGCATAATCCGGCCAAAGGCGGATGGCCTCGTTAAAGTCCTCTATGGCTCGTTTATACTGACCAAGGTTAGCGTAAGCAAACCCTCTACCATAGTAGGCAGCCGCTTCATCCGGTTTTAGTTCAAGTGTCTTGTTGTAAGCCTCTATTGCCTGATTGTAGTTGCCGTTTTTAGCGTGGGCACATCCATTGTCAAAATAGACTTCATAATCGTCTGTATTCTGTAGAATCTTCGCTTGTATTGCGATTGTGTTTGAAGAATTTTGCGTTTTTTTAATCGTTGTTTTGTCTATAGGGTGTAATACGACTCTGCCACGCAAAGCCGCCAACTCTTCATCCCGTTGTTTTTCAAGTGCACGGTATGTGGTCGATTGCTTTTGCTTCTTTTCAAAATAGTCACGCAAAAATAACCCAGCAAATCCACCGCCAATTATCGAAAATAAAATTATGGTGGGCTCATCAGAAGCTTTAGGAAAAAAGATTGCTAACACAACTAAAATAAGAACCCCACAACCTAACCAGTAATTCCAAAATGGGTGAGGACGGAATCTTGTTTCAAAATATCGCTGATATTTTTGACGAATTAATGATTCCTCATTGCATAACCGATCTTCGATATCCTTCTCTGCCTTTTCTTGAGCGAGTCTGGCTTCTTGCTCCTTGATCTTTTGCTGGTGTAAGGCTTCGGCTTTATCTCTCTCGGCACGTGTGTAGTTTTCGATGATAGCATGTTGTCCGGCAGCTTGTTTGATCGCAATTACTACCTCTTCATTTGTACATCTAAACCACTCCTTTGCCTCACGTTTTGAAGAAAGCAGCTGGTGTGTTTTTTGTTCGATTTGATAAGAATCTTCTGTCAACATCCAGTATTCAATGAGATAGGGATGAGGCGAACCCGTTGCCCTGCGGTCAAACTCTTTAGCTCGAAGCTCTGGGTCTTTGGTTGAATGTCCAACTTTGACTAAACCGGGCATAGCTTTATTGCTGATTACGTAAACCCATCCCTTCATATGATTTCACCTTATGACGTGTATTGGATGATTGCCATAGTTGCGTCGATATTGTCACTTATCTAACAATTTATTCTATAGTTTCCGAATGATTCCACATTCGAGAACTATGTTCTTATCGAGTATAAATATTAAACTAAACTATTGTTTCTAATATATAATCTTTTGACATTTATTTTACAATAAAAATATAATTCAAGAAAAGTTTTAAATATGTTAGGAAAAGAATTATACTGAATAAACAATCCTATATTTTTAAGGAGACACTATGTCTGACAAAAACGAGTTAGAGAAAAAGTGCATTGATACTATCCGTTTTTTGGCTGCTGATGCTATTGAAAAAGCAAAATCCGGGCATCCCGGCATGCCGCTGGGCGCCGCCGCAGCCGCTTTTACTCTGTGGACGAAACATCTAAAACACAATCCGAAAAATTCGCAATGGCCTGACCGTGACCGCTTTGTTCTTTCCGCCGGTCATGCCTCGATGCTTTTATATTCTCTTTTGCATCTTACCGGTTACGACCTGACGCTCGACGATATTAAAAATTTCCGCCAGTGGGGCAGCCGCACGCCAGGACATCCCGAATACAAGCACGCACCCGGAGTGGAAGTAACCACCGGACCTTTAGGACAGGGATTGGCTAACGCCGTGGGCATGGCGATTGCCGAGGCTCATTTGGCGGCACGGTTCAATAGCGATAGTGCGAAACTGGTCGATCACTTCACTTACGTGATGGCGGGCGATGGTGACATGATGGAAGGTGTTACTGCCGAGGCCTGCTCGCTTGCAGGACACTTACGCCTGGGAAAACTTATCGTTCTTTATGATGACAACAAAGTAACGCTGGCTGGTTCCGCGGCACTTTCCTGCACGGAAAATATTGAGCTTCGTTTTAAGTCCTACGGCTGGCAGGTGCTGAAAGTTGCCGATGGAAACGATGTTTCCGCCATTGACCGCGCTATCAAAAAAGCCAAAAAGGAAACTGATAAGCCCTCGCTGATCTGCGTGCGAACCACCATAGGTTACGGAGCACCAGGCAAACAGGGCTCCTGTGAAGCACACGGCGCGCCGCTGGGAGAAAAAGAACTTCTAGGTGCAAAAGACAATTGCGCCTGGCCGGTCGAAGAACCCTTCTATGTTTCCGACGATGTATGCAAATATTTTCGCAAAGCACTTTCACGCGGCAAAAAATATGAGAAACAATGGCAGGACACTTTAACTACTTACAGGCAAAAAGAAACGACTCTTGCCGCGGAATTTGATCGTATCACACGCGGCGACCTGCCGGAAAATTGGGAATCAGCATTAAGCGAATTCCCTAACGGATCAAAAGATGTGGCAACTCGCAAATCATCGGAAATTGTAATGCAGGCCTTAGCCTTGAGGGTTCCCGAACTTTTCGGCGGTTCGGCTGACTTGAATCCTTCAACTTTTACCTGGTTAAAAGGAATGGGCGATTTTCAGAATCCCGCTACCTCCGCATTAGGTTTGCACGGCATGGTTGGCGGCCCATGGGGTTATGAAGGCCGCAACATTCATTTCGGCGTGCGCGAACACGCTATGGGCTCGATTGCCGTGGGCATGGCTTTGCATGGCGGAATTATTCCTTACACGGCAACATTCCTGACCTTCGCCGATTACATGCGCCCGCCAATGCGCCTGGCCGCGATGATGGGTGTGCGCGCTATTTTTGTTTTCACGCATGACAGTATCGGCGTGGGAGAAGACGGCCCCACACATCAACCGGTGGAACAGATCATGAATCTGCGCCAGGTGCCCATCATGACAGTCATCCGGCCTGCCGACGCCAACGAAACATTAGAGGCTTGGAAAATAGCCATATCCAACACAAGCGGCCCAACCGTGCTTGTTCTCAGCCGCCAGAATCTGCCGGTGCTGGATCGAAGCGTTTACAGTGCCGCATCCGACACAAGGCACGGCGGTTATATCCTGTGGGAATCAGCGCCAAACCCGGATTTGATTTTGATCGCCACGGGTTCGGAAGTTTCCTTAACACTTGCTGCCGCCCGCAAATTAGCGGAAAATGGAACGAAGGTAAGAGTTGTCTCGCTCCCCAGTTGGGAAATATTTGACCGCCAGCCTCAGGAATATCGTGACAGCGTTTTGCCGTCCCGGATCACTGCCCGCGTTGCCGTGGAAGCGGGAATCCAGCTGGGTTGGGAACATTATGTTGGACTCTCAGGAAAAATAATCGGCATGAAAACATTCGGCGCTTCCGCTCCGGGACCCGTGCTTTATGAAAAATTCGGCTTCACTGTCGCAAAAATTATTGAGGCCGCCAAAGAATTGCTTAATCTTGCTATCTAGGAATCTCGATGGATAATGCCAATATTTCCTTTTCTCTGGGAGAATACCAAGACTCAATCTTAAGCGCGTTGGACACAATGCGCCGGGAAAATGTTATCGCGCGCATTTGGGCGAAAGATTATACCGTCTGGAAACCATCACCGGATGAGATTACCAACCGGCTGGGTTGGCTTGACGCTCCCGCGGAAACATTAGAAAAGATAAATTATATTCGCGCCACCCTTGAACTATTTACCAGCGGCAGCATTAACGATGTTGTTTTACTGGGGATGGGTGGATCTTCTCTTGCCGCGGAAGTATTCAATAAAACCTTTGGCAGTGAGGCGGGTCATCCTCAATTGCATATCATGGATACTACCGACCCGGTTTCAATTTCCCAACTTACTCAACGTCTGGATTTGGAAAAAACTCTTTTTCTTGTTTGCTCGAAATCGGGATCAACGCTGGAAATCACTTCCCTCTTTCACTATTTCTATAATTTGACTCTGGAAAAAATGGGCAGTTCCGCCAGCCGTCATTTTATCATTATTACCGACAAAGGCAGTTCCCTGAAGAAATTAAGCAAAATACTTTCTTTACAGCATGTATTCTTAAGCGATTCAAGTATCGGGGGGCGTTATTCGGCGCTTTCCCTGCCGGGAATAGTTCCCGCGGCGATTATCGGCGTTGATGTGGAAATACTCCTGCTTAACGCGATAGCCGCGGCGCAAAGAGAAAAAGCGGGAAACTTTTCCGGCGAACTTGCCGCCACCGGAGCTGTTTTAGGCGCAACTCTGGCCACGCTGGCGCAAAAAGGACGAAACAAAATTACTTTCATCATGTCGCCGCAGTGGGCTCCTCTGGGCAGCTGGTTGGAACAGCTTATCGCGGAAAGTACCGGCAAAGAAGGAAAGGGAATCCTACCCGTTTTAGATGAACCATTGGCAGCCCCGCGTGTTTACGGCAATGATCGCGTGTTTGTCTTTTTTCAAAATGCAGCTGTCGATAATTCACCAGAGATTGTCGGCCTTGCCGAAGCCGGACATCCTGTAATTTCTATTAAGCCCAATGATCGTTATGATTTGGGCGGTCAAATGTTTCTTTGGGAAATGGCCACAGCCATAACGGGGCACATTTTAGGCATTAACCCTTTTGATCAGCCGGACGTGGAAGCAACAAAGGCACACACCCGCCGGACGATCACGCTTTATCGCGAACACAAAGAGCTTCCTTCCGAGCTACCTTCATCGACAACTCAAGAATGCGTCATTTACGGTGGACCACCGTCTGCCGCGTTTGCCGGAGCGTTGAAAATATTTCTTTCTGAAGCCGCGAAAGATAATTATGTTTGCTTGCAGGTTTATTTAAGCCCAACGCCGGAAGTGGATGAAGCGCTGCGAAAATTGCGCGAGACAATTTTTGCCAAACATGGACTTGCTGTAACAATTGGTTACGGACCAAGGTATTTGCATTCCACCGGACAATTACACAAAGGCGATTCCGGAAATGGTTTATTTATTCAGTTAACCGCTGATGATTTGCTGGACATAGGGATACCCGATCGCATCGGCGTTGCGGGTTCAACACTCACCTTTGGTGCGCTGAAATCCGCTCAGGCTCAGGGCGATTGGCAGGCACTAAAAGATGCGGGACGAAGAATCATTCGTTTTCACTGGAAGGCAAACCCCGCCGCCGGATTAAAAAAGCTTACCAAACTTCTTTAGTTTCTTGTTCTACTTAAAATGTCGATTTCAAATCAAAAATAGTATTAAGACGGCGGGAGTGATTTCTGGGTCTTGGGAATAATACATCACCGTTCTCCATGTTCGTTTTCTTCTCTCCTTAAAATCTCTATTGCGGAATCTGGAGTTAAACATCCATACCCTGCCCACGCCAGCTAATGACACGCAAAGAACATAATGGCAGTAAAATTAATTGCGACACAGTTTGTCCTTAAGGCTTTTTGCCTTGCCACTGCCGGTAAAATATGATTTATAAAATCAGTCTCAAATACAGAATCATAAACGAGTTTATAGGCATTCATGTTCCTACGCAAATATCAAATAAAGTGGTCGATAGTTTTTATCGTTACACTGATTGTGGCAGCGCTTTTTTTCTGGGAATCCAGAAACCTGAAAATCGAAACGGATATTTTGGAATCAATGCCGCACAATGATCCTGTGCTGGCCGACGCGCGCCAGATTATCAGGCATTTGCCGATGCAGGACAGGTTATTTATTGATCTGGAACAAGCCTCTACTGATCGTGATAAACTGGTCAAGGCGGCATCTTTCATTACAAACAAGCTCAGCAAAAGCTGTCTTTTTGCCAAAGTAGGCATCGGCGATGAGGCTAAAAACTTTCCCAATCTTATAGCGCATGTAACAAATAACTGGCCGATTCTTTTCAGCGCAGACCAATTAGAAAAAGAAATAAAACCGCTTTTGGAACCGGCGAAGATTAAAGAGGCTCTTGCCCAGAACCGGCAGGCACTGGAGCAACTCGAAGGAATTGGCCGCAGTGACATGATCGCCAAAGATCCGCTGGGATTTTCCGGCATAATCCTGCGGCAGTTATCCGGTTTGCTTCCCTCCAATAAAGCGCAATTTTATCAGGGCCAACTTATTTCCGAAGATGGAAAACGCGCGCTCATCATTGCCAAAATTGCCGGATCGGGCACGGATACGGCAACTGCCGCTAAAATTGAAAAACTCCTCGATGATTGCCGGAAGGAATTAGCGGCAAATCAGGATTTAAAAGATCAATATATTCTGACGTCCGTCGGCGTTTATCGCGCGGCTCTGGATAATGAAACCATAGCCAAGCGCGACACCAGGCTGGCCATAATATTAACGACGCTGGGCATCGCCCTGCTGCTTCTTTTTGCTTTTCCCCGTCCACTCATCGGCCTACTGGCGCTTCTGCCTTCGACAGTGGGGGCGATAACCGCTTTGTTTGTTTGCTCTTTTTTCTTTAAATCCATGTCGATGCTGGCCGTTGGTTTCGGCGGCGCGATAATGGGTTTTACGGTTGATCTGGGAATTACCTATTTGCTTTTCTTGGATCAGAAAAAAGAAACATACGGACCACAGGTGGCACGGGAGGTCTGGTTAGCCGAGCTTCTGGCGGTGCTCACGACTGTTGGATCTTTTCTTCTTCTGCTGATCAGTGATTTTAAAATTCTCGCGGAAATTGGAGTATTCTCCGCTCTGGGAGTAACTTTTGCGCTTCTTTTTGTTCTTATTGTTTTCCCGAAAATATTTCCCTCCATGCCGCCGGCAAACCGGCAGAGCAACCCCTTGTTTATCAATGCCCTGAAAAAGATTGCGGCTCCGGCTAAATGGAAATTGCTGGTGATGGTTGCTTTCGGGGTGCTGATGCTGTTTTTCGCGCATCCGGAATTTGATGCCAATATTAATGCCATGAATTCCGTGAGTAAAGACATGATCAACGCCGACAAGAAATTACAAAAATGGGGCGATCTTTCCGGCAAGTGCTATGTCTTTCTGCAAACGTCAAGCCTTGCGCAGCTTCAGCAGAAGAACGATCAGTTGATGCCGGTATTGGCCGCCGATATTCAAAAGGAAAAATTATCCTCCGTTGTTCTTCCATCCTTGATGTTTCCATCACCGGCAATGAGCCAGAAAAATATGGAAGCATGGCAAAGTTTCTGGAGCAGGGAACGTCTGGCCAAACTAAAGCGGGATGTGACTGCGGCTGCCAAAGAAAACGGTTTTGCATCTTCCGCCTTCGAGCCCTTTTGGAAAATAATCAATAATAAAAATTTACACTCCGGAGAAATACCGGAAAAATATTTTGAATTTTTTGGAATTACCAAAAGCCCGGCGGGATACACGCAGTTGAGCTTAATCACGACCGGTAAAAATTACGATGCCGAAGATTTAACTTCCCGCCTTACCAATCAGAGGCTCGCTAAAATATTTGATGTCGGTTTATTCAACAAAAGACTGGGGAGCTTCTTGAAGAGCATTTTTATCCAGATTGCGTTGATTACCGGGATAGGCATTGTGATCATTGTCTTTGTGTTTTATCTCGACTGGCTCCTGTCTCTGGCGGTGCTGGCTCCCATTACCTTCGCTTTAGTAGCCACGCTGGGAACACTCAAGATTATCGGCCATCCGCTGGACATTCCCAGCATCATGCTCTGGATTGTCATTATGGGCATGGGGATTAATTATTCCATTTATTATGCCTGCTTCTACCAGCGCTACTGTGATGAAAACCATCCCGCCATGGACATTGTCAGGCTGGCAATGTTTATGGCGGCATTTACCACTCTCATTGGTTTCGGCGTACTGGCGATTGCGAAACACAATCTTTTGCGCAGTATCGGCATCACCTCTCTTTTAGGCATCGGCTACTCCATAATGGGAGCCTATCTTATTTTGCCGGCGCTGATGAAGAAAATATACGCGCCGTTTAATTTTCCTTCCGGGCCATTGGAGACAGGATCGAGGCAGCATTTGAAGCGTACTCTGTTGCGCTACCGCCATCTGGAAGCATATCCGCGCGTTTTCGCCCGCATGAAAATGTTGATTGATCCAATGTTCAAAGAGTTGGATAAGTACGTGCAAAATCCACGCAGGATTATTGATATCGGCTGCGGCTATGGAATTCCAGCGACGTGGCTTCTGGAAATTTATCCGCAGGCTGAAGTTTACGGCCTGGAGCCGGATGAAATACGGGTGCTCATTGCATCTCATGCCATAGGCAAGCGCGGCAGGGCTGAAATCGGACGAGCCCCCGATCTGCCCGAAGTTGACGGCGCTGTTGATTACGTGCTCATACTGGACGTGCTGCATTTAATTTCCGATACAGAAGTACAAATTGTTTTTCAGCGGATTTATCAAAAACTCTCGGCGGAAGGAACATTGCTCGTCAGGGCGACTATTCCTTCGGATAAAAGAAATCCGTGGAAGCGCTGGATAGAAACAGCCAGATTAAAAATCGTCCGGGCGCCAGCCAGATTCCGCGGTGAAAAAGAGATTGTTGATTTTATTGAAAAGGCGGGATTTGCCGTCAGCGTTTCCGCTTCCGACACAAAGGGAATCGAAGAAAAATGGTTTGTGGGAAGGAAATCTTAAGTTAAGAACAAGTGATGTATGGCAGATTAATTGTATGAAGCAGTATCTGTAACAAACAGATTTATAAAAGGAGGGTCAAATATGTATGAACAAAAACCATGGTTGAAGTTTTACCAGCATGTTCCGCATAACATCGATTATCCTCGGGTTACCATGTATGAGGCGTTGAAGCAGACGGCAAATCAAAATCCTGATTCTATTGCCTATGATTTTCTCGGTTACACATCAACTTATCGTAAGTTTATATCTGAAATTGATCACTGTGCCGATGCGCTGGCGGCGCTTGGCCTTGGAAAAGGTGAGAGAATAACAATCTCCATGCCGACTTCACCGCAGGGCATCATCTGTTTTTATGCTGCCAATAAACTTGGCGCCGTCGCAAGCATGATTCATCCTCTTTCCACAGCCAAGGAAATTGAATTTTATCTCAACGTGGCCAAGAGCCGTTTTGCCCTAACGCTTGACGCTTTCTATTCCAAATTCAAGGAGGTTCAAAACAAAACTCCTCTCACAATACTCATCCTGGCGCGGATTCCTGATTATCTGAGCTTTTTCAAACGCATCGGCTTCAATTTGACCAAAGGCCGCCAGATTCCAAAGGTTCCGCAGGATTCGATGGTCAAATGGTGGGCGGATCTTATACGCGCCCAATTTCCTCATGTGCCTCAGGCAAAAATGGATACGGACGATATGGCGGCGATTCTTTACAGCGGCGGGACAACCGGCGTTCCCAAGGGGATTATGCTTTCCAATATGAATTTTATCAGCGAAGGAATGCAGGTCTCCGAGTGGGGAAGACTTTCCGGCGCTTCTTCCGTGCTGGCCATTCTGCCGATATTCCATGGCTTCGGGCTGGGTGTTTGTGTCAATGCCTGCTTCATGGGTGGAGGCAAGAGCATCCTTGTGCCGATTTTTACGCCGGAAACGGTTGCCGATATCATCCACTCACAAAAACCCTCTTTTGTTATCGGTGTCCCCACATTGTTTGACGCTTTGAGCCGCAGTCCCAAAATGCAGAAAGCAGACTTAAGCTGTCTGCTGGCTACTTTTTGCGGCGCTGATTCTCTGCCTTGCACAGTCAAGGAACGATTTGAAGAAATGGTCAAAAAACAGGGCGGCAATGTCCAGCTTCTTGAAGGTTACGGATTGACGGAAGCCGTCACCGCCATTATGGCCACGCCGATTGGCAGCTTCAGGAAAGGAAGTATCGGGGTGCCTTTTCCGGATATGCTGGCAAAAATTGTCTTGCTTGGAACAACCGATGAAGCCCCTATTGGTGAAGAGGGTGAAATTTGTGTTTCCGGCCCCGCCGTGATGCTGGGCTATCTCGATCAACCGGAGGAAACCGCTAACACGCTCAAAAAGCATGCGGACGGTAGAATCTGGCTGCACACCGGAGATATCGGCACGATGGATGAAGATGGATTCTTCTATTTCAAACTGCGGCAAAAGAGAATGATCAAATCCTCCGGTATGAACGTATATCCCGTGCAGGTGGAAGAATTACTCTACAAGCATCCGAAGGTGCGTGACGCCTGTGTTATTGGCGTACCGGATGAAGCGCAAGTTCAGGTAGTCAAAGGTTTTGTCGTTCTGAAGAATCCGGCTGAGGCAAGTTCTGAAACAGAGAAGGAATTGATTAATTACTGCCGTGAGCATTTGATAAAATGGAGCTGTCCCCGCTCCATAGAGTTTAGAAGCGACCTGCCCAAAACGCTGGTCGGCAAAGTGGCCTTTAATGTTCTGGAAAAAGAAGAAGTCGCCAAACTAAAGAAAGAGGGGAAATATACGGGGAACTAAAATTCTCAAAATTCTTATGTAAATTTATGAAAAAATTTTCTTATAAAATATTGCTTTATCTTTCCCGCAGGTTGGGATTTTGGTTTTTCCGCATATTCTCCTGGTTTATTTCCACCGGATATTTTTTTCTTTTCCCCACGCGCGTGGCGGAAAGCCTGAAATTTTACCGGGTGCTTTTTCCTGAGAGAAATTTTCTTTATCATCTCTACTGCGCGTGGAGGCAGTATCATAAATTTACCGATGTCTATATCCACCGTTTCATCCGGCTGGACGAAGAAGATATCCAATATATAAAAGAAGGCTGGGAATATCTGGAAGAGGCGGTGCAAAAAAAGACGGGCGCAATTCTGCTGATGTCGCACATCGGCAACTGGGAACTGGCTGCGCAGACACTTAATAAAAAAGGTCTGCCGATTATGCTTTATCTGGGAGCAAAGCACAAAGAGCAGATGGAGCATATTCAAAAACAGATTTTGGCGAACAGCGGCATCAAAATAGCAGCGACAACAGAAGACGAAAAATCGCCTTTTGCTTTAATTGAGGGAATCAATTTCCTGCGCGGAGGCGGCATTGTGTCCATGACTGGCGACCGTCTCTGGGGCGAGCAGAGTTTTGTCACCGTGAATTTTCTGGGGCATGAAGTGAACCTGCCGGACACTCCGCATTTATTTGCCCTGATGACCGGCGCGCCGTTGATGACTTTTTTTGTGTATCAGGAAGCCATCGGCAAATATCACATTAAAGTCTCCTGTGGGCGAAAGGTTTCGGCACCCTCACGTGCGGATAGAAAAAAAGCGGTGCAGGAATCGGCCCAGGCCTACGCTAAGGATCTGGCAGAGTTTGCCCGAGAACATCCCTTCGAGTGGCATCATTTCGAGCCGTTCTTAGTGGGAAAAATAGATCAGTCTGGAATCATCACGGCAAAATAGATTTTTTTCTTTGAGATTTGTTGATTTTATTATAATAAAAAAACAATAACCACATTTGGCAGGAGTTGCCCATGAAGATAAACGAGGTTCCGCAGGATAACTTGCCTCATTATTATGAAGGTCTGAAGAAAGGATATTACGCCCTCAATGATGAGGGGAAATATGTCATTGTGCCCAGCAAGGGATGGGACGTAGATGAAATGATAAACGGTCTGGCTGTTGATGAGTTTAAAGCCAGATTGGAAGAGACCAGAAAAGCAGTACTTGCCGGAGAAAAAAGCCCGCTTGCTTATTATATGGAGCTGCGGCAGATGATACCTGAACTTCTTGGAAAAACAGCGGGCATTGCCGCGTTTCGGGTCAAGAGGCATTTACGTCCGGAAATATTTGCCAAACTCAAAGAGTCTATTCTGGACAGTTATGCGAAAGCCCTCGCGATTACGAGGGAAGAATTGAAAACCGTGCCTCATAATTCACAAGAAAGGTAATCACTATTGATGACGACAGAAATTTTAGCCAACGGTAAACCTTATATTCATCGTCAGTCCGCGCACTGTGAAACAGGAGTTACATCCTCCCTGTTTCTCGATAAGGGTGTCGATCTTTCCGAACCCATGATTTTCGGTATCGGCAGCGGTATTTTTTTCGGTCATCTGCCGTTTGTCAAATGGACCGGACTGCCCATCAGCACTTACAGATCTCTGCCGGGAACAGTTTTCACCAAAACAGCAAAAAGGCTTGGTGCAAAGGTTGTCAGAAAACGTTTTCGCAATCCGCAAAAAGGCATGGATGAGCTGCGCCGTGTCATTCGGACAGGACAGATTGTCGCGGTGACGACCAATATCTATTGGCTTTCCTATTTTCCTAAACGCTTTCGCTTTAATTTTAACGGACACAACTTAATAGTTTTGTATGAAATTGAAAATGGCTTCCGGGTAAGCGATCCGTCTGCATTTGAATATACGGTAGATTGTTCAACACACGATATTGAAAGAGCTCGTTTCGCTCGCGGCCCCATGGAACCGCGCGGTTTAATGTATTATCCTTTATACGTCAATCCCAATCCTGACATAAGGAAAGCCTGCATCACCGGTATGCTGGATTCCTGCAATCAGATGCTCAAAATTCCCGTGCCGCTCTTCGGCGTAAAGGGCATGCGTTACCTTGCTAAAAAAATTATAAAAATGCCGGATAAACTGGGCTACGTCGAAGCTTGCCGACAGATCGCTCATGTCGTGCGCATGCAGGAAGAAATCGGCTCGGGTGGCGCGGGATTCCGCTATATTTTTGCGGCATTTCTGCAGGAAGCGGCCGAACTATTCGGGTCCTCCGAACTAAACGATTTATCCAATGAAATGACAGCCATCGGCGATATCTGGCGTGAATTTGCCGTTGTCTCCGCGCGCATCATCAAACAGAGAAAAACAAAATCCGAAGAAACATTCGACAAAGCCGGCGGATTGATGCTGATTTGCGCGGGGCGAGAAGAAGAACTTTTTAAAAATCTGCGCGATGTTGTCGGTAAGCTTAAATCATGAAGGCTCTGGAAATTTCAGAAATAACTTTCTCTTACAATCCGGCAATAGATAAATCATCTGCCGGAGGAACCGAATACGCTCTGTGTGACTTCTCCATGGCGGTAGAGGGCGGACAAATTCACGCGCTTCTGGGACCCAACGGCGCGGGTAAAACCACGCTGATGAGAATCATTACCGGAGTATTAAGAGGATATTCGGGAGAAGTTTTTATCTTTGGAAGCAAGATGCCTGATAACAGGGCTCTTTTGTCCATAGGTTGCGCGCCTCAAGCCATTTCACTTTATACGACGCTTACCGCCCGCGAAAATTTGCGTTTTTTCGGTGCAATGGCTAATCTCTCCGATGAACAAATAACAAAACGATCGGAAGAAGTGCTTGCTCAGACGGGACTTACCGACCACGCAAAAAAGCAGGTCGTCACTTATTCCGGAGGAATGCAAAGACGCTTGAATCTAGCCGTGGCGCTGCTGCATTCGCCGAAACTTTTACTGCTCGACGAGCCGACAGTGGGCGTTGATCCGCAAAGCCGCCATCATATTTATGAAACCCTGATCAATCTCAATGCATCCGGCGTGACTGTTTTGTTATCCACTCATATAATGGAAGAAGCCGCGCGCCTGTGTTCCAGTGTGACATTAGTAGACAAGGGTGAGATAGTTTTTGATGGATCAATGTCCGCAATAGACAATCTGGAAAAATTCTTCCTGGAAAAGACGGGCAGGGGATTTCGTGATGATTAAAAGGCAACTTACAGAATTTGTCAAAAAAGAAATGCTGATCATGCTTCGCGATAAGCAGACGATACTGCTTCTTTTTCTTATGCCGGTGGCACTGATTTTTTTCATGACGTTGGCGCTGAAAGCAGTGTATACAGATAAAATAACCGAACGGCAAATTCAACTGATTATCGAAAACGATAGTAAATTACCCAAAGCAAACCTCCTGGAGGAAAAAATCCAGTCCAATAAACTGATTCAACGCGTTGATCGGCCGCCTGATATGGATGATGACCGGATTTTTGAGGATGGCAGGGCTCAGATACTCGTTATTATTCCTAAAGGTTTTGACGAAGGAAAAAAACCGGTCGAAATCTATTTTGACCCTGTGCTTGATACCGGCCACAAAATAGCCGTTCGTTCGCTGATAACCAGTTTAACCGTGGAAGTAGTCATGGGAATAGACAATCTTGAGGCCGTAGTTGCAAATTTAATCATCGAGAAAACAAAACCTAACAGGACTATTCCCGGCCCTCTTCAGCAAACTGTCCCAGCTTATGCGATATTCGCGATGTTTTTTATTGCCGTTCCCATGTCCATTGGTTTTTTAAAGGAAAAAAATGATGGTACTCTCCAGCGCCTTTTGACTTATACTGTAAGCGCCAATTTAGTCGCACTGGGGAAAATTATTCCTTATTACATAATTAATATTGTCCAGTTTCTTTTAATGCTGTTTGTCGGTGTTTTTATTGCACCCCACATTGTCGGCTTTTCTTTTCAACTGGGAGAACATCCCTGGCATTTTATTCCGGTCACACTCATTGTTGCGGCCGCCACGACTGGTTTTGGCGTACTAATTGCGGCGCTGGCAAAAACGCCTGAGCAGTCTTCAACACTGGCCGCGATGAGTGCCATACTGATGGGAGTGCTTGGCGGAATTATGGTACCGTACTTTATTATGCCTTTTGTTATGAAGAAACTGGCTATGATATCGCCTATGTTCTGGGCGCATCAGGCTTATCTGGATGTTTTTTTGCGCGACGCAGATTTCAGCATTATATTGCCTAAACTGGCCGTCTTATCGCTTTTCGCGTTGGCTTGTTTTTATATAGCGGGAAGGAAAATTAGATGGATGTAAACCAGAAGTTAAAAGAGTTGAATGTATCTTCAAGGGAAGAATTAATTTTCAAGCTCAAAGAATTGATAATCAGGGCCTGTGAAGTAACGGATGTGAAACCGGAAGATGTGCCTACCGATGTTCCATTTATCGGCGGTCCGGGGCCGCTGATACTGGACAGTCTCGACGCCATGGAAATCGCCATGGAAATAAGATATGAGTTCGGCGTGGAATTAAGAAACGCCTCGACGGCGGCCAAAGCGATGCAATCATTTGACTCGCTGGCCGATTTCATCATTGAAGCACCAAAGGTTAAAAGATGAACAAAGGAGATATTTATGTGCGCGGCTGGGGCGCTGTAACCTCGCTGGGGTGGAGCGCTCCTGATTCGGCATGTAATTTAATAGCGGGAAAAGCGCCGCCGGCAGCGGCGGGCGTTTCTTCTCATTTAATCAACCGTGAATATAAGGCTTTTGAAGTTTCCTATTCTGGCAATCCCTTCGATAAATCTATAGCCATGCTGGAGAGCGCGCTTGCTGAAGCTTTTGCGCGCGCTGAACTTTCTGCGGACGAAATTGCCGAATCCAGCATCCTAGTAGGCACAACAGGCGGTCTTTTTATCCGCAACGAATATGAATTTACCAAAGCCGTGCGCGAAAATCCTGACGAAGAATCATCCGCTATTTCCTGCCGCAACCGTGGACCAGGAGAAGTGGCCGATTTAATCGTCAACAAATACGGCATCAAAGGACTGGCTCTGACCTTCAGCATGGCCTGTGTTTCAAGTTCCCATGCTTTAGTGGTATCCGCAGATCTTCTGAAACGTAAAAAAATCCGCCGGGCGATAGTTGTCGGTTTTGAACCTCTTCTGAACATGACTTTGCATGGATTTGCCAGCCTGCTTCTTTTTGATTACGACCAATGCCGGCCGTTTTGTGCGACCCGTGCCGGTATGCAAATCGGCGAGGCCGCCGCTGTTGTAATTCTGGAAGCGGACGAATCGTCTTTCTCAAAATATAAATTTGCCGGCGGCTATCTGTACAACGACATAAAAAGTATGACTTCGGCGGGAATTGATGGAGTAACTGTCAGCGAGGTTGTCCAACAAACATTAACATCCTCGCGTTTATCTGCCGACGATGTTGTGGTAATTAAGGCCCATGGCACAGGCACAATAGATAATGATCTTTCCGAGGGAAGAGGTCTGGTCAAACTTTTTGGAGAAAAACTTCCTCCCGTGGTATCGCTGAAAGGCGCTATCGGCCATACGCTGGGCGCGGCAGGCGCGGTGGAAACAGCCGTATGGCTTTCGTGCTGTGAGGAAGGATTTATTCCGCGCAGTTTTGGTTTTTCGGAAATAGATCCCGAAATTGGTTTCGCGCCATCACAAAAAAACATAGAAGCGCGCGACGGCGCTTATTTATTTACCTATTTCGGCTTTGGCGGAACATGCACGAGTTATTTGATTATCAAGGAATGACAATAAATTACGAATGAAAAAAATATGAGCACAAAAAACAATAAACTTAAGAACTCTAATACTGCCATACCGATTATCGCGGCAAGCTATATCGGCCCAGCACTTACGCCCAATAGCGACGCGATTTGGGAAGAAGAAAAATTACCTCTGAATACCGACAATCTTGTCAACGAAATAATGGGACAGCCGATGCGGCGCGTGGGAAGATTCATCAAGATGGTCTGCTGTGGAGGGCTGGCTTGTCTGCAAAAAGTATCGCTCGATTATTTAAAAGGGAAAAAAACAGGAATATTTATGTCGACGGGATTGGGAAACGTTGACGAAATAATGCCTTTTATTACTCAGGTATTCAAGCATGGCGGCGGATTCCCCAGCCCCAATCAGTTCGCCAATTCGGTAAGCAATGCCGCCGCGTTTGTTCTGGCGCAGATTTGCGAAGTTACTGGAACCGTCCTGACTATCTCGCAGGAGGAATTATCATTCGAGGCCGCTCTATGGCTGGCGCAAAGCTATCTGGAAAGCGGCGAAATAGAACTTGCTTTGGTTGGAGGTTGTGATATTTTTACGCCCCCTGTTGAAGAATATCGTGAACGCGTTAATTTAGCGCCTGATGAAGCCCGTTTAATACCCATGGGCGAAAGCAGTTCCTGGCTTTTACTGGGTAACTCAGAAGGAGAAAAAATCGGCAATATTCTGACAGTGGATTTCGGCGAAAAATTAATCCCGCCGGAAGAATTTTCCGTAAGCGAAAATATTTTAAGCCGAAGCGAAAAGCTTATTTCCGCCTCGTTTTCTGACGATAGCACCGGACAGAAAAAAAGCCGGATTCTACTACCAGGTTTCCGCGTAAATAAAATAGAACCGGATTTCTGGAAACTCAAGGGATGGGAAATTGACGATTACCTGCCTTTCTGCGGCATTAACTCAACGGCTGCGGCATTTGGCATAGCGCGCGCTTTGCGGGAAAAACAATCCGCTCTTTTTGTGCATTATAATTGTTACGCTTCGGGCAAACAGGCGTTTGTCGTCGCGTCAACAAAATAATTTTCCCAATTTAACGTGTTAGCAAAATGGCAAAGATTTCCTCTAAACAAAAAAACCGAATCGTTCTAGTTCATCCGCGGGGATTCAACTGGTTCCCCGGAAAGCGCGACATTACCGACATTGCCAATCGGATGGTGCCGCAGGGACTCCTTTCCATTGCCGCTTATTTAATAGCGCAGAGCCATAATGTTTTTGTTTATGATTGCCTCAGCCTTGATGCTCCGCTTGACCTGCAAAAACAAACGCAGGCAATTTTAGCCTATCAACCGCAGATTATCGGCTTTTCGGCGACAACATCATCTTTCCCCGATGCCGCCAATCTTGCGCAAAAAATCAAAGATCAATCTCCTGAGACGATAACAGTATGCGGAGGAGTCCATGTTTCCGCGTTGGAAGGAAAACTTCTGCAGGATTATCCAGCTTTTGATTTTCTTGTTACCGGCGAGGGCGAAATAACCATGTCTGAGCTTGCCGCCGGATTTGATCCCTCGGAAATTAAAGGATTGATCTGGCGTCAGGGATCAGAAGTTATTACCAATGATCCGCGTCCGAAAATATCCGATTTAGACAGTCTGCCGTTTCCCGTCTACGAAAAGCTTAAAGGTTTTCCCGGCGATTATCACTTGCCATTATTCAGCTATATCCAGACTCCCGGAGCGACGATGATTACCTCGCGGGGCTGTGTTTATCAATGTTCCTACTGCGACCGCTCCGTTTTTAAAAAAGGTTTTCGCTACAATTCCGCCGCCTACATTTACGAACACATGAAATATTTGCGGGAAAAATTCGGTGTGCGTCACGTCAACATTTACGATGATTTGTTTACAATGAACCGCCCGCGGATTGTTGAGCTTTGTGAAAAACTCAGTCGTTATCCTCTAGGAATAAATTTCAACTGCGCCGTACGCGTGGGCTACACGGATGATGATTTGTTAAAGATGCTCAAAGACGCCGGATGCCTCATGGTTTCATTGGGCATTGAATCGGCCGATCCGGAAATGCTTGAGAGACACAAGGCCGGTGTTTCGCTTGAAGAGGTTAGAGATACAGTCCTTCGTATTCAGAAAGCGGGCTTACGCGCCAAAGGGCTATTTATGATGGGCCTGCCCGGCGAAACGAAAGAATCCATCCGGCGCACTTCCGATTTCATTATTTCGCTGGGGCTTGACGACATGAACATGGCGAAATTTACGCCATTTCCCGGCGCGCCGCTTTGGGACACAATTAAAGACGAAGGAACTTTCAATGAAGACTGGCGGCTGATGAACTGCCTGAATTTTGTTTTTGTGCCTAAGGGGATCGCTTCCAAAGAAAGACTCGACCAACTATACAACGAGCATGTAAAGCGTTTTTATTCCGACAAAGGATGGCGCAAAAAATTCCGCAAACGTATCTGGCAGCATCGCAAAAGCCTCTTGTATTTGCTGCGCCATCTGCCATCGTTCTGGTCAGCGAAAAACCAGTTTGAATCAGAAAGCGATTAATTTTCACTTCAAACGTAGAGAGAAGTCTGAACCTTCTACTGATTGACAGACTATATGAAAGCATGTTAAATCGCGGCAACTTCTATAAAAAAAGGTTGCCCCTGTAGCTCAGAAGGATAGAGCAACGGATTCCTAATCCGTGTGCCGCGCGTTCGACTCGCGCCAGGGGCACTTTAAAATCAAGGATTTAGGGGAATATTCTGGTTTGTTTCGGTAGGAAAAACTGCAACTGTGCTTGAAATTGTGCTTGTTTGTGCTTGAAGATAGGCTTCTTGTTTCTGTGAGGCAATCTTCAGGTCTGTTTCTGATACTACATTATATCTCTCAAAAACTGACCTTGTTTTATGACCTGAAATCATCATTGCAACTCTTTCAGGTATGCCCGCCCTTACCATGTTTCTGACAGCTGTTCGTCTGAAATCATGAAAAAGTTTCTTTCCGATTTTAGAATCACCGGAAGCCCTTTCCCATGACTTTCTAAAATATTTAATCTTGTCGGTTCCTGTCGGATTCGTAAAAACATAATTCGATATTTTGGCAAGTTCCCTCTGTCTTGATTTTTGATTAAAGAAAATTTCTTTCAGTTCATTATCAAGATAGACTGTCCGGGCTTCAGCATTCTTTGTTTCGCCTGATTCAATCCTAACAATGTTGTTATCAAGGTCAACTTGTGCCCATTTCAAATCTCTGATCTCAGAAACACGCCACCCTGATTTATAAGCAAAGGTCACAAAGCCCTTAAGATAAGAAGGCAAGGCCTCCCGCAATGCAATAAAATCACCATGTTCAAAAAATCCTTTTCTGACATTGTTTTCCTTCAACATGGGAATATGAGGCACCCTGTCAACCTTCGGCGGGGTTTGCTGTAATCCAAGATTCAATATTCTCTTTAATGCTGATAATTCTCTATTGATTGTCGCATTGAGCTTCCCTTCCTCTAATCGCTTTTCGATATAACGCTGAATTCGTGGCGTAGTAATTTCCGGCACTCTGTAACCGTCAAAGAAAGTTTTTAATTGTCTGACACTAAGTTCAGCACGATTGAGTGACTTCTTTTCATTAATGCGATAGTCGGCCAGAAAATCATCTGCAAGATCATTGAATCTCACCTTGTCAAAATGAATGCCTGGAATCTTGCCTTCGGAAATTTCGCCTTCTCTCATTTTCAAAAGCCTCTTTGCCTCCGTTTCTTTTTTCGTCTTTGCTGATTCTCTGTAAGGCTTGCCGTTTCTGTAATACTGAATCCAATACACGGCACCTCGTTTATAAATACTACCCATGACGTTTGACCTCCTTTCTTTCTTTGCGCCCTGCGGCTTTCCCTCCTTCATATTCAAGCCAGTTTAGGGCAAGATTTAAAAAAGGCGGGATTTCTCTGGCCTTTCTTTCCCAACGGCTGACAGTCATGATATGAACTGACAAAGCTTCTGCCAGTCTACTTTGACTGTATCCGTTAGCCTCTCTCCATTGTTTTAATTCTTTAGGTGTCATAATTCCCCCTATAAGCCAAAGGCTTATTTTTGTCAAGTGGTTTTTTGAGGTTCATCCGTTGCTTGTTTCTTTCTGTAATTGATAGACGTAGCGTTCTTGAATATCTACAAAAATAAAATGAATAATGATCACATAAAGTTGTAAGATCATAAAAAAAAGACCAATTTATTGATTACCAATATGACGATACTAGTGATTCAATTGATTGTTTCTTGATTTGCTATTCTCTGCTTGATAGATATTCAAGGAAGAGGGATGACTTTCATTATAGTAACAAAAACCCCTGATTGTAGTCACAAATCAGGGGTTTTAATAGAAAAATTAACCTGTATTATTTATTGAAAGGTCTATGTAAAGTCTCAGTATCAACGTAACGTGACTCAATGAGAGCGTCAACAACTTTTTTTGTGCACTCATGTGCTTTTTTTAATTTTTCTTTACCTTCAGGTGAATTTATCCATGAATAAATTCTATCCCGCTCTATCCTTTTTGCACCTCTCTTTTCCATTTTCTCCTCCTTTCTGTAAGGATAAAACAATCTAATAAAAAAATCAAATAATAATACGCTTATGTAAGTTCAACGAAATATTGAAAAACTTTCCATTCAGGATTTGTTTTTGACAATATTGCCGTTGACGATTGAGCAATATACACAAGTTCATCAAATACGTCTTGATTGTATCCAATAGCGCATTCTATGTAGTTAGCCTGTTCTATATCTGTTGTATCAAAGAGCAAATCTAAGACTATACTACCATCACTATATAATGCCGAGGCGCGCCAGAGGTAGCGAGGCAGATTATTCATAAGGATTTTTCTTTTTAACTTGCCATGTAATATGGTTGAGTTAAATATTTCTTGCTTAATATCATTGTTCTTAGTCAAATAAATATCCCATAATAACCGTTCCTTTAATGAGATCATCCCAGCATTTCTTAATGCTTCAATATAACCATCAAAATACATAACGACATCATGAATGGATGTAAAAGGTATTCGAATTTTACGATAAAGTGGAATCAACAAAAAATCCATTATAGCTCTTATGCTGCCAATTATGCCATTCCCCCCTATCCATGATGTGCCTAGAGACTGTCCATGATAGTTCCGCCCACCAAAGATATATTCTATGGTTTTTATGTCCATGACGATTCTCGAAAAAGGTCCTACTTGATCATCATGAGCATAGATTTTGTCAATCTTTGAAGCCTTCAAAAGAAAACCATTTTCAGGATTAGGTTTTACAGCACCACCTAAACTGTAGCCAGTCACGGCAACAGCATGCTTACTATCACATACTACCGGTGTCGTGAAATTGTCCTTTGAGCCATCAACTAATAGTACACCCATTAATATAGGCACTTTGCCTCTCAGATATGCATATAAGGTTGATTTTAAGTCCTCCTCCTTAGATGGTTTTACCAAAAAAGGTTCAAGGTCAACTTTGCGAATAGCTTGCGCCATTTGAGGCGCCGTCAAACCTTCGTTTGGGAGATATCGCGTATCCATGAGTTAATTATCACAGGCTATTTTTGTAATATTTGCTGGTGACATAATGGGATGTTGAAATAACATTCCTGTGCCATGAAAAATAGACCAGAGTGCACTTGTCGCGCATGCAGATACTACATGATCTTGCTCCTGAAAAGCTAATGATTCAACTTTGAGAGCAATACCAAAGAGGTTAACATCGTAATTACGAACGACTGAATACTGTCGTCTTCCTCCATCTTGGTCGTATGTTTTTAAACATGTTTTCCCAATTATGGTCTTTGGTAAAGGTTTGACCACTATAAAGCCAAGATATGCATCATTTAACTTATCACGATCGATAATCGTTGGCTTGCCTTGTAGAAGATCATCAAAAGCAGTCGACGTAAAATCAATATCGAAAAAATGTAGACGCGAGCAACTTCTTCCATATTGATTGAAACAATTAGCGTAAAATGCCATATAGTCATCAAGGTAATTCTTATCAACATATTCATTTTCCACGACAATTGTTTTAGTATTAAGTTTCCCAAAATATTCTTGAAAATAAACACTGTGCAGTTTCGTATTTATTATTTCAGGACAGGCGCAGGATTTTTCAGCAAGAATGACCTTTAACTTATCAAGGTCATACGAATGAACTTCATACGGTGTAAGAGTTGGCATTTCATACCCTAAATTCTTTTTAGATATTTTTCCATATCATATTAAGCAAATACCTGTCAAATAAAGAAAATTGGGTTAATCATGATATTCCATATATCCAAGTTACACAGTCCCTCTTTACTTCTTTTCTGCTTTTCTCTTTTGAAGAGATATTTCTAGATCTTCCAGAAAAGATGCAAGGTCTTTGATGTTTTTGTCCTCTAATTTTCTACAAGATGCACTATAAACTGCATCCGGCTCCGGTGACAGTTCGTTGATCCTGCTTATGATTTTATCCTTCGACCACCCAGCTATTTTTTCTGCGATACTTTTTCGTCCCATTTTGAGAGCTTTGCCAGTATTTTTCGCTAATCTCTCATGTTTTTTTTCATCTCCTATAGAATTTAACCTTAAAAATTTGTTTAAACTTAACATGCTGCTATTGAGATCGACTCTTTCTTTCTTGAGATCCAGTTGAATCTCCTCTTGCGTTTTGCACTCGATTTCAGCAAGCGCATCCGCTAGAGTACTTATCAATAAAATCCCTTTCTTGATTTCTTCATCCTTTTTCATAACGAATCCTTAAATGTAAAATACTATGGTTTATTTACTGATTTTTTCTCGTAAACGCCTTAATATTTGATAGACTTCAGTAACATCAATACCAATTTCATCAGCAATCTCTCGAGGCTTACCAATTCCTTGCTCAAGACACGAAACAACTAATTTTGCGTATTTATTTTCACCCGCGGCATTTCTAATAGATTTTACCATTTGTGATATATTTTCTTTCATTTCCAGTTCTTTTGCGGGATCAGCGGCTGAAAGAAAGTCCATAAAATTCATCACAGAAAAATCAGGGTCGTGTGAAATATCAACATCAGTATGCTTTTTACAATCCAGCGACTCAATTTTAAACGTCTTCATCTTTTCATACTCATGACTCACTAAACTATCGACGACGCCTTTGAGAAATTTAATTATATCTGGACATTTACTCCTGTCCCAGTTTCTATAATTTCCATTTTTACCGCACCCATATATGAGTGCAACAGCTTCCTGAGCAATGCTTTCAGGGTCAAATGTTACAGTTCCAAGCCACGCAAATTTCCTGCATTTGTAAGTCGCATACCGCAGTAACCTTGGATACACGTAATTCCAGTCCACATCTTCAAGGTCTTTTATAATTGATGTATTAAAAGACATTAGAGTACCGATTCCCTGTTTTATTTATTTTATTCATTCACGCATATATGCCGAGCACATTGGCTTTTTAGCTAATTTTAATCAAAAAAATAAATCATGTGACAATACAGAAGCTTACAATCACTTTTAAGCTACATTTGCAAGATTAATTCGTCTGAATGATAATCTAAAAAACTTAAAATGTAACGAATATTTTTTATATCAAGCATAAAAATTAATCCGTTTATTTTTTTTACAGCGAAATGCAAAAAAAACTTCTCCGTCGGCATACATAATTGAAAGAAAAAATAGAGTTCTTTTAAGGAGAAGAAAATGAAAAATGAAAAAATGGTCGTAAAACAAATGGAAACAACAGAATGTCTGGAAGGTAAAAACTCACATGATGAAAGTTCAGAAGCATCTCCGCATCGCGAATATCACGTTCGCATCGATGGAGAAATAGTAGAAATGGAGGTACAGTTTCCAACCGGTGAAATGCTTCTAAAAAAAGTCGGCAAGCGGTCTTGTGCTTTCGAACTAATTGAAGAATTCGAACATCGCGAGAATGATGTTTTGGAACCGGATGAGAAAGTGGATCTCCGAAAGCATGGGTTGAAGGGTTTCATCACCGCCCACAAGGAGATTGTAACCATTTTCATCAACAACAATCCCTATTCAATCGAGAGAGGCGAACGTACTGTGTCGGACATTCTCGCAAAGCTCGGTCAGACGCCAGAGGGATATGTTTTGCTGGAAGAGAAACATGGGGCGCCACTTCCATTGCCGACTGATAGGCCAGTGAAAATTTTCGGCTGTGAGATATTCTATTCGCAAGTGCAGTCGGGCGGTTCCTCATAGGAGGTGGTGTGATGGAATATCCGAAAGAACAAACTGATGAGCTCAAACCTTATTGCTCTAAATTGAGTTCTTTTACGGAAGGCGGCGTGACCTTCCTGTATCTAGAGGGGCTTCGCCTTCCCGTAGGTTGTGATCCACAAGTGTGCGATGGGTTGTTATGTCCAGTGCCTCGAGAGGGTTATCCCTCACGACTCTATCTCTTGGTCCAAGTTAAATCTCCCTACACTAGACACTGGAACGTCAGCAACGCCCGTATCGGAGAGAAGAATTGGTTCGCGTTCTCGTGGAAGGTTGAGCTTGAATCGCCGACTCTCGTTCAAATATTGGTAGCCCACCTGACGGGTTTCACGAGGGAAAAATGAGAATCGACATTAAGCTGACTGGACGTTTGTACAACAAAATCGTTAGGGATCTAGCGCGGCCCCATCCGTTCGCTGCGGAACGCGTTGGCTTTGTTTTCGGCCGTGTGGGGTTGCTTGCGGATGAGGGCGCACTTATTCTCCTCACTCGCTATCAGGCAATTCCAGACGATCAATATGTGGATGATCTCAGAGTCGGTGCACGGATAGGGAGCAAAGCTCTCACGTGGGCAATGCAAGCCCTTTATTTTGGCCGCGCAACCCGCGAAGGTATTTTTCACATTCACATGCATCGGCATAAGGGTGAAACAAGGATGAGCCGGATCGATAGCGGCGATATCCCTAAGCTCATGCCCGGATTTCAGTCTGTTAGCAACGAAGCCGCACACGGTATCATCATCTTGAGCCTAAATCACGGCTCTGGGTGGGTGTGGCTCCCTACTCGTAAAGAACCTATCCCTGCCGACACCATGAGTGTTATCGGTGCTCCGGTTGGCATCTTTGAACGGAGGATAACGAAATGAGCACAGATCGTTTTTCACGCCAGTCATTTCTCGGAGCGTATGCCGAGGATTTAATTTCTCAATGCACTATAGGGTTGATAGGCCTCGGCGGCGGTGGATCGCATATTGTACAACAGTTAGCACATATAGGTTTTCAGCGTTACATCATTTATGACGATGATGTAGTCGAGGAGTCAAATTTGAATCGCCTTATCGGAGCAAGAACTGTAGACGTTCCGGCTTCAACACAAAAGCTCCATATCGCCAAGATGACGATTTATGGTCTTCAACCGAATGCGAGCGTGAAAGGCTTCGCATGCAAGTGGCAGGAGAATCCAGAGCCGCTTAGGGAATGCCAAATCGTCTTCGGATGCGTGGACAGTTATAAGGGCCGTGAGGAACTCGAAATTGCATGCAGGCGCTACCTCATGCATTACATCGACATTGGTATGGACGTCCATGGAAAGGAAAGACCAGTCATCGGTGGTCAGGTAATTCTTTCTTCGCCCGGAGAGCTATGCATGAGGTGTATGGGTTTCTTGACCGATGAGAAGCTTGCTACCGAGGCGGGTTTATATGGTGGTGCAGGCTCTCGTCCACAGGTCGTTTGGCCTAATGGTGTTCTAGCATCAACCGCGGTCGGGTTGGCTGTAGACATCGTAACCGGGTGGACGCAGCGTTCTCTATCTCATGCATATATGGTCTATGACGGAAATCAGGCTACGATTAGTGAGAGCATCACGCTACGCAAGCTAAAGATCGGGACTTGTCCGCACTTCTTGGACACTGACGTCGGCGATCCCATTCTCGTCGATTTATAGTACTTAATTAAATCAATAAAGGAGGAATAAAAGGATTAGTAAAACGTATGTACAAAGATATGCCGAAAAATTTATCATCAATTATATTGATAATGATCCACACTGCTATAGGCTCAAAGTTAAATAAATGATGTTTCTTCTGATTAAAACAGCGTCTAACATTGAGCTCCATGGGATCGGTATGAAACTCACGCCTTCCCATAAATCTTAGGTCTACATCTTTCAACGAGTAATTTTCAGTTTTATTCATTCCCTGAGGATGAGGACTTGTAGATATAACAAACAAAAAAATTGCCATCTTCCGGTTAGGCACCCTACCGCCCCTTGTGCGGACACTCTGTTTCATCCCTCCCTTGCGGGATTTGTTTTCTCTCGTGACTTACAACCGACTTCAGGCTGGTTGTTATCGCACCTGTCATAAATTTTCAAAGATCAATAAATCGACCGTGTCTTGCTCCGATCTATCCATTCATTCATATCTTGAATGTCTAAAAGAATCCTTTTTCCATCTTTTACATAAGGCAGTTTCCCCGCCCAGAGCATTTCACGGACTGCACCAACTGTTCGGCCAAGATAAAAGGCACTCTCTTTGATACTATAAAGCCTTTTTGTTATGCGGCACCGTGGATTGTCAATCCGTTGCGCCTTTCTATCTTGTTGATTTGCCATACTGTTTTATCGCCATGTGCTTGAACTGTGTCTGTATTTTATGATTCACGCGCCTGTTTGTTCGGGTCATTATTCTTTACAAGCAGTTTGAGAGTTTCCGAGATTTCCTCAAGCTTATCTTTCTCATTATTTTTATCCTTTGAAAGGTTTTTTATAATTTGCCCCTGCCTGTATTCATCAACATAGCCGTAACTATTAAAAGTAGTTAAAGGGTGTTCATGCCCTAGATTCTGGCTCCACGCCTTAAACTCTTCCGGGGTCGTGCAAAGTACTTCTCCGAGCCTTCCTAAAGTAGTTCTAAAGGAATGAGGATGAAAATATTCTATTCCGGCGTTTATGAAAGCATCTTTAAAGATTTTTCTGATTTGATTTGCTGATTTCCAACAAATCGGCTCGATTCCGTCTGCTATA
>Ga0209777_10000800_pt1 | contig 48842 bp, 40 predicted proteins | sample FrelakmetHBP12HB_FD_187147 | JGI IMG/M metagenome (GOLD analysis project Ga0209777, IMG submission 187147) | Freshwater lake sediment microbial communities from the University of Notre Dame, USA, for methane emissions studies -HBP12 HB (SPAdes)... | ecosystem: Environmental > Aquatic >... | reverse complement strand
CTATAGCTGAGCGTCAGCCTGGTTCCGGTGTTATTCACCACTCGGACCAGGGAGTGCAGTATGCCTCGGCTGAATACGTGGAAGAGCTCAAGAGCCACGGATTTGAGATCAGCATGGCGCGGACGGGAAACCCCTATGAGAACGCCAGGATGGAGAGCTTTTTCAAAACACTGAAATACGAGGAGGTGTACCTATGTGATTACGAAACTTTTGACGATGTGATAGCCAGGCTACCCTATTTCATTGAGGAGGTCTATAATCAGAAGAGGCTTCATTCGGCACTTAGCTATCGCTCACCGAATGACTTCGAGGAGCTACTGCTTATTCAGGAGGTTAATGGCCTACCCAGCCAGACTCTCCTAACCTTATCTGTCCAGTCATAGGGGTGCAGTCCAAAGCGTCTAGGAAATTACTTATGTCCAAAGGAGAGCAGTAATGCGCATCTCAATGCAATCCGTGGTCACCAAAGAGATACCGGGAGTTCCTGGCACAGATGTGGCTGGCAAGGCTTACGAAAAGTGCCTCAAAGAAGTCGGCCGCGTAGCCCACAAGGATACAAAGATAACTATTTCGTATCCCGAAAAGAGTTCTTATCTCTTGCATTCTTCTTATGGTGAGTTCTTAAACAACCAAGGAGTAATCGAAGGAGCCATAAAAGCGGAGAAACAGGGCTATGACGCTGTAATTATTTGCTGTTATACCGACTGTGGAGTCCAGCAACTTCGTGAGGTCATGGAGATCCCGGTGATAGGGCTGGCTGAACCCTCAATGGCTATTGCCACTATGCTTGGGAGGAAGTTTGCCATCATAGCTCCGGTCAAAGAGTACATTCCGACATACGAACATAACTTGCTAGTCTACGGTTTAGAGAGTAGAGCTATCCGGCATAACCCAGTACGCCCGCTCAACCTCCCGCCGACTGCAAATAGGTTTGAGCAATATCTGAAGTATTTTGAGGAACCCTACAGTGAACTGGTCCCCCACTTTGAAAGCGTGGCTAAAAGTTGCATAGACGATGGAGCAGAAGTAGTAATCGCGGGATGTGGCGCTGTCGGGCCAGCACTCACGCTGGCTAAATACGTAACCGTCGGTGATACAGGGTGTTCTGTTATTGATCCTGTCTCGGTCGCCATAAAAATAGCAGAGCTGCTAGTCGATCTCCGAAGAGTCAGAGGTCTCTCAAAGAGCAAAGTGCTCACTTATCGCCCCTTGCAGGAATTCATACTGCAGGCAGTCCGGAAGAATTTTGACCTAGAGTAGCTGGGCAACAGGTATTCTTTAGGCAGCAAGCGCTCAAAGGGGTGGAACCCTGGCGGATATCAACTAATATGCGTTGACATTGATTAGTGCTTGACAGTAAAATCCAAGCAGCGCGCACGAGGTGCTTTTTTTATGCAGTTCACCAGCTTCACCATCGACATCGACACCGGCGGCACCTTCACCGACGGGTTTATGACCGCAGGCGATAGGGTTGAACTCGTCAAGGTGGACACCACCCCTCACGATCTGACGGTGTGCTTTATCAACTGCATCGAAGAGGGAGCCAAAAGGTTCGGATTAAGCACTGAGGAACTGCTGTCCCGAACAGCGGTGATTAGGTACTCCACCACCGTGGGCACTAACAGCCTGCTGCAAAAGAAAGGCCCCAAGCTGGGCCTCATCGTCACCGAAGGCTTCACCGATACACTCTACGCAAGTGCGGACAAAGCTTCTGAAGTATTGACTGACATAGTCCAGCCCAATATGAGGGTGGGCCTCAAAGAGAAGATAAACAGCTCAGGGAAGGTCGTGCAGCCTCTCGACGAGGAGAGCGTACGGCAGGCTGTAGAGTACCTTCTGGACTCCGGAGCCCGCAGCATCGTCATCAGCCTGAGCAATTCAGCGGTCAACCCCTCTCATGAGCAGAAAGCCAAAGCAATCATAGATAACGAGTACCCACGTCACTACCTTGGCTCGGTGCCAGTTCTCACTGCCAACGCCATTACCTCACACCACGACGACCATGTGCGCACCAACACCGTCATATTGAACGCCTACATTCATCGTGACATGGTGCGATACCTGTACCGCGCCGATGAGCTTCTGAGGCAGCGCGGATACCGCAAGCCCCTGCTGGTGGTACACTCCAACGGCGGTGCTGCCAGGGTGGCCAAGACCACCGCGCTCAACACCTATAACTCAGGCCCGGCAGCAGGCTTCATCGGTTGCTCCAAGATTGCCCATGAGCTTTACGGCATCAGCGACTTCGTATCCGTGGACGTAGGCGGCACCAGCGTAGATATCGGCGTGGGCACCGGTGGCAAGGTGGCCGCCGACAGAGAGCCTACCGTCGAGGGTATTAAGATTGGCATGCCCATGGTCACACTGGGCACAGCAGGTGGTGGCGGTGGCTCCATAGCCAGAGTGGATTTCAGTTCCAACAGCATAAGAGTGGGACCCGAGAGTGCAGGGGCGCTGCCAGGCCCGGTGGCATACGACCTTGGCGGCATGGAGCCCACTGTCACCGACGCTGACCTGATTCTTGGCTACCTCGACCCCAGTTACTTCCTGGGCGGCAAGAAGAAGCTGAATAAGGATAAGTCGGTTGCTCCCATAAGAGACCTCATCGCCACTAGCCTGGGCATCGCGGTAGAGGAGGCCGCCTGGAGGATAATCCAGTCCAGCGAGGATGATGTCTCCCGGCAAATCAAAGAGAATATCGTGAGCAAGGGGCTAAAGACCGAGAAGCTGACCATGTTCGCTTTCGGCGGAGGCGGCGGTGTGCGATGCTGCGGCTATGCCTCGCGCCTTGGTATTTCTCGTGTCATCGTCTTTCCCTTCAACGCCGCGGCCAGCGCTTTCGGTGCCTCCACCATGGATATAATGCACACCTACGAACGCACCGCCCGTATCACACTGAGGTCGCGTTCCGGCTCATACCCCGTCTCTGAGTGGAAGCCCTTCAGCAAAACAGTCGCGAATATGGTGGACAGCGCCAAGCGAGACATGAGGGGAGAGGGCTTTGCCCCTGAACAACTTATGTTTACACTGGAGCTAGGTATAACTGGCGTCAATGGACTACATTTCATAGAATCGCCTTTGGTTTACCTGGAGAAAGAAGCTGAGGCAAATAGTCTCGCCGAACTGTACTCCCTGCGCTCGGGCAAAGACTCAGGTGAACTGATAATCGAGAGCATCACCCTTAAGGCTCTGTGCCCTACCCACCACTACCAGTTGCCTGCGTTCGAGGAGCAGGGCCCTGACTCCTCGAACGCGCAAAAGGGTACGAGGGATGTGTACTGGGGCAAAGGGTTTGTTAAAACCAAGATTTACGAGCGTGACCTGCTCAAGTGCGGCAACCGCATAAAAGGGCCAGCTATAATTGAGTCGCCCGATACCACTTATATCGTCCCTCCCACCTGGAGCTACACTGTAGACAAATACCTTAATGGGATACTGAAGGTCAGCCGTGAAGGTTAGGATTACGGAGTATCTTGACATAGACTTGGCAAAGGAGCTGTGGTGCTGCCACAACTGCGGCAAGGAACTAGGGCCAGCAAGGGAGAACTACAAGCATTTCACGTTGGTCTACGAACGAGACCCTCGCGAGATACACAAACCTTATATCAGCGCTGAATCAAGCCCCGTGGGGCATAACACCAGCCCCGACCCGGAGTGGTGCCGCATATTGGAGTTCTACTGCCCTGACTGCGCTACCATGTTCGAGGTCGAATATCTGCCTCCGGGCCATCCGCCCATGCACGATATCGAATTGGACATCAATGCCTTAAAGGCTAGACATTTGTCAAAGAAGAAAGCTTAGAGATGGAAGCAACTATAGATATAGATGTCGGCGGCACTTTCACCGACTGCTTGGTGGTCTACGGCGAGCGGATAGCCAGAGCTAAGTCGCCCACCACAGGATATAACCTCAGCGTGGGCTTCAGAAAAGCCATTGAGGAAGCTGCCAGAAACCTTGGCGTATCCCTCACCGACCTCTTGCAGAAGACCGCCGTGGTGCGCTACTCCACAACCATCGCCATGAACACCCTTATCCAGCGCAGCGGCCCGAAACTCGGCCTCATTACCACCGCAGGACAAGAGCACATGCTCCTTGTAGGCAGGTCGAGGTCATGGGCCGACGGCCTGCATCCGCGAGAGAGACGCTACATGTATCTGGCCCAGAAGCCCGAGCCACTCATCACCTTCGACATGACCGTAGGCGTCCGCGAGAGGATAGACTGCTTCGGCAACGTGGTCATCCCCATGCAAAGAGAGGAGGTGCGCCACAAGATTCAGTCCCTCGTGGACAAAGGCGCGCGCGGCTTCGTGGTCTCACTGCTCTGGTCGTTCCTCAACCCAGCCCACGAACAGCTTATACGTGAGGTAATTCAAGAGGAGTACCCTGACCGCTACCTGGGAAACATGCCTATCCTGCTCTCCAGCGAGGTGCAGCCCAAGTGGCACGAATACCCGCGGACCAACGTGGTGATACTCTCAGCATATCTTCACACCGAGATGACCGAGCAGCTCTCCGCTCTGGGCGAGGAGCTTCGCGACTATGGCTATAAGAAGCCTCTGAGCATCATCAACAACCTGGGAGGCGTGGCCAAGCTTTCCCGGACCAGGGCGGTGGACACCTTCGGCGCAGGCCCTGTGGCTGGGTTGCTGGGTGCGAACTGGATAAGCAAGCTCTACGGTTTCCCCAATGTGGTGGTCTCCGATATGGGAGGTACCAGCTTTGACTATGGGCTCATTATAGATGGCAGTTGCCGCTTCTATCAGGACTGGCCCGTGATAGACCGCTGGGCCACTGAGAACTCCATGGTGGAGGTCAACACCATCGGCGCTGGCGGCGGCTCCATAGCCTGGCTCAACGAACTCATGGGCAACAAGCTGGAAGTAGGACCGAAGAGCGCTGGCTCCAACCCCGGCCCTGTCTGCTACGAACTTGGAGGCACCGAGCCTACAGTTACTGATGCTGACGTAGTATTGGGCTATATCAACCCTGACTACTTCCTCGGAGGCAAGATGAAGCTGTCCCGAGAGAAGTCTCTCAAGTCTATGGATAAGATAGCCAGGCCGCTAGGACTGACCCCGCTGGAAGCCGCTTCCCATATCCGCACCGTGGTGGACGCCCATATGGGCAACACTATCCTCAAAGAAGTAGTATTCAGAGGATTCGCGCCGGAGCAGTTCGTGCTCTTCGCCTACGGCGGCGCTGGACCCACCCATTGCGTGGACTACAACAGCTATCTCAAAGCGCCCAAAGTGGTCACCTTCCCCTTCTCCAGCGTCTTCTGCGCCTTAGGAGGCGCAACCCTTGACCTGAAGCAATGTTACGAAGCCTCCAAACACGTTATACTATTCCATCCCATGAAATTCCCCTCATACTTCGAAGAATATGACCAGTTCAATAAGGTAATCGACAGCCTGAAGGAGATAGCCTTCCGCGATATCAGGAGCGAGGGCTTCCGTCCTGATGATGTTGTATTAGGCCTGGAACTTGATATGAGATATGGCGACCACCTTAGGCTGACGCGCGTGGCCTCGCCGAAGCTCTATTTAAAATCAGAGGACGATGTGAAAGCTATCTGCGAAGCCTTCACCGCTATCCACCTGGCACACTACGGTGAGCTAGCAGCAATAGCGGTGACGGGCATCAACATCGAGAATTTCTACCTGTTCGCCACCATTCCTCTACACAAGCCGAAGCTACCATCCTTCCCGTTGGAAGGAGAGAGCCCCAAGCAGGCTATTAAGGGAAAACGCCCTGTCTACTGGAAGCAGTACAACGATTTTAAGGATTCCAACATCTTCGATGCAGACCTGCTCCGGCCTGGCAATATGATACCAGGCCCGGCAGTCATAGAAGCCAGAGACACCACGGTGGTACTCCCTCCGGGGATGAAATACAGCATAGACCGTTATTTAAGCGGCATTATTGAGAGCATATAGGAGACAGACGTGCCCTTTGACGAAGAGGTTTTAAATCAAGTCTATCCCGAGAAGCCCACCAAACTTGAAAAGCAGTGGATGGGCAAGATAGGCGTGGATGAGTTCTCCGTCTATCTGATGAAGCTTGAGCTCATCTGTGAGGAAGCCAAACAGAATATGATTATGACCGGTCTATCCCCTGCCATCCAGGGCATGGACTGCGGCGTGGGCGTCTATACCGCTTCCGGCGACCTGGTGGCCGCCTCAGTGGGCACCTACCTCCACATCTGCAGCGGGCAGGTTCCCATTAAGTATATTCTTAAGTATTACAAAGACGACCCCTCTGTGGGCATCCGCGATGGCGACGTCTTCTTCGTCAATGATGTCCTCTACGGTGGCCTCCATAACCAAGACATGCTCAACATCGTGCCCGTCTTCTATAAGAAGAAGCTCATCGCCTGGGTGGTCGCTGCCGCCCACGAGCCTGAGACAGGCGCCTCGGAGCCCGCGGGCTATGTGCCTGCCGCCAAGAGCCGCTACGAGGAAGGGTTCAAGGCGTCTCCAGTCAAGGTTGGCGAAAACTTCGAGATCAGGGGGGACTTCTTCGACTTCTTCTCCAATATGCTGCGGGACAAGGTGACCCCGCACGACCTCAAAGCCAAGACAGCCTGCTGCTTCAAGATGAGGGAGAGGCTGCTGGAGATTGTGGAGCAGAAAGGCGTGGGGTTCTTCGTGGGACTGATGCGCAAGTCGGTGGAGGTGGTCGCCGATGCCGCGAAAAAGCGCATCGCCAGCCTCAACGACGGCACTTTTCGCCACGTCATTTTCTTCGACCTTCAGGGCAACGAGGAGGCGTTGGGCTGCGTCCACATAGCCTTCATCAAGAAGGGCGAGACGCTGACCGTTGACCTCTCCGGCAGCTCCCCACCCACCATGTCCTTTCTCAACGCCAAGCCTCATGTGGTCAGAGGGCTGCTCGCCGGCCTGCTCATGCAATACCTGTTCGCCGATTTCCCGGTGAGCACAGGGGCACTGGCTCCCTTCCACTTTGTTGCTCCCGAGGGCACCGTTGTGAATGCTCCCAATGATCAGGCTATGTCCGGCTCCATGAGGATAGCTGCGCCGGTGGTGAACGGCGTCATGGTCTGCCTGGCCAAGCTTATCTTCGACAGCGACATGAAGGAGCGCATAACATCGCCCCCTGCCATGAGCGGCGTTGGCTTGGCTGCCGGAGGCGGTGTCGACCAGTACGGCGGAATAGTCATCGGCGCCTTCGGCACCATAATCATCAACGGCTGCGGCGCCCCTGCCACACCAACACGCGATGGCATGGATGCCGGACAGTTCTGGTTCTCGGGGCTCGCCGACTGCCTCGACGTGGAACATGGCGAGGTGCAAACCCCTGTGCTGCACCTGTTCCGCAACATTATGATGGACCAGGGGGGCGCAGGCAAGTTCCGTGGCGGTTCCACCGTCTGCCAGGGCTACATATTCCACAATTCCCTCGGCGGAGCCAAGCTGATTTTCAATACCTCCACCTCTAGGATGCCCCACACTCCTGGACTGATGGGAGGCTACGCCGGAGGGCTCAACCCGCTGCTCGAAATCAGAAACACCGACTGGCAGCCCATTTTCCAGAAGGCAGGCGAGGACATACCCACAAGCTATACCGAGCTGGCAGCCAGCAAGCAGATTAATTTCAAGGCAACCCAATTTGTCCCACAGGATTTCTTTATGAACGGCGATGGCATAGCCTGTGGCTCAGGCTCGTCCGGCGGCTATGGCGATGTGCTGGAACGAGAGCCCAGGCTGGTAGTAGACGATTTAAGAAAGAAAATAGTGTCGCCCTGGGCAGCCAGAACTGTATATCGCGTTGCCTTCAACGAGGAGACATTGGAAATAGATTACGCCGAGACCAAAAAGCTTCGTGAGCAGGAGCGCGAGCGCAGGAAGCGAGAAGGCAAGCCCTACCACGAGTTCATGAAGGAGTGGTCGCAGAAACAGCCACGCGAGGACATCATTCGCTCCTATGGCCCCTGGCCCGAAGGGATAAAATAAGCCATGCCAGCGACCTCCAAGGAGCTGGTTCGTTCCCTTGTCGCAGGCAAACCGGTAAGCCGGCCACCCTTCATCCCCTATATGGCAACCGCCGCCGCACAGTTTATGCAGGTGCCCGTTCAAAAATTGTTCTCAGATCCCACCACACTCGCCAACTCTCTGCAAGCCTGCCAGCGTCTTTTCAAATACGACGGTATAGCGGTTCTGCTCGATACCACCCTAGAGGCGGAGGCCTGCGGCTGCCGCGTAGAGTGGCGGGATAAAGAGCCGCCCAAGGTCGTTTCACATGTGCTGGATGGTGAGAACCCGGAAAGCCTAGATATCTCCTCAATCGAGAGCAAGGGCAGGATTCCCGTGGTGCTGGAGGCCGCCAAGAGACTGTCGCTGACTGCGAGTAGAGATGCGGCACTTCTGGGAGTTATCACAGGCCCTATAACCCTGGGCAAGCACTTGATGGGTGATGACTTTATTCACGCCCTGGGGAAGGATACCCTGGCGTCCCAAAAGGCGCTCGAAATATCGGAGAAAATCGGTTTGGCGTCGGCCAGAGCCTATGGCGAACTCAAGTTCGACGCTGTTATCCTGGCTGACAGCGCCCTGGCCTTAACCTATCCGGTGCATTATCCCAAGGTTCAGCCGCTGCTGAAGACCCTGCGTAACCTGGTCAACTTCTACGATGCGCCTCTCATATTATTGACCGGGCGTGTTCCTCTGGTTCCCATGGACAAATTTCTAGCCTTTTTCGAATTAGAGGCCGACGGTTTTTCGCTGGCGAATCCTATCTCAGAACTCAAGACCGCCTCGCAACTCGATGGAAAGCTTCTCGGGAGGTGCCTGCCCCAGTCTGCACTGCTCGGGCCCGCAGATGGTGTAGAGAAAGCCACTTTGGAGCTGCTGGACAGGAGCACAGGTAGCCGCTTTTTCATCGCCTCCGAATGGGAAGTGCCGTTGGGGACACCAGCAGCGAACTTGCACAAAGTAATGCAGGTGCTGACATCAGCACCACGAAGTAGTTGCTAAATTCGATTCAAGAATTCTAGAAACCACGGCTCCAGTCACGATTTCGAGATCACATCAACGTCACACCCACATCACAGAAATTGCCAAAAATGCCATCAATTGCTATAATGTGCGTGGTCGAAAGCCTAGGTGATGAGTCCTTAACTAGTCTAGGCCAAGGAGAAGGTAAGGCACCAAGTTAAGGTTTTGGAATCGAGGTTTTAAGCCCCTCGCAGCTTCGAAAATAGCCTTCAGAAACTTCCAAGCAGGCTCTCCCTCGTCAAAGCTGCTCGGCTCCGATTTAGCTACGGGATCAGCACCACAAGGCAGGCACCCCCCTATGGCGCGATATTTACCTCTCATTCTTGGGCCTCCTTACTTGATTTCTCTTCTCTCTCCAGCTTCTCGAATATTGCCTCTTCTAGCCACCGCCCAAGTGTTTTCTTCTGCATCACAGCCCTAACCCGGGCCTTGTGCAGAATCTCAGGATCTACTCTTACGCCGACTGCCGGCTTTGACTGAGTTTTCGCCACGTCTTAAGCATAGCACATGTGCACAAGCCTGTCCAGCCCCAGTTCGTGTCTGGGTGTGCTGTCCTGTGCCATCAATTGCCAAACAGTTTGTCGGCAAAATGTCGGCGGAGCGGCAGTAGCTATTTAATGGAACTGCTGGTACTTAGTGCCTAAGTGGTGCAGCCCTAAAACGATGAATTAGTATGATGCCGAGCTTTAGCTAACAAAATGGACTTTTTCGAGCCTAGCTACACAATCCAAGCTATTGTGTGCTTGCCTCAACAAGATGGACTTTTGTTCAGGATGTTGTAAGCATCGCAGCTTGTTGATAATCTAGGGTAATGTCTTATTTTAGCCACTAAATTCGTATCTAGCTTGAATCTGTGATAAAATGGAATCGATTTGGTCCTTCACCGAGAGCTTTCTATGATTATACCTGCAGACATACTCTGCCAGGTAAAGCAGTAGCTTTTCCTGCCGGATACCACCTTTTGATGACAGCATCCGTTTCAGATACCCCCAGAAGCCTTCAAGTCCATTGATATGATTACCTTGCCCATCGCTGTACTTCTGCTGTTCATGCCTCACCAGACGGTGCACATAGCCTTTGGCCGCCACACCAGTATAGCTTCTGAAGGTGTCTGAGCAGACTATAGCTCCAGGTGTCACCCTTTTCTTCAACAAGGGCAGAAGCGTATCAGCCTCTACATTCGGGACAATCTCTGCCCACACCTGGCCATTCCGGCACAAGATGCCAAACACTGCCTGCTTGGTGGTACCCCTGCCCCGTTTCGACCCTTGTGAACGTGTCCCTTTGCGTTTGTTCCTCCAACTTCCACCAAGATAAGTCTCATCTATCTCAACAGTGCCCTCAAAGACGGGTGGGATATCAAGAGCCATGATTTCTCTCATAATGGCTAAGGCGCGTAAGACCTGCTCTCGCCCCAGATGCGCTTCCCTGGCTATCCCAGCGCTGCTCTGCCCCAGGATAAACCACCTCAGGAGCCGTTTCCATTCTGAGCGTCTGAGATGCAGCGGTAGTCTATGGGGACGCCATTCATACGTGCATGTCGCACACTTCCTTTTCTCTCGTCTGACATCCCAGCTCTTTGCACCCCGACATCTCGGACACCTGATCACTCTGGTCATGCCACCATTCTCTCATATTTTGGTGGCTATTTTAAGACTTTACCATGTATGTAGTCAAGGAAAGTGGGACAGTTTAGCCTTGGTAATTAACGGACACTTAGAGGCCACTGCTCTGCCCCCTGACGGTTCTATTATAGTCGCTTCTTGCTTGTAATGTCCTGCTCTTTGCCTCCTTCCTTCTCTGTATTATCTCGAGATGTCTGCCTGTGTAGACATCGTAGGGCGTAACGTCGCCGAGCCCTTCGTGATAGCGTACGTAGTTGTAGTACTCGATGAACGCTCTAATCGCTTCCTTCAGCTCATCCGGCATCAGGTAAGGCACGAGGTTCATCTCTCCTTTGATAGTGCGGTGGTATCTTTCTATCTTGCCATTGGTCTGAGGATGAAAAGGGGAGGCTAAGATGTGCCTGATCCCTACCAACCCCAGGTACTGGTTGAACTGCCGGGAAAGATAGCCAGGGCCATTATCGGACAGAAGCACTGTCCGGTCCTCCACCGGCACATCGGTCATCCCGGTCAGGTCCACTGCCTGCTGAACCACGTCAATCAGAGAACCTGCTGCCCTGTCACTCCTGAGCTCCCAGCCCAATATAAAGCGGCTGAAGTCATCCATCACCGTCACCAGGTAATACCAGCCCCAGTCAATTACCTTAAGGTGAGCACAGTCGGTTGCCCACAGCTCATTAGGCCTTTTCGTCTTACGGTGATACTCCCTGCCCGCCTTAAAGCCCACTACCTCAGCTGGTTTGATCAGCCCCTCGCGTTTCAGGATACGGAATACTGTGCTCTCAGACACATATAAGCCCTCAGCATCGACAATCATCAACGCAAGCTGCCGAGCGGAGAGTTCTGGTGATGCCCTCGCCTGAGCCAGAATCTTCTCGCCTTCCTCGGGTCTGAGCTTGTTCCAGGGTATAGTCGAACCACCCCTGCTATCCTCAAGCCTTCCTCCTGCCTGCCTCTTTAGCCAGCGGTAATACATGCTCTTCGGCACTCCTAACTGGGTAAGCGCCCTTCGGCGCGGCAACCCGGAGTCAGCAACCAGGGCTATAATTTCCCCCTTTTCCGTGGCACTCACTCGAGCGTACCTCCCCTTTATTCCAGATCCGGCACAGCCGTTTTTTTAAGAACATGCACCTGGAGGGAAAGCGGACCAGGTATCTTACCGGACGCTACATTGCAGTGAAGGCCGTGAAACGACAAGCTGAGCCGTGCTGAAAGAGATGGCAAAGGCAGTTTAACGAAGATGTCCATGTATGAGTGATGTTTTCCCCAAATGCTTACCCACCGGAGGTTGTATTCTGCACCAGCGGGATGATTGAGGACTTAAGGTCGGCTTGGTCAGCCGCTGGTTATTGGTTCAAGTCCAACCGCTGGCTTTTCAGCTTCAAAAACGCCCCGAAAGGAGGTTTGCACCACAAATCTGACACCCTGTGGGGCTACAAGACGAAGCTACGATCACTTTATCCTTTTCGTTCTGCCAAAAGGGTTATGGTTATTGTATTCGAGTTGCATGTATTTTTTGCCCGCCTTGATTGCCATGTCAACCCCTTGCTTTCCTACTTCCCAGACACTGCCCGTAGGGGCAATTCATGAATTACCACTACGAGTTAAATCCTACCTTAGTACTATTTCTTCTCATTGTAATCGTAAAAGCCATTGCCAGTCTTCCTGCCCAGATGCCCGGCACGAACCATCTGCCTCAATAATAACGGCGGCCTGTATTTGGGATCGCTGTACTCTTTGTAGAGGCTATCCATAATGTGGAGCAGGGTATCCAATCCTACGAAGTCAGCTAGCTCCAGCGGTCCCATGGGGTGGTTCATGCCCAGCTTCATACTCTTGTCTATATCCTGCGCGCTGGCAATGCCCTCAGCGTAGCAATGCACTGCCTCGTTCATCAGCATAGAGATAAGTCGGGTGGTCACGAAACCGGGCGTGTCTTTAGCGATGACCGTCGTCTTGCCCATCTTCTGGGAAGTGGTCTGATATCTCAACCGCTGTACCCAGGGAGATGGCGTTAGCTATTTATATAGATAGCAGCGAATTAGTAACCATTCTATGCACTCCGACCAAATTGAATTGCCTCGTTCTCGGCTTCCTCTATGCGGAAGGTATAATCGCTGGCCTAAGCGATGTTGCAAACATGCGGATATGCGAGGAGGAATCGTTAGCGGACGTGAGGCTAAGTAAACCAGGGTATAAACCACCGGAGCGACGCACTCTGGCTTCAGGATGTGGTGGAGGAGTCAGCTTCGCCATGGAAAAGCAAAAGGTCGATTCAGAGCTGGTAGTACAGCGACTGAAATAACATCTTTAATGGAGCAATTAAATGAACGAGCGGAGCTATATAAGTTTTGCGGAGGCGTACACACCTCGGCATTGGGTAACAACAGCGATTTACTGGTAATCGCTGAGGACATAGGTAGGCATAACACTCTGGACAAAATCATAGGCGAATGCCCGTTAACAAAATTGTCAACGAAAGAAAAGGTTTTACTTACCACCGGCCGCATCTCCTCTGAGATGCTGTCGAAGGCGGCAAGAATGAAAACACCGATAGTTGTTTCTCGAAGTTCGCCCACAGACCGGTCGATTTCACTTGCCCAGGAATTGGGTATTACACTTTAATAAGGCACTTGACATCCCAGGCAGCAACGGTTCTAATAATGTAAGGAAGGCTGCATCAACAGTCTAATATAAGAGACAGAGTAATTTCTTGGTAAGGGAGGGTATATGCTGCTGCGAGATGTAATGTCAACAAATGTGGTCAGTATATCTAGCAATACCACTATGGCTGTTGCCAGAAGAATCCTCGATGCTCACGGCTTCCGCAGATTGCCCGTGATAGACAAGGGGAAGCTGGTGGGCGTAGTTACTAAGGATGCTTTGGATAAGAGCGGTCCCTCCCAATTGACTACGTTCAGTATTCACGAGCTAAGCTACCTGCTGAGCACGATTACAGTGGAAAAGGTGATGCGGAGAGATGTGGTGACTGCTACACCGGAGATGACTGTCGAGGAAGCAGTAGCTCTGGCACAGTCAAAGAAAGTAGGAATGCTGATAGTAGTGGAAAGTGGAAAGGTAGTAGGTGTAGCTACCACCAACGACTTCTTCTATAAAGTGCTTAACCCTATACTGGGCATAACAATGGCTGGCTGCCGAATAGAGATTCAGGACTGCTATGAAGGCCCAGATGTAGAGAAGGTGCTTTCTGTTGTTAACAAACTTGGGGTCAAAATAAACACCCTGTTTACGATTAACTTCCCGGACGTGCATAAACATGACCTGCTCATCCACTTGGCGACAGACGATTGCAAGCGGGTTATTGAGGCTGTGGAAAAGCTTGGCTATAAAGTAAAGGAAAGAGCACGCTAAACTGGCTAATTAAAAATCCAAGTTATCCTCATGCTGTTCGTTTGTCTCAACATTTCCTAAATAGTCCACACAGCCATTGAGTAAGGAAATCGAGCCACCAGAAGCTGACAGAAATCTCGCGGAGGCAGAGATGCCAAAGGAAAGCCCTAAAGCCAAGGAATATCCTGACGTCTTAAAAATCACTGAGTTAGGAAATAACCCCACAGAACAAAAACGGGCTGAGGATACATTATTGCCAGAATCAGAAGGAGACTACTCAGCGTTGGTTCGAAATCTGACCGATGCCATTTTCAAGCTCAAGGGAGGAATAATCACCTGGTGCAACGATAGAGCTGAACAGATATGCGGCTATCCAAAGGAGGAGATGCTCGGCAAGAAAGCGAGTTTCTTCTACCCCGTCAACATCAGTCCCTCGGAATTCACCAGAGCGATCTCAGTCACTATGAAAGCACAGGGGCATTGCCTTGGCACAAGCGAGTTCCTGAAAAAGAACGGGGGCATTATTAATATCGAATATTCGGTCTCGCAGATACCTGACCAAGAGCCAGTCGAGGTAATTGTAGTTGCCCGAGATGTTACAGAGAGGAAGCAGGTAGAGGAAGCGCTCCGCAAAGCTCACCAAGAATTGGAGCTACGCGTTGCGAAGCGAACTGCCGAGCTTGCGAAGGCCAACGAGGCTCTGCGGCTTCAAATCGCAGAACGCGAGCGCGCTGAGCAGGCTCTTCGGGAATCTGAGAGCGAGATGCGCCTTATGTTCGAGTCAGTATCGGACGGCATCATGGTCACCGACCTGCATGGAACGATTATTAAAGTTAACGAAGCTGTAGTTCGCTTACATGGCTATGATAGTAAAGAGGAATTGATTGGGCGAAGCGGTTTTGAGTTTATCGCCAAGAAAGACCATGAACTGGCCAGGAAGAGCCTGAAAATAACCCTCGAGGATGGCCGCGTAACAAACATAGAGTACACCTTATTGACCAAAGATGGCAGAGAATTCGACGCCGAGTTAAGCGCCACTGTCCTCGCAGATGCGTCAGGGGCTCTAACAGGATTTATTGCCATCACAAGAGACATTACCGAGCGCAAGCGATCCGAGGAGAAGCTGCAAGAACTTTACAAGCAAGAAAAGGAATTGCGCCAGCAGTTGGAAACCGAAATGAAAAGAAGGGTGGAATTCACCAGGGAATTGGCGCACGAACTGAAGACCCCACTCACACCAATGCTGGCATCCAGCGAATTACTGCTGGCCAAGCTCAAAGATGAATACTTAGTAGCCCTAGCTAAAAACATCAACCGTAGCGCCTCCAACTTAAATAGCAGGGTTGATGAACTTCTGGACCTGGCAAGAGGTGAGGTAGGCATGCTCGAGTTAAAATTTGAATCTGCTGACCTACTGCAACTGATTCGAGAGGTAGCTGAAACTATCGCACCGGTGACTGCCGGGCATGGCCAGTCTTTAGTGCTGGACCTGCCCCCCTCTCTTCACATGGTTCGCGCAGATGCGGACCGCATACAGCAGGTTTTGTTCAATCTGCTTGGCAACGCTGTTAAATTCACGCCCAAGGATGGGAAAATCACGTTGCGTGCCAAACAGAGGCAGGGAACCGTAATAGTGGAGGTTCAGGACACAGGCCGCGGCATGTCAAAAGACGAACAGGAGCGACTGTTCGAGCGCTACTATCGCCCCAAAGGCGGCAGGTTGGGTATGGGCGGATTGGGGCTGGGACTGGCGCTCTGCAAGACTTTGGTGGAGCTTCATGGGGGGGAGATATGGGCGAGAAGCTCTGTAGGGAGAGGCTCAACCTTCGGCTTCTCACTCCCGGTAGAGCCCGACCGGCAGCAGACAGCAGTGGCAGAGAGTATAAAGAAACTGTGGAAAGTTCTGATTATTGAGGATGACCAACAAATCGTGGATTTCATTTCGTTGGCATTTCAAATGGACTGGCCCGAGGCTGAATTAATCTCAACCAGACTGGGAGAGGAAGGAATAGCCTTAGTTGAGACCGCAGCCCCCGATATAGTCATTCTCGACCTGGGCCTTCCGGATATTGACGGCTTCGAAGTGCTCAAGGAGATCCGCGTTTTCTCCTCTGTCCCTGTTCTCATCCTCACGGTGAGAGCGGAGGAAAACGATATCACTAAAGGCCTCGAGTGGGGAGCCGACGACTACCTAGCAAAACCATTTAGGCAGATGGAACTCTTGGCGAGGTTGAAGGTACAATTGCGGAAGCAAGCTCCTCCAGACGAAGAGGCACCCATCGTTTGTGGGCCGCTGCGTTTTAATTCCTCCACTTCTCAATTTACGCATGGCAGAAAAGAGATAAGCCTCTCTCTGATCGAAGGACGCCTCATTCAGCACCTTATGAGAAACATAGGCCATGTGGTATCTCACTCACGCCTTGCTGAAGCGCTTTGGGGTGAGGATTACCCCGGGAGCATTGAAGCTCTAAGAGTATACATCCGACGCTTGAGAGAAAAAGTCGAGGAGGATGCCAGCAACCCCAGGCTTATCCTCACCAAATCTGGCATCGGATACTTGCTATCGAAGCCAACATTGAGTTGACAGATGTAATCGCCCAAATTACAGCAGATTACAGCCAGTGTCCTAGCCCCTCCTAAGACCTCGCGTCTCCTCTTATGTGACGGACATAGACAATTATCTGTATGGTAGTACCTATTCAGTAATGTCTTTGTAATGTCTCTGTTACGCTTTTGTTATGCTAGGCCAATAGACTTGGATTCCGATATCAAACTGAGGCATAGGCGGGCTGCTGTGGTAAAATAGCTTCAAAAGCGGCTTGGTTTAGCTTCACGGCAAGGGGCTGCTTGGAGCAACCCAATGGGTGAAAAGGCTCAGTAGGCACTGAGACTTCAATTCGGCAAGCGGCTGAGGCTGGAGTTTCACGGGGCTAGGATCACCTCGGATGGGGGACTGCTGGCCTGTCGGGAACTTGATGGAGCACTGGGGTTGAGGGAGGCAGCACCGACCTATCTCCGAGGGGCCCGAAGTGGCTGGAATGTGCAGCATGAGTTGGTGCCGCTGTTGTGGCGGTCGGTGTATGCTTGTCTGGCGGGATATGAGGACACCAACGAGGCGTTGAAGCTGGCCAGGGAGCCTGCTATGCAAGCGGTGGTCGGCCGTCGGGCGCTGGAGAAGCAGGCAGCCAGCACCAATAACCCGGATAACCCGAAGGCATGGTTCCACGGGCAGAGCCCGTGGGTATCTACTTGGCTGAGGTAGCGGTGCCCAGGGAGGTGTTTGCCGCTATCCTGCAGCGGCAACCCGACTACGCCTGGCTCCTGGCTAAGCGTGTACCAGGACAAGTGGGGTGGGGAGTGATAAAGGCGGAAGTATTGGCTCTCATGAGGTTCAGGAGCTTGGATGCCGCGGGCTGCAAGTTCGGCTTTGGGCTTGACAACCAAGTCCAAGGGATATACCATCTTCCTAAGTGCGATGAGGGGTGAAGGTTGCCTGATTGCGAGTTGAAATGGGAAACCCGGATAAAGTAGAATTTGCTGGAAGTGCCTGTCACTAGATGACGCAAAGATTGACTCAGAATTAGATTCATCCCAACGTCGCAAAGAAATCAAGGAAGAAGGGAGGAATGATACGGGTGTGACAAATACCAAGAAGGATAATTGTATAGTCCCGCGTTAGGGCACGACCCGTGGTTCAAAACGATACGCAGAGGAGGAACCAGATTATGAAAACTAGAGTAAAGTTGGGACAAAGTCTTCTTATCGTGTTATCGCTGATGGTTGCCCTCACTCTGGTCATGGGCGGTTGCGGTTCTGGGGGAACACCCACACCAACAGGTCAACAGGCAATGGTGAAAATCGGCTTATCCATTGGCTTCACTGGTCCAATGGCATCCGGCTCAGCACCTATGGGTGAAGGTATGTTGTCTTACGTGAAGTATGTCAACGACCAGGGTGGGATTCAATACACTGACCCGGCAACGGGGAAGACCGAGAAAGCACTGCTCGATATCCGCTGGGAGGACAATGCATACGATGCATCTAAGAGACTTGCAATCTTCAAGAGGCAGGCCGACTGGGGGATGGACCTTCAACTGTTGACGGCCGGCCCTGATGATACGGCTCAGGCTGCCAGCCAAGCTGGCGTGCCCATTCTGTCGATATCGCAGATCTCTGGGGCTGTTCTCAACATCCAGCCCGTTTTCGTAAGCGGAACTTTTTGTTCCTATACGGAACAGAATGCAGCGTTTATAAAATGGGCTAGCCAGCAGCAGGCAACGCCGCCAAGGATTGCACTGATTTCATACGACAACCAGGCCTTTAAGTTTCAGTTAAACGGTGCAGGACTGACTGAGGAATTTTGTAAGGCATATGGTGGTGAGCTTGCGGGAGTGGAGTGGGTTCCCATGACAATCACCGACTTCACCATTCAGCTTACCAGGCTCAAAGCGGCCAATCCGGACTGGATAATAATGCAGGTTGTACCCAGCCAGATTGCTATGGTAATAAGGGACGCTCAAAGGATAGGGATGCCAAGTACAGTCAAGTATTGTGGGACCAGCTCCACCTTCGATGAGGGTATCGTACAGCTGTTGGGCGCACAAAGCGAAGGGATTTATGCCATGGTAGCGTGGGCATTTCCGTCTCAGACTTCGATCCCAGGTGTCCAACTGGCAGACCAAATCGTGAGGAAGTACTACAACAAAGCTCCTACTACCGACCATATGCAAGGGTTCACGTGCGCTGTGATAGGTGTCGAGGGCATACGCCAGGCATTGAATAAGGTCGGTGCTGCAAATCTGACGCCGAGCGCGGTCAATGACGCACTTCATAACCTGACCAACTTCGATCCTATGGGATTAACTCAGCCAATTAATATGACTGTTGCTTATCCTGCAGCGAGCCGAAGTATCCACGTTGGCGTGATACAAGGAGGCGTAGTAAATGTGGTGAGCGATTGGCTTCCCTGCCCGCGACTTGTGGGACAATAGGCGGGATATAATTCAACCGAAAAAATGTAAAAGGGTACACAGCGTATTGCGTCGATTTGTGATCTTGGATGAGGATCCGTTCATATGGACTGGAGCTAGCTAATTCGTCTTAAAGAAGGAGGTGCGACGATGCGCAGAGGTTTGTTGGTTGTTCTGCTGTCGCTGGCATTAATCACAACGGGACTATCCGCATGTTCAAGCACCGGAACAACAGCCGAAGTGAAAGCTCCGGAGGTGAACTTTACCAGTGCCTATGTCATTGTCGGCAACACATCGGTTGTTCCTATTCAAACCCAATTTAACGTCACGAACCCCAGTAACGTCTGGGTAAAGCTGGATTCGCTTGAATTCAGTCTCAAGATTGACGACCTGAATGTCGGCAACTTACAGATTCCTTGTAACTACGGTATAGCAGCTGGTGACCAGATATCTGTGTCCGGAGTGGTTCTCGTGAGCTTCTCACCCATGGTACAGAGTTATATGTTTGGACAGGGATTGAGCCAAGGGAACGCCACGATGAAAGCACTGCCTTATTGGAAAAAGGTGGGCGGCTCACTGCCTTCAGACAGCTTGAAGCCAGTATGGGATCCTATTGACCCTAAAGCAACCTGGACGGCTTCCGGAACTGCCTACATAGAGGGCGATGGTCAGCGTCTGTCAACGAATTTCTCCCAAACGCTTGCGAAGTAAGTTGACGTTCTCTTTTGGTGAAAGGGAGTCGAAAGCGGGAGCGAAAGTATGAGTGAGTTCCTGGGCTACCTCATACCAGGGATAATGACGGGCTTCGTCTATGCTCTGATAGCCCTGGGATTTGTCTTAGTCTTTAAGTCCTCGGGAGTCCTTAACCTGGCACAGGGTGAACTGGTCATTATAGGCGCGTACATTTTCTATGCCGTAGCTGTATCGGTAGGCCTCCCCTTGTGGGCTGCTGTTATAGCCACTCTAGTTATCACCGCTCTCATGGGCTTGCTGATAGAGCGCACCGTCATGCGTCGCATGATTGGGCAGCCCTTGCTGGCCGTCATCCTAATCACCCTGGCGATAGGATCGATTCTTACGGGCATAATGATCTTGGTATGGGGACCAGCTACTCTTTCGCTCCCGCGCCTATTCCCCGATGGCGGGGTCAATCTCCTGGGCGCATCCATCTCCTATTCCCGCATCTGCTTCATGGGGGTATCATTGGTACTATTCGCCATTCTATTCCTGTTCTTCCGCTTCTCCAGGATGGGTTTGGGCATGATGGCAGTGGCAGATGACCAGCAGGCAGCGCAGAGTGTAGGTATAAAGGTGAGCACTGTCCTCGCCTTGTCCTGGGCCATTGCTGCCGTGGTCTCGGGTATAGCCGGTATCCTCCTCACCAGCGTCAGCGGCGTCCACTACAGCAGCGTCGGCATAGGATTAAGTGCCATCGCTGTCGTCCTTGTTGGAGGATTAGAATCTGTGGGTGGAGTCCTGGTGGCAGGCCCACTCATCGGAGCGATAGAAGGAATTGCGGCTGGCTATCTAGACCCGCTTACCGGGGGTGGGATGGCGGAGGTAAGTCCTTACATTGTACTCGTCCTGGTGTTGATGATTAAACCCTCAGGCTTGTTCGGCTGGAAGAGGATTGAGCGGGTATGAGCCAGCTTCCCAGTGGAACCTACAACAGTACCTATGGCCAGGATATGGCCATAGTGCGTACCAAGCTCCAATGGGTATTGCTTATTGTTTTCATTGCCCTCTTGCTCACCTTTCCCCTGTTTATGGCAGGACAATATATATATCTGGCTATTTATATGGGCGTGGGAGTAATTGCAGCCCTGGGACTGAATATTCTTACAGGTTACTGTGGACAGATATCCATTGGGCAGTCTGCTTTCATGGCGGTGGGTGCTTTCTCCGCCGGGTTACTCATCAGAGACACCGGAGTGCCCTTCTGGGCCGCTATACCTATATCAGGGATCGTTGCAGGATTGTCTGGACTGGTCTTCGGTATCCCCTCCTTGAGGATAAAGGGTCTTTATCTGGCGCTGGCAACCCTGGCAGCGCAGTTTATTATCTTATTTGTCATTGTTCACGGGTTCAAGGCTGCTACCGGCGTATATATCCCGGCGCCGACCCTGGGCGGCATCACCTTCAACACGGACCGCAGTTACTACTATATTGTGATAGTCATAGCAATAATTGTTATCTTTCTCGCCAAGAACATTGTACGTAGTAATGTAGGCAGGGCATTTATCGCTATCAGAGACAACGATATTGCTGCAGAGGTCATGGGCATAAATATCTTCCGGTACAAGCTCCTAGCATTCTTCATCGGTTGTTTCTTCGCAGGGGTTGCTGGTTGCCTCTGGGCAACATATCTAGGACTTGCCACCACCGAGAGCTACACCTTGTTGGAATCGATATGGCTGCTGGGCATGTGCGTAGTAGGAGGTTTGGGGAGCATTAGCGGCACCATTGTAGGCGTTATAGCCCTCAGATTGATTGATTATGGGGTGCAGTTGGTGGGTCCTGCCCTCGCCGGTGCCATTCCTGCATTATCAGCCAACCTTCTCAGCGCACTTGAGGTGATTGTCTTTGGCATAGTGCTTCTCCTGTTCCTGATGTTTGAACCCAGGGGACTCGCCCATCGCTGGGAGATATTCAAAGCCTCATACCGCATGCATCCGTGGTCATATTAGCTGTGGAGACAATAACAGTGACTGCTGAATTGGATACTTTACCAAAGCTTCTGCGAGCTCGTTGCCAACATTATGGCAGTAAAAAGGCCGCCATGCGCAAGAAAAGGTTCGGCATCTGGAACGAGTACACCTGGGAGGACGTATATTGGCATGTCAGGCGAACTTCGTTAGGGCTGATAGGCATCGGCTTGAAGCAAGGAGATGTCGTAGCTATAGCTGGTGACAGCGATCCGGAGTGGTTCTGGGCCGAATATGCAGTACAAGCATCAGGTGGAATACCGGTGGGCCTTTATGTTGACGCCCACTTCGCTGAAATGAAAGCCCTGCTGGCTCATGCCGAAGCCAAGTTCATCTTCGCTAAAGACCAGGAGCAGTTGGATAAGGTACTGCAGGTCAAGAATGACCTGCCACACGTGGAGAAAATAATATACTGGGACCCGAGAGGGCTGTGGTCCTATAACCTGCCTTTCCTGATGGGTTGGGATGAAATCGAGGAGGTGGGCAGAAAATATGATCAGGCGCATCCCACCGCCTTTGATGAAAACGTAGACAAAACCGTGACCGACGATATAGCTGTATTGTGCTATACATCGGGGACTACCGGGGTTACAGAGGGCGGCGTTGCCAAACAGAAAGGGGTGATGCTCTCTCACAAATTCCTGCTGACAAATGCGAAAGCGTGGCAGGAGGTAGACCCGTGGTACGACACCGACGTCTGGCTTTCCTTCGTGCCTCCGGCCTGGGGTACAGAACAGATAACCGGCATTGCCGGGTGCTTGCTGACTGGTACAGAGGTGAACTTTCCCGAGAACCTTCAAACGGTCACCGAGGACATCCGCGAGGTAGGCCCACAAATACTGTTTATGGGAGCACGAATGTGGGAAAGTTACGCTTCCACGGTTCAATCCAAAAACAATGACACTACCAGGCTTAAGAGATTCCTATTTAACAACTTCCTGCGCGTGGGGTACAAGGTAGCTGACCTTGAGTTCCGGAAGAAAAAGCCCAACATTTTCCTGAAAGCACTATATGTGACTGGCTACTGGGTGGTGTTCCGCCCCTTGCGCGATAGACTAGGTATGTTGAGGTTGCGCGCGGGATATCAGGGTGGTGCCAGTCTAAGTTCAGATAATATGAGGTTTTTCCATGCTATCGGCGTTGACCTCAGACAAGTATACGGACTAACCGAGGCAGGACTACACACTGTTCATAGAGCCCATGACGTTGATCCAGAAACAGTGGGCATGCCTCTGAACCCGGCGTGGATGAAGATAAGCCCCCAGGGGGAGATCCTGCTTACAGGGCCGATAATGTGCAAGGGTTACTATAAGGATCCTGCTGCCACTAAGGAACTTATCGACGAGGAAGGCTGGCTGCATACTGGTGATGCGGGATATATCAACGAAGCAGGGCACCTTATATATTACGATAGGCTTAAGGAACTTGTCGATCTCCCATCTGGCAAGAAATTCGCCCCTTCATATATCGAGGGCAAGCTCAGATTCAGTCCCTATATCAAGGATTGTGTGGTAATGGGCGGGGGAGATAGACCGTTCGTGTCAGCGATGATAGTTATCAGTTTTGAGAATGTGGCCGACTGGGCAGAGAAGCACCGTGTTGTCTACACCACTTTTGTCGACCTTTCGCAGAAAGACGAAGTCTATGACCTCATAATGAAGGATGTAGAGAGGGTTAACCGCTACCTCCCTGAAGAGAATAAGGTCAAGAAGTTTGTCAACCTCCACAAGGAATTCGACCCTGACGAGGCAGAACTCACACGGTCACGCAAAGTCAGGAGAAAATTCGTAGAAAATCGGTATCAAGGATTAATAGACGCTATTTACCGGGGGGAAACAGCATACCAGACTGAGGCAGCAGTAAAGTACCGCGATGGCCGAACCGGGGTCATCAGAACAGCCATCCGCATGAAGTCAGTTACCTAGAGGCTTGAATTAGTTGCACAAGCCATGATGCTGAGGAAGGTGTAACTTGCTAGAAGTCAACAACATAGAGGTTCTGTATATGAAGGTGGTCTTGGTGCTCCGAGGCGTGTCACTCAAAGTCCCGGATGGCTCCATCGTTACCCTTCTCGGCGCAAACGGTGCTGGCAAGAGCACGACCTTAAAGGCGATATCTGGACTCCTTAAAACCGAGGAGGGAGAGGTCACCGACGGAGGCATTGTATGGGACAGCGTGAGAATCGAGAACATAAGGCCTGAGGACATTGTCAAACGGGGTATTGTCCAAGTCATGGAAGGACGCAGGCTCTTCGAACATCTGACGGTTGAACAGAACCTAAAGGTCGGTGCTCATGTCCGTCACGACGGCGGGAGTATCAAGAACGACCTTGAGGCTATTTACAGTTACTTCCCTAAACTTAAGATGCTTAGGGGCTCCATCAGCGGTTACCTATCTGGCGGTGAACAGCAAATGCTAGTCGTCGGTCGCGCCTTGATGTCACATCCCAGGCTGATGCTATTAGACGAGCCGTCTCTTGGCCTCAGCCCCATCCTTGTACAGGAAATCTTCGATATTATCCAACGCATCAATCGCGAGGAGAAAACCTCTATCCTGCTCGTTGAGCAGAATGCCCGCGCAGCGCTCGATGTTGCCGAATACGGCTACGTCATGGAAAATGGCAGGATTGTCCTCGATGGGCCTGCTGATAAACTAAAGACAAACGAGGATGTCAAAGAATTCTACCTTGGCTTAAGCGAGGTAGGCAAGCGTAAGAGTTATCGCGACGTCAAACACTATAAACGCAGAAAACGATGGCTTTCATAGGAATTAGCGAATCAAAGGAGGTGAGTATATAGTGAGCAGAAGATACTTCAATGCTGCTATAGAAACGATGTCCCCCGATGAACGGAGGGATTTTCAGGTCAACGGGCTGAAGAACCTGTTAAAGCACGCGTATACCAACTGCCCCGCAGTGAGAACAAAGCTAGATAAAGTGAGCTTTAACCACGAGACAGTTAAGAGCTTAGAGGACCTAGTTCGAATACCCATCACGACCAAGGATGAACTGAGGGCTCTCCAGGAAAAGGACCCGCCTTTCGGAGGGTTTCTGGCTATACCGCTGGCGGATGTAAAAACGATATTCTGCTCTCCCGGCCCGATTTTCGAACCGGAAGAGACGTCACAAGCCTACGACAGATGGGCAAAGTGCTTCTACAGCTCCCGTTTGGGAAAGGGCGACATCGTGCTCTGTACCTTCACCTACAACATGGTCTTAGCAGGTATGTGTGCGCAGCTAGGTGCCAACCGGCTGGGAGCTACTGTAATACCGGCGGGACCCGGCAATACGGAGCTTCAGGTGAAGCTAATGCGTACACTGGGAGTGACAGCATTCTTAGGTCACGCCAGCTTCCTTTTGGCTTTGATCGCTAAAGCGGAGGAAACAGGCAGCGATTTCCGCCGCGATTTCCGCCTGCGCAAGGCACTGTGCGCTGGCGAGATTCTTGCCCCCTCCCTACGCAACCAGCTAAAAGACTACGGGGTGGATGTTATCCAGTTCTATGGTAGTTCCGATGTCGGCAACTTTGCCTACGAATGTAGAGAGAAGAACGGGTTTCATATCTGTGAGGAAACAATAGTCGAGATCGTGGACCCTGTCACCAAGACGAGGCTGGGGCCAGGTGAAGTGGGTGAAGTCGTGGTAACTCCCTTAGATGCAAGAGCATATCCCCTGGTGCGTTTTGGCACCGGCGACCTCTCTTCGTATACCGAGGAACCTTGCGCGTGCGGCCGAACCTCAAATAGGCTGGTGAGAATAGTGGGCAGGGTAGGAGATGCTGCCAGAATAAGAGGTATGTTCGTGCACCCCAAGCAAGTGGATGAGGTGCTCTCTCGTTTTGCCGAGGTATTGCAATGGAGTGCGATTGTCACGCGACCCGGGCAGCGGGACGAGTTAACCTTAAAGATCGAACTGAAGCCTGGGGTTGCTAATACTAGTGAAATTGGAGAGACCATATCCAATGAATTCCCCGAGTTATGCCGAGTAAGGCCAGACAGAATTGAATTCGTGGCATCAGGAGCCATCACCGATGATATAAAAAGCAAAGTTGTAGATAAAAGAGAGTGGAAGTAGTTTGGGCTTAAAGAGAGGCTGTGATAGCAGTAATACTTGTGTTTACAGGCCCTTTTCTTAGATTGAAGAGCGGAGGAATCGTGAGTGCTCAATGTGGCAGTGAAAATCGAAGGCGTTAATCTCAGTTTCGGAGGGTTAAAGGTACTCAATGATGTAAACATCGATATCGACGAAGGGCAGTTGCTGGCGATTATCGGGCCCAACGGCGCCGGGAAAACTTCTCTTATCAATTGCATTAGCGGATTCTACCGCCCTCAGCAAGGCAGGATAATCTATCAGGGACACGACCTTGTGAAGCTACCACCACACAAGATAGCCAGACTTGGAGTGTCTCGCACTTTCCAGCAAATTGAACTATATACCGGTCTGAGCGCACTTGACAATATCATGGCAGCCAGACATGTCTTCTTCAAAACAGGGGTTTTATCAGCAGCAGTATACTTTGGGCGATCTCGTGGTGAGGAGATTCGACATCGCCGCATTGCTGAGGAAATCATACACTTCCTTGAGATGGAGGCGATAAGGAAAAAGGTGGTGGGGACTCTGCCTTACGGTCAGCGTAAGAAAGTCGAGCTGGGCAGGGCATTGGCACTCGAGCCTAAGCTGCTGCTTCTGGATGAGCCGATGGCAGGGATGAACCTTGAGGAGAAAGAGGACATGGCACGCTTCATCCTGGATATCCATGAGGCAAAGGGTACTCCCGTTATTCACCAAAAACCAACTATCGTCATGGTGGAACACGACATGGGTGTAGTTATGGATATAGCAGACCGCATCGTGGTGTTAGAATGGGGGGCTGTCATTGCCGCAGGTACCCCCGAGGAGGTCAAGGTAAACCCCGTTGTGATTAAAGCCTACCTCGGTGAGGCTGCCTAAAGAAACATTGAGTCGGTCTTACTAATATTCGAAAAGAGAGGAGGACACCAGTTCATGCCCTTGTAGAGTCGCTAAAGCCAGCCGTGCTGCCGATTGCGATTGACAGCAAATAGTGCTAAATGCTAGAATATTTCACGGCAGTGCGTCTTTAGGACTATATTGCATTTCCACAAGGTTCTGCTTGGAAAAGGCCTCAGAAGCATCGCCAGATTGGGCCAAGTTTTAACGAAAGGGGGAATGTATGACCAGTGACAAGGTCGGTAAGTTAAGCGACATAACCAAGATCATCAAGAATGGGGACAAGGTTGCCATCGGAGGCGCTTGGTTAGGGAACCATCCGATGGCAATAATCCGTGAGATCATACGCTCCAAAATCAAGGACCTGACAGCCATAACTGTAGTGGGCAGTATAGATGTCGACCTGCTCATCGGGGCTGGCTGTCTGAAAAGGTTGATGTTTTCATTTGTGAGCATGGAGGCATTCGGCCTGGCTCCTAACTTCCGCAGAGCGATTGAGAAGGAGGGCCTACCCTATGACGAGATAACAGGGCTGGCCGTAATCATAGGCCTGGAGGCAGGGGGAAGAAATGTGCCATTCCTACCCTACCGCGGACCCTTTGGTTCTGACCTCATAAAATACAGGCCCGCATTCTATAAAAATATAAAGTGCCCCTTCACCGGAGAGGAGCTTATAGCTGCTGCGGCTATCGTACCTGACGTAGCCATCATTCACGCGGTACGGGCGGACAAAACCGGAAGCATCCAGATGGAAGGCACGACAGGAACCGACGTTGAGATGATGAGGGCTGCTAAAAAGAGGATTGTCTCGGTAGAAGAAATAGTGTCCAGTGAAGAGATTTGGAAGCACCCCGAGAAGACCAAGGTCCCCAAATTCCAGGTGGACATGGTCATAGAGGCTCCCCTGGGTGCACACCCCACTGCATGCGCTCCCCATTATGTTTTCGATGCCTGGCACATCATGAAGTACATGGAATATGCAGCCAGCGCTGAGACATTCAAGAAATACATAGAAGATTATGTGATGAAGCCCGAGTGGGAATATCTGGAAGCTATTGGCGGCATGAAGCAGGCCGCAATCCTTCGGAGACTAGCAAGAGAGGTGAAGTTCCTATGAAGAACTATGCTAAAGACTATACCGTCGGCGAATTGATGTGCGTGACCCTGGCAAAAGAGATTGAAGATGGTGATGTAGTCGTTCTAGGCTCGTTTACCCCGCTTGCTTATGCCAGTTATATTCTGGCGAAGATTACACACGCACCGAACAGCTGTTTGCTCGCCTACGCCGCAGTCGATTTCAGACCATTCCAGCTCTCGTTTATCCGGGCTGAGTCTTCTGCGACAAGGGGAGCCGCCCTTATGTGGACTATGTTGGAAGACCTCAACTCCGTTCATTTGAAGGGAAGAGGCGACGTCGAGGCTATATCGAGCATACAGGCAGACCAATACGGAAACATCAACCTGTCAGTCGTCGGGGAATATGATAAGCCGAAGCTGCGCGGACCCGGCGGAGCCGGTGCACCTGAAGTGATAAAGATGCACCGCAAGATGATTGGCTATTTCCCCAGTCACTCGAAGATGACCTTCGTCCCCAAGGTTGATGTCATCACGGGTACCAGATACGTCATAGATGCAGAAGATAGAATCAAATCGGGTTACAGGCCAGGACCCATTAGGTACATTACCAACCTCGCTGTTATCAGCAAAGACAGGAAAGACAAACCTTTCAAGATTGACTCTGTGCATCCGGGCGTCAAGGTGGAGGATGTAGTTAATAACACAGGCTTCCCACTAGAAGTTCCTGCCAATATCCCGGAGACTGAAAAGCCCACAGAGGAACAAGTGAAGTTGCTCAGGGAGCAAGTTGACCCTTACGGTACAATTAACTTTGACTTCAAGCCGGGCAAGGAGAGGTTAGGCTACCTGAAGGATATGCTGAACAAGGAGCTGCAGGCTATCGGCTACGCATAGGTAGCTTCTTAGATTGATAGCAAACTTAAGGAGAAAGGGGAACAATTTATGAACTTCGAAACAATATTGCTTGAGAAGAAAGACCAGATAGCTACTATTTGGTTCAATCGCCCTGATAAGCTAAACGCTGCCAGCCCCCAGGTGTTTAAAGACCTCGATGACGCTCTAACTGATATTGAGAAGGACGATAGCATCAGGGTGGTCATCCTCACCGGCAAAGGCGACGCTTTCAGCGCTGGCGCTGACGTAGGGAAGTTCGAGTTCGATAAAATCATCAAGGGTGTAGAGTTCATAGAGAACGTGGCTCGGCCGTTTATGCATATCGAGTACCTGCCTAAACCGGTTATTGCGGCTGTTAACGGGTACGCATTCGGCTTTGGCACGGGTATCACCCTTGCCTGCGACGTAGTCATCGCCTCCGATAAAGCTAAATTCGGTACCAAGGAAGTCAACTGGGGCCAGATACCGATAGAGACACTGCTTCGTGGCGCCGAGCACGTTGGCAAGCGCACCATTGCGTACATGACTCTCACCGGTGCCACTTTCACTGCTGAAGAAGCCAAGGCCGTGGGGCTGGTAAACAAGGTGGTCCCCCACGACCAACTAATGCCAGAGGTCATGAAGATAGCAGAAGGGATGAAGCAGGGCGCGCCGCTTGCCCAGAGAATGATTAAGAGGGTATTAAACCGCAAGTGCCATGAGGACTGGGATTGGACAGTGCTCATGATGCCGACTATCTTCTCCAGTGAGGATGTTGCTGAGAGCATGAAGGCCTTCAAAGAGAAGAGGAAACCGCAGTTCAAAGGCAGATAGTGGCAGAATAAAGGAGGTAAGGAATGTTTGATGAGAAGACTTTAGCGGAAGCTAAGAAATTACAGGAGCAGTGGCAACAAGCCATTGCCAAAATCTACGAGGGCAAGGATTTCACAGCTAAGACAAACTCAGGAATACCGATAAAACCGGTATACACGCCGCTGGACATACAAGACCTCGACTACGAAAAAGACATCAGTATGCCAGGGTCTTATCCCTATATAAGAAGCAACTACCCCATCCATTACCAGTTCCAGCCCTGGGTGAATCAGCCAGTGCATGGTTATGGTCTGCCTGAGAACACCAAGGAACGAATGGAAGCACTGACCAAAGCCGGAATGGAAGGCTACTTCGGTGCCAGGAGCTATAACCTGGTATGGGATTACCCTGGGTATTTTGGCATTGACCCCGATGAGCCCGATGCCGAGGGCTATATCGGTAAAGACGGCGTTTCCTGCAACACGCTCGATGACTTTGCCCGAATGCTCGACGGCTTAGACCTGGCAAAGAATAACATCATCCTCATAAACGGCGATACCCTTCCCATGTTTTCGCTTTACATCGCCTATGCCGAAAATAGGGGTGTGCCCCGGGGTAACCTCCGCGGCAATACCATGAACTGGGTGTTTACAGCCTGGTATGCCCCGAACTTCATGTGGGAAACCGAAGACGCGTTGAAGCTAGCTACCGAAAATATACACTTCTGCGTCAACAATATCCCTCGGTGGAACCACACTAACATACAGGGACACGCAATCTCGGAAACGGGTGCTGATGCCATCCACCAGATGGGCTTCTGCCTGGGCACCGCTATCGCCGTTGCGGACTCCTGTAAGGCGGCCGGCCTCAATCCTGATTCCTTCATGACCGGCATAGGTTTCCAGATAGCCCAGTGCAACGATTTCTTTGAGTATATCTGCATGTTCAGAGCCTGGAGGAAACTGTGGGCTCAAATTGCCCGCGAGAGATATGGCTGCACGAAGCCAACAGCTATGCACTTGAGAACCCACACCAACACCTCCTGCTTTGAGTTGGTCAAGCAGCAACCGTTGAACAATATCATTCGCAGCGCCTACCACGCTCTGGGTGCAGCGCTTTCAGGCACGACGGCAATGCAAATCCCAGCTTATGATGAGCCTATCGGCATCCCCACCGAGGAATCCGCTATCATTACGCTCAGAATACAACAGATTCTAGTCCACGAGACAGGGATAACCAAAGTCGGCGATCCCCTGGCAGGCTCATACTACGTGGAGTGGCTGACGAAGAGGATGGAGCAGGAAGGAAGAAAGATACTGAAGGAGATAGAGGATGGCGGCGGATTTGTCAAAGCCCATAAGAATGGCATGCTGGCGCAGGTCCTGCGAAAGGGCTGCGACAAGTGGAGAGAGGAAATTGAAACTAACAAGAGGATAGTAGTCGGGTGGAACAAATATCAGACAGAGGAAGCACTGAAAGTCAAGGCATTCAGGCCTGACCCCGAAGTCGCCAGAATTGCAGTAGAGCGAACCAAAGAATACAAGAAGCGAAGGGACCAGGCGAAGACAGACGCAGCCCTCAACGGAGTAGTGGAGGCATGCAAGAAGTTGAAGAACAACGGCGAGTATGGCCATGTGATGCCTGCATGCATCGAAGCCGCCAAGGCTCATGCCACCGCAGGAGAGATTTCAAAGGCATTAAGGAAAGTCATGAGGTGGGGGCCTGAGTACAACGTGATGTTGAAGTTCTAGAGATAACAGTTATCAAACTATCGCAAAGGGGGTACAAAATTGTCTAAGAATGGGAGACCTAGAGTTCTGCTGGTCAAGCATTGGATCGATATCCACGACCGGGGCCTCAGGCTGATTGCGTCTCGCTGCAGGGATGCGGGCTTTGAGGTAGTTTATGCCAGCTATAGTCAGCCGGAAGAAGTGGTGAAGATGGCTGTTCAGGAGGACGTAGACGTCGTAGGCATGAGCTTCTTCACTAGCGCCTATGAAGCCCATTTGCCAAAGGTGATGCAGGGATTGAAGAAAAACAAGATGAATCATGTCATGGTAGTCCTTGGAGGAGTTATTCCCGACGAAGACTATGACATGCTCAAGAAGCAAGGGGTCAGGGAGATATTCGGCGCGGGCTCGGATATAAACAAGTTCATAGAACTGATAAAGACAGAGGTGCACAAGCACAAGTAAGGCACAATTCTGACCTGAATCAGTGAAAAGGAGCGTATGATGGCATATGAAACTATCGTCGTAGAGAAAAAGGATGGGTTGGCTAAGATAACCTTCAACAGGCCGGAGGTATTAAACGCCTTCAACCCCAAGATGTCTGACGAGCTTAAAGCAGCCGTGAAGGACATCGCCCACGATAAGGAAGTCAGAGTAGTAGTCATCACCGGGGCAGGAGACCGCGCTTTCATGGCCGGCGCGGATATCGACAAGACGATATTGAGGTGGGTTGAGATCACCAAACGGGGCGGGAAGGTCATTGACGACCACAGGGTGTACTTCTCCCCCAACATGCTTGAGGAACTGCCCCAGCCGGTGATAGCAGCAATCAACGGCTTAGCCTTCGGCATGGGCTGTGAGATCGCCCTGGGCTGCGATATCAGGATAGCTACTGAGAATGCCCAGTTCGGTCAGCCTGAGATAAAGCTGGGCATCATGTGCGGCGGCGGCGGCAGCGTGAGGATAACCCGCCTGGTGGGTAAAACCAAGGCGATGGAGATGTGCCTCACCGGCGATCCCATCGATGCTAAAGAGGCATATCGCATCGGCTTGGTCAATCAGGTGGTGCCGCCTGCAGAGCTGGAGAACGCTGTAAACGCCATGGTGAAGAAGCTTGTCTCCAAGGGCGCTGCAGCTTTAGCCTCTACCAAGAAGAGCATCCAAGCCACCATGGAGATGGGCGTCAAAGCAGCTATCGAAAACGAGGGACATCTCTTCTCCGACATCTTTAAGACCGAAGACGCCGAAGAGGGAGCCAAAGCCTTCCTCGAGAAGAGAAAACCCAACTTCAAGGGCAAGTAATATTCTGGGTAGCCTGGAGCAGGGGCCCCAATCTGCCCCAGATAAAAAGTCTATAGCGAATATAAAGAGATAGGTCGGTGAATTCACCAGCCTATCTCTTTTTCATTAAGACTGTGGGGTCCGCTACGCTGCACCCTCTCTACTGCTACTGTCAATGGCGTGAAAAGAGCGGAATCGACATTTTTTGTCAGCTAGATGAGCGCACTACATAGGTTGACAAAGACAGATTAGGGAATTAATATGCCCGTGAGTCAGCCGTGCTGAACATATCTATTGGACATCAGTCTAGCGTGTAGACCGTCAGCGATAATGGAACACAAAATGGGTCAGGAAAACCGGACAGTTAGAGGGGTGGTGTAAGCTCCTGGTGAGGTGGTAGACTAACCTCAGTTTGGAAAGGAGCTAACGTGTCCCAGAATATTGCAGATAAAGCTGATGCTGCTGAGGCCAGGACCCAGGATACCCCCCAGACAACACATAGCATCCCAGAAGTTCAGTTCGGACACCCCAAAACACCTGTTTAGCAACCCCAAAGTAGCTCTCCACCCGAAAAAAGAAAATACTGGACATTACCCGTCAGATGCTCTTGGTATCAATCCTCTGATAACTGAGTTGGAACATAGGGGCTTGGAGGTAGTGCGTTGCAATGGCCTATGAACAACCGAGATGAAGCTATTGGGGGCGTCTTTCTGGGAAGGACGCCCCCAATAGCTTCATCTTTCCAGGGCGCACAGCCGTGCGCCCCTACATTTTCATTCTCGTCCTCCACAAATGAAGGACAAGCGGTTTACGCCTTCGGCGGGGCGGGGTTGACCAACCCGGCTGCCAGTGTGTTGGGCACGATATCCATCAGGTCATCCAGAGTCCAGAACCCCTTCTTGTAGATGGTCTTGATGGGTATTGGTTCCTGGTAGAGCGAAATCTGGTCTCCGCTGATGAGGAAGGTGCAGCCATTTATGTTGGCGGCAGCATCGGTTGCCAGGTAGGCCACCAGGGCGATCATCTCATTTGGCTCTGGCAGCTTGGCAATTACATCCATCACGGGCGGCGGCGCTGCGCCTGTGGTTTTCGCCCTTTCAATAGCAGCCACCAGCTCCGGTGAGATAGTAAGCCTTGATTTAGCGCGCGGCCTGACGGCATTGCAGGTCACTCCGTATCTCCCCATATCTCGAGCCACGGTCCTGGTGAATCCCACTATCCCCTCTTTGGCAGCGCTGTAGTTGGCTTGCCCCATGTTGCCCAGACCAGACTCGGAGGCGGTGTTGATAATACGGCCGCTTTTCTGCTGTCTGAATAGCACGCACGCGGGCTTGGTGCAGTTGAAAGTCCCGTAGAGGTGGACTTTCATCACGATGTCCCATTCCTCCGGGCTCATATTGTAGACCATCTTATCCCTGAGTATCCCGGCGTTGTTCACCAGAATATCCAGCCTGCCGAAGGCATCGATGGCGGTCTTGATGATTTTCTCGCCACCCTCTGTAGTGGCCACGCTGTCGTAGTTGGAAACCGCCTCGCCACCCATCTTCTTGATTTCCGCCACCACCTCATCGGCTGGCGATTTAGATGCCCCACCGCCATCGCCGCCACCACCCAGGTCATTTACCACCACCTTGGCGCCCTCCTTAGCAAACAGGATTGCCTCAGCCGCACCGATGCCCCGTCCAGCGCCGGTGATTACAGCCACTTTTCCCTGCAGCCTCTTACTCATATTCTTTTAAGCCTCCTTGAAGAATTGTTAATTCGGGCAGATGCTCGACCAGGTCATGCGTACCAGTTTTGCAGCAGCACCTCCTTGGACATGGAACTTTTTGACCGTATTATATCACGATATCAGGGTGGGAGGACACCCCATGGGGAAATTCTTGTTAATGTTCTATGATTTTGTCAGTAGTTAACTGTTCAGTGAAAATGTCAGTCCATAGGAGGATTGACATTGAGCCGGAGGGAACAAGCAAGGGTACAGGTATTGAACGTGACCTTGTATCTCAAACAAAGTGTTAGAATGTCTGCCAGAGGCCGGGTGTGGCAGGCCGATTGACCTCAGGTCCTTCAAGGCCGTGGGGCAGCGTGGTCGCCACACCCGAATCTCCATAAGAGCCCGAACAGTTGTCAGGGTTAATCAAGCCCGCATCACGCAAGGACGGGCCAAGAAGGAGAGAAAGCCAATGCCAGAGGAAGCAGTCTGTGTCGGTGTGGATGTTGCCAAGATTACGCTGGATGTGGCGGTCAGCGATTCTGAGGAGGCATGGCAGTTCGCCAATGACGATGAAGGCATCAGTCAGGCCGTCCGCTACATCGCCGGTCTGAAACCGGCAGGAATCATCCTTGAGGCTACCGGTCATCTTGAAATGCCTCTGGCCGCGGCTCTCCAGGCCGCCCGCCTACCGGTGGCCATCATCAATCCCCGTCAGGTACGCGACTTCGCCCGCGCGACCGGTGCCCTAGCCAAGACCGACGCCATTGACGCCCAGATACTCGCTCTCTTCGGCGTCCGGGTGAGGCCAGAAATAAGGCCTCTGCCGGACAAGAAGGCCTGTGAGATGGGGAGCCTTCTCACACGACGCCAGCAGCTCGTCCAGATACTTACCGCAGAGCACAACCGGCTCTTGCAGGCCGACAAAGATGTCCACCCGAGCATTGAGTCCCATATCAAGTGGCTGGAGGAGGCTCTCTCCGAGATCAATAATGACTTGGAGGGTCGCATCAAGCGTAGCCCTTCTTGGCGTGAGAAGGATAACCTCCTCAAGAGTGTGCCGGGGGTCGGTAAAGTGGTGTCATCTACCCTTCTGATTGAGCTGCCCGAACTGGGGAAGCTGAACCGCCGCAAGATCGCCGCCTTAGTTGGAGTTGCGCCCCTGAACCGCGACAGTGGTATCATGCGTGGGAAACGTAAGGTATGGGGTGGGCGGGCCAGGCTGAGAGCTGTCCTGTACATGGCGGCACTGGTGGCATCGCGGGGCCGGCGTAATTTCATCATCGCTGCCTTCTACCAGCGCCTTGTGGATGCTGGCAAGGCAAAGAAAGTGGCTCCGGTGGCCTGCATGCGTAAACTACTAACAATTCTCAATGCGATGATACGTACAATGACCGTTTGGCAACCTGAAACCATCCTACACTATGTTTCTAAGAAGGCATAATGAAGACAGTTGCTGCCCCCTTGATTTGTCCATATCCAGATTCTAGGAAACCAGACCTATTTTAGTTGCTACCAAATCCCTACTATAGTCGGTGCTCCCATAACGGCTGTCTGCCGATTTAGCTCTTCTATAGTAAAGCGGTATATCGTGCTCGCGGCTGGTGCCGATGCCACCGTGTAACGATACGGCTCTCTCGGTGACCCACTTGTAACTCTCGTTAACATACGCCTTGGCCATGGCAGCTTCTCTGGCACAGGGCTGACCTTCAGATTCCATCCACGCTGCCTGATACACCAAGTATCGGCTGGTCTGCATGGCAATCCACATGTTCGACATGATGTGCTGCAGCGCCTGAAATGCCCCGATCGGCCTATCGTACTGCACCCTTTCCTTGGTGTACGCTACCGTCATATCAACCGCTGCTTGGATGCCACCGATGGACTCAGCGCTCTTGGCGATAGCCCCCTGCCGCGTAACTTTCTCGACAATAGGCCATCCCCTGTCCAGCTTACCTAGTATACTCTTCTTCGAGACAGTTACATTCTTAAAACGCACCTCGCAAAGCTTATCCATGCCTATAGTAGGCATCACTTCACACTCTACGCCAGGAGACTTGGCATCCACTACAAAAACAGTGATTCCATCCTCTGCCGAAGCCCCTTTGCTTGTTCTGGTGACACAAAGGAAGTAGTCAGCGACGTTAGCCATCTCTACGAAAACCTTCGTCCCTTTAATTACGAAGCCATCGCCCTTGGCTGTTGCCTTTACTGTGATCCCTGAAGCATCGTACAGACCGTTGGGCTCCGTCTGTGCCATGGTGAATATGAGCTCCCCATTGGCTATCTTGGGCAGAAACTCCTTATTCTGCTCCTCAGTTCCGGCATCGAGTATAGGGAGAGCGCCTTCAATCACAGTGCACAGGAATGGGCCAGGGAGGATATTCCTCCCCATCTCCTCAAGGAGAATAGCGAAGTCCTGGAAAGTCATCCCCTGTCCGCCATATTTATCGGGGATAATCATCCCCTGCCATCCCAGGTCTGCCATCTTTTTCCAAATTTCAGGAGAATACCCTTTATCGTCCTCCTCCAACTCCCTCACCTTTTTTTTAGGGCATTCTGCAACGAGGAAATCCTTCGCCGCTTTCCGCAACATTTCCTGTTCCTCAGTGAAACTTATATCCATGGCATTGCTCCTTTTAATCGAAATCCGCTTATTTCATCCTGGGCAAGCCCAAACCATACCAGGCAATAATGTTCCTCTGTATGTCGTTGGTGCCCATGGCAATGTTCAATATGAAGGATTGCTGGTACCACTTCTCATAAAAGCCTTCAAACGATGCCCACTTGGAATGTTGAACCTGTCCATATATGCCCAGAATGTCACACCCCAGTCGGGCAAAACTCGCCTGTAGTTCGCCGGAGAACACTTTTACAGCCGAGGCATCGAATGCAGCCATCTCGTGTCTGCTTTGCGCATCGGCTATCTTATAAGCGAGAGCATGAGCGGCCCACAACTCACTGGCTATCTGTCCAAGCCTGTTACGGATGAGCGGGTCTTTCGCCAGAAGCTTGCCCATTACCTTGGTCTCGTTACAGTAATTCACCAACTGCTCCAACTGCCGATGCATTGCCATGATAGCGTTTAGGTTTGACCTCTCGAAGGCTGCTAGAGCCTGGGTAACCTGCCACCCTTTGTTGATTTCACCCACAACGTTCTTCACCGGGACACGTACGTCGTCGAGGAAGACCTCGTTATATAGATGGCCCCTCTCCATGTATAGAAGGGGCTTCACAGTAACCCCGGGGGTTTTCATATCGAACAATATAAAAGTGATGCCGTTTTGCTTGCGGTCTGCATGGGGGTCGGTCCTCACCAAGGCAAACGCCCAGTGGGCACGATGTGCTCCTGTGCTCCAGGTTTTCTGCCCATTTATTACAAACTCATCGCCCTTCCTCACCGCAGAAGTACTCAGAGCAGCTAGGTCCGAGCCTGCGTTGGGCTCGCTCCATAATTCACACCATTGGACTTCACCAGAAGCGATTCCAGGGAGGAACCTCTTGTTTAGCTCCTCGTTGCCCACTCCCAAAAGTGTAGGGGCAAGCATATCCGGGCCGAAGATATCCACGCCGGGGACATCATAATAGCCTGTAGCTTCAGCCAGGAATACCTTATCCATGATAGTTCCCTGGCCGCCGTATTCCTTGGGCCAGCCCAGCGAGAGCCATCCCCTCTTAGCGAATTTCCTGGCACACTGAAGGTGATATTCCCAGCCTTCCTGGGTGTCGTAGCACCCTTCCAGCCCCGTGAAGCCTAACGGCCTCTCTTTCTGTAATCCCTTGCAAAAGTCGAAGAACTCCTTTCGCAGCTTCACCTGTTCTTCTGTAAGCTTGAAATCCATTTTCGAACCTCCTTACGGCAGCTTGACCCAGTCTCCAGAAGCCTGCTACCTCGGCAAACGTTTCACAATTAATTCTCTTTGTATCTCAGATGTGCCTTCCAGCAACTCATACATCTTGGCATCTCTGAAGAGACGTTCAATCTTATACTCCTTGCTGATGCCATAGGCACCGTGAACCTGCATGCCCCATCTGCTGACATCTACGGCGGTCGAGGTCACGAACAGTTTAGTGATAGCCATATCCTTTATAGTGTCTTGTCCCTGGTCTTTCAAAAAGGCAGCTCGATAGACCAGCCAGCGCGATGCCTCGAGCCTGGATGCCATCTCAGCCAGCAACCAGTGGATAGCTTGCAGATTGAAGATAGGTTCATCGAAGTGCATTCTGTTCATGGAGTACTTGACAGCCTCTTCCAGAGAAGCCTGCATCAAGCCCACGCACTGGGCGCTGAGGCACATCTTGCCGATGGTCATGGCGTCTTTCAACGCATCGAACTTGCCGCCCTTCCCACCCAAGAGGTGGTCTTTGGGCACATGGACATCCTCCAGGAACACGTCGGAGAGGTCGGTGCCCCTCAATCCCAGTTTGTCCATCTTGGGTCCGGTGGAGAAGCCCTTTCTGTTCGTCTCCACGAAGAACAGGCTGATATCGCCCTCGAGCTTGGCGAACACGCACATAACATCAGCCCAGGGGGCGTTGGTGATGAACCTCTTGACACCGTTCAGGACGTAGCCGTCTTTAACTTCCTTCGCCACGGTCTTTATCATCTTGGGGTTTGAGCCTGTGTCAGGCTCGGTGAAGCCGAAACAGCCGACCTTCTTGGCATCACAAATCGCGGGCATCCACTGCTTCTTCTGGGCTTCGGTAGCGAGCTTGTTGAACCTGTCATTGACCACGTGCTGTAACTGGATATGTATCGCCATAGAAGCTAATACTTTAGCGATTTCCTCTAGCGCCAGTACCAGGCTCATATGGTCAGCCCCAGCCCCTCCGTATTTCGGATCGAAGGGGATTCCGTAAAGATCCATCTCAGCCAGCTTCGGTCGAATCTCATGGGGGAAGTCGTTCTTCTTGTCCATAATATCGACCAGAGGGGTAAGCTCTTGCTCGGTGAACTTCTTCACCGAATTTTTGAACATCTGCTGCTGTTCAGTCAAATTGAAATCCACAGTTGTTTTCCTCCCTTTTTTGCTTGTTTTGTCTTTACTTCTTGGGATATTTTCGAGCTTCTAGCATTTCCAGGAAGGATTCGATTTTGGCCTTTACCTGGGTATCATCATATCCTCGGGGGTCAACCATATTGGCTTCGAACATCAAGCCTGGAATGCCCAATTCATCTCTAAGTATATTACCTACGTCTGGCTGCTCAGCGGTGGAAAACCTGCAGCACCGATTGGAGTGAAAGACTATGCCGTCCACATGGTATTTACGGGCACGCTGCTTGTAAAGCTCAGCCTTCCCCCACGATGCACCACGCATGAAGAAACTGAGATACCTCTTAGCCAGACTGCCGAATGGGTCAGAGGCATCCAAACGTCCGCTGAACGCATTTCCGTAGAGGTCTGTAACGAATGCAGCACCCCGCTCCGCAAAATAATTCAGCAGGCGCATGTTGTGATAGATGGGGAAAAGGTCCCAAATAAGCCGGAATCTCTCGTTAGGAACAAAACCGACCTTGTTGTTGACTCTTTCCTTAACCTCATCGCGTAGTTGCTTGTAGAAATCCACGGCATCCTTGGTACCTTTCAGTGTAACCATGGGGAACAAGCAGGTAAAGACATCGATCTGGCTTATGGGAGTAGGTATCGCTGCCCGAAACGCATCTATCTCGTCCCAGAGCTCGCTGACACCATCTGATAGACGCACTACCTCCCGCAGCTTGTCAGTATCAAACTTCTTCTTTGTAGCCTCTGCCATCGACATGGCTGCTTCTTTTACCTGGGCCGCATAATATGCCTTTTGATGTTCCGGCAATGTAGCACTGTCTACAGTATAGGCTGCATCTATTATTATGAGAGGACACTTAAAATGCCTCTGCAGTGCCTCCCACCACTTCGGATGTGTGGCACATGCACCCTCAGTGGCAAGCAGGATATCAGGAGCTGGTGGCCCCTCGTCCCCAAAGGCACCACGCTTCTCAAAAATGACGCCGAATGTGCACAGGGCGTAAGCACATAGGTCCTGCGAATATCCTCTAGCCTCGCCAGCACGACAAAGCTCCTCCGCTATCTTTCGAGAGGAACAGAGTGCGGCATAGTTCTCCGGGAAAAAAGGAATCCCATCGAAGGCATACACCAGCTCAATGGGAGTCATAGAAGTAATCCAGACTACCGGCCTACCCTCTTGCTTTGCATTGGCCAGTTCCCGATAGTATTTCTCGTTAAGGGTGCCTAAAGCTGCTGATGCAGCTAACCTGGCTGGCTTAAACGGGGTTATCGGCTTATCTTGTTTAGTTTCCAACGTTACACTACTCCAACATTTCGATAAATGCCTGAGCCATCGTCTTGAACTTGCCACCCGCCCAACCGGTGTCCGAATGCTCGACCACCAATACGGGAACACCATTCGCTTTAAGGCTGCTTTCGAGCCACGGGCGGTCATACAGATGAGTGTCGCAATACTTCTGGGTCAGCAGAATGACTCCCTTGACGCGGTATTCCTTGGCCAACTCCAGCATGTGATATAACCTGGGTTCCGCAGGATGCTTGCAGGGGCAAAGGACTTTACGCAGATAGCGCTCAGCCAGAGCTCTCAACGGCTCTGCATTCTCATCAACCATAGCGGAATAGTAGCGGCTGCCGATATCTATGTCGTCAACTACCACATCGCCACCGCTCTCCTCGACAGCTTGCAGCAACTCAATGGTCTCGAATGTATTACCCGCTATCATGAGCCGCACTTTGCCGTCCGGGGAGCCTTTGACAGATGAGAGAGCAGCAAGCAACTTGCGGAGCATTGCGTTATGCTCCTCTTTGGGCATAATAAGCCCTGCCCGCAACACTGCGAACGCTTCGCTTCCGGAGAGGGGGGGATTATCACGCAACCCTAGGTTATATAACTCGTGTGCCAGGGCGCGGTTCTCGTTATAGAGTTTGATAGCCTGCTTCAGCGATTGCTCACTGATTTTCTTGTTGGTATATTTCTCGAGGGCTTCCTTAAATAAGTGCAACTCTTCGATGAAGTAGTCTACGGCTGCGTCGGTGCTCTTGCCGGGGACAGGCAAGAAGTAATAGTAGGGGAGCTTGACATCCCTTTTCCAAATGCTGTAAAGGGCTCGGGTCATGTCGCAGGACTTGGGGAACACGGCTCCGTCGAGATAATTGTACTGTCCCTTCAGCGCCTGATCGAGAGCACTCCTCATATAGGAACAGCAGAAGGTTGGCAGATGGGCATCCGCCAGTTCAATGTTCTCCGAACTACCCCTGATGCGCACAGGGATTATCCCTGCCGCATAGATAAGCTCCTCCGGAGTATAGTTGCAGAAATACCCGAAAACCTTCTTGCCTTCCCGTTTCCACCCCTCTGCTAACTTGTGTCTATTACGATACGCCTCGTAGAACTCATTAACCATCATATCTTGTCCAGCCCCATTTCCTTTACAGCCTGGTCTTTCAAAATAAACTTCTGTATCTTGCCAGTCGCTGTCATCGGGAAGTCAGTTACAAACTTTACATACTTGGGAGCCTTGTAATTGGCCATCTTGTCCCTGGCGAAAGCTATGATCTCCTCTGCGGTTGCGGTCTGCCCTTCCTTCAGTTTTACAAAAGCCATGGCCACTTCCTGCATCCTCCTATCAGGTACACCAACCACAGAGACCATGCTTATCTTAGGATAGGTCATGAGAAAGTTCTCGATCTCTGCAGGATAGGCGTTCACGCCTCCCGTGATAAACATGTCCTTGAGCCTGCCAGTTATCTTTATGTACCCTTTCTCATCCATAGTGCCGAGGTCGCCGGTAAGGAACCATCCGTCTTTGTTGAAAGCCTTTTTAGTCTCTTCAGGCTGTTTGTAATATTCCTTCATGACATAGAAGCCCTTGCTGCAGACCTCCCCCTGCGTACCCCTGGGGACTATCTTTCCTGTATCAGGGTCCAGTATCTCCAGTTTGCAGTCGGGAAATATCAGCTTGCCGGCAGTATATGCAATCACCTCAGGCGGGTCGCCGGGCTGGGTCATGGTGCTAACACCTGTGTTCTCCGTGAGTCCATAGGCATTTATCAAGTCCTTTATCCCCATCTTGGAGATGACGGTTCGGACTAAGTCAGGAGAAACATCGGCACCACCTATGACAGATGCTTTTATTACAAACTTTCGCTTGGGTAAATCGGGGTGCTCTAACATCATGATGTACATGGTAGGCGAGCCGGTGAACTTGGAGACCCTCTCCTCATCCAGCAACCTCAAGCCCTCGCCAGGGTCGAACTGCTCCATCGGAACAATGCAAGCGCCATTGCAGGCGCCCAACAGCATACCGGTCATGTTGCCCATATTGTGGCTGAAGGGAGAAACAACGAGAATACGGTCTTTATCTTCCATCTGGAATCTGTTGCTGACCGCCTCCATTATCCTGCTGTACTGATAATGCGTAGTCACCACTCCCTTAGGGAACCCAGTCGTCCCGGATGTGAAGGGTATTACATATGTATCCTCAGGTTTAATTGCTTTCTGAGCTTTCTTCAACTCTGCGCTGCCTGCGTAGTCCTTCCCAGTCTCCAGGAATTTATAGTAATCGAACATTCCAGGATAGCTTTGTTTGCCGACTATGATAACTCTCTTGAGCAAAGGTAGCTTCTTCGAGCGCAGGTCGCCTGGCTTGCAGTCCTTCAACTCGGGGAGTAGTTCATAAATCATGGGAATATAATCCATCTTTATGAACTGGTCCATCATAAAAAGGGTGGTAGCATCGGACTGCCTGAGTATGTATTCGACTTCGTGCACCTTGTATCGGGTGTTAAGGGGGACCATAGGAGCGCCTATTTTAATACATGCGAAATGAGCATAGACCCATTCAGGTATATTGCTCATCCAAATTGCGACCTTATCGCCCTTCTTAACGCCCATTTTCAGTAGAGCGTTCGCCATCGAATTCACTCTATCTATCAATGTCTCATAGTTTATGCGCTGTTTTCCTGAGACTATTGCCTCATTTTTCGGATATTTCGCTGCGATCCTGTCTATAATTGTTCCCAGCGAATCACCACGTTTTAATTCCATCGTCTTTACTCCCTAGATTATGATTTGCTTCTTGTTAGTTGATAGAAATTATCATCTACCTCCTTTTGAATTTGGAGTATTTGAGCCTTGGTAAGGAGGGAAAATCTACCCTGTTTCTTGAGATACTCCTCAATGGGCTTCCTTTCCTTAGGCATAAAATTGACAGTTATCTTACCATTATCGTATTCATAAAGTACCACGCTTCCCGTCTCAACCCCGAGGCGAGCGATTTCTATGCCCAAGGCGGGGTCATATTCCCACCCAGGAGGACAAGGACAGATTATGTGGATGAACGAGGGTTTGTCCAATCCCTTTGCCTTCCTAACTTTTTTCAGCAAATCTTCCGGATAGGCTGAGGAAGCAGTGGCAATGTAAATATCGCCATGCGCAGCTACAATCTGCTCGATATTCTTTACCCTTCCCAGCCTTCCTTGTAACGTTGTCTTAGTCTTGGCCATATAAGGAGTAGAACCGCTCTTCTGGACACCTGTATTCATATAAGCTTGATTATCGTAGCAGAGATAAATTACACGATGTCCCCTTTCCAAAGCAGCGGAGAATGTTTGGAGCCCGATATCGAATATTGCCCCATCACCTGCCACCAGGACTATATCAGCTTTAATACCTTTCCTCTTCATAGCAACTTCCATGCCACTGGTTGCGGCCCCGGCATGGCTGTAGGTGAAGAAGTAGAAAGGAACCTTCCAGCCGGTTAGCGGGTAGAAAGTGCCAACTGCCGAAAGACAGCCCGCGTTATTGACCACCACTACATTGTTGTCAAACGCACTCAAAACTAGCCTAATCGCATGAAGACTCAGACAGCCAGCACAGGACGCAATACCCTTGCCCAGGCAGCCTTCTCCCTCTTTGACCACCTGCCGCTCCACCTTTTGCCCGCCCAGCAGCTTTTCATAATTATCATAGCCAGACATGGTCGCAATGCGCTCATTAAAATCAGCCTTATACCAGTCCACAAACTCTTCGTCTCTTTTCGCCCAATTCGCGAACATCGCATCGATGTCCTGTCCGCTGATATCTTTCCCGCTGATAATAAAGTTGGAAATGGTCGCTTTGGATTTTTGAAGAGCAGCCTTTACCTCGATGCAGGCAATTCCATACTTGTTCCCTGGCGAACATGCTCGATCAATGACCAATATCTTCTGGGCACCAGACAAGATATTCCTGATCTCCTCTTCGGGGAATGGCCTGAACACCCTCAGCTTTAGCATGCCTACCTTTATCCCCTTTTGTCTGTACTCGTCTACTTTCTCCCTCGCGAGACTGACTACCGAGCCCATCGCCACAATGACCAACTCGGCATCTTCAGTTTTATACGCTTCTACCAAGTCGTAATTTCGGCCGAACAGCTCAGAATACTCTTTGCAGACATCTTTTATCACCTTCTTGGCATCTTGCATCGCTATGTATTGCTGCATCTTGAAACTAGAATACTCTGCCATGACTCCTGGGCCCTGGGTCATAGGATAATTTGGATCAACAAACACGTGCTTCGGTTGATACTTGGGCAGGAATTTATCTACCTTCTTCTGTTCGGGAACGTCTACTAACTCAAAGCTATGGCTCACCCTGTGCCCTTCAGATACCACAAAAGAAGGCAACAACACCTTCCCATTTTCGCTTATCTTGTAGGCCATTATCACGGAATCTACTATCTCCTGGCCATTCTCGCAATAGAATTGGAGAAAACTGGCGTCCCTTTCTGAAAGACTGTCGGAGTAGTCGCTCGAAAGTCCTTGAGGTATCCCCACTTCTCGGCTATCTATAGCTAGCACTACAGGCAGAGCCATTCCCGAAGCTGCCCACAACATCTCGCGCATGAGAGCAAGCCCCTGAGCGCATGTGCAATTAAAAGCCCTGCATCCAGCCGCTTCGGCACCAACACAAATACCCATAGCACCTAGCTCGGATTCAGCGTTCACAATATCAGCATCCAACTCGCCTCTCTCAACCATCTCATATAGCTCTTCCGAGGCCGGAGTGGCGGGGGTAATAGGATAAGCGCTTATTACCTCGACCCTAGATAACTTGACACCGTGGGCTATGCATTGATTTCCCGACAGAAACATCTCCATTTTATGAAGCCTCCTGCACCATTCGAATTACCCCTGCGCAGCATTCGTGGCTACAAATCCCACACCCCTTACAATAATCATAATCGAACTCATACTTACCATCTTTCACTGAAACACAGATGTCAGGGCAGAAATACAAACAATTGTTACAATCTCTACAAACACCACACGAAAAACACCTTTTGGCCTCATTCACGCCCTTTCCGACCGGAACGCCACGGTTGATTTCAGTGAAATTTGAAGTTCTCTTAGCAACCGATAATTCTGGCATCTTCACCCTTGCCTGATGCGGGAAATATGCGGTGTTGATGTCTTCAAAACGTGCGAGTTCTTTACTCGGCTTGTCCTCAGCCTTTTTACCTTGCAAGCAACTGGCGATAGCCTGAGCAGCACGCCTACCAGAAGCAATGGCATCCACCACTCTGCCGGCACCACTAACGGCATCGCCACCACCAAATATCTGCATTCCTTTAGCCTTGCTTCCTGTTTCGGAAAGTTTAGTCTCCTTAGGCAACAAGGAGAGATCGGATGACTCACCGATAGCAGTAATTACCGTGTCAGCCTTCATGTTGAACGTGGAGCCCTCAATCGGGACTGGCCTCTTTCTACCGCTGGCATCTGGCTCACCTAATCGCATTCTGATGAATTCGACGTCTTTAATCTTGCCCCCCTGAGCCGCGATCTTTGTCGGTGCCGCTAAATAGACGATTTCAATTCCCTCTTTGCCAGCTCCCTCAATCTCTTCGTCTACCGCTGGCATTTCCTCCCTGGTCCGACGATATACAATGATAGCTTTTGCGCCGAGCCTGAGAGCTGCCCTGGCAGCATCTATGGCAGTATTGCCACCGCCGATGACTACAACATTCTTCCCTATTTGAGACTTGCCATCCAGATTCAATTGCCTTAAGAATTCAGTCCCCGAAATCACTCCGGCTGTGTTCTCGCCCGGTATCTCCAACTTCCGACTGCTGTGAGCTCCCGTAGCAACAAAGACAGCGTCGTAGTCCTTTAGCTCGTTTACATCATCAACCCTGGCATTGGTTTTGAATGACACTCCCAGCGCCTTAATATCAACTATCTCTTTATCCAATATTTTCCTGGGCAGCCGATATTTGGGTATCCCCACTCTCAGCATACCGCCGATTGCTGGCAAGGCTTCAAAGACTGTCACATTGTAGCCCTCTTTGGCCAAGAAATAGGCACAGGAAAGACCCGCTGGCCCGGAGCCAACAATGGCGATTTTCTCCTTTCTCGGTGATACACTTGGTTTCTCGCTTACCTTCTCACTTAAAGCATAGTCTGCCACCAGCCTTTCCAAGGAGTGAATGGACATGGCTTCATCGAATTTTCCCCGATTGCATTCCTTCTCGCACGGGTGAGGGCAGACACGACCGCAGATGCCAGGGAAAGGGCTAGTCTTCTTGATTAATCGCCAAGCATCCAGGAACTTCTCTTCACGTATTAGACTAATGAAACCCTGGATATCGTTTCCAGCAGGGCAAGCGTTATTACATGGGGGCATCTTCTCATCATGTACTGGCCGGAAGTATCTCCAGCTTCCAGTCTTGCTGACGAGGGCAATAGTGTCAGCAGCATGGATGCCCGCGCCTCTAATGTACACCTTTCCCACGTTTCACCTCTTCATATCCAGCTTTAATGGCTTTAATATTAAGATCTAACTTCTCCTTCGAGAATCTGGAAAGGATAAACCGGGTGCCCTTCTCGAGGGAATCTAGCGAAATAAGTCCGGTAGCAGCAGCGAATGCCCCGAGCATCACGGTATTAGTGATCGGGGTCTTCAATATATTGACAGCTATAGTGGTACCATCAATGTAAGTTGTGGCATGCTTAAGCCCCAAATCCGTGGCTGAATTAACCACTAGCATGCCCCCATCGCTCATGCCTGCCTCTACATTGACTGCCTTTATAAGCATAGGGTTTAATACAACCACGAAATCAGGGTTCAAAACTGCTCCACGCTCTGCGATAGGCTTCTCCCCTATCCTACCGTAGGCCTCTACCGGGGCACCCCTCCTCTCCACAGTAGCCGCCATACAGGATTGCCCAGACTTGCCTCCATAGGTAGCAGAAGCGCACAAAATATGGGCAAATGTCACTGCCCCCTGTCCACCCCTGCCATGAACCCTTATTTGTATCATGCTGCCAACCTCCGTTTGTTACATAGCTGAGTCTCTGCTTTGATCAAATCCACACATTGTACGGGGAGAATCCGGAGGAGTCGATACCTTCTAGAATGTAGCTTTCCTCATGCCCTAGTTTACGACATACTTGGGCTTTTCACCCTTGACAACGGCGATAATGTTCCCCAGCGAAGTTACATAGAAATTCCTATAAAGGTCTTCTGCAGTTACACCTCCAATATGAGGTGTGAGCACCACGTTGTCCAGCTTGAGCAACCTGCTCATTTTAGGAGGAGGATCACCATGCTCTCCGTAAACATCTATCCCCGCCCCACGGATTTTCTTCTGTTCCAAGATATCAGCCAGCGCTTCCTCATCCACTATGGCTCCCCTGGAGGTATTTATCAAATATGCTGTCGGCTTCATCAACTCTAACTCTCTTCTGCCGATAAGACGTCTTGTCTGTTCCGTGAGCAGCGCATGTATGTTGACGAAATCGGAGGTCTTCAGCAGCTCCTCCAGAGAAACCTTCTTGATCGGGAATTCCAGGTCGCTGGTATCTTTACGGTACGGGTCGAAATACTGCAACTTCATACCAAATGCGTGGCCAAGCCTGGCAACCTGTGCCCCAATCTTGCCTAAGCCAACGATTCCCAACGTCTTATCCCTTAACTCGTATACCTTTGCCACACACTCGCCAAAGATCCACTCCCCCGCTTTCATCGTTCTATCGGATTTTACTAGATTCTTAGATATAGCCAGCATAAGCATCAACGTATGCTCCGCTACAGGAATGACCCCGGCACCACCTGCATTTGAAACATCGATACCTTTTTCTCTAGCTGCCTTGAGGTCTATATTGTCATAACCAGCGCTGCATTGTTGAATAAAAAAGGCCTTATCGGCTTTATCAAGTATCTTTCTGTTGATTCTGTTCCTGGCTCCTGCTAAGATATCGACGCCGGCAACCCTGTTCATGAGCTCTTCTTCAGTACCCTTTTCCACCAGCACCCAGTCTATCTTAGGTACATACTCAGGAAAGTTTTTCTTCGCTTGGTTGACCATCTCGTTAAGGATAGGATCAGTGATGAGTATCTTGAAGTGCTCCCTTTTTTTCATTGAAATCTCCTCTCTTCTAACGATTTGTGTGATAAGAAACAACCCCATCTAAAAAAATGTGGGTATCATTTCAAATCAACGACATCTACCCATCATTTCTTCAGAAGTCTTCCCAGGAATTTCACGATGCAACCAGTCGACATTAGTATATCTCATGCCTCTACAGCATGTCAAGATAATGCACTCAGCGGTACTCCTAAGTTATTGTTGAAGTTGGGCAGGCGGTTGCTGTATCCTCTTAACAAAATGGTTAGGAGGATAAAAGAAAACATGGACACTTTCTTTCTTAGTATTGCGGTTTTTTTAATTCCTCTT
>Ga0209777_10000799_pt1 | contig 48852 bp, 43 predicted proteins | sample FrelakmetHBP12HB_FD_187147 | JGI IMG/M metagenome (GOLD analysis project Ga0209777, IMG submission 187147) | Freshwater lake sediment microbial communities from the University of Notre Dame, USA, for methane emissions studies -HBP12 HB (SPAdes)... | ecosystem: Environmental > Aquatic >... | reverse complement strand
GAGATCGGCGTGACCTTCGACCGGCTCATCATCAGCGACGGATTCCCGGCTGCCTGCGCCTGGGCGCTGACCCACTGGTGCTGCGACATCACCGCCCGCGGGTCTGAAAACATTCCGCCGACCGGGCCGCTGCTGGTGATCTCCAACCATGCCGGGGCATATGACTCGGTCGTGATTGCTGCGCGGCTGGGCCGCAATGACCTGAAGTTCATCGCCAGCGATGTGCCTTTCCTGAAGAACCTGCCCAGCACCAGCGAACATTTCTTTTTTGTCTCGGAGGATGACGCCTACAACCGCATGGCCGCCGTACGGTCCGGCATTCGCCACCTGCAAGAGGGTGGGTCGTTATTGCTCTTCGGCACCGGCCTGATCGACCCCGACCCGGCGGTGTCTCCGGGGGCGGAGAAGGAAATCGAGAACTGGTCGCCTTCGATCGACCTGTTCCTGCGGCAGGTGCCGGATGCGAACGTGGTGGTAACCATCGTCAGCGGCATCGTCTCTCCCAAATGGGCGCACCATCCGGTCACCTGGCTGAAACGAATTGCCTGGCAGAAGCGCCGCCTGGCCGAATTCGGGCAGGTGATCGAGCAATTGTTCTTCCCCGGCAGGCTGTACGTTTCACCGCAGGTCAGTTTCGCCCCGCCCGTGACTGCCGCTCAACTGCACGTCGAAAGCGGGACAGACCGCGTTCTACCGGCTGCGATCAAGCGCGGCAAGGCTCTGCTGGCCGATCACATCGCCTGGACACAAACTCTTCACAAGGAATGAAGCATGGATGATGAGATGACCACCCTGAGCCGGAGCCTGGTGGTGGAACTGGCCGGGTCGATCGGTCTCCGCAACTCGCCGCTGGCGAACCGGATCATCCGTCCACTCTTTCGGCCGGTCACCAACCGGCTGGCGCGCATTGGCCTGACTTTCGACCGCAACGTGCTTCAAATTGGCTTTTCAAAGGCGATGGGGTTCGCGCTGGAGGATTTCGCGAGCCAGGTGATCGCCCGCGGCAATGAGGGTTTTCCGCCCGAAGGCCCGCTGCTGGTGCTCTCGAACCACCCCGGTACCTACGACAGCCTGATCGTGTCCTCCCAACTGCAGCGCGACGACCTGTGCCTGATTAGCGGCGACATCCCGTTCCTGAGAAGCCTGCCGCATGCCCACGATCATTTCTTTTGCATTTCAGATGATCAGAACGTCCGCATGGTGGCAATGCGCAAAGCCATCCGGCATCTGAAAGAGGGTGGGGCCGTTCTGATCTACGGCTTTGGTTCCATCGAACCCGACCCGGTGGTCTACGACGATGCCCCCACTCACTTTGACCGCTGGAGTCCCAGCATCGATCTGTTCCTGAAGGCTGTCCCGGAGACGCGCATCCTGCTCACCATTGTCAGCCACGTGGTATCTTCGAAATGGCGGAACAGCATTCTCTACCGGTTGAGGTCCGATCCAGTGGACCGGCGCCGTCTCGTCGAGTTCGGGCAGGTGATGTTCCAACTGCTCTTCCCGCGCCGGCTCATGACTTCACCCTACATCTCTTTCGCCCCGCCTATCGGAGTGGATGAACTGCGCGGCGAAAGCGGCCCGGAGCAGGTATTGCCCATCGTGATCCAACGGGCCAAAGCCCTGCTGAGGGAGCACATGGACTGGGTGAACGCCCCTAAAAACTTGTGACCTTTTCCAACAACTGCCGGTAGTAAATATAGTTTTCCAGAGGAATATCCTCGCGCACCCGTCCATCCGCCAGCGGGACATAGCCCCCCTGAGCCAACAGGGGGGGAACCTTTTCTTCGACCTCCCTGAGAATGGCTGCTCTGCCTTCCCGCAGCACGTCCAGGTCAATGCCCCCGATCAAGCGCAGCCCGCCTCCAAATTCCTCCCGCAAAGAACGATAATCCATGGAGGCCGTGTTGACCTCACAGGCCCACAGGCAATCGAACCCGTTCTCCATCAGGACAGGCACCAGCAGCCGGGCGTTGGCATAGGTGCGCAGGATGATGATATTTACATGATGCCGGTGCAAAACATCCAGCACCGGGCGATAACTCGACAGCACAAAATCCACGAACATTTCAGGGGAGATCAAAGGTCCGTGGTTGGCTCCGATCGGTTCGCTGAAAACAGCCGCGTCGATCTCCACATCCTTCAGGAGGCGTTCGGTGAGAGCCGCCACGAACTCGGCCTGGATCTGCATCATGGCCCGCACAAATCCAGGGTCGTTGTGGATCAACTTCATCAACTCATAAAATCGTTGCCAACCCCTCACCCCCATCGTCAGGAAAAAGCCTTGATGGATCCGCATCATCAGGACGTGCTCGCGCTGTTTCCAGCCTGGCACTCTTTTTTTCCAGTTATCCGGCAGGCGGGAGCGCTCATCCGGGTTGAGCCGCCGGGCGAAGGCTGCAAGTTCCGCTTTTGTGGTCGGCCAGCGCTTCGGCCAGGGGTGCGGGTACACATCCAGGTCAATTTCCTCGCGCTCGTCGGTGGAGAACATGCCTGCCAAGTCAGCCTGCGCGGCCAGACCCTGCTTCCGCCAGGCTTTCAGCACTTCCTTGCGAATGCCTTCCTCGAAATACGGCACATGGTCGGGCTTGCCGAATTGCATCGTTTCAAGGAAACGCTCACGACTGTTCATTTACTTTGAAGCAATCCTTTCTGTGCGGCGATCGCAATGGCGGCAGCACGCGAATCAACCCCCCACTTATTGTATATGCTCGCCAAGTGTGCCTTTACCGTCCGCTCGGTGATGCCCAGACGCATGGCGATCTCCTTGCTGCGTTCCCCCTGGGCCACACCTTCGAGCACTTCCAGTTCACGCCCGGTCAGGTCAACATTTTCGGGTGATGTCTGCGTCTCGCCCACATTGGAAAGCACCCGGGCAATAATCTCCGGCCTGAGCAGGGTCTCGCCGCGGGCGGCGGCGCGGATAGCGTTGAAGAGGGTTTCCCGGTCGGTATCCTTGAGCAGGTAGCCCTTTGCCCCGGCTCGCAGGCCCCGCATCATCAGGCCGTCCTCGTTGAAGGTGGTCAGAATGACCACGGCAATCCCCGGCTGCTCCACCCGCAGGTGTTCGATGGCGGTCAGGCCATCCATGCCCGGCATGCGCAGGTCCATCAACACTACATCCGGTTTCAATTCGCCACATAATCGGACAGCCTCGGCCCCGTCGGATGCCTCCCCGATCATCTCGAACTCTTCCTCAGTCTCCAGAATGAGACGCAGTCCCTGGCGGATGATCAGGTGGTCGTCGGCGACCAGGATGCGGATGGAATCACTCAAGGATCGAGTCCTCCAACGGGAATCGTATCACAATTTGAGTTCCCTTTCCCGGTGCACTATACACGTTGAGACTGCCCCCCGCCAACCGGACTCTTTCGCGCATCCCCAGCAGACCGTAATGTCCTGCCTGGACTGTCTCAGGGTCGAACCCGATGCCGTCATCGGAGATTTCGATCTCCAATCCTATTTCCCTGTCAATACCGGTCAACTTCAATAAAACATTCCTTGCCTTGGCATGGCGGACAATATTCGTCAACCCTTCGGAGATGGCCCGGATCGAAGATTCTGAAACAAGATCGGGAATGGCAAGCGTAATATCGATCTTTGGCTCACAGGGAATACCGGTGGCAGCAGAGAAATGGCCAGCTTCCTGCAGGACGGCCTTAACCAGGTCACGTTCCGCAGGCTGGCGCAAATCGTCGATCGCCCGGCGGGCCTCCGCCAGCGTCTCGCGGGCTTTTTTCATCGACTGCTCGAGAATTGTGCGGGCGCGCTCCGGCCGGCTACCGGCCAGGTGGGCATCCACCGCTTCGAGCTGCAGGATCAGGCCGGCCAGGCCTTGGGAGAGGGTGTCGTGCAGCTCACGGGCCATACGCTGGCGCTCGCTGGCGATGGTCAGGTCCTCGACGCGGGCAGCGTACTCGCTCAACTGGCGGTTGGCCCCCTCCAGGTCCTTCAAGAGTGACTGGGCCTGCTGGCGCGCTTCCGCCTGGCGGCTGTAGAGGGTCACATATACTGCTACAAAAAATGTCATCGGTACCACGGCCAGCAGCCACCAGTACCACTCAGCCCGCCCGATCAGTAATATATAGTTCAAAAAGGAAAGTGCCAGGAGGACGACCACTGCCAGAATCATCCAGCGCGGCTTTTCCCGCAGCAGGCCAATGGTTTCCCCGATCAATGCCATATACAAAGCCAGCAACGGGCCGATATTCGCGCCCATGTAAACGATGGAAAAAGCCAGCGCACTCTGAACAACCAAATAGACTGCCACCCGGTTCCATTTTCGCAAGCGGAGGCTGAACCAGTGGAGAATGATATGCACAATCATTAATATGGTGAAAAGGACCAAACGCGGTAGTTCACGCAAGGCTGCATTTGAGGAAACGGATTCGATGTAAACAAAGGCTAAGGCAAATGTAACAATGAGGAAGAAAGGCCACTCCACGACGATCTCGGGACGATCCTTTTTCCCCCGGAAAATCCGTAAACGCTGGAGAAGGGATGGTAAGTTTTTCATGGTACTCGTATTTTATCCCAGATGGTCCCCTTTGCCATTGTACTGGCGGACACTGTCCGAACGGACAGGCGCAATCCCGTCCAAAGGTCAATTCCATTTCTCCTGCCGCCCGTATATACTAGCGAAGGTTCCTTTCAATAAGCAGGTGAGGATACCCCTCAGTTTATTGAGATGAACCCTGGTGAAAATAAAAAAAATACGGAGGCATTTATGAAAAAAGCAATCGAGGTCCAAAACCTGCACAAAGCCTTTGGGGAACTAAAGGCAGTGCAGGGCGTCAGTTTCGAAGTCGAAAAGGGCGAGATCTTCAGCCTGCTCGGCCCGAACGGGGCCGGGAAAACCACCACCATCTCCATGCTCTCCTGTCTCCTACGCCCGGACGAGGGGGATGCCCTGGTAATGGGACATTCCATCCGCACTGACCAGATGGGCGTGAAGTCCGTCCTGGGGGTCGTCCCGCAGGAGATAGCCCTGTATGAAGACCTGTCGGCACGCGAGAACCTGACCTTCTGGGGCAAGATGTACGGGCTGCGGGCGGCGGCGCTCAAAACCCGCGTGGACGAGGTGCTGGAAATCATCGGCCTGACCGACCGGGCCGGGGAATATGTCAAGAAATACTCCGGCGGGATGAAACGGCGGGTCAACATCGGCGTGGCGCTGCTGCACAAGCCGCAGGTCATCTATATGGACGAGCCGACCGTCGGGATAGACCCGCAGTCCCGCCGCAATATCCTCGACAGTGTGGTGGCGCTCAAGAACCAGGGGATGACCGTGCTTTACACAACCCATTATATGGAAGAAGCCCAGGAACTCTCCGACCACATCGCCATCCTGGATACCGGCAAGCTCATCGCCTTCGGCACGAATGAAGAACTGGTCAAAATCGTCGGCGGGATGGACCGCATCACGCTGACGATCAACAGCGAAGGCGGACGTGTGCTGGATGCCTGGAAAAAAGTCCAGGGTGTGAAGCAGGTCAAAGCGGAGGATGGGACCCTGACCGTCCTGGCGGACGACAGCAACCAGGTCCTGCCGCGGCTGTTCGAGGCATCCGCCGCGAACGGGGTTCGCATCACTTCCGTCGCCATCCAGGAACCCAACCTGGAAGCGGTGTTCCTGCACCTGACAGGGAAAGCATTGAGGGATTGATTATGAAAATCTTCGATATTGCCTTCAAAGACATGACCCGCTCCTTCCGCAGCACCTTCGCCCTGGTCTTCATGTTCGGGGTGCCACTGCTGATGACCGGCATGTTCTATCTCATGTTCGGCGGAACAGCCAAAAACAACCAGGGCTTCAGCGTCCCGGTGACCAAGGTGGTCGTCGCCAACCTGGACGCCGGCGGGCCGGCCTTCGACGCCACCAAAGCCCAGTTCCCGGGCGGGTCCCAGGCTCATTCGATGGGTGACATGATCCTGGCGACCCTGCAGGATAAAAGCTTCGCCAACCTGATGGAGATCAGCCTGGCCGACAGCGCCGAATCCGCCCGTGCGGATGTGGACGCCCAAAAAGCCGGTGTGGCCCTGATCATCCCGGCGGACTTTTCGCAGCAGTTCTCGGACGTGAACGGGCAGGCCGCCATCGAGCTTTATAAAGATCCCACCCTGACCCTCGGCCCGAGCATCGTCCAGTCCATCATGTCCCAGTTCATGGACAATATGTCAGGTGCCAAAGTGGCCGTGGATGTGGTCACGCAGCAGACCGGAAGTACAGACCCGGCGCTGATCGGGCAGGTCGTTTCGCAGTACATGGCCTCCACCCCGGGCGGTGACCCGACGACGGCGCTGTTGGATGTAAAGAACACGACTACAACCCGCCAACCGGCGAATTCGCTGGTCACCATCATCGCCCCGATCATGGGCTGGTTGACGATCTTTTACGCCTTCTACACCGGCGCGGCCTCGGCGCAGTCCATCCTGCGGGAGGACGAGGACGGCACCCTGCCCCGTTTGTTCACCACCCCCACCACCCAGGCCACCATACTGGGTGGAAAATTCCTGGCTGTCGGCCTGACCGTGGTCGTACAGATGACCGTGCTGCTGCTCCTGGGCCATTTGCTCTTTGGGATCACCTGGGGAGCGCTCCTGCCGGTCGCGCTCGTGATACTGGGCACGATCCTGGCTGCTGCCACCTTCGGCATCTTCATCAACTCGCTGCTCAAAAGTACCAAACAAGCCGGCCTCATTTTCGGCGGTTTGCTGACCATCCTGGGGATGGTTGGAGGGCTCCCTGTTTTTGCCGCGGGATCGTCCTCTGTGGACACATTCGTCAAAGTCTCCCTGGTTGAGCCGGTGGGGTGGGCGGTTCAAGGCCTGCTCAAGGTCATGAAGGGAGGCCAAGTGCAGGACGTCCTGTTGACATTCGGTGTGCTGGCCGCCTGGTCCATCGCCTTCTTCGTCATTGGCGTGTTGCGCTTCCAGAAACGATACGCTTAAGAGGTAACCATGAATCGCATATTGGATATCACTGTCAAAGACCTGCGCCAAATTATGCGCAACCGCATGACTTTCCTGTTCCTCCTGATCATGCCGATTGCCTTTACCCTGCTCTTCGGACTGGCTTTCGGCGGGTCGGGCAAGGCGACCGACTCGCGCCTGCCGGTCGGTTATCTGGACCGGGACGGCGGCGCCCTCAGCGCGGACCTGAAAAGCCTGCTGGCCGCTTCCACCGTCATCCGCCTGGATGAAAATCCCGGCCGGAGCGAAGCGGATTTCAAGGCGCTGGTCAGCAGCGGGAAGCTGGCAGCCGCGATCGTGGTCCCGGCCGGCTACAGCCAGTCGGTTCGCGACGGCAATCAAATGAAACTGGGTTTCTATGCCGACCCATCCCAGACTTCCACTTCGACGGTCGAGGCCGAACTGCTGGTGGCCTCCAACCGGCTGGCGAGCGCGGTCCGGACCGCCAGTATCACCGCCAAAACGACCAACGATCCGGCTGCATTCGACCCGGCGCTGGCCGCGGCGCTGATCGCCTGGCAGAACCCTCCCATCCGGGTCTCCGTCACTTCGGGTGTCTCTTCCAAACCGCAGAACCAGACCGTCATGTCCATGGCGAATTCCTCTCCGGGCATGATGCTGCAGTTCGCCATCGCCGGGTTGATCGGTGCTGCAACCGTGATCGTCAATGAGCGCAAGACCCGCTCGCTCCAACGCCTGCTGACCACGGCCACCTCACGCTACCAGATCCTGTTCGGGCATTACCTGGCCATCTTCACGATGATCTTCAGCCAATTCCTGATCCTGATCCTCTTCGGTCAACTGCTGCACGTGGACTACCTGCGCCTGCCGCTGGCGACCCTGCTGGTGGCAGTAGCGGCCGCGGCCTGCATATCCGCCCTGGGACTGCTGATCGGGGCGTTTGCGAAAAGCGAAGAACAATCCATTATCTTTGTGTTGATCCCGATGTTCGTGCTATCGGGTCTGGGCGGGGCCTGGATGCCGCTCGAATACACCAGTTCCACCTTCCAGGCCGTCGGGCACGTCTCGCCGGTCGCCTGGGCCATGGATGGATTCAAAGATATCATCGCCCGCGGGCTGGGATTCAACTCGATCCTGCTGCCGGCCGCAGCCCTGCTGGGATATGCCCTGCTCTTCTTTGGCCTGGCCCTCTGGCGGTTTAGACGTGTGAGTGAGTAAAAAGCCTGCCTCATCTCGCAGGGCTTTCACAAAGTCTACTGCTTACGTAGTGCTATGTGAAAGCTTGGTTATCCCCACCCTCTGACCCCCGCCTCAAGGCAAGGGAAAAGAAGATCTTGGGGTGTTGGGGACGGCAAAGCCGTCCCCAACACCCCAAACCCCGACTTTGTGAAAACCATGCCGCATCTCGCCAAACCAGCAGACGGATTGGTTCCAGTCTAGTACAATTATCAAGGTTCAAGACCCCGACATGAAGCGAACCGCACAGGCCGGGGTTATACTTACAGGTTGACCGGTTCATAACCCATAAAAAAGGAGAAATCTTCGCATGACCGTTGCCACGAAAGAACGCCTTCCCCGCCGGACCAAATTCCTTTACTCCATCAGCGATTTCACGTTCTCCTTCACCGATACCACCATGTCGGTGCTCTGGGCCATTTTCATGAGCGACGTGGTGGGGTTGAAGCTCTCCTACGCCGCCCTGGTCATTCTCATTGGGCGCGTCTGGGACGCCATCGATGACCCGCTCTTCGGCTACCTGACCGACCGGACACGCTCCCGCTGGGGGCGGAGACGGCCCTACCTGCTCTTCGGGGCCATTCCCCTCGGCCTCACCTTCGCCATGTTGTGGTTCCGACCGCCCACTCAGAACGCCATTCTGCTGACGGTTTACTACACCATCGCCTATATGTTATACGATACTTTTTACACCATGATCACCATGCCCTACTATACCCTGACGCCCGAATTGACTCAGGATTACGACGAGCGCACATCCCTGACCATGTACCGGATGAGCTTTTCCATCATTGGCAGCCTGGTTGCCTTCATCGTCCCCTTGATGATGATCGGCGAGATGCACCCGGCGAATTATCCGCGTGTCTTCATGATGGGGGTCATCTTTGGCGCCATCTGTGCCGTCCCGCCCCTGCTGGCCTTCTTCGGGACACGCGAGCGTTCAGAATACTATACGCAGCCCAGGGAAGGGATCGTTGATTCCTTTAAAGCTGTCTACAAGAACCGCCCCTTCCTGTTCTCCGCTGGTATCTTTCTCTTCACCTGGTCATCCATTGATATCATCCAGGTGTTCATGCTGTACTTCCTGAAATACCGCATGAATCTGGAAGCCCAGAGCGACATCATCCTGGGGACCATCTTCGTCACCGCCCTGATCGTGCTGCCCCTGTGGAACTGGATTTCGGAAAAGACCGATAAGCGCAAGGCCTACATTGCCGGGATGATCTTCCTTTCGGCCGTGATGATCACGCTGATCATGCTCAGCCCGGCCACGAGCTTTACCTTCATCCTGGTGATTGCGGTCCTGGCCGGGATCGGCGTCTCGGCGGTGCATGTGCTCACCTGGTCCATCATCCCCGATGCAGTCGAAGTGGATGAACTGGCCACCGGTCAGCGCCATGAGGGCATCTTTTACAGCATGGCCACCTTCTTTAAAAAGATCACTTCCGCCATGCTTGTACCCGCCTCCCTGATGGTGCTGAACTGGAGTGGTTACGTTTCAAATTCCTCCACCCAGACGCCTTCTGCTGTCCTGGCCATCCGGATTCTAATGGGACCGGAGCCCTCGGTGCTCCTGCTGGCAGGAATCTTTTTTGCGGCCTTCTACCCTCTCAGCCGGGAAGGGCACCTGGAGACGCGGGCGAAGATCGATGCCCGCAGAGCAGCCAAAGAGAAATAGTCTGCCATTCAAAAGAGGCCTTTCCAAAAATGGAGCGAGCAGGGACCTGGCCAGGGTAGCCCGGGGTTCCAGGAATAGCGACCACCTTTTTAACTCCCTGGAATAGCCTGCGCAGGGGAATCCCGGCGAATTTATTCGACGAAGCGATGTTTCAAGCCCACGATATCCCGATAGGTCACGACTCCCAGCATTTTGTAATTTTCGTCGCTGATCGGAATCGCCCGATAATCATATCGGGCGAATTTCTCATACGCCTCTTTCAAGGTGCTATCCGGTTCAAGGGTGTGGACATTCTCCTCCATGACGTCTTTGAGAATGGCTTTATCCTCAGCCAGGAGTAGTTCTTTGATATCAATCACACCCTGCAAATGTCTGTCCTGATCGAGAATATAAATATACATCACAACATCCTTGCCCCTGGCAACGGTGCGATACTCATCCTGAGCCTGTTCCACGGTGTAATCTGGCGGAAATGAAACATACTCCTGGGTAGCAAAGTCCAGGATATTCTCCTCGTGATGCTCCATGATGGCCCGTATTTTGACCGCATTCTCCGGGTCGAGCAATTTTAAAATTCCGTTGGCTTCGGAGGTAGACAGGACGGAAAGAACATCTGCAGCCTGACCAGTCGTCATCTGGTCAACCAGCTGGGCAACTTTTTCAACTTTCATAGATTCAACCAAATCTCTTTGAACATTTGGATTTATCTCCTCCAGGGTGTCCGAGGCCTGTTCGGGGTCCAATCCTTCCATGACATTGACACGCTGGTCAGGGTCCATCTCTTCCAGAATGTCTGCCAGGTCTACGGGATGCAGATCAGCCAGTTTTTCTTTGACCACTTTAAATTGCAAGTTGCCGCGGAAGCTGCCAATATCTTCCGGCAGAGGTTGGATATAGGTCCAGGAAATGGTTTGCTCGCGAATACGCTCAGCAAGTCTATATATAAAGTTCGCCAAACCTGTCATTCCCATACGGCGTAACAATCCATAACGGCTCAGGTCCACCTCACTGACATAAAATTTATCGTTCTTCAATACCAGTTTTACGTCGTATACGACGTCCATATCCCGGCCATCCATGTCAATCGCTTTTTTGTCCAGAACGTGGTCTCTTAGCAAAACGGCACTATCCTCGGGAGCACCTGTAAAGGGGACAATGCTATCAGCACTTAATGTTATCTCCCTGGTGCTGATCGTTCCGATGACTTCCCAGGGGACAACAGCCGTTTCACCAAAGGGCCTTCCCACGAAGAAATGGGTCACAACCGGCAAGGCGCCATTTTCTTTAATGATAATATCATTCAGCTTACCGACCTTTTTACCCGATATGGTTATCTTGACTCCTAAGAGTTCACTCAGGAAATAGGCCTGTTCAGTCAGAGAATGTACCTTATTGATTTTCTGATCCATGGGGAACCTCCTTAATGCACTGTCACAACGGAGATAAATTTGTAGAGCAAGAGCAGCAACATGCCAAGCAGGTAAATCCTGAGCATGAGCAGGGAAATACTGACCATACGTGTCGTCTTGATGCGGGGAGTCTTATACTTTTCGTTAATCTCCCGGATCGCCTGAATGAAATCGCGGAAACCATCCAAAATCCTTGTCATAGGTATCTCCCTTTCTAATGCAACCAGTTCGGGAATAATGTGGTCAAGGTGTAGCCGGTCGAGAGCAGGATCAGTGAAATTACAATCGAGAAAGTGACCACATTCTGGAATTTATTATTCTTGTACTTGCCCATCAGTTCTTCGTTATTCAAAAGCAGAATCAGGAACACCAGGGCCGCCGGGAGCAGAGTCGTCGCGACCACCTGAACGAACAACGTGATAGTGACAAGGGGGGCCCCGGGGATTAACACGATAATACCAGCTGAGACAAGCATGAAGAAATAGAAAGCATAGAACCAGGGTGCTTCTCTGACTTTATTATTCAACGAGTGCGCCCAACCGAACACTTCGCCCACAGCCCAGGAACTGGAGAGGGAAATACAAATGGCGCCCAGGAAACCGGCATCAAATAAACCGATCGCCATAAACGTTCCAGCGTACTTGCTGTAAGGCATCAGCCCGACCGCGGCCTGGGCTGCACTTTCAATATCTGTGCCTTTCAGAACAGCCGCCGTGACAACAATGCAGAAGATGGCGACCAAAACAGTAAAGAATGCGCCAATTCCGGTATCCAGCTGGCTCCAGGGGATGTCCTTTTCCTTCACGTTCTTATCCACCACGGCACTCTGCTGGAAGAACACCATCCAGGGGGCAATCGTAGTTCCGACATTGGCCATGAGGAAAAAGAACATGATGCCGTTCAATCCACCGGGAAAGTGCGGCAGCCAGCCCACACGAAAAACGTCGGACCAATTTGGATGAATAAGAAAGGCGGCTGGAATATAGATCAAGTTAATGACACAGAATGCCAGCGCGATCTTCTCCCAAGTCCAATACCGCCCTTGGATCACCATCACACCCATTAAAACTATGACAATAACAACGGTGACCCAATGGGGAATGCCAAAAATACCCAAGGCAGCCGTCATTCCAATGAACTCACTGACCAAAGTCAGCCAGTCGGTCAGGGTCAGATCAAAAAGCGAAAACCAACCCCAGAAAGTCCCAAAAGCATCAAAAATGGCTTCCGCATGACCTCGCTTGGTAACCGCTCCCAACCGGACAGTCATTTCCTGAACGAAATAAGCAATTGGTCCCAGCAATACCAGGAACCAGATCAAGCCGTAACCAAACTTGGCTCCAGTAGCAGTATAAGTCGTAATACCGCCAGCATCATTATCCGCCACCATCACCAGAATGCCAGGTCCGGCGATCAGGGCCATCAGGCGTAAAAACTTGACAACCCTTCGATTGGCATAAAAGAGTTTTGAGGTGAAATTCATTTCTCATTCCTTAGAATTGTATTCTTTGGCGGAAACAAAAACGCCGCCTGATTCACAACAGAAGGCGGCGTTTTTCGAAGCTGCTACCAGGGGACCATCCATTTGGCTGGTATTCCCCGGAAAAATATTTTACCAATCCGGGGTAAGGTGAGGCGCGGAAATGCGCCGCAACCCTGGTCTAAAAACTGCGCTTTCTGCCAGTGCGTTATCGAATATAGCGGAATACCATCTGCGTCCACGCCATCACCTCCTTTCTTTCTGCAATAGATTTGGCGAAGCCATGCCCGGGCTGTTACCGGGATTATCTTGCATAGAAAAGAAAAACCTCCAGCATACCAGGAGGTTTTGAAAACACGAACACAACCAGCGGCTGACCCGCCGGAACCTCCTGGTCGAGCTTTGGCACTGCGCATCGTAGGGGACTTGCTCCCAGCCACGTTGAGCGGGGCCTTAATCCGGCCCAGCCTGGTCTATCCCTTGGCATCTTTCGACGTTTCGGGACAATGGCCTGTTTATCACGCAGACGCCTCGCCTAACGAGGTATTTAGTTAGGACAAGAGGATACACCCGCCCCCCATAACCCGTCAAGGAGGGAAAATAGCGTTTTCGTATTAAAAAAACTCCCAACCTGAGAGTCTCCTCCTGTCGGGTCAGAAACAGACCTGTCGGGGCGGGCGGAGTTGAACCGCCGACCTCTGCGTCCCGAACGCAGCGCTCTAACCGGACTGAGCCACGCCCCGAACAAGCAAGGCGGGATTATACCCGCCCGCTACCGATTTGACAAGCCGTTTGCGGTATAATTCCGTCGCTAATTCGAAACCCCCGTAGGGGCACAGCACTGCTGTGCCCTTACCGCGTGAGGACAAATATGGCAGAACCCGAACCAACCGACCAGATCCCGGAACCCGTCAAACAGGTCATTGGCACCGTCCAGATGGCGGATATTGATGAGACCATGCGCACAGCGTATCTCGATTACGCCATGTCTGTTATCGTTGCGCGTGCCCTGCCGGATGCCCGCGATGGGTTGAAACCTGTCCATCGTCGCATCCTGTACGCCATGCAGGACATGGGCATTCGCGCCAACACGGCTTTCAAGAAATCCGCCCGTATCGTTGGCGAAGTGCTGGGTAAATACCACCCGCACGGCGACTTGGCGGTTTATGAGTCGATGGCACGCATGGCCCAGGACTTTTCCATGCGCTACCTGCTGGTGGACGGTCAGGGTAACTTCGGCTCGGTGGACGGCGACGCCCCTGCTGCCATGCGCTACACCGAGGCCCGCCTGCATAAAATGGCAGAGGAAATGCTGGCTGACCTCGATAAAAACACAGTAGATTTCACCGACAACTTCGACGGCTCGCTCCAGGAACCAACCGTCCTCCCCTCTCGTATCCCCAATCTGCTGCTCAACGGTTCGTCCGGTATCGCCGTTGGCATGGCCACCAACATTCCGCCACACAACTTTAAAGAGGTTGCTGCAGCCCTGATCTACCTCATCAACAACTATGACACGATGGACGATGTACCCATCGAGTTCCTGATGAAATTCATCCCGGGACCCGACTTCCCCACCGGCGGTATCATCGTCGGAACAGAAGGCATCGAAGCCGCTTACGGGTCCGGTAAGGGACGCATCGTTCTGCGCGGTAATGCCCATATCGAAGAGATGGCCGGCAACCGGCACCGCATCGTCATTACTGAAATCCCTTACCAGGTCAACAAATCCACGTTGATTGAGCGCATCGCCGACCTGGTGCGCGATGAAAAAATTGACACCATCTCGGACTTGCGGGATGAGTCTGACCGGCGCGGCATGAGCATCGTCATCGAACTTAAGCGCGGCGCCCAACCAAAGAAAGTGCTCAACCAGCTCTATAAATACACTTCGCTCCAGACTACCTTCGGCGTCCAGATGCTGGCACTGGTGAACGGCGAGCCGCGTCTGCTGCCGCTCAAGAAAGCCCTGCAAATATTCCTCGAGCACCGGCAGTTGGTCATTACCCGGCGCACGCAGTTCGAGTTGGAAAAGGCGCGTGCCCGTGCCCACATCCTCGAAGGACTGACGATTGCGCTCAATAACCTGGATGCTGTCATCCAGACCATCAAAGAGTCGCCGGATGCCGATACCGCCAAAGAGCGCCTGATGAAACGCTTCAGACTATCCGAACTTCAGGCCCAGGCCATCCTTGATATGCAATTGCGCCGTCTGGCTGCCCTCGAACGCCAGAAAATCGAAGATGAATACAAGCAGGTCAGAGGACAGATCGCCCACTTCGAAGACCTGCTGGCCCATCCCAAGATGATCCTGTCCCTTATCCAGGATGACCTGCGAGAACTATCGGACAAGTACGGCGACGAGCGCCGTACGCACATCGCGGCCGAGGCGGTCGAAAACCTGAGCGAGTCGGACCTCGTTCCGGATGAGGCTGTCCTGATCTCGCTCACCGCCCGCGGTTATGTCAAGCGCGTCGCCGCAACCGCCTATCGCTCACAAGGCGCAGGCGGCAAGGGCGTCACCGGTCATGCCACGAAAGAAGAAGACGAAGTCTTGACTCTGATTCCGGCCCGCTCGCTGGATACGATGCTGTTCTTTTCCGACCACGGCAAGGTCTACTCCGAAAAAGTCTACCAGATCCCAGATGCCGACCGCACCACCAAAGGTATCCCGCTGGTTAATGTTCTATCGCTCGATGCAGGGGAGGTCATTACAGCCGCCCTGTCCGTTCCGAACTTCGAGGCCGCAGGATATATTACCCTGGCTACACGTAACGGGAAAATCAAACGCATGGCTCTTTCCGAGCTTGCCGCCGTCCGTCCCTCCGGTATTATTGCCATCGGTCTGGAAGACGGAGACGAACTTGGCTGGGCGCGCCTTACGCAGGGCGACAGCGAAATCATCCTGGTCACCGAACAGGGTAAGGCCCTGCGCTTCGCTGAAGACCGTGTCCGCGCCATGGGCCGCAGTGCCGGCGGCGTGACCGGCATCAAGCTGTCTGGCAAAGATAAAGTCACTAGCATGGAAGTAATTGAAAAAGGCGGTGACCTGGTACTGGTTACCACACAGGGTTACGGCAAGCGCACGCCACTGACAGAATATCCGGCCCAGGGTCGCGCCACCGGCGGTGTGCAGACCATCGCCAAAAACGCAGCAGATAAGATCGGCCTCATCACCTCCGCGCGTGTCGTCCAGGAAGCAGACGATCTGACCATCATCTCGGCCAACGGCATGGTTCTGCGCTTGAAAGTCAAGGATGTAAAGCAAGCCGGGCGTGCCACCCGCGGCAACCACATCATGGATGTTAAGGATGGTGACAGGGTGGTTTCCATCGCACGTATCGCGACTGCCGAGCTCAAACGCGTCGGTGTGAAAACCAATGGCGAACCGCTCCCAGAACCGGGAACGCAGTTTGAAATGCCGTTGAAATGATCGTATACTAAAAAGATGCGGTGCTCATCAGAGCACCGCATCTTTTTCTCTCGCCTTCAGGGTAATTGATTTCAGAACTTCAAAAAAAATGACGAAAGGACGATTTTCCCGGAAATCAACAAGAACATCGTTCCCAGCAAACAGACAATAATAAAGAGCATCACTCCCACGGCAAATCGCTGCTGGGCTGTCATACCAGTAATTTGGTCAAAGCTGCGGCGCGGTTTGCGCGGCTTGGGTGGTTTGGGTGCGTCGGGGTCTAGCGGTTCTTCTTCTTCCTGAAAAGAAGACTGGTCTCGCAAATTATCCAGCATAGGTCACCTCATCAAAAAGGTTACCAGCACCAAAAGGCAAATTGCAATTTTATAAATAAAAGTATATCACAAGACCGGTCGCAGATGCACTTCCCCAAATTGTACCGTGAAGACCTGCCCGTCACGGGAACGCAGGCGCAGACTCCCATCACGTTCCAGCCCTTCAACCTGTCCCGTCCTCGCAGGGACTCCCACCGTCCGAATTTCCACCTGCTCCCCACGGAAAGCCAGATAATTTTCCCAGGCATTCGTAAAAACATCCTTTCCTAGCAAACCACGCCAATGGAGCAAGGACTCGAGGATGTCCCTGAGCAAAGCCAACCGGTCCACACTCTTTCCCATTTCAGCTTCGATGCTGGTCGCAGGAAAATTTAGCTGATCAGGTGGCGGCAGCGCTTCAGGTTTTACATTCACCCCGATCCCCAGGACAATGCTATCCGCTTTTTCCCCCATCCAGACAGCCTCAGCCAGTATGCCACAAACTTTGCGGCGGTTGATTAAAACATCATTGGGCCACTTGATTTCAGGATGCAGTCCGCACATCCCGAGTGCCTCGCAAACCGCCAACGCCCCCAACCCGGAGAATAACGATACGGATTGTTCTTCGCCCGGCAGGGGCCTTAGCACGAGACTGAAAGCCAGCGCTGTCCCCGCTGGAGAAAACCAGCGGCGATCGCCCCGGCCGCGGCCGGATGTCTGCTCCTCGGCGCATACCAATGCAAGGTTCGGTGCGCCATCGGCGGCCCAAGCCAGGGCTACATCGTTCGTAGAACCAGTTTGATCAAAGGTCCGCAAACCGCCCAGCAGTATACTTGAAAGTGCCTTGCGAAGGGTTCGTTCATCCATAATCGGAAGCCCCGGAATCTTAGGAACCGGGGCTTGATAATCTTACGGGGCTGGTAGAACGTAATGAGGGTTGACGAATCCGCCATTCAGGCGTACCTCGAAGTGCAGGTGTGGACCGGTCGAGTTACCCGTACTGCCGGCCAGGCCAATCAATTGCCCGGACCCCACTCCCTGGCACGGCACAACGTTAATCTGGCTCAAGTGGCCGTACAAAGTAATGTAACCGTTCCCGTGGTCGATCATTACCACATTGCCATAACCATAGTTCCAACCGCCCTGCGCCATGGTCACCACACCGGCATCAGAAGCCCAGACCGGCGCACCTAAAGCAGCGGCAATATCAATACCCAGGTGTCCCGACCAATAATCGTTCCCGGAGACCCAATGCTCAACAGTCGGCCAGATGAAAGCCCCACTGCCGACTGGCCCGGAGCCACAGGCCGCGCCTCCCACGCTTGCCGTCCCAGAGCTCCCACGCGCCACGGTTGGGACAATCCACTGAACAAATTCGCGGTGCCCGCCGGGAACCATTACATACGTATCCGGTTTAATGTCAGGATTGGTCAGGTCAATATTATTGCCTGGCCAATTCAGGATATCATCAACGCTGGCACTAAATTTTTGGGCGATCCTCTCCAAGGTATCCCCCTCCTGCCATTTATAATAGACCCCGTCCGTAGGCGGGACATTAAGTACCTGCCCAACGCGGATGCTATCCGGGCTGTCCTGCAGTAAATCGTAATTGGCCCATAGTAAAGTTTCTGGTTTGATCTTGTGTGCTTTAGCTATGCCAAAAACGGAATCGCCGCTCTCAACAGTGTATTCGGCAATATTGTAACTGGTGTTCGAGGTAATCTCCGTCTTAAGCACGATCTGCCGAACGATAGCCTGCGCACTGGCATCCGAGCCTGTCGCAGCGGGAAGGGAGGCGGGCGGGCCTTTTTCAGTTGGAGTGGGTTCGGGCGCGGCGGAGACCTGTTGAGGAGTAATCTTCCAGAACGTGAAACCCAACAGCCCGGTTACTACAAGTGCTGTCAATCCCCAGGAAATACCATTAAAAAACCGGGGGGATTTGGTTATTTTACCCATAAAGTTCATAGACCTTCCGTCAGGGTTTCCAGAAATTCCTGGTTATTCTTGGTTTTGGAGATGCGCTGTAAAAGCGCCTCGGTTGCCACCGCTGAATCCATACCTGCCCCCTGCGGTGGTGAGGATACCATCTGGATATACATACGGCGCATTGTCCATACACGCTGAAGAATATCCGGGCCGAGCAGTAAATCTTCGCGGCGGGTGGATGAACGCTCGATGTCCACAGCCGGGAAGATGCGGCGTTCCTGAAGTTTGCGCGTCAGGATCAATTCCATGTTGCCAGTGCCCTTGAACTCTTCGTAGACCACATCGTCCAGGCGGGAACCGGTATCCACCAGGCAAGTGGCAATGATGGTCAGCGAGCCGCCTTCTTCTATGTTACGCGCCGCCCCGAAGAAATGCTTGGGTGGATATAGAGCCGAGGGGTCCATGCCACCCGAAAGCGTACGCCCTGATGGGTTAACAACCAGGTTATATGCACGCGCCAGGCGGGTAATGGAGTCCACCAGAATAACCACATGGCGCCCGATTTCGGTCAGACGCTTGGCCCGGTCGAGGGCGATTTCCGCCGTGCGAACATGCGAGGTAACCGGCTCGTCGAAAGTCGATGCAACCACTTCGGCATCTACGGAGCGGTCCATATCGGTAACTTCTTCCGGGCGTTCCCCGATCAAGGCAACCATCAGAGTCACATCCGGGTATTGGGTGGAAATCGCGTTGGCGATCTGTTTCAGGATGGTGGTTTTTCCGGCCTTGGGCGGTGAGACAATCAGCCCACGCTGGCCGCGCCCGATGGGAACGATCAGGTTGATCAGGCGGGTGGAAAGGATATCGCCCCTGGTTTCCAAGTCAAAGCGCCGGTCGGGAAAGATCGGGGTAAGGTCCTCGAAGCGCGGCCGCCGGCGGGCCTCTTCCGGATCAATCCCGTTGACAGATTCAACTTTGATCAGACCATAGTGCCGCTCTGATTCGCGTGGAGGGCGGACATGGCCGATCACCAGGTCACCTGAACGCATTTCATAGCGCCTGAGTTGCGCCTGCGAGACGTAAACATCGTCTTCGCCAATGTTGTAGCGCGCCGAGCGCAGGAAACCGATGCCTTCGCTCATGATCTCAAGAATTCCGCCGCGCATGTCGATGCCCTGCTGGGCCGCCTCCGCCTGGCAGATGCCCAGGATGAGGGCTTCTTTTTTCAGGCGCTGGGCATTTGGCACGCTGAATTCCTTGGCCATGTTGCGCAATTCAGCCAAGGGTTTGTTTTCGAGTTCAAGAATGTTCATTTTGCTTTCTCAAGGTGTGGTTTGAAAGGATGGAAAGATGGAAATAGTCAAAGAACAAGCGCCCCCAGGGCAGGCTTGTTTGGGTGATTCGATTTTAAGGGGTAGGGTAATGGTTCAGATAAATCAACTTGTCATCCTGACAGGATGATCCAAGCGCTTAGGTTCGTGCGCATTATAGCATGTAAACATAGGTGGTGCAAGCGGTTTATGCCCCGGTTCTGTCAGAAAGAATGCGGTTCTGCAAATCCCATAAACGACGGTAGAGACCGCCTGCAGCAACCAGCTCGGCATGGGTGCCGCTCTCGAGGATATGTCCGTGGTCGAGCACAAGGATTTTGGCCATGTGCTCCATCCCTACCAGCCGGTGGGTAATGAGCAGGAGGCTATGGCCATGCGTCAGGGTAAAAAGCATATCGAGGAGATGCCTCTCGGTTAGCGGGTCAAGGTTGGCGGTCGGTTCATCGAGCAGGAAGATGGGAGCATTTTTAAGGAAGGCACGCGCAATCGCCAGCCGCTGGCGTTCCCCGCCACTGAGACGAAAACCGCGTTCGCCAATGATCGTTTCATAACCCTTCGGCGATCGAATTATAAAATCGTGGATTTGCGCCCGTTGCGCAGCGTTCTGGACCTCGGACTCGGTCGCCGTTGGCCGGGCCAGGAGCAAATTCTGGCGGATGGTATCGTTAAAAAAATACGTCCGCTGGGAGATGACGCTGACCAGCCGCCGCACATCTTCCTGGGCAAATTCGTGAATGTCGCGACCATCGAGCAAAATTTGACCCTGCGAGTAATCCCAGAAACGCATTAGAAGGTTCGCCAGCGTGGACTTCCCCGCCCCACTCGGCCCGACGATGGCAATCCGTTTTCCGGGAGTCAGTTGGAAAGTTATATCCTGCAAAGCAGGTTGGGATTGGCCGGGGTAAGAAAACGTGAGATTTGTTATTCGTAATTCGTGATTGGTGGTGGGGCTTGCGGACAACAAATCGCGGTGAACGAGTAACGAATCTCGAACCATCGGTTCCGCATCCACCACTTCGAATAGCCGCCGGGCAGATTCCAGGCTGGACGATAGCATCTGTGCAGCCAGCGGGAGCGGCAGAACCGCCTCGAACCCGGCCAATGCCGACAGAGTCAGCACGGCCAGCATCACGCCGGAGACTTGTCCCGACGCTACCAGCGGAATGGCAAGCGCCAGCACTGCCAGCATCCCCAGGTTCACCAGCAGGGTGATCAGCGCGCTGGAAAAGCCGGTGAGCGAGGCAAGATGCCGTTGGGTCTGGTCATAGGCTTTTCCGTCTGCTGCGAGACTCTTGGAGTAGTCGGGCCTACGGCCAAAAACAAGGAGTTCCGCCAGGCCCTGGATGCCGTCCACCAGGCGGGCCTGGAGCGTAGCGCGGCAGGAGACAAGCCCGGTTCCAGCGCGGCGGCTTAGAGTCCAGGAAAGGACCGGTACGCCAAGCCCAAGCACGAGCATGAATGCCAGGTAGACCCGGGCCAGGGACAGGTCATACCGGCCAAAGAAAATCGTCATCCCGGCCGCAACGACCGTCGCCACCAGCGGCGGAGCGACCACCCGCACGTAAAAGTTTTCCAACCCTTCCACATCGGCAACGATGCGGGAGAGTAAGTCGCCGGAGCGGTACTGCATCAACCTGGCCGGGGCGAGCGGTTCCAACGCCCGGTAGAACCAGGTGCGCAGGCGGGCAAGCAGCCGGAAGGTCACATTGTGAGTAGTCAGACGCTCGGCGTAGCGGAACACGCCGCGCGCAATCCCGAAGAAGCGCACGCCAACGATGGCGACCTCTAATGTGCCAAGCTCCGGGTGCAGAGCAGCGGCGGAAATCAGGAAAGCGGAGGTGCCCATCAGACCGACGTTGCTGCCGACCGTCAGCGCGCCGAGCAGCACCGATAGCGCCACCCAGCCCCAGGAGTCGCGCAGAAAACCGAGAAGGCGGACGATTGCTGAGGATTGTTGATTGTTGATTGATGGTTGAGGATTGGCTGGATATTGATGGTCAAACGTTGAAGGTCGAAAGTCAGCCGGGACGTTTGACGTTTGACTTTCAACTCCGGCCGGGACATTCACCAGAGCCGCGTAGATGCCTCCGCGCTCCATCAGCTCGCGATGCGTGCCTTCTTCCGCCAGGCGACCCTGCTCCAGAACGAAAATCCGGTCGGCTTGAAAAACAGTGCTCAACCGGTGAGCGATGGTGATGACAGTGCGCCCGCGCATCAGTTTGTGCATGGCGGACTCCACCAGCATCTCCTGCTCCGGGTCCAGGCTGGAGGTCGGTTCGTCCAGGATCAAGACAGGAGCATTTTTCAGGAATGCCCGCGCCAGTGCCAGACGTTGAGCTTGTCCGCTGCTGAGACGGGCGCCCTCCTCGCCAACGACGGTCTCATACCCTTGTGGCAAGGATTGAATAAACTCATCCAGGTGCGCGGCCTGGACCGCCGCGGCCAGTTGCTCGTCAGTGGCATCCGGTCTCGCCAGGCGCAGGTTGGCAGTAATCGTGTCGTGAAAAAGGTACGGGTTCTGGGGGACCCAGGCGATCAATCTGCGCCAGGATTCAAATGAAAAAGCAGTTAATGGCTCATGGTTAATGGCGATTTGCCCGCTGTCTGGACGGATGAATTGCAACAGCAGCGCGGCCAAGGTGCTTTTCCCTGCACCGCTCATCCCAACCAGGGCAATGTGCTCCCCGGCATGGATTTCAAGCGTGATGTCTTTCAGTGCGGATTCGGTTTCGCCGGGATAGGTATAAGAGAGGGCAGAGATGGAGAGGATTGAGAAAGATTGGATTTCGGCCGCTCCGGGTTGACTACTCTCCGTCCTCTGTTCTCGAATATCCAAAATCTGAAAGATCCGCCGCGCGGCGGTCGTCCCCGACATCCCGGCGTGAAAGCGCAGACCGAGCATCCGCAGGGGGATATAAAACTCCGGAGCCAGAAGCAGCAGGAAAAAAGCCTGCTGGAAGGCGAGCTGTCCGTAGAGCAAGCGCAGACCCACTTCCACCGCCACCACCGCCGTGCTGACCGTGGCTACCAGTTCGAGCACCAACGCCGAAAGGAAGGTGACGCGCAGGACGCTCAAGGTCATATCACGGAAGCGGTTGCTGGTTTCGGTTATCGAGTTGGTGTGCTCCTTGCTGCGGCCCAATTCCTTGAGCGTGGTCAGCCCTTGCAGGCTATCGAGAAAATGGGCACTCAGGAGGCTGAGCGTATCCCACTGGCGTTTGGTCAGCATCTCGGCGGTTTTTCCGATCAGGTACATGAAAACCGGGATGAGCGGCGCAGTCAGCAGGAGCACAAGCCCCGAAAGTGGATCTCGGGGAAAGATGACCATCAGAATGGAAAGCGGGACCAGCACGGCGATGACTAATTGTGGCAGGTATTGGCTGAAATAGGAGTCCAACGCCTCAACCCCCTCAACCGCCGCGTTGACCAGTTCTCCCGTGCGCTCGCTGCGGGTGTAGGCCGGTCCAAGACTACAGATTTTGTCGAACAGCCGCTGGCGCAGGTCACTCTTGATCCGTACCGCCACTGCTTTGGCGCTGATTTCACTCCCCCAAGCCAGTAATGCCCGCAAACCAACGATGAGAAGCAACAGCCGGAGAAGTCCCGCACCATCCGATAACAACTGCCTACCCAAAAAGACCCCGTCCACGAGGCGGCTGACTCCTGCTGCCTGTCCGATGGTCAGCAGACCGGTCAGGAGTCCGGAAAGAATCGTAGCCGCCAGGGCGAGGCGGCTGTCGCGGGCAAGATTCAGCAGCCGGCGGGTTATACTCTGCAATGATTACCTTATCATCCAAAAAGACGGCAAGAATATACGCAGCAATGTGTCCGCGAGCACACCCAGGACGAGGAGGTTCCCAAATAAACGGTTATGGTAGAATGCAAAGCCAGAGAACCAGGTGGGCCAGCCCGGCCATTCCTTGGGCGGTTCGGCCGGACGAGGTTTGGTCAGTACACCCACGGCATATAGCAGCCGTTTCCCGGCCAGGAAAACGATTAGCATTACTGGCGTGAAATAACGCGTCACGAAGACCAGATAAAGGATGACCGCGTACATCAGGATGAACACCGCAATATTAAGGTAGCGCGCCGCCTTTTCCCCGATCCGAACCGGCAGCGTACCGACGCCTTTTTTCTTGTCCTCCGTGGATTTGTCGATGTGCTTGCCGATATTGATACTGACCACGCTCAGTCCGAAAGGCACGCCCGCCAGGGCAATATTCCATACATTGTCCGTCCAGCCACGCGCCAGGACAATATACACGCCTGCCACAAGGATCGGCCCCCAGATCAGAAAAATGGCCAGCTCACCCAGCCCCAGATATTTGAGCGGCCAGGTGTAAAACAACAACGTCAGTGCCCCAAAGACAAACATTCCGATGACCACCGGGGAAAAGCCTGTATAGAACAACGCAAAAATACCCGAAAGGAATGCCAGGACCCCGCTGACCAGGAACCAGGTGATTTGCTGGCGCCTGGTCCAAAAGCCCTGCACCAGCGGATGGACGCCATACTGCGTCCGAAAATAGTTGTCCTTGTCCACCCCGCGGTTGAAATCGGTGTAATCATTCAGCAGGTTATTCGTCCCGTGGGCGATGAAAAGGCCAAGCGTCACAACCAGCCAGGGCAGGAATGAAAAATGATGGTCGCGCCATGCCAGGAGTCCGGCAATGGCGCAGGCGTAAATCGTCACGTTCGTCACCGCCGAGCGGGTGGCGATCAGCCATTTCGAAATGACATCAAGCGCGTCCCACTCTTCCTTCGTTTCCATTTTTACCAGAGTGGAAAGAGCCTTGCCCCACATCTTAAAATTGATTTTCATGCCAAGCCTCCTTGATTACGAGCACCGGCATCCCAATTCTACTGCTTCTTGCATAAATAGATGAGCTTATCTGTTGCGAAAGGTCCGGAAATATTGTGATTTGAGTTCAGATATTTACACAATACCCTGTAAATGAAGATATACCTTTTCCAAACCTAAAAGGGCGCACCGGCGCCCTTTTAGGTTTCTGATCTTTCGTCAATATTTAATAAGTGAGATTTTCTGGTTTGGCTTCCACGCGCTTGCGGAAGATCCAATAAGACCAGATTTGATACACCAGGACGATTGGCACAAAGATGGCCGCGACGATGGTCATCACCTTAAGCGTATAAGGCGACGAAGCGGCGTTCGTGATGGTCAGGCTCCAGGATGGATCCAGACTGGAGATGAGAATACGCGGATATAACCCGGCGAAGACCATGACGGTGACAAAGACAACCGTCAGCGAACCGCTGATAAAAGCCCAGCCGCTTTTCCTGGTGCGGATGAACCAGCCGGTCACGAGCAGAGCCACCGCCGCCAAGATGGCAGGGAAGAGACCGTTAATACCTGGCTTGGTCAGGATATCGGTGACAAGGAATGTCCAGACCACAAATGCAACGGTCAGGACAGTAGCAACGATCCAGGCATTAAATGCGACCCTCTTCGCACGTTCCGCAACTGCATCAGTGACCTTGCGGGTCAGGAAGTTCGCGCCGTGCATGGTAAACAGTGACATGAAAACCAATCCGCCCAGCAACGCATACGGGTTGAGCAGGGGCAGCAGGCCGCCGTAGTAGTTCATATCCTGCTCAATGGCAAAACCACGCATCAGGTTCGCCACCGCCACACCCCATAATAAGGCCGGGAGCAGGCTGCCCGTGAAGATGGCCCAGTCCCACAGGGCGCGCCAACTTTTGCTTTCGCGCTTGCCTCGGAACTCGAATGCAACGCCACGCATAATCAATGCCACCAGCATCAAGATCAGAGCCAGATAGAATCCACTGAAAAGTGTGGCGTAGACATTCGGGAAAGATGCGAACAACGCACCACCGGCGGTAATCATCCAGACTTCGTTGCCGTCCCAGACAGGGCCAATCGAATTAATAATCGTCCGGCGCTCATCGTCATCCTTCCCCAAGAAAGGCAGGAGAATTCCAACGCCATAGTCAAAGCCCTCCAGGAAGAAGAAACCAATGAACAGGATTGTCACCAGGATAAACCAGACAGTATTGAGGTTCATTTTTCTCCTCCTTCTTTACTCTTTGGCCTTTTCAGCTTGCGGTTCAGCCGTGCCGGATTTATACATCAACCAGCCAGTGACAGCAACCAGTGCGCCCAGGAGTACGGTAAACAGAATCAATGAGAATAAAACATCGCCCGTGGTCACATTGGGTGAGACGGCATCTTGCACTTTTTGCAGGCCGTAGACGATCCACGGCTGGCGGGCAGACTCGGTCAGAACCCAACCCGCCGTACTGGCGATATAGGGTAGGGCCATACCCGGAAGCAAGAGCTTCAAGAAAACCTGGCTTCTATTCAGAAATTTGATTCTGGGTTTGATCAGCGCCAGCAAGGCCAGCAAGGCCATGAGCAGACCTGCCCCCACCATGATACGGAAGGCCCAAAAAGTAATTGTTACAGCAGGAATGTAATCACCGGGGCCATATTGTGCCGCGGCCTGCTCCTGTAACTCATTCAAACCCTGCACACCGCCAGTCCAGCGATTGTAGAGCAGGAAGGAAAGCGCATGCGGAATTTCAACCTCAAAGCTATTCTCGCCTTTTTTTTCGTCAATGCTGGCAATCAATATCAGGTTCGCGGACTCGGGTTCGGTGTTCCAGATGGCTTCTGTAGCTGCAATTTTCATCGGTTGGGTTTTCCCCAGAAACTTGCCGTGTGCATCACCCACGAGACCAACCGCTACCACGCCGATCAATCCGTAGACCGCCGCCCACTGGAAAGCCTTTTGAAAAAACTCAACATCGCCTTCTTTCTTGCTCAGAAGGTGCCATGCACTGAACCCCAGCACAATGAAACCGGCTGTAGTAATGCCTGCAGCCAGGGCATGGAAGAATTGGTAAGGCAGGTTCGGGTTGGTGACGAGGGCGAAGAAATTCGTCATCACCGCCCGACCGTTCTCGATGGCGTAACCGACCGGGTTCTGCATGAACGAGTTGGCGATGAGAATCCACAGGGCGGAAATATTCGAGCCTATCGCCACCAGCCAAGCCGCTGCCAGATGTACCTTCTTTGAGAGTTTATCCCAGCCGAAGATCCACAAGCCTATGAATGTGGATTCCATGTAGAAAGCCAGCAGGGCTTCGATTGCCAGCGGAGCGCCGAAAATATCGCCCATGAAGCGGGAATACCCCGACCAGTTCAGGCCAAAGTGAAATTCCTGCACGATGCCGGTCACCACCCCCGCCGCAAAATTGATCAGGAAAATCTTGCCCCAAAATTTGGCCATGCGCTTATACGTTTCATTGCCGGTGGCAACATAAACGCTTTCAAAAATAGCCACCAGGATCGAGAGCCCCAGTGTGAGCGGGACAAGGAAGAAGTGATAAATTGTGGTGATGGCAAATTGCAAGCGTGAAAGAATCACAGGATCCATAAATCCACCTCCTAAAATGAATTCTATAATCCCTTTTATTATATCAAGACAACGTCATTGCACAGCCATCCGCGCGCGGGTCCGACCCGCCGGTAAGGACGCCTGTCTCCGGGTCGTGCAGGATGACCTGCCCGCGGCCAAACAACGCCCGCTCCCAGCCCTTCACTTCCCGGACCGGGTGTCCGCGTCTAGCCAAATCGGCAATGGTCTCCGCTGGGTTCCCTTCCTCCAATGCCACCTCCCCACCAGCGGTTCCATCGCTGATGCAGAAGCGCGGCATATCCAGCACGGATTGTGGATCCAATCCCTGAGCCAGGGCCAGGAAAACCTGCAGGTGGCCCTGTGGTTGCATGAAACCGCCCATTACCCCCATCGGGCCGAAAAGTGAACCATCATACTCACGCGTAATCATCGCCGGGATGATGGTGTGGTATGGACGTTTACCTGGCGCAAGTACATTCGGATGTCCCGGCTCCAGGCTGAAATTGTGGCCGCGGTTCTGGAGCGTGAAGCCCCAGCCATGCGGAACAATCCCCGTCCCGAAACCCATGTAATTACTGTTGATGAACGAACAAGCGTTGCCCCATTTATCCACAACACAGAAATAAACGGTGTCAGAGCCTGCCACCGGCGTGCCGTGTTGCTGGTCAAGCGTGGCTTTATTCAGGTCAATGAGTTTCCTGCGTTTGGCGGCATATTCCTTTGAGGCGAGATCATCTATCGGAACCCGAACCAGGCGTGGGTCCGCCACGTACCAGCGGGTATCGGCAAAAGCCAGGCGCAAAGCCTCGATTTCTAGGTGCAGGCGGTCGGCGGAGAGCGGGTCGGATGGCAGGTCAAACCCTTCGAGAATGTTCAAAGCGAGCAGTGCTGTAATCCCCTGCCCGTTGGGCGGACACTCCCACAAGCACAGCCCGCCGTAGGTCGTGGAAATCGGCTCATCCCAGGTGCTGAAGTGAGCCGCCAGATCGTCCACTGTCAGGCAGCCGCCTGCCTTCTGGACAGTACCGGCGATCGCTTCGGCAATTTCCCCTTCGTAGTAGGTTTTCTTGCCACCTGCAGCGATCGTTCTTAGCGTGCGCGCCAGGCCGGGGTTGCGGAAAAGTTCGCCGGGATTCGGGCCTCGTCCATCATTCGTCATCTCACGACCATTGAGAGACTCCTTCAACTGCCGTTCAGCCGCCCGCCTCCAGAAATGGGAAGCCACCGGCGCGACCGGGAAACCCTCGTCTGCCAGGTGGATGGCCGGCGCTAGAACAGCGGGCAGGCTCAGGCTGCCATGGCGCTCGATCAGATCACACCACCCCGCGCACGCCCCGGGGACAGTGATCGTGTATGGATGGTAAGGCGGTAAGGGGATCTCATGAGTGGCTCCAACGCCAAACCCGTGTTTCTGCAGCAGGTCCAGTGTCAGGGAAGCGGGTGCGCGTCCAGAACCGTTGAGTGCCGTCACCTCTCCGGTCGCCGCCTCGTAGAATAGGGCAAACATATCCCCGCCCAGACCGGTGGAGGTCGGCTCGGTGACGTTAAGCGCCCCGGCAGTCGCCACAGCCGCGTCGGCGGCATTGCCGCCCAGAGACAGGATCTCCAGCCCGGCGGCGGTTGCCAGTGACTGGGAGGAAGCCACCATCCCGCCGCGCCCGAAGACGGGAGAACGGCGGGATGGGAAGGTGGGTTCCAGGTCGAGGGAGGATACCAGCTTATTTCTCCGAGGTAAGTGATTTGGCCGGGACAGTCGTTACGAGGATCTTATCCACGCGCTTGCCATCCATATCCATCACTTCGAAACGCAGGCCATTCCACTCGAAAAGGTCGGCAGACTGCGGGATGCGGCCCATTTGCAGCATGACAAAGCCTCCGAGGGTCTCGTATTCTTCCTCGTCCGGCAGGCGGCGCAGGTTGAAAATTTCTTTGAACTCGTCGTTGGGGAGCATCCCATCCAGCAGCCAGGAACCGTCCTGGCGCTGGGTGGCCTGCGGCTCTCCCTCGAACGCACCAACGATTTCCTCGAGGATATCAGCCAGGGTCAGCAGACCCTGCACCACGCCGAATTCATCCACCACCAAAACCATTTCGCGTTTGGCTTCTTTAAGGATTTCAAGGGCGCGCGAGCCGAAGGCGGTTTCCGGGACATAGAGCGGCGGGTTGGCAATCTCCTTGAGCTGCTTGCCGTTTTTTAGATCGGCCAAAAGCAAGTCTTTGGCTTTAACCACGCCTACCACATTGTCCAGGCTGTCGTCGCCCACCGGGAAGCGGGAGAACGGGCAATCCTTCACCTTCCGGCGGATCTCCGCAGCCGTATCATTCACGTCCAGCCAGATGATTTCGTTGCGGGGTGTCATGAGCGCGTTCACGCGCTGGTCGGAGAGCGAAAAGACGCCCTCCACCATATCCTGCTCAGCCTCTTCGAAGACGCCCGCCTGTGTGCCTTCGTTGAGTTGGACAAGCAATTCTTCCTCCGTTACGGGAGGTTGATCGGTATGCTTGACTCGCAACAGGTGCAGCATCGCGTCGGTGGATTTGCCCAGCAGCCAGACAACCGGGTACAAGACCGCTGCCACGAAGGACATGAAGCCCGCAATCCCACTGGCGATCTTCTCGGCATTGTAGAGAGCCAGTCGTTTGGGCACCAGTTCTCCCAACAACATGGTGACGAAGGTAATCACGATGACAACCAGTATCAGCGAGAGCGGGTGAGAATAAGGGATAAAAGACGGGATTTTGTCCAGTTGTGCCGCCAGGGCGTCTGCAATCGGCGGCGCGCCGATTGCTCCGGAAAGAATCCCGGCCAGCGTAATGCCAATCGTAACTGTCGGGAGAAAACGGTTGGGCATTGCTGAAAGTTCAAGGGCGCGCCGTGCACGCAGGTCGCCCTCGTTGGCGCGATGCTGAAGGCGCGACTTGCGCGCCGCAAAAATGGCCGCCTCCGACATCGCAAAGAAGCCGCTCATCAAGCTAAGCAAAAGAATGATCAGGATCCGAATTCCAATATCCATACGAATACCCTGAACCTTTATTTTACTAAAAGCACGAGCCGGTCAAATACATCGCCCGCAGCCTTACCGCTTTTTCGCATCGCTTTCAACTCGCCCTGTTCAAATAAACGCTTGCCCAAGCTGATCCCCTCCGGAATGGCTTTTCCATATATTTCCCAGAATAATCCTTCGGGTAAATTTCCATCATGAATATTGAGATCCTGTTCCACGAACAGCGCCACGATGGCTGACTCAAGGGCCGGGTCAGGGCCGGAAACCTTGATCGGCTTGCGACTCAGGTACCAGGTCATGCCGAGCATGTTGATGCTGCCTGCAAACGGATCACATGCTGCATAGCATAACGTACGCAGGCCTGACATGTAGAGCATCCCCATGCACATCGGGCAGGGTTCGGTGGTGGAGTACAGGATGCAGGAATGCTGATCCAGGGTGGCATAATCCAAGGCTTGAAGCGCCTCAACCTCGGCGTGAGCGAGTTCGTTCCCAGGCAGCCGGTCATGGCGGGTATTCTTCTCGTAGATCCGGTTCCGGCCGCGGGTGAGAACATTTCCATCGATATCAGTAACCACCGCGCCGATGGGATAACAATCATCGCAATAGGCTTCCCAGGCCAGTTCAAAACAGACCTGCCAAGGTTTAAGTAAATCAGACCACATCAATTCCCGCACCTTCAACTGCTTCCCCTATAACCCAGGTCGGCAGGTCGGTTTTCTTTGCCCTTTTTAAAAACACATTTATCCTGGCCTTCGGGACTGCCAGTAAAAGCCCGCCGCTGGTCTGCGGGTCGAAAAGGAGCATCCGCTTCTCTTCTGGAATATTCGCTGCAAACCGGACGCGCGGCCCGAAGTACAGGCAGTTATCCAACGCGCCGCCGGGAAAAGTACCCATTTCGGCGTACTTCTGAGCACCTGAGACAAAGGGGATTTTCTCCATCTCTAGCCGGAAACCGACGCTGGAAGCCGCGGCCATTTCGCTTCCGTGACCGAGCAGGCTGAATCCTGTCACATCCGTGCCGCTGCGCAGGCCGAATTCCCCGGCCAGCACACCTGCCTCACGGTTGAGTTTTTTCATCCAACCGACAACCTCGGCCACATCTTCCGGCGCGGCTTTTTCCTGTTTCAAAGCGGTGGTCGTCACGCCAAATCCGAGCGGCTTGGTCAACACAAGCACGTCACCAGGGTGCACCCCGCCTTTGGTGAGCATCTTTTCCGGGTGGACAAAACCAATGACCACCAATCCATACTTCGGTTCTTTATCCTGGACCGTGTGTCCGCCTGCTATCACTACTCCAGCTTCGAGACATTTCTCGGCTCCGCCGCGCAGGATTTCAGCGTTTATTTCCGGCGGCAGGTCAGGTAAAAGAGCGGCCACGTTCAGGGCCAGGAACGGCTGGCCGCCCATCGCATAAATATCCGAAAGACTATTCGCTGCGGCGATGCTGCCGAAGTCGTAGGGATCATCCACTACCGGTGTAAAAAAGTCAGTTGTCACCACCAGCCCGCGCGTCGAATCCAACTTCCAGACGGCAGCATCGTCAGGTTTACCGAGACCGATCAGCAAGTCCGGATAGTTGTGGGCATCAAATATTTTTTCAACAGGGCGCAGAACCTGCGCCAGCGTCTCCGCGTTCAGTTTCGACGCTCAACCTGCACAGTTCGAATAACTGGTCAACCGGATCTGACGCCCTGTTGGGTGAACAACGGCCATACAAACTCCATGAGGTTATATTGAGATTATTATACCGGATATGCACGCTACTCGTAAAACCGCGCCGTCTCCAACAGCGTATACTTAATGGCTGCGAGTCTATCGAATGGATGTATAATCATCCTCACGCTTCCGGAAAGGAACGGCTATGGACATTCTCTTCAACCCCAATATTGCTTATATTTTGCTGGTTCTTGGCTCAGTATTGCTGTTGATGGCCATCGTCACTCCCGGAACGCATTTGCTGGAGGGTGGGGCCTTATTCATGCTGGCGCTGGCCGGAATTGCAATCTATCATCTTGGCTTCAACCTGTGGGCGCTGATCGTGCTCGTCCTGAGCCTAGTACCATTTGTCTATGCCACTCAAAAGCCCAAACGCGAACTTATCCTGGCATTGAGTCTCCTGGGTGTCATCATCGGTTCAGTCTACCTATTCCCGTCGAGTGGATGGCTGCCGGCGGTCAACCCGCTAGTGGCAGTGATCGTCTCGGCGCTTAGTGCAGGCTTTTTATGGCTGGTTGTCCGTAAGGGCATCCTGGCGCATCACGCCCGTCCACTGCAGGACCTGTCAACCCTGATCGGCAAAATCGGCGAGGCCAAGACCCAGGTCCACGAAAGCGGCTCGGTGCAGGTCGCCGGGGAGTTGTGGTCCGCCCGCAGCGAGAAATCCATCCTGGCCGGCAGCCGCGTGCACGTCATCAGCCGCGAAGGATTCGTTCTGGTCGTCGAACAGCATGACCAGTCAAAAAAGTGATTAATCCACACTCAGTTCTCTAAGGAGGAACAAATGTCTACTGCTACTACAACCTTGTTGTGCGTCGTCGCTTTTGTCGTCGTGGTGCTGGTGCTCTTCCTGGCCAACGCCATCCGCATCGTCAATGAATACCAGCGGCTGGTCGTCTTCCGCCTGGGCCGCTGCATCGGGACGAAAGGCCCCGGCCTGGTATTACTAATCCCGGTAATAGACCGACCTGTTAAAGCGGACCTGCGCGAGCAGGTGCGCGAGGTGCCACACCAGGTATCCATCACCAAGGATAATGCCCCCATTTCAATTGACTTCCTGTGGTATTTCAAAGTGATGGATCCGACCTTGAGCGTCATCGGCGTGGGTAACTTCGAACTGTCGGCGGCTGGCATGGCTACCACCACCCTGCGCTCGGTCATCGGTGGTATCCCTCTGGACGAGGTACTCTCACAGCGGGAACACATCAACCAGACCTTGCGCGCAAAACTCGACGAAGTGACCGAGCGCTGGGGCGTCAAAGTGACCAACGTTGAAATCCGCGAGATCATCCCACCCAAGGATGTCCAGGACGCCATGAACAAGCAGATGTCTGCCGAGCGTATCCGCCGCGCCGTGGTAACGGAATCGACCGGAACGCGCGAGGCTGCCATCAATGTGGCCGAAGGCGAGAAGCAATCCGCCATCTTGAAAGCCGAAGGCGGAAAACAGGCCGCCATCCTGGAAGCTGAAGGCCAGAAGCAGGCCCAGGTGCTGAAAGCCGAAGGTTTCTCGGTGGCCTTGGAAAAGATCTTCGCCGCTGCCAAGACCATTGACCAGAAGACTATGACCCTGCAATACTTTGAGACCCTCAAGAGTGTCGGCCAGGGTGCCTCCACCAAGTTCATCTTCCCGATGGAGTTCACCAGCATGTTGACCGATTTCATTAAAGGGAAAGAAAAGTAAAACATAAAGGATAAAACGTAATACAATAGAGGCCTCTCGTTAAAAGCGAGGGGCCTTCGCCATATCCTCCACCTTCATCATCCTGCATTCATGGACATCCTCCCCGCCACTCTCCGCGACCTCGGTCCGCTGCGCCGCATTGAACATGCCTGCTTCCCAAAAGATGCCTGGCCACTCCTGGACCTGCTCGCAGTTTTAACTTGGCCGGATATAGTCCGTTTAAAGGCCATCGAAGACAGCCAGATGATCGGCTTTATCGCCGGCGATCCGCGTCCTTCCGACCATATGGCCTGGATTGCCACAGTCGGTGTCCTGCCCGAATATCAGCGGCGTGGCATCGGGCGGGCACTGCTGCGAGAATGCGAGAAGCGGCTGACGCAGCCGCGCAGCCGCTTGTGCGTGCGGGTCTCCAACGAATCAGCTATCCATCTTTACCAGCAGGAAGGCTATCTGACATTGGATACGTGGCGGGAATATTACAACGACAAGGAAAACGCTCTGGTCATGGAAAAAATCCGTTAGCCTTTGCTGGTAAAGTTGAGATGGATTAGCAGATATAATCAAGAGCAATGCAATCAGAAAAACTCCCGCCTCCCGTCTGGATTGCCACACCCGCCGCCCTCCAAAAACTGGCCGACGAATTATCATGCTGGACTCGGATCGCCGTGGATACTGAGTCTAATTCCCTGCATGCATTCCGCGAGAAATTGTGTCTTATCCAGTTTTCCACACCGCGAACCGACTACCTGGTGGACCCATTGGCACTGGATGATCTCTCTCCACTGACTTCCATTTTCGCCAACCCAGAAATCGAAAAGGTGTTCCACGCTGCTGAGTACGATCTCATCTGCCTGAAGCGCGATTTCAACATTACAGCCATCAATATCTTCGACACCATGCAAGCCGCACGCATCTTAGGTTATAAACAGGTCGGCTTGGACTCGGTCTTAACCGAAAAACTAGGCATAATTCTGAACAAGAAATACCAGAAAGCCGACTGGGGCGAGCGTCCGCTCTCGCGGGAAATGCTCAACTACGCCAGGCTCGACACGCATCATCTCCTGGGTCTGCGAGAACGTCTGCAAACCGAATTGCTGGAGCGCGGCCGCTGGGAATTGGCGCTTGAAGAATTCGTCCGCCTGGCACAGGGGAACGGGAATGGCAAAGCGGAAATCCCTGCCTGGCAGCGTGTCAAGGGGGCGCAGAAATTCAGCGACCGGCAGTTGACCATCTTGCAGGAACTGTGCACCTGGCGCGAGAAACAAGCCAGACATATGGACCGTCCACCATTCAAGGTGATTGACAATAAACGGCTGGTCGGCATCGTTCAAACGCTGCCGGAGACTCTGAACGATCTGGCAGCCATCGGTTTGACCGTGCGGCAAATAAATATATATGGCAATGAAATCTTGCAAGCCGTGGGTCGTGGCAAGCTGGCCCCCAAGATCAGTCGCCCGCGCCTCTTACACCCCAATCAAGCTGTTCTGGACAGGCTGAAGATCCTATCTGAGTGGCGCAAAACCACTGGGCTAAAAATCGGTGTCGAATCAGACATCATCCTGCCAAAAAACTGGATGCACCTCATCGCCGAGAGAAATCCGAAAAACTTGAATGACCTTGCTGCTCTCATGCCGAACGCACCCTGGAGGCTGGGGCAATTCGGCGAGGAAATTCTAAAAGTATTGGCAAAGAAATACACCAGGTCTGAGCCCTCTGCAAAAAGGTCTATAAACACAAAAATCAATTAAAGTAGATTATTTTTGTACACGGCCACTGATACACTGCAATGCCTTCCAGAAGCGCCTGCGTATCTACGGTCTAGACCGGTTCGTTTAGCCTGGTTTGTATGCAAGCATAGAAATTTAAGATATAATCGCCCCGCTGTTTGGAGAGGTGCCAGAGCGGTTGAATGGGACGGTCTCGAAAACCGTTGTGGCCCTATGGGTCACCGTGGGTTCGAATCCCACCCTCTCCGCTAAACAATCCCGAAAGGTCTTGAAACCTTCAGGGGTTTTGTTTCTAATTTTGTTTAATTTTGAGTTTTTATGAGTTATCTACAGGGTACTGCGTAAATATCTGATCCAAAATCCAGTTATTTTCGAGCACTTCGACACAAGAAAATTCATAGATTTATGCAGGAAGCAGTAAGAACGCCAACAATTCCCGATTGAAAATCTCCGCCTGATCGACCGGGACGGCATGACCAGCATCCGGGACGATCACCTGTCGCGCCGCGAGAATGCCCTCCACCAGCAACCGCTGCCGGGCGGGGGCCACGGTGGTATCGTCTGCACCAGTAACGACCAGTGTGGGGGCTTTGATCTCTCCCAGTCGTTTCACGGAATTAAACAACCCCAGTGAAGTCATGGCTTTGCGATAGGCACGCGGGTCAGCCCGCGAAATTGACTCCGCCAGCACTTCCCGAACCTGCTCATAGCGTGGCCCGGGGAAGACGTGTTGGGCCACCACTTTTGCTTGTGCAGACAGTCCCACCGTATTGACCAGGATAAACCGCTGCATGAAATAGTACCAGCCGCTCAACGTGACGGGGCGCAGGACGGCAAAAGTGCTGACCAGCACCAGCCTGCGCGTCAGATGCGGGTAGTCCAGGGCAAACTGCTGGGCAATCGTGCCGCCCATCGAGAGTCCCACCACATGCGCCGGTCCAGTCTGCAGGTCTTCGAGCAGACTTGCCATGTCCGCGGTCACCCGACTGATACTCCAGCCGCCTCCGTTATAGGGCGACTGGCCGAAACCGGGGGTATCGGTTGCAATCGGCCGGAACCCAGCCGCGGCCAACGGCGGCAGTTGCAGGGTCCAGGAGGTGGCGTCTGCGCCAAGGCCGTGGAGCAAAAGGACAGCGGGATGTCCGGCAGGATTCGGATCAAGATAATTTAATGTGGTCATATCGCGAGCAAAAACCCTCCACCGGAAGGCAGAGGGCTGCATTCTCATCCCATTGGTTCATTTTTATCTTTCGGGGGTTCCGGTTGGTTCTCATCCTCTTTCTTTTCATCTTCCTTACCAGACAGGCCACCCCGAAAAGAGCGGATACCTTTGCCTGGTTTGCCGGCCACTTTGCCAATGCCTCCCGGGCCGAAGAAGATCACGATGATCACCAAGATAATCAGCAGTTCCGGCAAACCAAATTCAAGCAAGAAACCCATATTTTCTCCTTCTGTCGTTAATCACCGATTGTTACTTTACCATATACAATCTAAAATTACCAGCCGCTATGCAACGTCTTCCAAACTTGCTGGACATGCGCCCGGTCGTGACCAGCGACGAAGCCGACCAGTTCCAGCAAAGTAGTGGGGCCAAAGATGGCGTGCCGGGCCGTTCTGAACCATTCGGCCTGCAGGCCGTTTAACAGGTCGAGTGCTTCTTTACGCGCGGCGATAAAATCCTCCAGGGCCTGACGGCCATCCTGCTCGGCGCAATGACGTTCTTCCACCCACCGGTCAGTGACTTCGCCAGCCAGGAAAGGATCCTCTTCTGCCAGCAGCTTGCGGATGCGCGGCAGGTTGACTTCGCGCTCCACGTCACGCAGGTGGCAGAGGATTTCGGTCAGGCACCACTCAGTGAGTGCAGTCCGGCGCCTCCAACCATCCTGAGACAGAGATCTACTCAGCGTGGCGATGGCAGCCGGTGTGGAACGCAGGTTGGCTAACAGTGCCTGGGGTGTCTGGAATGATATTTTGAGCGTTTCGGGGTCAGTTTTTTCCAGCCAGCCACGGAATGATTCCAATGTCCCTTGCGGGACCCCGGCGGGTTCCGTGGACACTTCGCTGGATTTCCGGACCCAGAAGACCGGGAACCCGGCGGCCTGGGTCGGTTTAACTTCCCGATCGATATCGTCGCCGACCATAACAACCGGGTCTTCCGGCCAGCCCAACTGCGCTAAAACTTCCGGATAGTAAGCGACTGTCTCTTTGGTAAAGTGAAATGTCTCGTAGGAAGTCACCAGTGCAAACGGATATTTCTCCGGCGGCAGGCCAGCCCAGCGCAGTCGGTGATGAACGGCTTTTAACGGGAAGATGGGATTGGTGGCAATGACCACCCGATAGCCTTGCGCGAACGCCCAGTCCACCAGGCGGACGGCCTCCGGGATGGGCCTCGTCAGGGTACCCAGATCCGGGAAGATTTCATCGTAGAAGCGGTCAATCGTCGTTTGGAGCGTTTCACGCTCCAAACCGAGCTTTGGAAAAAAATGGGCATCGAAGACTTCCCGCAGGGTGAGAGCCGGGTCTGTGCTGACCATCATCGCCTTCGTCCCGCCTGTCAGGGCCGGGATCATTACCTCCGGCGCCACATTCCCTGCCAGCGCGGCGGAGAGAGCTTTGAAGTAGGCCGGGATGAAAGCGTCCATGTTGGTTTCGAGCAGGGTGTCGTCGAGGTCGAGGAGGAGGGTGATGGGCATAACAAGCTCCAGGTTGCATCCTCGCCGCCATACTCCTTTATGTATTCTCGGGACGGCAGCGGGAGCTTATAGATTTATTTCTTCACTTCAAACACGGGTGGAAGAGGATGGCATTCCCCACAGCCAATGTGCGGGTCGAAACCGGACCGCCGGGTCTTTTCACAAAAAGCTGTCACCTTGACGTGGCGCCGGAACGCGGTTGTCAACGGACGGGTAACCTCACCGCGCAATTGCATGAATTCGCAGGCATTCGCCCGGTCGATGGACGGGACCGGGCAGGTACGGCACAGGTCGCGGGTCCAGGTAGTGCCGAGCAGGCGGCATTCCTCATGGTCGTGGCCGCGGTAGTAATCGCCGTAGAAATATTTACATTCAGATCCGGCAGGCGTTTTCATTTAGCTATGAAGGAACTCCCGCAGTTTTGAACCTGCGGGAGGATTTGATTACACACGGGTCAGGTACTCACCGGTACGGGTGTCAACGCGAATGGTATCGCCTTCTTTGACAAAGTTCGGGCACTGCACCTCAAACCCCGTCTCAACCTTGACTTTCTTGGTCACACCGGTGGCGGTATCACCGCGCACGGCCACTTCAGCATAGATGACTTTCAGGTCCACAGAGGTGGGCATTTCAATATCAAGTGGCTTGCCTTGATAAAAGGTCAGCTTGCATTCCATGCCTTCCTGGAGGAAACCGGCCGATTCACCGATGATGTCTTTGGAGATGCCTGGTTGATCGAACGTTTCCTGATCCATGAAGTAGTAGTTGTCACCGTCGTTGTAGAGGTATTGGACGGTATGGAAATCGAGGCGGGCTTCCTGCACTTGGCTGCCGGAGATGAAAGTCTTTTCAATGTTGGAGCCGGTACGCAAGTTGCGGGCTTTAATTTTAATGGTGGCGTTGCCACGGCCAGGTTTGTGGTGGCTGTATTCGACCACTTTGAACAGGTTGCCGTCAAGTTCGAAGGTCACGCCTTTGCGGAGGTCATTTACATCAATCATAGCTTCTTCCTTTTTGAAAATTGCAAGCGGGCGGGATTATATGCCAGTTACAGGTACGTGGCAAGAGGAGCTCAATGATGCTTCTCGGTCTCCGGGTCCTCTTTCAACAACTCGACCGCATGATTCAGGACGGGCAACACCACTTGCAAATTCTCCAGGGCAGCTTTCGGGCTACCTGGCAAGTTAATGATCAGCACCTTGCCCCGCATCCCGGCCATCGCACGTGAAAGCATGGCATGCGGTGTGACCTTCCGGCTTTCCTGGCGCATGGCCTCGGCTAGGCCGGGAGCCTGGCGGTCGATGACAAGGTTTGTCGCTTCGGGAATGACATCCCGCGGGGCAAGGCCGGTCCCGCCGGTGGTCAGGATAATGTCCATCTCGCCGCTATCAGCCCAGGCGGAAAGGGTTTTACGTAAAGCCTCCAGGTCGTCCGGTACAATGGCCGTGTGGACCACTGTCCAACCCTGAGCGGTGACAAGGTCCGCCAGCCCGGGGCCGGAGAGGTCGGGGCGTTCCCCCCGGGAGGAACGGTCAGAAGAAGTCAGGATACCAAAACGAAGAGTCATCCCAGGTCCTTACCGTAGGTGTAAACGTTACTCATGTGCGCCCAGCCGCGTTTCTTATAGAAACGCATGGCGCTTTTATTTTCTACCGTTACGAGCAGATAACATCGAATACAGCCTTTTGCTTTCAATCGGCGTTCCAATTCATCCATGAGCAACTCGCCGATTCCTTGCCTGCGGTAAGGTTCAGTCACCGCCAGGTGATAGACCATGCCGCGCCGCCCATCGAAACCGCCGACCACGGCGCCAAGCATTTTACCATCCGCTTCAGCAACGAGGAACAAGTCGGGGTCACGTTGGAGTTTTTTTTGGATCTCGTCCGGATCGTCGGAACGGCCCAATTGAATACCCGGACCGGCATTCTCCCAAAGGAGCCGGGCAGCAGCATAATCTTCGGGGTATCGGAATTCCCGGACGCGCATTTCAGTCACAGAGTCCCCCAACGCTACGAACGAAGCAAGTCGAACAGTTCTTCAGGCATGTATGGTTTGAGCAGGAAAGCGTTGGCTCCCGCAGCCAGACATTCCTCGGTCTTATCAATGCCGGAAACCATAACGATCTTAAGGTCTTTCATGTCCGCTGTCTCGCGGATCCGCCGGACAACATCCATGCCATTGCGGTCGCCTAGAAAAATATCGATCAACAGCAAGTCCGGCTTCTCGCGCCGGATATTATCCAGGATGTCGCCCGTTTTGTCCAACAGAGTCGCCACCTCGTAGCCCTCCATGCCAAGCAGGGTTTTCAGGAGCGCAACCATGGTGAAATCGTCATCCGCCAGAAGCACTTTTACCATTCTTTTTCCCTCGCTGTGGTCTTTTTATAGACTTCGCGGGTTTCTCCAGGGCTGCCTTCAATACGTCATTGACCGACTCAGCAAAAACGAAGGTCATCGTCTTGCGGACTTCTTCGGGCACATCTTCAACATCCAGCTCGTTGCGTTTGGGTAGGATGATTGTCTTCAGCCCAGCCCGATGGGCGGCCAGCATCTTTTCTTTGATCCCGCCGACGGGCATGACCTGACCGCGTAGGGTGATCTCACCGGTCATGCTGACACCTTTCTTGACCGGGCGACCGGAAATCAAAGAAACCAGGGCAGTTGCCATGGTAACCCCCGCCGACGGGCCGTCCTTAGGTTGGGAACCGGCCGGGATGTGCATGTGAATGTCGGACTTGTCGAAGAAATCTTTTTGTAAACCTATCTCGACCGCATGCGAACGGACGTAGGAAAGTGCCGCCCGGGCAGATTCCTGCATCACGTTCCCCACAGACCCGGTGACCTGGAAACCTTTTGCTCCGGGCATTCGCGTGGCTTCAATGAACAGGATTTCACCGCCGAAAGGCGTCCATGCCAGGCCAGGCACCACTCCGGGGATGGACGTGCGCGTATCAATCTCTTCGGTTCCGAGGAAGATGGGGTGCCCGAGCAATTTTTTGACTGCTTTGGGTGTAATCCTGGCAGCTTGTTTCTTGCCCTCAGCGATACGCGTCCCCAGCTTGCGGCAGACCGCACCTATTTTACGTTCCAGGTTGCGGACGCCGGCTTCGCGCGTGTACTGGTTGATAATGGTTTTTAGGGCATCCTTGCTGAAATTCACTTCCTCGGGGCGTAATCCGTTCTCACGTACCTGGCGCGGGACTAGGTAACCTCTGGCAATGGCTATCTTTTCGCTCTCGGTATAGCCGGAGAGATGGATGATTTCCATGCGGTCAAGCAGCGGAGACGGGATGGTCTCCAGCGTATTGGCTGTCGTAATGAAGAACACCTGCGAAAGGTCGTAAGCAACTTCGAGATAGTTATCACGGAATTCCACGTTTTGTTCCGGGTCAAGCACCTCGAGCAACGCCGAGGCCGGGTCGCCGTGGAAATCCATCGTCAGTTTGTCCACTTCATCCAGCATAAAGACCGGGTTGTGCGATTCGACGCGGCGCAGAGCCTGCAGGATCCGTCCCGGCATGGCGCCGATGTAAGTGCGGCGGTGGCCGCGGATCTCAGCCTCGTCACGCACGCCTCCCAGCGAAATGCGGACAAACTTGCGCTCCATGGCGCGTGCAATGGATTGTCCCAGCGAGGTTTTACCGACCCCGGGCGGACCAATGAAGCACAGGATCACGCCTTCACGTTCGCGGCGGATGTGGTCCTTGGAAGGCTCGGCTTTCTCGTCCTTGCGTTCCAGGCGTAATTTGCGGACAGCCAGGAACTCCAGGATGCGCTCCTTGACATCCTGTAAGCCGTAATGGTCCTGATCGAGGATCTTGCGGGCATGGGCAATGTCCAGGTTATCGTTGGTACCCTGCGACCAGGGCAGCGTAACCAGCGCATCGAGATAGGTGCGAATGACACCGTATTCGGCTGCCGCGGTTGGCAGGTGCGCCAGGCGGTCCACTTCGCGGAGGGCTTGTTTTTCAGCCTCTTCGGGCATCTTGGCCGCTTTAATCTTCTTGTGGAACTCTTCTACCTCAACCGCCTGCTCGTCGTTCTCCCCCAGTTCCTTCTGGATGGCCTTCATCTGCTCACGCAAGTAGTATTCACGCTGAACCTTCTCGATTTCGGAGCGGGCCTGGTTCTGGATTTTCGCACCCAGCGAGAGGACTTCCGCCTCGCGCACCAGCAAATCAACCAGTTTCTCCAGTTTGGCCTTGGTCGAGTCCAGTTCAAGGAGCGTCTGGGCATCCTTTAATTCGATACGTTGGAAGTTGGCAATCGTGTAGGCCGTTTGGAGTGGGTCCTCGAGTGACATGATGGACGCCACCAGTTCGCGCGGGATGGAAGGTGTCAGCCCCGAAATTTGCTCGAACTGGTCCCGCGCCGAACGGGCGAGCGCCTCGATCTCCAGCCCGGTCTCGACCAGTTCCGGCAATACTTCAATACGGGCACTGAGATAAGGCTCCGTCTCGATAACCTCCACCACCCGGAAACGCATCAGGCCCTGCACCAGTAGACGGATGGTATTGTCCGGGGCGCGAAACAGCCGGTGGACTGTCGCAATCGTACCGACAGTAAACAGGTCCGCCGGGCCGGGTTCTTCGATCTCCGGGTTACGCGCCGCCACCAGACCGATGAGTTTTGCGGTCGTGGCGGACACTTCGTCTACCAGTTTGATCGAACGCGGCTGGCCGATGGTCAGAGGCACCGCGGTCTGGGGGTAGACCACCACGCCGCGCAGGGGCAGGATCGGGATAATTTCAGGGTATTTTATCGTTTCCCCCTCCACAGATGCCGGCTGTACCACGCCTTTCTCCTGGTCGTCTTTTTTCTGGAGGCGCGTAAATATGGACGGGAGGAACAGGTCTTCCAGTGAGGTATCGCTTTCCTGAAGCCAGTTAAATACGTCGAGTGGACCGGTATGCCAACGGGTTGCAGACATGAGAATGATATCAGCCTTTGATATTGATTGTGGTTGGTTTAATCTTGGGCATTACAACGTTCAAAAAACCGTCTTCGTAATCAGCCTCAGCTTTGCTCACATCCGCGCCCGCTGGGATTTCAATTGCAGTGCTGAATTCACCGAAGCGGATTTCCATCTGGTGATAGGTGCGCCGCTCCGGTGATTCGCTGCGTATACCGCTGATGATGAGAAAGTTATTTTCGACGTCAATCGTAAAATCCGACTGGCGCATTCCGGCCACTTCCAATCTGAAGACGAAACTGGCGTCTGTTTCGTAGACATCGGTGGGTGGACTCCAGGCATACGAATGGATGCCAACCTGCCAGCCAATGGCGTGCATCCCGGAGAACGAAAATTGAGTTTGATAATCCTTTGGAATCAGCGAAGACATTACTACCTCCTTACTCAACAACCCGCTTCAGGCAGTGGAAGCAATGGAGTATCTAAAGTGCCGCCTGGGCCGCTGCTAAAACCTCGGTGTAATTTGGTTCCTCGCCAAGGGCAGGCATGTAGGCCGCATAGGTGATTTTCCCGGTATGGTCCACCACAAAAGCTGCCCGGCGCAGAATGCGCGCCTCTTTGATGAGACAGCCGTATTTCATGCCAAAATCAGCGCCCATGTGGTCTGAAAGAACGGTCACCTGCTCCACACCCGCCGCGCCGCACCAGCGTTTCTGGGTAAACGGTAGGTCGGCGCTGATAGCCAGGATGACAATATCCTTGCTCAGGGCCGCGGCTTCCAGGTTGAAACGGCGGGTCTCGCGATCGCAGACTTCAGTCTCCAGCGACGGGAGAGCTGTAATGATGCGGACTTTGCCCGGCGTGTTCGCCAGTCCGTTGAACGGGGCCCAGTCTAGAGTCTGGACGGAAAACTCCGGGGCAAGTTCGCCCGGCTTCAGGTCCGGGCCGAGGACGGTGACAGACTGCCCTCTGAATTTAATAATCCCGAAACGTTCAGTTGTCATTTTTTCTCCAGTCCCTCCCGGCACTCCCCACTTCTGGGGAAATGGCGAATGGTGCGGGTGAGGGAAGCGCCCCTGGCGGGATTCGGACCCACAACCTACTGCTTAGAAGGCAGGTGCTCTATCCGTTGAGCTACAGGGGCATTCGGGCAATCTACGGAAGCTGGCTTCCGCCCTCCGAAAAATTAAACTACATATGGTTTCAAGCCCTTGTATACGCGCGAGCCGGCTATCGTCTTAAGGATCACATCCGCCGGACGATTGAGCCGTGCTCCGAGTTCCTCTGCCGACATGGGTGTGTTACCGCTTACCAGCAGCAGACGGAAAATGGCGTCCACCAGGGCGGTATGTTCATCGAGGAAACCGGGTTGTTGGGCGCAGTGGATGATGATCGTGTTCTGAAGTCCGTCCAACTGGCGCACCTCCGCCGTCTCCGGGTCCACCCAGTCAATCATCTGGCCTTCCGGCAGTCCGGCAAAAATTACCTGGTGTTCGGGGCATAGCAGGCTCTGGAGAGCAACGTGCCAATTGGTATCGTTGTTGCGCCACCACTCGAAGTCGATGTGAAAAGGTGTCTGAAGGGTCGGTTTGATCAGGCTGAATTTCTTGACTTCAGGCATTCTCAGCCTCCGTTTCAGCGAGGCGATAATGCAGGTCACCAACGTGTTTATAGCTGGAACTGCTCGTCAGGAAGGCCAGCAGCGCTCCCGGTGGGCAGCGGCGGATAATATTTAGAGCTGAGTATAGTTCCTGCGCATGTACATGCCCCTGTACATTGAGTTTCACCAGTTCGCGCATCATTTCAGCAACCAGTTGTTCGAACGGCAGGTGCTGTTTGGCAACCTGCTCGCAGGCTTCGTCCACGCTGGAAGGATCGGGAACGGCGACGACCATGCGTTCATTGAACTCGGCCGTCAGGTTCTGTTTGAGCATGGCAAAGACAATCCTGCCGTCGCTTCCGACCAGCACTGTCCGCACCCAGTCACGCGTTGGTCGGCGCGTCTTGGGAGTGACGATCACCTGCCCTGCCTTTTTGCCCTTCGCCACCGAAATCAGGCTGCCGGGGATCAATCCATACTTCTGGTAAAGCGCACCCAGGCCATATACGTAGCCATGCTGGCGCACAACCCAGGCTTGGATTTCGTCCTTAGATTGCCCATCCACAAGCGTAAAGCGGACGCGCGGCGACTCATACGCAGTGGGGAACAGGCCCCGCACCCGCGCCGAGACCGGCAGCGTTCCCGCCCGCCAGTGGGGATAACTCAGGCTGATGGTCACTTCGGCCATCTCTTTTGCAGGCGGTTCGTTTTCGCCCAATTCATCATCCAGTTCAGCTTCGAGGGTCAGCATTTCGTGCGTCAGGATGGAACGGTCATACGGGATATCGATATATCGTAACGGTACAGGGATTTGTTGAACGTCCTTTGGCTCCAGACGCTTCAAAAACCACAAAACCTCGCCTGCCGGGCCAACTTCGTCAAAACGTCGATCTTCCTGCAAGGCATAGTTCATCGAGAATTCAATTAATTTTGGATTGACATTCCCTGTGATTTCCAACTGCTCGATCAGCGCCGTCGTGGTGAGCGGCTTGCCGGCAGCCGCCTCGTCCAGTACGGCCTCGGCTAGGTTCAGTTGGCCGACGTTGATATCCACGAGCAATGCTCGCGGGAACCAGCGTGCAGCCACTTTGACCAAGTCGCGATCGGCAGACAGGACTTTGTCCAATTTCTGCTCGAGTTCCGGGCCATGGGTTTTGATGACATTTTCCGGGTTGAGCAACTCGTCATCAATGGAAATTTCCACCGGCTGGTTCAGCTTGTGATTTGCCAGACTCGCCGCCAACAGGTCCGCGGTCCCACCCTCGAATTCAACTTCGATGACTTCAAATTCGCCCATGGGGGGGTTTACTCCGGGACGCAGGCTGGCGACTTTCCCTTTTTTCCAGTCCAGCGCCGGAAAGACCAGGCTCTCCCCCACTTTATAATGCCCTTCGGGCACATACACCTTGCCGATTGAGCGCTGCTGCTTGACCAGCGCTTCACGCTCGCTGCGGATGCGCTCGCCAACCAGAACCGGAACGAGTTCCTTCTCGGTGAGAGGCGTCTCGTTCTCGAATAGATAGGTGCTGAGGAATTCCAAATCTTTCTTGCCGAGGGAAAAAGTTTGCCAGTAGTCCGGAGGCAAAGTGAAAGGAACGCTTGCCATAAACTGCCTTAGTAATTAGATTACCCACAGGGGGCGCATGAACATTGGATGGAACATCCCGAACATGATAATTATACCCCACCTTGACAGGCCATCTCGCTTGACTTACGATTGCGGGCACGGCAAAAAACATGGGTGAAAAAACATCCCCACGGACCCCGGCACCAGCCTCCGAGGCTGGCGGAACGCGGAGTTCACTGAGTAAAAACCAAAAAAAGTCTCTGTGGGCTCTGTGGTGAAATATATCGGTAACCCACTGAATTAACCATTCCCTGTGATTGCTGCGGAGGTCAGGATGCGCATCGGCATGATGGCAGATACATACAAGCCGCACGTCAGTGGAGTCACCAATTACATTTCCTTGAACAAACAGGTTTTGGAACGGGCTGGGCACGAGGTTTTTGTTTTTACGTTCGGAGACCTCGACTACCCTGACAATGAGATTAACATCATCCGCTCTCCGGGTCTGCCACTGGTGGATACCGGCTATTACCTGAATTTCCGCTATAACCGTAAAGCCAAAGCGCTTCTCCAGACCATGGATCTGGTTCACGTTAACCACCCGTTCCTCAGCGGAAGGCTGGCCCTTTGCTATTGCCGCCCCCTGCACATCCCGATTGTCTTCACCAACCACACCCGATACGACCTGTACGCCCAGGCATATATGCCGCTCCTTCCCGAGGAAATCAGCGCCAGCTTTCTCCAAAGCTATATGCCGCCCTTCTGTACTGCCATGGACCTGGTCGTCTCGCCCACGCCCGGGATGGTGGATGTTCTCCGGAAGCTGGGGGTCACCAGCCCGATAGAAGTTGTGCCCAACGGTGTCGAACTGGAACGCTATCAGCAGGTTTGTGAAAACAGCCGCCTCGAATTCGGCTTTACACCGGAGGACCTCCTGCTGATCTATTCCGGGCGGCTGGCGCCGGAAAAAAGCGTGGACTTCCTTTTGCACGCTTTTAGTGGTGTGGCCGAGGTCGTGGAGCACATCCATTTGCTGATCATCGGCGGTGGACCGGAAGAGGAAGACCTGAAAAAACTTGCTGCTGAAATCGGCGTCGCAGACCGGGTCCATTTCTTCGGTATGGTCGCGTATGACCGCATGCCGCAATACTTGGCGATGAGCGACATTTTCGTGACCGCCTCAGTGACGGAAGTCCATCCCCTTTCGGTGATCGAAGCCATGGCAACCGGACTGCCCACGCTGGGCATCAATTCGGTGGGCGTGGGCGATACCATCGAGGAGGGCATTACCGGCTTCCTTGCCAGCCAAAACCAGGCTGCTTACGCGGCCAAATTGACCCGCCTGTGCCTCGACCGCAACCTGCGCCACAAAATGGGGCTGGCAGCCCGCAAGGCCTCTGAAAAATATGCCATTGAACACACCATGAAAATCATGCTTGCACACTATGAACGTCTGGTCTTTGCGGCCCTGCCGCGCCGGCGCAGTTTGAGTTCCCGCATCCGCAGCCTGATGGAGAGACTGCGCACATGACCACCCGTAAACAGGTTGTTGGTCGCTGGGGTGAAGACGCCGCCGCGCAGTATCTGTTGAAGAACGGCTACCTGGTCCTGGCGCACAACGTCCACAGCGCACATGGCGAGATTGACATCGTCGCCAGCAAAGACGGCCTGCTGGTCTTCGTCGAGGTCAAGACGCGCAGTTCGCACGCCTTTGCCTACCCGGAAGATTCCGTCACGTCTCGCAAACAGGCATATATGCTCTCCGCAGCCGAAGAGTATCTCCAGGCGCACCCCGAAAGCAGCGAAAGCTGGCAGTTTGACGTGATCGCTGTGGAAGGCGCCCCCGGCGGGGAAGCCCGGATCGAGCATTTTGAAAATGTCATCTCCTGAATTTCAAGACCCTAATGGTCTTAAGAGACCTTTAGGGTCTAAGCCTCCCCTCATCGTCATCGTTGGCCCCACTGCGGTCGGCAAGACCGAAATTTCGATCCAACTGGCCGAACGGCTGGGCGGGGAAATTGTATCGGCAGATTCGCGTCTCTTTTATCGCGGTATGGACATAGGCACTGCCAAGCCGACGCCCGCCGAACGCCTACGCATCCCGCACCATCTGATTGACGTGGCGAATCCAAACGAGACCTGGAGCCTGGCCGTCTTCCAGCGTGCTGCCGCGGATGCCATTGCCGACATCCACAGGCGCGGCAAACTGCCGTTCCTGGTAGGCGGGACGGGGCAGTACATCCACGCTGTGACCCATGGCTGGGCGCCGCCAGCCACAGAACCGGACGCCCGCCTGCGGGCGATTCTGGAAGAGCTGGCAAAGTCTCACGGGAAGGAGTGGCTGCATAAACGGCTGGCCCTTCTCGACCCGGCCGCCGCGCAGGTGATCGACCCGCACAACCTGCGCCGGACGGTGCGGGCTTTGGAGGTGATCTTCTCCACCGGCCTCAGATTCTCCGACCAGCGCGGGCGGGCTGATAGTCCCTATCGCCTGCTGACAATTGGGCTGACCCGTCCCCGCCCGGAACTTTACGCACGCGTGGACGCCCGCATTGAAGCCATGTTCGCCGCCGGTCTGTTAGACGAGGTGCGGCACCTGCTGGAGCGGGGCTGGTCGCCCGACCTGCCGACCATGTCGGCCATCGGCTATCGCGAGTGCGCCCTCGTGCTACGGGGGGAAATGAGCCTGGAGGATGCCAAGGTACAGATGCGCAAGCTGACGCGCACCTTCGTGCGACGGCAGGCCAACTGGTTCAAGGCGCAGGATGCGGAGATCCACTGGTTCGAGGCAGGGGAGGCAAAGCTGGACGAAATTGAAAAAGGGATCCGC
>Ga0209777_10000798_pt1 | contig 48853 bp, 52 predicted proteins | sample FrelakmetHBP12HB_FD_187147 | JGI IMG/M metagenome (GOLD analysis project Ga0209777, IMG submission 187147) | Freshwater lake sediment microbial communities from the University of Notre Dame, USA, for methane emissions studies -HBP12 HB (SPAdes)... | ecosystem: Environmental > Aquatic >... | reverse complement strand
CTTCCGCCGCCGGCTGGCCGGCGGTGCTATCAAGCCGGTCCTCGAGCCATGCACCAACAGCAGCCTGATCTTGTGTATTTTTTTCTACCGTTGCAGCGACAACCTTTTCAAGAAGACTTTTAAGCTCCTCTATACGTTCCTTAGAGATAGGAGTTTTGATCCGTCCGATCTCCTTACCGCCTACCTCAAATATTACATTACCACCTAAATCATAAGACACCTTAACCGATAACTTAAGGTCATCTGATAATAATTTACCTAATATGCGTGAAACCAATAAATCCATTGTCAGTGTATCAAACCGGGCTTCTTTACCGCCTATTGAAATTAAAACTCCGGCAACAGATATACCTTTTGTGTCTTGGCTACCCGGTTTATTATCAAAAGTTACGCTTACCTTTAGCTTGTCCGCCGCTGGCTGCGCCGCGGAACCCGTGAGGCCGGGGATGGGCCTGAGAATACCGTCTATAAATCTATCCGCCGGAACTATAGCCAATCTGTTAATAGTGCCGTCATCTCTTCTCTCCGCAATAAGAGCGCATTTGCCGACACGGTATTTTGCCGCGCCATCTTCCAGCTTAGCCCTTTCAATAATTTCGCGGATCTTCTCAAGGTTTGCAAAAATAATTTTCACATCCGCCTTGTGGGCCTTCAATACGTCTGTATCGATCATAATGGTCCCGTTGAACGACCCAAACAGGATAGAGTAATAGTTTCTATAGGAGAGTATGCTATGTTTTTTCATGGGCAAATCTTTATACCAAACTCCCATCCTATCATTTTTCAAATCGAATTGTATCTCTTCAGACTGCGAATATCGAGAAAGGAGGTCCTCGACTAACTTTTCGGCCATCGCCGCGCTTTTCGCCGCCGGCTGACCGGCACCGGGTTTCTCCAATGCTGTCATCTTCACTACATCGCTCACCCTGCTCCTGCCAGAGGTGACAGTTTCATCCTTCACCTTCGCCGCCGGCACAGGAGAAGCTTTATTATCGAGAGCTATCGCCTCCGCGCCGTTGCCGGCCTGGGAGACGGTTATTTCGGGTTCAATATTAAATTTCTCTTTATAGGCCGCGCTCACTTCACGCCTGAACTCTTCTATTCTTTCTTTTGGGACGATATTCACTGTGCAGCCGACAAAACCGGCGCCCGTCAATCGCGCACCGACAGCTCCATGTGCCGCCGCTTCTTCTACCAGAAGATCAAGCTGAGGAGAGCTAACTTGATACTGCCCCTTTAGACTATTGTGACTTTCAAACAATAACTTACCAAGCAAATAAACTTGTCCGGCAAGAGATTGCCTATTTCTTTCAACCATCTGATCAAGTTTTGCGATCTCTTCCGCTTTTTTTGCAATCTCGATAAATTTCATAACGCGAGCCTGCTCTGAAACGACGTGCTGCATGCGGATTAAAACATCCATCCCATGTTCAGAGAAAAGTGTGCCTTGCGCCGTATATAATATATCCGGCGTTATCATGACTGCGAGATCTTCTATTGTTTTTACATCAGGATAGTAAGCAGGGTTAATTTGATGCAATCTCTTGAAAGAGTCTACAGCAAGGCCAAGCTCTTCAATTCTTTTATTATATGTTTTCCATGATTGGTCTGTTTTCGGAAGTTTCGTATCCACAGCCACTATTGAGTAGCCCGCCTTATCGAGGAAGCTTAAGTCTATCTCTTCGTGCTCTAATGTATTGCAATTCAAAAGGATAGCCTTGCCTTCTTTTCCGTGGATCGACGCGAACATATCCATAATACCGCAATGATTTCCCGTCCAATGCTCCGCCCGGCGGCACAATCTTGCCGCATCCTTAGAATCCATCTCAAACCTTAATAAGCTCTTAAGAGCGGTAAATACGGATGTCTCTACTGCCGCGGAACTGCTCAAACCCCCGGCGAGCGAAACATTGCCGTCGTAACAGATATTGAGGCCTTCTATCTTAACCCCCGCGGCCATCAACTGCCGTATAACTCCTAATGGGTATCTCACCCATGAGGCTGCTGACGCGTTTTTGCCGGCATCCTGGTCGGCCGACATCGCCATAAACAACTTTGCGGATTGTTCGTATTGATAGTTAAATCTGGGTGAATATATGACAATTTTACCGCTGTGGTTCCTGGATACGGTCGTAATGACATTCACGCCTTTTAACGCAACAGGAAGCACTAATCCGCCGGCATAATCGATATGCTCTCCTATCAGATTTATCCTTCCAGGCCCTATTGCCGCGGCCTCTGGCGCTTTACCAAAAGCTCTCACGTGATTCGCTATAGCCTCTCTTATCCTAGCACCTTCCTTATCATCCGTAGTCGACGCATAATAATCGATCTTCGTGAGGTCGTTCGAGCGGTCCAAGAAACGCGCGGTTTTGGCTTTTTCGAAAAGAGCTTCTTGAGCAGCATCGCGTTTTGTTTTATATATATATAAACGATAGAGCCCTTCCATCTGCAAGCACTCTTCATGGCTAAACCCGCATTTGGCGAATACCTCATGTACAAGAGTTGTTGTGTAATCATTGCTATCTGATAGATAAATACCTATATCGCCTGCATGAGACTTCTTAAGCCCCGGGATAATCATAACTTGCCCGCTCTCGATAAGTTTATAGAAGTCATAATTAGCAAGCGTGCTATTTTGTATATAACGCTGTAAAAAATCGAGAACGTAAACGATGCGCGTATCATGCGTAGGTAAACTGAAGGCTTTCTTACCCGCTATCCTGCCGGCAATAACATCGCTGATATATCTATCGGTATCGTTCTGCTGTTGGACGAAGTTCTCGACGCCCTTTTCAACATCTTTTGAACGCTTTCCGGTAGATAAAAATCTGAGAAGCTTCTCATCGTCAAGCGCTGACCGTATTGAATAACAACCGCGCTGAGCAAGGTCTGCGCGGGTAAAGAACTGATGAGAATAAACACCATCACCTATCTTTAACGCTCGCCAGAGATATTCACGCGTCTGGTCGCCGTCCTTAACATAGGCCGGAACAAATATTACCTTGCCGCCATCCAAAACTCTCTTACTACGAAAATTGAGGCCAAGGATATTGCCGTTGCGCTTAACAGGACTTGGTGACGCTATCTTATCAATAGTTTGCGTGTGTTCTAAGGTGAGGTCGTGCAGAGTGGACCGCTCTTGTTGCGTCAGATCCACGCCGGCTTTTGGCCGATCATGGACAAAGGACATTACCTCAGCAGTAAGCTTCATTATGTCCTGCAATTCTACGCTGTTATTGGTCATCGGCGCGAACCGCGATCCAGGCGCCAGGCCGAACGCGACGCTATTAAATAAGAATAGACCCGCCACAACTAATGAAATGACTTTTTTCAGCATCTTTAATCTCTCCTCTGTTTTACGTTATTAAATTATTTTACAAAATAAAAAAATGCTTGAGCCTTAGCCGCCAAGCATTTTTAAAATTTACCCCGTAATTCAGTGCAACTAAAAATCTTAGATGATTATATCATGAAAAGGCGGATAGTCAAGCAGAATGGAACTAACTTTTTGAAACCTTTACAATATCACCCCACCGCGGCGGTGGAGTCCTAATACTTACTTAACTTCGATGCGGGGAAAGAGAGGAGCGGACTTATTTACTTTAAGGCCTCCTTTTAATAAGCCCCACGTCTTCAGATCGGAGAATTTCATCTCGAAAGGATCTTCTTCTATGCCAAGCTGCTTCATTATGCTCTTCGAAGTCGCCGGCATGAACGGATATATTGAGAGCGCTACTATCCTTAAGCTCTCTAAAAGGCTGTATAGCAAAGACTTGAGCTCATCAGTCTTATTATCTTTAGCCAGCGTCCACGGCTTTGAATCTTCGATAAGTTTATTCGCGATGTTTACAACTTCCCATATCTTAACAAGCGCTCCGGAAAAATCGAGTTTCGGCATAGCGCTATCAAGTTCATCCGCTAACCCCGTTGCTTTATCCTGCAAATTTTTTATTAACGATGAACAATGAACGATGGACGATGAACGATCCGGGACTGTCCCATCAAAGTACTTCTCCACCATCGTCAACGTACGGTTGAGAAGGTTGCCGATATCATTCGCCAGGTCGCTATTATATCTAGACACAAGAGCTTCTTCGCTAAAGGCCCCGTCCATCCCGAAAGGGACTTCCCTCAACAAGAAATACCTGTATGTATCTATGCCATATTTGTTTATCAGGGCTACTGGGTCCACGACGTTACCCTTGGACTTAGACATCTTTTCGCCCTTCACTATCCACCATCCATGGGCAAATATGGCCTTAGGCACCTCAAGCCCCAGAGCATGGAGCATGATGGGCCAATATACTGCATGGTGGCGCAGGATATCTTTACCTATAATATGGAAGTCGGCCGGCCAGTACTTATCCAGCCGCGCGGCGTCCCCGGGATAGCCTACGCCGGATATATAATTTATCAGAGCGTCGAACCATACATAAGTGACAAAATTCTTATCGAACGGCACCTCTATCCCCCACGACATACGCGCTTTGGACCTTGATATACATAGGTCCTGAAGCGGCTCCCTCAAGAAACCGAGCACCTCATTGCGGCGAAAGTCGGGCCTTATGAAGTCGGGATTCGAATTTATATGGCCCATGAGCCACTCCTGATATTCGGAGATCTTAAAAAAGTAATTTTCCTCATCCAGCTTTTCCATGTGCCTTTTGCAGTCGGGGCATAAGTCGTCATCGCTTTGAGCCTCCGACCAGAAAGTTTCGCAAGGAGTGCAGAACCAGCCCTTATATATCTTCTTATATATCTTACCATCTTTATACAACCTGTCTAATACAGTTTGAACGGCCTTTGTATGATTATCGTCGGTGGTCCTTAAAAAAAAGTCGTACTGTATGCCGAGCTTCTGCCATAACTCTTTAAAGACAGGCACTATCTCATCTACAAACCTCTTCTCTTCACCGGTCTTAAAGCCGCACGCAAGCGTAGCCTTCTCTATTTTCTCGCCGTGCTCATCGGTGCCGGTCATGAAGAATACGTCATGGCCTTTCATGCGATAGAACCTCGAGACCGTATCGACGGCGATATTGGTATAGGAATGGCCTATGTGGGGCCTGGAGTTTACGTAGTAGAGAGGGGTCGTTATGTAGAATTTATTCATACTATTTATAAGGAATCTCTAGGAATGTGCCGTCTTCGAGCTCTACGGTAGCAGAGCGCTTTATCGCGTTTATGCTCACCACTTTGCCGGAGCCTTTTTCGGTCTTCAATACGTCCCCTTCCTTGGGCAGGCCCTTCATCAGCTCTTTGTAGGTCTTATGCTCGTAGCTTAAGCAGCACATCAGCCTGCCGCATAGCCCCGATATCTTCGTCGGATTGAGCGGCAGGTTCTGCTCCTTCGCCATCTTAATCGTGACAGGCTCAAAGTCCTTTAGAAAAGCGGCACAGCAGAGCACCCTGCCGCAAGGCCCGAAGCCTCCGAGCATCTTCGCCTCGTCGCGCACGCCTATCTGTTTCAGCTCTATCCTAGTCTTAAAGGCGGTGGCGAGATCCTTGACCAAGTCTCTGAAGTCTATCCTGCCTTCAGCCGTGAAGTAGAACATGATCTTTGAGCGGTCGAAAGTGAATTCGGCATCTATAAGTTTCATCGGCAGGTGCCGCTCGCGTATCTTCTTGGAGCATGTATCCATAACCTCTTTAACCTTCTTCTTGTTCTTGTCTATCTGATGCATATCCCAGGGGTTAGCCTTGCGGATCACTTTCTTGAGTGGTTCCGCTACATCGGAATCGAGTATCACTTCTATCTCGGAGATAGTCTGCCCGTAATCCTGCCCTCTGTCGGCCTCCACAACCACATACTCTCCGGTTTTGAACTTCATGCCGTTCGTCGAATAGTAGGAGATCTTGCCGGCATCCCTTAATCTTATCTGTATCACTTCGTACATGCGCTCACCTCTTTTATCTTCATCCCGAGGACGCTCATCGCTAATTTTTGGTTGGCGTTCTGGTCTATATGCGCCATCGCGGATATCACGCTGTTTATTATATCCTCCAAACGATCGAAGCTCAGACGTCCGGCTTCTTTAGAGATCAGATCCTTTTTATCTATATTCACAAGCAAGGAATCCCCAGCGCCGGCCTTCATATTGATTATATCACTGTACCAGGCCAATATCATATCCAAATATAACTTTATATCCTCTTTCGGTATATCGTCAAAATCGAAATCAGCCCTGAAGGACGATATTATCTTATTTATAAGCAACGACCTTTTCGTGAATATATCTCCCTCTTTGAATTTAAGGGCTTCCCCCAGCCTGCCTCCCGACAGATGCGACAGCGTATGGGAATCCGCCTGAGAGAGCGAATACTTATTGATCAGTATCTCCTCCACTTCCCTCAATTTAAGCGGGAAGAACTTCACCACCTGGCAGCGGGAGACTATGGTGTGAAAGAGCGATTTAATATTTTCAGTCAGCAATATGATAACGGAATCGGATGGCGGTTCTTCCAGGGTCTTCAGCAGAGCGTTCGCCGCTTCGTGCTTCATATATTCGGCGCTCTCTATGATATAGACTTTCTTGCGCGCTTCGAACGGCTTCAGATATATCTCTTTGATAAGGATGCGGACGTCCTCTATCTTAATAGAAGCGCCCTCTTCTTCAGGCTTCAGAGTAAAGATGTCGGGATGGTTCGACGACTCTATCTTTTTGCATGAGGAACACTGATCGCACGGAGAGCCGGATACGAGGCTTGCGCAGTTAAGGGCCTTCGCGAAGTTTATGGCAGCGAGACGCTTGCCTACTCCATCCGGCCCAGCAAATATATACGCATGCGATATCCGGTTATTTCTCAACGAAGCCTTCAGATAGCTTATCGCGCTATCCTGGCCTTGCAAACTTTCGAAGGACAATCTCCACCTCATGCCTTATCTTTGCCTGGACTTCCGGAATGGGGCCGGATACTTCCACTACCCTTATCCGCCCCGGATATTTTTTCGCAAGCTTCAGGTACCCGGCCCTCACCCTCTTATGATAAGAGAGATCTTTCTTCTCCATCCTGTCGATACCTTTTTTGCGTGCTCTCTTAAGGCCTTCGGCAGTATCTATATCAAGGAGTATCGTCAGGTCTGGTACTAAGCCTGCCGTCGCCACTCTATCGAGAGTCTTTATATCCGCTAGATCGACGCGGCCGCCATATCCCTGATAACTTACCGTGGCGTCGCTGAACCTGTCGCTTATAACTATGTAACTTTTATCGAGCGCCGGCTTTATGACCTCTTTCATGATCTGGGCTCGGCATGCCTCGAAGAGAAAAAGTTCTGCCAGATCAGATATGAATATTCCCGGCGAATCCAAAAGTACCCTTCTGACCGCCTCGCCAAGTTTCGTCCCGCCCGGCTCTCGGGTATGCAGAGCGTCGTATCCCGAACTCTTCAGATATTCAAATAGAAGTTTAGAATGCGTACTCTTCCCGCAGCCCTCGATGCCTTCAAATGTAATAAAGACGCCTCTCTTTAAGCTTTTCTTCGCCATACGGTGCCTTCTTTGGTATCTTCGAGTATCACGCCCATTCCTGAAAGCTTCTTCCTTATATCGTCGGATCTCTTATAATCTTTTTTAGCCCTTGCCTCGTCTCTCTCCTTTATGAGAGCCCCTACTTTAGACGACAGATCTTCAGCGGGCCTTTTTTTAAGGTCCAGGCCGAAAATATTCGAAAGCTCGAACAATATTTTTTTGGCTTGCAGCGCGATCCCGGCATCATCTATATTCTTATTCGTGTAATTGACCATCTCAAAGAGGTGCGCCAGCGCAAGAGGCATATTGAAGTCATCGTCCATCGCCTCTTCAAATCTGGACCTATATTCATCTACCTCTTTTATCTTGTGGCCTTGTAACCTTGTGACCTTGTGACCTTCTATCCTGTCTATCTTATCGAGCATGATGACAAATCGCTCTTTTTGCGCTTTCATCTCCTGGATCCTATCTTCGGTGTAGTCTACAGGATGCCTGTAATGAGTATTCAGAAATAGTAACTTCAGGAAATCGGCGTCCTTATATTTAAGCATAAAATCTTTTATCGAGATAAAATTGCCCAAAGACTTGGCCATCTTCTCGCTATTTATGGTCAGGAGGCCATTATGCATCCAGTATCTGGCAAAGGGTTTGCCGGCGCCTTCGGACTGGGCTATCTCGTTTTCGTGGTGCGGGAATATAAGATCGACTCCCCCGCCGTGGATATCAAATTCATCGCCGAGTATATCGGAGCTCATCGCGGAGCATTCTATATGCCAGCCGGGACGCCCGGCTCCCCAGGGGCTATCCCATGAAGGCTCGCCTTCTTTTGAGCTTTTCCATAACGCGAAATCAAGAGGGTCCTTCTTCTTCTCGCCCGGAGAGATTCTGGCGCCTATCTCCATCTTATCGAGATCCTGATTCGATAATTTTCCGTAACCCTTGGCCCGTCTTATATCGAAATAGACGTCACCGGTCGATTCGTAGGCGCATCCTTTCTCTATGAGAAGCATGATGAACTTCACCATCTTGGGTATATATTCCGTCGCCAGAGGTTCTTTGTCCGGCCTACCTATACCCAGAAGGTCCATATCCTCATGATATGAGTCTAGATATTCTTTCGATACCTCGCGCGTTGTTTCTATCAGACTTGTGACTTGGTGACCTTGTGACTTTGTGACCTGTTTTGCCTTATCTATTATCTTGTCGTCAACATCGGTCACGTTCCTTACAAATGTCACTTTATATTTTTCGGATAGATAGCGGCGTATAACATCGAATATGTACGCGCTTCTGGCGTGGCCTATATGAGGTTCATCATAAACGGTAGGGCCGCAGACGTATATTCCTACCCTGCTGGGCTTAACGGGGATAAATTCTTCTTTGGTACGGGTGAGAGAGTTATATACCTTCACTTTTCAGCTTTCAGCTGCCAGCTTTCAGCTGTCAGCTGCTGATGCCTGCCTGCCGGCAGGCAGGGCTGATAGCTGACGGCTGATAGCTAACTATTTCTCTAATTTATCCAATCTGCGCTTCAACTCATCTATCTCCTGCAGCAGAGGATCGAGGACATGGACGTGGTCAAGACCTATATCTATCTTCTTGCCGTCCTGTTTTGTGATCCTGCCCGGAACCCCTACCACGGTCGAATTATCCGGCACATCCTTTATAACGACGGCGTTAGAACCTATATAAGAGTTATCGCCTATTCTGATGTTGCCCAGGACCTTGGCGCCAGCCCCTATGACCACGTTATTCCCAACAGTGGGATGGCGCTTCCCTTTTTCCTTGCCGGTCCCTCCGAGCGTCACACCCTGATAGAGCGTTACATTGTCGCCTATTATGGCGGTCTCCCCTATAACGACTCCCATACCGTGATCTATAAATAGCCCATTACCGATCGTGGCGCCGGGATGTATCTCAATACCGGTAAAGAACCTGCTTACTTGAGATATCCATCTGGGCAAGAACGGCAGGTGCATACTGCGCAGGGCATGAGCTATCCTGTGAAATACCAGCGCATGGATCCCGGAATACGTCAGAAGCACTTCCAGGAACCCTCCCGCGGCCGGATCGCGCTCAAATATAGCCTGTATCTCTTTTCTGAAGAATACGGCTACTAAAATCCAGAAGATCGCTATTATCAGGATTATATTAAGTATAACGCTGAAGCAGATATACATTCTTCACCTCAAATTTCTCGAGCGAAACGACAGGAAATTTGATCCTGATCCCGCCTCAAACCCATAACGAGGCGCGGCGGGAGAAGGATCTCTCCTTATTTTATTTCTCCACCAAAACCGCTACGGCATAAGCGGCTATAGCGTCTCCTCTTCCTATCGAGCCCACGCCTTCGCTCGTGGTCGCCTTTACGTTGATCTTCGATTTATCTACACCCAAGATATCGGATATATTTTCAACCATCCTGTCCCTGAAAGGATGTATCTTCGGCTCCTCGGCTATTATGGCCATATCGATATTCCCTATTACGAAATTCCTCTCTGCTACAAGACGGGCGACCCGCCGCAGAATATCACTGCTCGGCATATTCTTATAATCAGGGTCCGAGTCCGGAAAATGCTGGCCTATATCGCCCAGCGCCAGCGCGCCTAAAATAGCGTCGGCTATGGCATGCATGACTACGTCTCCATCCGTATGGCTGATCAGGCCTTTAAGATAAGGTATCTCAACGCCGCCCAAAAACAGCTTCCTCTCTTCAACAAGCCTATGTATATCGTAGCCTATTCCTACTCTCATCTTATCTTCCTTTCCAACCGCCGCCAGTCTGAGGCTTTGAAGATTCTTCGAACTTAGCGAATATCATCCTGCCGGCGGAAGTCTGCAGTACGCTCGTCACAGCCACCTTTATCATCTGGCCTATCATCTGGCGGGTATTATCTACGACCACCATAGTGCCGTCGTCGAGATATCCCACGCCCTGATTATATTCTTTGCCCTCTTTGGATATCCTGACCTCCATTATCTCTCCTGGCAGCACTACCGGCCGCAGAGCGTTCGCAAGCTCATTCACATTGAGAACGGTGACCCCCTGCAGTTCGGCTATCTTATTCAGGTTAAAGTCATTGGTGACGATCTTCCCTCCCACCAGCTGCCCCAGCTTCACAAGCTTAGCGTCGACATCCTTTATCTCCGGGAAGTCTTCCTCATTTATCCTGACATTCAGGTGCGAATCCTTCTGTATTCTGTTCAATATGTCTAGGCCCCGCCTGCCGCGGTTGCGTTTCAGCGAGTCTCCGGAATCGGCTATCTGCTGCAGCTCTCTTAAAACGAATCTCGGTATTACGATCCTTCCCTCTATAAATTTGGTCTGCAATACATCGGCTATCCTGCCGTCGATGATCACGCTTGTATCAAGAAGGACTATATCTTCGCGCTCATCCTGCCTTACGAACTTGACATAAGGCACGATAAGGTTGAACTCGTCCTTGCCGCGCATAGCTATCACCATGCCCAGATAGCAGAATACCAGTATCATTATTATCTGAAGCGATGAGAACAATTCTATGCTCATAGGTATGAGCTTCAATACGCTAGTCACTATCCATGCCATGAAGAAGCCGAATATGAGACCGAAGACAGCTGCTGAAAGGTTCCTCGCGGAGAACCTCCTCGTGAAGAATTCAAGGATAACTATAAAGCATGACCCGATGATCCCGGAGACGGCGCCGCCCAAGCGCCATGCCAGATCGAAATTGCCAAGAATACCGCCAACATAATATCCGACTATCGTGCTGAGTATGATAAAAAAAGCCCTTAGATATAGTACAGTCATATGTCTATTGCCCTCTCGGTTTATTTAAAAGTTTCCATGGATTATTCTTGATATCCTCGACGAATGCTTCGAGATCCTGATGTATCTTGTCTCTCGTCAATAGCTTGCCTATGGTGCCCTCGCCGTTCTTCAGCCTATCCACTATCACTTTAATTGAATCCGTCAACCCGCTCAAGTCCTCAAATACCTTCGCCATCGAGACCGGGTCCTTGCCTACCAGGACATCACCGTTCTTCAGGAACCTCGTTCCTGGAGTGCCGGGAGAGATCTCCATATACTTCTCACCCATAAAGCCCAGGGTGCTTATCGTAGCGACGGCGTCCTCTTCTATATTAACGCCGTCTTTCACCCATGCGTTAAGCCGGGCCTTTGTCTTCTTCTCTTTCTCATCATAGTATAGCTTAAGTCCGTCTATCTGCCCCACTCCGACGCCGGATACCCTTACAGGTGCACTGCTTCCGATGCCGTCGACAAAATTGAAATCTACATTTATGCGGTAACCCTTCTTCACAAGATTGATATCGCCTATCGAAAATACTATTATAAAAAGGATAGCGACGCCGATCATTATGAATACACCCACCTTCAATTCAAAGATCTTCAGATCATCCATTACCCCCTCCAAATTTTCGTAGAAAATTTGATCCTGATCCCGCCTCAAGCCCATAACGAGGCGCGGCGGGAGAAGGACCTCTCCTTTATACTAGATGTTCGAAATCTATACCTTCCGTTATAGGGCCCGTGCCGGCGCCCGTGATGAACTGTCTTACTATGAGGTCTTTCGTATTCTTTATCTCATCAGGCGTGCCGTCCGCTATTATCCTGCCGTTATATAACATGGCGACCCTGTCGGCTATCTTATAGGCGCTCGTCATATCGTGAGTAACGGCTATAGACGTTATATTGAGCTTCGTATGCAGTTTTATTATGAGATCGTTTATGGAATCACCCATTATCGGGTCGACTCCCGTCGTGGGCTCATCGTAAAGCATTATCTCCGGCCTCACGAGAATGGCGCGCGCCAAACCTACTCTCTTCCTCATGCCGCCCGAAAGCTCCGCGGGCTTCTTGTACTCTATATCTTTCAATCCTACCAAAGTGAGGCTCTCCTTAACCCTTTTGGCTATCTCCGCCTTAGGCGTATTGGTGTGTTCGATCAGCGCGAACCCTACGTTCTCGAGAATGTTCAGCGAGTCGAAAAGGGCGGCTCCCTGAAATAGCATTCCGAACTTCAACCTTACGGCGCTGAGCTCCTTTTCGTCCATGCGCGTTATATCTTTGCCGTCTATCAGCACATGGCCCGCGTCCGGCCTTAATAGCCCTATGATATGCTTTAAAAGCACGCTCTTCCCGCAGCCGGAACGGCCTATTATAACGGTCGATTCACCCGTCTTTATGTTAAGGTTCAGGTTGTCCAGCACCTTATGCCCGTCGAAAGATTTTGAAACGTTTATTATCTCTATCATTATCTGCTTTCAGCTGTCAGCTATCAGCTTTCAGCTTTCAGCTGATGAGAGCTGATAGCTAATGGCTGATAGCTTGTCATGTTAAAAAATAGAATAGCGCTGTAAAGAAACAGTCGGACGCTATTATCAATATGAAGCTCGTTACGACGCTCGACGTAGTCGCCCTGCCAACGCCCTCCGCTCCTCCCTCGGCCCTCATCCCTTCATAACACGCTATTATGCATATTATGACGGCGAAGAATACGCTCTTTATCAGGCCGGTATATACATCTTTATATTTCAACGCCTTCCATGTCATCTTCATATACATCGCATGCGTTATATTGAGCTTATAAACGCCTATCAGATATCCTCCGAGACCTCCTATAACATCGGCATAAAGGGTCAAAAGCGGTATCATCACCACAAGGGCCAGGAACCTCGGCACAACGAGATATTTTACCGGATTGGTAGCGAGGGTCTCCAGCGCATCTATCTGTTCCGTAACTTTCATCGTCCCGATCTCCGCGGTGATGGAAGCGCCTATGCGGCCGGCGACTATGAGCGCCGTCAATACCGGGCCCAGTTCGCGCACCATCGAGAGCGCGACCAATGACGCAATATATATCTCCGCGGAGATCTTCTGCATCTGATACGCGCTCTGAAGAGCCAGCACCATTCCGGTGAAAAGGCTTATAAGAGAGACTATCGGGAGCGAGTCGACCCCGATCCTCGACATCTGTTCGACTATCTGTTTCCTTCTCAAGGGCGGTATGGGTATCCAGAAGAGAGTTTCGCCCAAAAGAATGGAAGCGCCCCCTCCGTACCTGACAAATTCTACGAACCTTTTCCCTATCAACTCGGCTAAGTTCCTTAACATATATTGTTCCTCTTGGTCAAAACTTATCCTTATGCTCCAATCCGAAAAAGTTACTGTTAGGCGTGAACTTCATCTTTATACTGTCATTAGGATGCAGATTGTAGCCAACTTCAAACTGATCGCGTTCTCTGAGGCTCTCGTCCACACTGTCATCATTCACGTACTTTTTGAATCCGACATTAAAACCGCCTGCGATATTCTTGGTCATCCTGAATTCCCGCACATCCTGCCACTTGGCGGTCTCCCACCCGTCCCAGGCCATCGTATTCTCTCCGTTCAGCACCTTCAGATTCTCAAAGATGCTCTCTTTCCCGATGCGCCTGAGATCTATTTCGCCGCCCAGGATCACCGGCCCGCTTTCGCGGATCACCCTGGAGTCCTCTATCTTCATTATCGGGCCGTCGCCCTTGAGATTGACGCTTAAATACTCAAAATTAACTTCGCCTATACGGCCCTTTCTCATATCAAGGCGGATATTGGTCTTTAAATTTTTTATCGTCCCTTTAATTTCTGATTTCGAGTTCAGGCTTCCGGAAACGTATGAACCGTAACCTGCATTGATCGCCGAGAGAACCTGCGACATATTCATATTATCCGTTACCGCCACGACATCTATAAGATGCGGCTCCATCAATCCGAACTTGCCGTTCAGATAGAAGATATGCCCGAGATCAAGGTTTGAAACTTCCAGGGTCTCTTTCGATATTCTGTATGACGCCTTCAGATCAAAGAACGGTTTATAATTGACTATTACATTTGTCGCTTCTATATCGCCTTCCAGGTATTCATCTTTCGGATTTATGGAATCTTTTCCGGCTATATTCCTTATTATGACATTTCCCGCAAGATCGAGATCCCGAAGTTTGAAGTGATCCACTTTTACAGATATCAGCAACACTCCATCCGCCGCGAAGTTGCTCTCTACCTTAATGAGGCCTGAGCTTGGCCTGAGTATCAGGCGTGCTATACCATTCTTGATGCGCCCATAGACCTCTATTTTATCCGAGCCAAAGGCCCTTAAATAGCCGTGCACGGCGGCATTATCTACGGATCCTTTGAGCGTTACAAAACCGGAGAGCTCCCTGTTATTGGTCTCAAAGTCTATATTTACACGGGGCTCTTTTTTAAATTTGCCGGGAAAGAGAATATCCCAAACGCGGTAATTGGAGACCATATTCTTGATCCAGAAGAGCCGCGGCCGGAGCTTCCCGGCGGCCTTGCCCGATATCTTCACATCCCGCAAAGCTATCGGGCGCACTATGCCTCCGTCTATACTTCCTATGGATATGTTGAGGCTCCTGCCGAAGATGCCTTCCACCTTATCTTCAACCATCGTCTTCAGTTCCGGAGCAAAAGCCTCTATCCTGCTCTCAAAGAACGCTATAACGCTTATCACAAGTAAGAATATAAGCGTTGCCCTGAACCGGCGTCGTGCACGTATATTTCTCATACAACGTATTAAACCGTGACAAAGTCCAGGCTGTCGGCCTTTGCGGTCACGCGCACCTTGGCGCCGTTCTTGTAACTGCCTCTTATGATCTCTTCGGCGAGAGGGTCCTCCAGAAACCTCTGGATCGTCCTCTTCAGCGGCCTTGCGCCAAAGACTTTGTCGAATCCGCGCTCTATCAGAAAGTCTTTCGCTTCCTTCGTCAGGTCTATCATGATGTGCTGGTCTTTCAGCCTCGACTCAACATCTTTTATCTCAAGCTCGATTATCTTCTCAAGGTCCTCTTTTGTTAACGGCCTGAAGACTATTGTGTCATCCACCCTGTTCAGGAATTCCGGTTTGAACGTCTTTTTTACTTCATCCAGAAGCCTCGACCTCATAGACTGGTACGTCACTTCCTCTTCCTGGGACCTGAATCCTATTGAGCCCTGCTTCTTCAGCGTCTCCGCGCCTATGTTCGAGGTCATTATGATTATGGTGTTCTTGAAGTCCACTTTCCTGCCGAACGAATCGGTGAGGCGCCCCTCTTCGAGCATCTGCAAAAGTATGTTGAATACATCTGGGTGCGCTTTTTCGATCTCATCAAGCAATACTACGGAATAAGGCCTGCGGCGCACCTTCTCGGTAAGCTGGCCTCCTTCATCATATCCGACATAACCCGGAGGAGCTCCCACGAGCCTCGACACATTGAACTTCTCCATATATTCCGACATATCTATCTGTATTATAGCGTCCTCATCTCCGAACATGTATTCGGCCAATGCCCTCGCCACAAGCGTCTTGCCCACACCGGTGGGGCCTAAGAATATGAATGACCCTATCGGCCTGCGCGGATCTTTGATCCCGGCGCGCGAACGCCTCACGGCATGCGCGATAGCGCTTATCGCCTCGTCCTGCCCTATCACACGCTTATGGAGGCCGTCCTCCATCTTAAGGAACTTTGACTGCTCCTTCTCTTCGAGCTTTACTATCGGGATGCCGGTCCACTTTGAGACTATATTGGCTATATCTTCCTCGCTGACCTTCGGTTCGATCTTGCCGCGCGATTCTTTCCATTCCTTCTTTATGCCGGAAAGCTCTTCTTTAAGCTTCCTCTCTTCATCTCGGAACTTGGCCGCCTTTTCAAAATCCTGCCCCTTAACGCTCTGCTCCTTCTCTTTCTTTACGGTCTCCATCCTTTCCTCGATATGCTTGACATCGGGAGGAGCCGTCATCGTAGAAAGGCGCGCCCGGGCACCTGCTTCATCTATCAGATCTATCGCCTTATCAGGCAGGTATCTTCCGGTTATATATCTGTCTGAGAGCTTGGCCGCGGCCTCTATAGCGGCATCCGTAAATTTTACTCTGTGATGCGCCTCGTACTTGTCGCGCAGGCCTTTCAGTATCTCTATCGTCTCGTCCACCGTAGGAGGTTCCACCATGATCGTCTGGAACCGCCTTTCAAGCGCCGCGTCTTTTTCTATATGCTTCCTGAATTCGTCGAGCGTAGTTGCGCCTATGCATTGTATCTCTCCGCGTGAGAGGGCCGGCTTCAATATATTTGAAGCGTCTATGGCGCCCTCAGCGCCGCCCGCGCCTATAAGCGTATGGAGTTCATCGATAAATATTATGATATCTTCCGAGCGCTTTATCTCATCCATCACCGCCTTGATCCTCTCCTCGAACTGGCCTCTGTACTTTGTGCCGGCGACCATAAGCGCCAAATCCAGTATTATTATCCTCTGGTCTTTCAGGATCTCGGGTATATCTCCGGCCACTATCTTCTGCGCGAGGCCCTCTACTATAGCCGTTTTGCCCACGCCCGCTTCACCGAGCAACACAGGATTATTCTTGGTGCGCCTTGATAATATCTGTATAACGCGTTCGATCTCGTTCTTCCTGCCTATTACAGGATCGAGCTTATTATCTTTTGCCAATTTTGTCAGGTCACGGCCGAATGCGTCGAGGGCCGGCGTCTTAGCGTGAGAGACCTTCTGCCCCATCTCGTAGCCCGGAATGGCCGAACCCAAAAGGTTCATCACCTCTTCTCGCACCCTCTCGAGCTCTAGGCCCAGATTCATCAGGACCTGCGACGCTACACCCTCGCCCTCTCTTATCAATCCCAGCAGCAGATGTTCGGTGCCTATATAATTATGCCCGAGAGCCCTCGCCTCTTCCGTAGCAAGCTCCATCACCTTCTTCGCTTTCGGCGTAAAAGGAAGATCCCCCGAGATCACGGTGCTCGGGCCCGGCTGGACAAGTTTTTCCACCTCTATGCGTATCTTATCGGATGTTAATCCGAAACTTGCAAGCACCGCTGCCGCAACACCCTCGCCCTCTCTTACCAGGCCTAAGAGTATATGCTCGGTACCTATATAGTCATGATTGAATCTCTTAGCTTCCTCCTTAGCCAGAAGAATGACTTTTCTCGCTCTCTCGGTAAATCTGTTGAACATCGCCATTATGCGCTACCCTCCATAGCCGCTTTAGTCATAAGTTGTAAGTAGTAAGTTTTAAGTTCGCTTACAACTTACTACTTACAACTTAAAACTAAACTTATTTCAATCGTTCTCTGATCAACTCTGCGCGTTTCATATCGCGTTCGTTGGAGTTTAAAATTTTCCCTTCTAATTTTTGCAGATGCGACGGCTGGGTCAATATCAATAGCTCGTTCACCATGCGCCTGTCCAGATTCTTCACTATGCCCAGATCGACGCCGAGCCTTATCGCCGAAAGGAGCGCTATAGTTTCATTGCTAGTGATTATGTGGGCGCTCTTCAGCGTGCCATATGCGCGCCATACCCTGTCGACGAGCGCCTCTCTGTTCTTTGTGGATATAGTACGCCTGGTCGTCTCCTCGCGCGCGATTATCTGGTTTATTATTCTCTCTATATTATCTATTATATCCTCTTCGGTGCGCCCCAGAGATACCTGGTTCGACACCTGGAAGAGATTGCCGCTGGCTTCGGTGCCTTCGCCGTAAAGCCCTCTTATATTGAGTCCGAGTTTCGCTGTAGCCTGCAGGATCTTGCCTATCTGAGCCGTAAATACAAGCGACGGTAAATGCAGCATGACCGAACCGCGCAATCCAGTGCCCGTGTTGGTCGGGCATGCGGTCAGGTAGCCCCATTTAGCGGAATAAGCGAACGATAACTTTTTGCTCAATTCCGTATCGATGGAGTCAGCTATCCTCCACGCTTCCATAAGATTGAATCCGGACTGCAGGACCTGGATACGCAAGTGGTCCTCTTCGTTGACCATTATACTGACAATCTCCTTGGGATCCACTATGAGAGCTTTAAATTCAACGTCCTTCGCATGCTCAGGGCTCATAAGGTGCCGCTCTACAAGGAAGAACCTGTCGACCTCATTCAGGTCCTTAAGCCTTATGAATTGAGCGTCCTTAAGATAGTTGACGCTTCCCGCGACGTCGAATACCGCGTTCATTATCGATTCCTGCTGCTTCTTATCGGCCCAATGCGAGAAGGCTAACTTGTCGAGATTCCTGGCAAGCCTTACCCTGGAGGACATGACAATATCCGAATTGGGGCCCGTGCCTTTGAGCCACTCGCTGTCCTTCTTCAAAAAATCGTCGAGATTAACTTTCATCCCGTTAGAAACCCCATTTTATCCCGTCAAAAATATTGTTTCTAACGGGATTCATCCTTCCCTGGTTTTCGTCTTCTTCTCAAGGTCCCTGATCTTATCTCTGAGCTTCGCCGCTTCTTCGAACTCTTCCACCTGTATAGCTTTTTCGAGCTGTACCTTCAGGTCCTGAAGCGTCCTCGTATCCTTGATCGTCTTGCCGCCTTTCAGAGAGACCTTCCCTATATGGCGGTCAGCGCCGTGTATCCTCTTTAAGAGAGGCGCCAGCTCTTTTTTGAAAGTTTCATAACATTCGCTGCAGCCAAGCCTGCCTATCTTTCTGAAGTTCTGGTATGTGAGGCCGCAATTTGAACATGTTGTGGTTATGGCGACTTCCGGCTCGATCGCGGTGCCCATATCGGTAAGTCCGGATAGAAGCTCGCTTAAGCCAAAGTGCTCCTCCATCTGGGCTCCTTTTTCGCGGGCGCAATCCTCGCAAAGATTAAGCTTCGTCATCTGCTCATTCACTATCTCAGTGAGATGTACGGTGGCCTCTTTCTTCCCGCAGATATCACAGTTCATATTTAACTCCGTCTACCTTTGTGATCAACTTAAACTCTCTCATAAGACGCTTGGTGACCTCTCCGGGCTTGCCGCCGCCAATACAGCGTTTATCTATAGTTGTAACAGGGATAATCTCGGCCGCGGTACCCGTTAAAAATACTTCGTCAGCATTATAGAGGTCTTCTATCTTGATCATCTCTTCTCTGAATCCTATCCCCACCTTTTTCGCTAATCCTATGACCGCACCCCTCGTGATGCCTTCCAGCGCGCCTACATCCACAGGCGGAGTGATCAGCTTTCCGCCGGATATCATGAATATATTGTCGCCGGTGCATTCGGCTACATAATCGTTATAGGTCAACATTATCGCTTCTTCGGTGCCTGCCTTTATAGCGTCTATCTTGGCCAGGATATTATTAAGGTAATTTAGCGATTTTATTTTCGGATTTAACGCGGTCGTAAGGTTCCGCCTTGTCTTGGCGGTTATTATCGCCAGGCCGTTCTTATAGAACTCTTCCGGATACAAGGATATCTTATCGGCGATTATAAATATTGTAGGAGCTTTGCACTTTCTGGGGTCCAGCCCCAGGTCCCCGAGCCCTCTGGTAACGACCAGACGTATATAGGCATCTTTTAAGCCATTGGCCTTCAGAGTTTCAAGCACCGCTTTTACGATATCCGCCTTCGTCATCGGTATCTTCAATTCGATCGCTTCGGCAGATCTGTAAAGCCTGTCGATATGCTCTTCAAACTTGAATACCAGAGAATTATAGGAACGTATCCCCTCAAAGACGCCGTCCCCATATAAAAGGCCGTGGTCAAAAACGGATATCACCGCCTTATCTCTATCCACCAGCTTTCCATTAAGATATATAAGCACCCCGCCCACTCTCCTATTCATCCCCCGCCCTTAATAATGGGCGGGGCTAATATTTCCCCTAGTCAGAGTATACAATAATATATATAATAATCGTAATTAAGTCAATTAAATCATTAGGAATTATTAAAAAGGCAGGTTATTCGAGCTTGCCGTCTTTGAGGCGTATAGTTGAGTCTACTCTTGAAACAAGCTTTTCATCGTGGGAAACTATTACTATGGTCATATCGTTCCTTGCTTTGATACCGAACAAGATCTCATATATAGATTCGCTCGTATTCGAATCCAGATTGCCTGTCGGCTCATCGCAAAGGAGTAATCTGGGTTCATTTATGATGGCCCTGGCTATCGCCACCCTCTGCGACTCCCCTCCCGAAAGCCGGGAAGGCAGATGGTCTATCCTGTGCTCAAGGCCGACGGACTTCAGAACTTCGGCAGCCTTTTTTCGTATTGAGTATTGTGTATTGTGTATTGTGCCGGAGTTCATCAAGACCGGCATCATCACGTTCTCAAGGGCCGTGAACTCCGGGAGAAGATGATAGAACTGAAAAACAAATCCTATTCTCTTGTTCCTCATCATTGCCCTATTCCTGTCCGGCAACTTATAGATATCCACATTCTCGAGCAGAATTTTTCCTGACGTAGGCTTATCGAGCCCGCCCAGCATATGCAATAAAGTAGATTTCCCCGCGCCCGAAGGCCCTACTATCGCTACGGAACTTCCTCTTCTTATCTCCAGATCTATACCATTAACGGCCCTTACCTCTTTGTGGCCTCTTTGGTATATCTTATGCAGGTCTTTCGCGGACAAAAATTGTTTATTCATAACGGAGTTATCCACATAAGTAGCCCAGGCTTAAGCCTGGGCTACTTATGGTAAAGGATCGTTTACTCATAACGCAATGCCTCTGTAGGGTCCAATTTCGATGCTTTATAAGCAGGATAGATCGTAGCAATAAGACTTATAAGCAGGCTCGATATGACTATCAGTGACACGTCCTGCAACTCCAGTCTGACCGGAAGTTTATCGATGTAGTATATATCCTGCGGAAGATTTATGAATTTATATGTCTTCAGGCACCAGCACATGATCGTGCCAAGAAAGGTACCAATAGCAGTCCCTAAAGATCCTATCAGCGCACCCTCGATGGCAAATATGGCCATGATATTATCGTCGGACGCGCCTATCGCTTTCAGTATGCCTATATCCTTCGTCTTCTCAAGGACCGTCATTATCAGAGCGCTCGCTATATTGAGGCATGCTACTATAACTATCAGGGTCAATATGAGGAACATCACGGTCTTCTCGAGTTTCAGCGCCGATATAAGGTTCTTATTCATCTCCATCCAGGTCCTGACCGTAAAGTCAGAACCCAGCTTATTCCTGAGCCTATCCTTAAGTTCATTCTTTATGCTTAAGACGTCGAAGGCGTCATCGGCTTTTATAGATATTCCGCTTACAAGATCGGGCGCCGCAAATAGGTCTTGGGCCTTTTTGAGATCAAGATATACGAGATTCATATCGTATTCATACATACCGGAAGTGAATATACCGGTCACATAGAGCTTTCGGCCCTTAAAATCGGATTGAGAAACCAAAAATACAGAGTCTCCCATCTTTAACTTAAGCCTGGAAGCAAGTTCGCTTCCTATAATGATACCATCGGTCCCGAACTCTAACGCGCCTTTTGTAATATATGTTTTTAACTTACTGACGTTCTCCTCCCTTACGGGATCTATGCCTTTAACTATAACGCCGGTAACATTTTCCCTGGACTTGATGAGAGCTTGTCCGTGAATATAGAATGAAGCGGCCAGCACATGAGGGATCTTCGTTATCCTGAAAAGTACCAGATCGGATGGTTCCATTCCATAGTCAGTCTCGACCACAATATGAGCATTTGTGCCGATCATCTTCTCTTTGAGGTCGTTATCGAATCCGCTCATGACCGCGATCACCACGACGAGCGCCGCAACGCCTACGGCGACGCCGAGCACAGATATGAGGCTTATTATGGATATGAACTTCTCTTTATGTTTTGAGGTGAGGTATCTGAGAGCAACAAATAGCTGCCAAGACATCTTAAATGTTTTCACTCCGTGGAACCTCTCTAAGTGTAGAGTCGGGTTTATGCGAGGTTTCCAATTTTAACTGCGGGAAGAGTATCACGTCCCTTATCGAGGAAGAATCGGTAAGTATCATCACGAGCCTGTCTATGCCTATGCCCAATCCGCCCGCCGGAGGCATCCCGTATTCCAGTGCGCGGATAAAGTCGTGATCGATCGTTAGTAGTTCGTCGTTCGTTTTTCGTTTATCGTTTATCGTGTCGCCCAGGTCAGCTTCGAATCTCGCCTTCTGCTCAACAGGATCGTTAAGCTCCGAGTACGCATTCGCTATCTCCATCCCGCCCATATAAAGTTCGAAGCGGTCAGTGAGAAGCGAGTTCTCTTTTTTAGTCTTCGCAAGCGGGCACATCTCTCTGAACATATCCACTACAAATACAGGGTGGTTATGCGCCTTGGGCTCTATCAACTCTCCGACGATGTTTATCACCTGGGTGCGCGATAGTTCCTTGCCCTCTATCTCTATCCCTTTACCTTTAAGCTTCTTTATCCAGTCTTCCGGCCTCTCCTCCGGTATTATGCCGAACTGTTCTTTCATAAGGAGAGCGAACGATATTTTCTCCCATTTTGACAGGTCTATAGCCTTACCCTGATACTCGAAGCTGGTCCTGCCTATAATCTTTCGCGCCAAATCCGTTATCATATCTTCCGTGAGCTTCATCATCCCCGCGCAATCGGAATAGGCTTCATAAACTTCGAGCATCGTAAACTCGGGATTGTGGCGCGTAGATATGCCCTCGTTCCTGAAGTTCCTGTTTATCTCGTATACCTTGTCGAACCCGCCGACCAATAACTTTTTAAGGTATAGTTCCGGAGCGATCCTTAAGTAAAGGTCCATATCGAGCGCTTCATGGTGCGTCTTGAAAGGCTTGCCCGCGGCGCCGCCGGGAATAGGCTGCATCATCGGGGTCTCGACCTCAAGAAAACCTTTGGAATCGAGAAAGCGCCGTATCTCGCTCACTATATTGGACCTGGCAACGAATACCTTCTTGACATCATCATTCATGACGACATCTATATAACGCTGGCGGTATCTGGTCTCGACGTCCTTTAAGCCGTGCCATTTTTCTGGCAACGGCCTCATAGACTTGGAGAGCATCTCAAGCTTCAAGACCTTTATAGACGGCTCGTTCGTCCTGGTCTTGAAAGTCTCACCCGAAACTCCTATGAAATCTCCTATGTCGGTGTTATTTGACAGCTCAAAGGCATCCGGGCCTACAATATCGGCTTTAATATAAAGCTGTATCTTGCCCGTAGAATCTTTGAGGTCGTAGAATTTTGCCTTGCCGTGCTCCCTGCAGGCCATGATCCTGCCTGCGATGGTAGCAGATTTGCCGTCGGCAAAATTATCGGTGAGCTCCTTGATGGAGGAGGTGACGGCAAACTTTCCGCCATAAGCGTATATTCCTTTGCTCTTTATGGCCTCCAGCTTCGCCCTTCTCTGTTTTATCAGATCGCTCTCCTCATGCTCAACAGCCATTGTCATATCCTTTTTATGGCATTATATACTACGAAGATTATGGGGTCAACCATTTCCATTGATTCGCCTAAATACATACAATCTAACCAGGTTAGAAAGGCCTCATTCTAACCTGGTTAGAATTGAAGGAAAGATAAATGAATAGGTTTTTTGTCTTGCCCCTTCACTATCACCCAAGCTAGTGTAAATTTCCGGCGCATTAAGCAAGTCATCTTCCCTTCCTTTCAGATAGAAACAAGCTCCCGAATATATCCATTCGGTCGGATCCTTACATAGACCTACTTTAACCGGATTTAAATCTATATAACGCATAACTGCCAATAACTGAATATCGTCTTTAATTACCTCTCCATAAAACCTATCTTCCCAAAAATGACCTTTTCTTTTGTAATGATCGTTGTACCAACGGGCATACCATCTGTTAATTGAATGCATGATTTGCGAAATACTAGTAGTAGTAAGCGATTTAATTAGGAGATGTGCGTGATTATTCATAATCGTGTAATCATACAATAAAAAGCCATGCTTCTCTTTACACTTTTTTAGAATGTATTTATATTTGATAAAATCGAGTTCATTTTGGATTAGAGGTTCTTTATTGTTGCAGCGTGTAACAATATGGTGAACTGCATCTTTACAATTAAATCTTTCCCGTTTTGCATGAGTTATCGTTATAGACATATGTTTACGTTTTCCCCCCCCCAATCTAATCTAACCAGGTTAGAAAGGCCTCATTCTAACCTGGTTAGAAAAACCATGCTATCCCCAGAGATTCCTGTCCAGGCTCCTGTATGATATCGCTTCGGAGATGTGATGCGCCTCGACGATATCTTTACTATCAAGATCCGCAATGGTCCGTGAAACTTTCAGGATCTTGTCATATGCCCGGGCTGATATGCCGAGTTCCAGGATGGCAAGCTTCAACAGCTCTTCCGCCTCTTTATCGAGAACGCAGTATCGCTCCAGCTCTTTCGACTCCAGATGAGCATTAAATATGATGCCGTCATTTTTATAACGATGCTTCTGTACCTCACGGGCTATGTCTACGCGCTTTCTGATCTCCTCTGATGGTTCGCCGTGCCGTTTATCGGTTAAGTGCTCATATTTCAGCCTCGGCACTTCAAGGTGTATGTCGATCCTGTCCAAGAGCGGCCCTGATATCTTGGATAGATAGCCCTGTATCTGAAAAGGAGTGCAGTGGCATTCCCTCTTCGGATCGGTGAAGTGACCGCAGGGGCAGGGGTTCATCTCTAGAGTTTTACCCACAAATACCGTAGTTTCCAATCTATTTATAAGGAGCATTTCCGTATTTTCTCGGAAGTGCTCCTTTTTTATTGAATGTCTCAAATAAGCACAACAGGCCTATTACTTTGGCCGGGAAGGAGAAGTTAAAATGGCAATGACAAAGCTAACCGTAAAGGATAGTCAGTCGCTAGCAACACTGCAGGACCTGAGAAGGTTTGTATTGGTCGGCAGAGAGAAATTAACCGCCGTTAGAGCAGCGATAAAGGCTATTGACAAGTTAGGTCTCGCGGCCGGTGTTATAAAGCAGAAGAAAGACGAAGCACAGATGTTAGGTGACGCACTATTGGATGCGGAAGTCAGAGTTGGCGAGCTGACACACAGAATACCCCTAGGTAGTGGTGGCAATAGAGGTAATCAATACACAGGTGGCAAAACCCGCAGCGGTGCGGTTTTTGCCAAACCTAAAAGGCAGGTTATAAAGGAGCTTGGCTTTACCGAAGATCAGGTCAACGACTTTGAAGCTATGGCAGACCATAAAGACCTTGTTGCGGAGGTCAAAAAAGAAGCCAGGGATAACGAAGATATACCAACGCGTTCAGAGGTCTTACAGAAGATTCAGGACTTCAAGAGAGAGAAGACGCTTAAGGAGGCTGCGGCTAAACGTGCTGAAGATAGGAAACGTGGTAAATCTTCTGGCGGGGTTGGAATCGACCTACGCCTGGGCGACTGTCTGAAAATACTGCCTACTATTCCAGATAATAGTGTGGACCTCGTATTAGTAGACCCGCCCTTTAACGTGAATTTGAAATATAACTCCCATAATGATTCCCTGAACGACAATGATTATTATCTGTGGTGTAAGCAGTGGCTAACAGAGTGTTGCCGGGTATTGAAAGATAGGCATTATGGCGTTATTTTTACAGGCGACGTAAAATCCTTTTATGTCCACAAGGCGATTATGGAAAGTGGGCTGACTTTCCACCACTTTTTGAAATGGGATAAGCGTCAGAGCCACGCAAGCCTTTCCGGGAGCAACTTATTCTATCGGACTGAACTCGCCTTCTTGGTATCGAAAGGCAAGCCCGATACATTTTTAATCAATCGGCCAAAGTTCTACCAAGATACCATTGACCTTGAAGATACTATATCAACCCAGGCTGATGTAGTGGACCACCCTGCTCGTAGGCCGGTAGAACTGTATCGGCTGATTATCGACGGATTTACTCAGGAAGGCGAAACAGTCTTGGACCCTATGATGGGAAGTGGTAGTAGTGGAGTTGCTGCTAAAGAGTTAGGCAGGCGTTATATCGGGATTGAGAAGGATGAATATTATTTTAATATGGCCCGGGAACGGATAAATAGCTCAAAGGAACGCGCTCCGCTGGAAGATCGTCTCGAGGTGGAAGATGCGAAAAGTCTGGTTGAGGTACTCAGTTAGACTATGCAGCCAAGATTTGTAATAACAACGCCGAAGACGGCTGAGAAGGTAGTGAGTAAAATTTGTCGTTCCTTTATCATATGCCTGAGCCGTTCGTTTAGCACGTGCTCTTAATAATAATAGTAGTAGTATAGTATCTCTTTTTATGTAACGTATTTTTATAATAGATATACTGATAATGTTATTGTTAATAGAGCACTTGGTAAAGGAGGAATTTAACCATATGGTAAACCAAGCCACAGAACAGCAAGAGGATATATGTTAAGTCAATATCAGGTTGTTTCCACAATAGAAGAACGGAATAGTGCTGCCATAGACGGCCTTAGAAAGTTATATGGGTGCAGGGTCTCAGGGGTTCTGATTGAATCAGTAAAGTTTTGTTTTGAGCATTACCTCAAGCAACTGTCAGGGAAGCATTACGAGAAAATTGCACAGGCAAGCGGCGAGGATTTGGATACCGTAATAGACATTCTAAACACGGTCGGATTGGCTAATGTGAACGCAGCTATTTTAGACAGAAAGGCGCTCCTGCAGAAAAGGCAGAAGGCAGGTCAATTAGGCGGCGTTGCCTATATGAAGAGCGATAAAACGCGTTCCACTGCGAACTCGGCCAAAACTAAAGAACAGGTTGTCAGATCTCTGGATACTAAATCTCCAGAGTTCTTGCAGATAATACAACCACGCAGTATCAACGACCCTGTAGTTCAAAGTGTATTGAAACGCCTCAAGGCGAAGCGGCACAAATATGCAAATGCGAAAGACGAGCTTGAGCTATTCAGGACCTTTTGGAAGAACGAAATGGCCAAATTAGCCAAAGCCTTATCTGACGGAAGCGATTTAAATGAAAATACTCCGGCAATAATAAACTATTACTGTGAGGCTTTCAGAAAGGACCAAGAAATAGAATACCTCGTGAATTACCAAAAGGATTATAGGGCCTTTAGCGATTTTTTAGATTTTATGTCGAGTCAGTACGGCCCTGAAGATGCGGTAGAAGAAACAAAATATCTTATTGACATATTTTTTGACTGGTATGATGATTTTGTTATGAGTAGTGGTTACACCATAGGAGTATTTATAAGTCAGTATAACAGGTTAAGAACCACAGATGGTGTGGTATCAAAGTCAGAGGAACTTAAGCGTCAACGGGAAGATCGAGAAAAGTATAAAAAAATGCGTGAGGAGCAATCGGCAACGATAAAAGAGGTGTTTAAATCAAAATCCTAACTCCATTAAAGGCTATTAGGCAGCACTGCCTCAAATGCGCGGGCAGATGCAAGGACGTCCGTGAATGTAACAGTCCGGATTGCGACCTTTTCTCATACAGAATGGGTAAAAATCCTGCCCGGTCGGCAATCGGTGGCAGCATAGGTCAAAAAAGACCTTGTTTTCGCTCCGGAATGCCCAACTCAGCTCAAGATTCCAGATACAACCACAGCGGTAAGAGGAAATATATGCCCTCGGGCGTTCCTCGCCCCAAATTGGCCAATAAGGGAAGAATCGCACTATCTGGGCGTGGAGTGATTAACATTAAGAATATCGGTAAGGATTTAGTTATAAGGTTGACGCAAGAAACAAAAAATTAAGAGGGCCCAAATAAAGTTATGGTTGAAATTATAGAATCCTTAGCGATTTCGGCGCAAAATCGAGGTGTTTTGAAATGAATAAAGAGAAGCATACCAAGTTAGTGGCAGACGACCTTCCCAGGGTGTCTATATCGTCCCTGAAGATTCAGAAGATATTGGAATCGGGCAATATGGGTATTATAGACATTTCCTGCAATAAAGGAAACTTTAAGAATAACGTCTTTCATATAGTAGTGCCGGAACAGGACAAGAAGTATCCATATGTGGTCTTCTGCTACTCTATACTGCAGCCTGACGGCACATACCGGGACTATGAATACGAGATTGCTCTGGATATTGGCGATTGTAATATCTCCGGCATTCGATATTGGTTTCGTTGTCCTCTGCCGATTCTGGGTTGTGATGACCGTGTCGATGTTCTTTATATGGGTATAAGGGGGTTCTTCGCCTGCTCTCGCTGCCACAACATAACATACCGAAGTCGTAACAAAAGAGGTCCTTACAACTTAGGCGTAATAGATATGGACAAAGTCATTGCTGCCCGCGACCCTCGAAACTGGCGAGAGTATGGAGGAAAGCCAACGAAGAAACTCAGACGGCTTCAGAAAATGAACGAAAAATTCAATAAGGCCCAAGATATCTTTAATGCAGGCGCGTATAGCAGACTAAAGGCAATACAGGAGAAGGCAGAGAAAGCCGTTCAAAGAGAGAAAAAACGTATAGAAGAAGCACAAAAATAGGAGACCTTAATATGACTTTGGATTATAGTGATGAAACCATTCAGTTTGACGTACATTGGCAGAACCAAGAATATGCGTTAGCCCTCGCGGTATATTATGCCTACGGACGACCGTTCTGGCTAACCGATATGGTCGCTGATTATTATGAACGCAAGGGGTTAATAAACAGGGCGATGGAGGAATATGAATATTTAATCGGCGAGTATCTTAAAATTCGGCCAGACTTTCTGCCGTTTCCAAACGGTCCTCGGGAGTTATATCTTCTTGGTCGATGGTACGCAAGCAAGGATAAGACCAAGGCAAAAAAATACTTGAAACTTTACCTTGATGCCGAGGCCAAACACAAAACTGAGCCAGCCCTATATCTGCCATATAAACATAAGGCGAGAAAACTTCTGCGGAAATTGAATAGTATAACAAAAGGAAATAGCGATGGCAGAGTTGAGCGTCCTTAGAATATTCTCTGGCGCAAGAACTTTATGCACCGATATCGAAGAAGCAATCGGGTTGGTCTGTGCTATTACAAAATTATGCGAAGATGAAGTGCTTGATATCCTTTCCACAGCAGGCGTTCTTGTCGTGCCTGGTTCTGAAGCAGAGCGTGAGATTCGAAACTTTATCATTGAAAATGCTGAGATTAAGACAACAGACCAACTTAAGAGAGAAGTCGGTTTTCGTTTCTGTATTTGTGATGATGAGGCGGAGCGGTTGGTCGAAAAATGGTTCGATTTCCCCTACGGTATAAAGGAGGTGTGAGATGGCCAAACGGAACACTATAAGATATCTTACCTATGAACAGAAGAAGCAGTTTCTAAAGACGCTTGCCGACAGTAGGAAGGCGTGGCGGGATTACTTTATGTTCGACCTTATGTTGAATACGGGCTTGCGTTTGACTGAGACAATCAGCCTTAACGCTAAGGATGTTCACAACGGCTATTCAGCAAAAGAAGTATTGGAGATAAAAGGCAAAGGTGATAGAATCCGTCAGATACCGCTGAACAAAGATATTCGCAGCCACATAGATAGATATATAGCTCGGCGGAAGAAAACAGATAAGAATTTCTCCCCTGCCGACCCACTGTTCCTGTCAAGGAACAGACGTAGGATAACGCAGAGAGCTGTCCAGTTTAACTTCGACAATTGGATAAAATTAAGTGGCATAGAAGGCAAATACTCGCCCCATTCGCTCCGGCACACGGTCGGGACGGAGCTGATGAAAAAGTGTGGCAACATTAGGAAAGTGCAGGAGTTCTTGGGGCATAAGTTTGTATCTACGACGCAGATCTATACAGGCGTGACGAAAGAGGATTTAGTAGAGTGCGCAGAGCTACTCGCCGCAGGTTAGGCCTATAATAGTATATACCTCAGACAATACTGTGGACGTCTCAAAGAAAAGGTGGTAAAATCACGATAAGGATACCCGTTAAAAACCAAATAAGCGTGGATATGCAAACTCTATTCAAAACAAACAAACACATATATAGGAATTATGATTCAAAAGAAAGCATAGTGCTTCATATAGGCGATACCTTAGAATTTCTAAAGACCCTGCCGCCTAATGTTGTTTCCCTAAGCATAAGTTCCCCGCCTTATAATCTCGGCAAAGTCTATGAAAAAGAAGTTGATATAGAAGAGTATCTTGCCCTGCAAAAACCTGTTCTTGCCGAACTCGCCCGTACATTAAAGGACGACGGAAGCATATGTTGGGAGGTCGGCAACTATGTCAACAAGGGAGAGATATTCCCACTGGATATTTACTATTACCAAATCTTTAAGGACTTGGGGTTAAAATTAAGAAACAGAATTATATGGCATTTCGGCCACGGCCTTCACGCCAGCAAAAGATTCTCTGGCAGGTATGAGAGCATTCTATGGTTCACTAAAACAGATTCATATAAGTTCAATTTAGACAATGTAAGGGTACCGCATAAGTATCCCGGCAAGAGACATTTCAAAGGCAAACTTAAAGGCCTTCCCTCTTGTAATCCATTAGGCAAAAACCCTACTGATATATGGACTGTTTTAGAAACAGATTGGGATAACGAAATATGGAATATTCCTAATGTGAAAGCAAACCACCCGGAGAAGACAGCGCACCCCTGTCAATTTCCCATAGAGCTTGTCGAAAGATGTGTTCTTGCATTAACGAATCCGAACGATTGGGTGTTGGATCCCTATTGCGGCGTTGGTTCGGCAGTAATAGCTGCTATAAAGAATAATAGAAAAGCGATGGGATGTGATAAGGAAAAAATGTATATAAACCTTGCAGAGAAAAGAATCAAGGAATTCTTTGCAGGGACTCTTAAGACCAGACCTATCGGCAAGCCTATATTTATGCCAACGGGGAATGAAAAGGTCTCAAGAGTTCCAGAAGAATGGAAGGTTGGGGCAAAACAATATGAAGATAGTAGGAGTCTATTCGTTTAATCAGGGCAAAGAAGTTGTCGAAAAGGTTTACCCTGACCTATTGGCAGAGATAAAAGAGATATTGGCTTCTGTTGACGCCTCAGAGTATAAGGTTAAAAAATCTAAAGAGAAAACAATGAAAGGGCGACTTCTATATAGTCCTGTGAAATTGAACGAAGCTTTTAAAGCCAAGTTTGCAAAAAAGAATTGGAAATCGGTTAGGGTGCCCTGTGAGTATCCAACAAATTGCTACATAGACGGCTACACGAATAAGGAAACGAGAGGCGCTTTCAGAGAGATGGATTTTATCAAGAGAGACTTGGGCGTGGAGCTTCAGTTCGGCAAGTATGCTTTTATGGTTTACAACGTATGTGCAAAGATGACCATATTTAAAAACTTAAAATATATTAAATGCGGCGTCGAAATAGTGCCGGTAAAAGAGCTTGCTGAATCTATGTCGACAGGGGTTTCTTATTTTGAACAGTTCGTATGGGATTTGGAGCACAGAGGTGTTTCGAATATCGATATTCCGGTGCTTATATATGGTATAGGGACTTGAGTTTTTATATAAAACACAGGATATAATACAATTTTATGCAAATGACAAAGATATACAATATAGAGAAAGGCATAAACTATACAACTATCTGTAGACTGCTTAACTGTAACTGGAAAAAATTTTGGGAGTTTTTCCCAAGAATTGAAAAGTATATATTTACAGACATTAAACTTCCGGAATTTAGCAATGAGCTTTGCAGTCTTTTTCAAATATCGCCGCAAGAACTCGAAAGGGTCTTTCTCGAAACCCAATCTTTATTTTCAAAAATAATATTCCCGTATAACCTATTGACGCTTAAAGATAATGAATACTCCGAGTATCTTAAAAATTCTCTGGAAGCGCCAGCGATTCTTTTTGTCCGCGGCAACGCCGATTTGATGAAATATCCTGCAGTAGCGTTGGTAGGAACCAGACAGGCCACCGAAGAGGGCAAGAAGCGGGCTCGAAAACTGGCACTGCTGCTTGCCGATATGGGTTTTGTGATTGCATCTGGTTTGGCAAGAGGCATTGATACGGCGGCGCACAAGGGTGCGATAGAGGCCGGTGGTCGCACAATGGCGGTAGTAGGAACTAATTTGGCCGAGAGTTATCCAGCAGAAAATAGAGAACTTCAAGAGACTATTGCTACCAATCATCTGTTGATTTCTCAATTTCCTTTTGGCTGCCCCACTTTACCGTATAATTTTCCTTTAAGAAATCAGACGATGAGCGGTTTGAGTCTTGCCACAATAATTGTAGAGGCAGGCGAGACGAGTGGGGCACTGATACAGGCGCGGCAATGTCTACGTCAGAAAAGAAAGTTATTTATACTTAAAAATCTGATGGACAATCCAAAACTTGAATGGCCCCAGACATTTAAAAATAAAGAAGGCGTATATATTGTTTCCAAAATAGACGACCTTGTGGGCGAACTTCAAAAGTTCCAGCTTGTTAAAGAGCCAAAAAGCAGTTCTGGCGATACTAATTATGACCTATTCGAGAACGACTAAAAATGTTCGTAGAAGTAAATGAAATCAAATGTTTTATACTTAATATCGACGGCTTTTTTCGATATCCAGAGCTGCCGAAACTACCCAGAGACAAAGTTTGGTCTGTTGTTGATGACGACGTTCTCGATAAAATAGAGCTTCTCCCAGAGCTAACTAAACTCATCGACATTATTAAAAATAAGTATCCCTTCCGGTTTGTTTCGAAGCTGTCGCGTAAGCAGATTGTGACCATCTGTAGCAACAATTCTTTTCCTATAAACCCCGACCATATTTTTACAGCGGATGACGAATTTGAGAAAGGAATACTGTTTTTCGAGCCTATAAAAAGAGCACGCGACGATATGAATATGCTCTCCTGTTACTCCATTTACATTACTACAGTGGGAGACACCGTCAACAAGGCATTTATGTTGCATATGGGGTCGATAGTTTTTATGTATAGCTCAGATATGTCATTAGAAGAAGAAAAGAATATTTATAAAACAGGTGCGGATTTTATCATAGATAACCCCGAAGATTTAAAGATGATTTTAGATAATGAATTTATTGGGCATCTGTCAGAAGTAGAGGCTTGTCCAGATGATATGGCGCCCTATACGCCTGGAAAGAAACGATATATACAGTTTTTGGAAGTGCCTAACGAAGATGTGCCGGACAACAAGATATTTGTAGGTGGACGTTATTTCCCTTGGGAAGACAGTCGACATAACAAGCATCCGCTATCGGTAAGGTTAACAAATTCCAAGCGATGTCCAGAAAGACATTTAGAAGTATTTTCCCATATTTTGAAATACTCAGCTGAGAGAGTTTCCGATGGCAAATACGATTTAATAACGCGAGTCCCACCTAAACCCTTACAAGCAGGTGACAGATTGAAAATGTATCTTGAGCGGATTCCTGCGGAATTCAGTAAATTTGATAAATCGAAGATTGCGCCAGACATACTGCGGTGTATACGCGACTATGCACCCCAGAAGGAAGCTGGGTCGTATGATAACAGAAAGCGGAACGTCGAGGGCGCCTTCGAGGTTGTGGGAGACGTATCAGGAAAGACTATTGTTGTGGTCGACGATGTTACCACGAGTGGAGCTACTCTCTACGAGATAACGCGAATCTTGCTCGAAGCGGGCTGCAAAAAGGTCTATCCAGTGGCGCTCGCTCTTACCGTGACAGAAAAAGTAACAAACGGAGATTTCAAGCTTCGCTGTGATAAATGCAATGGACAACTTGTTCCTCGCTGTGGCAAGACAAAGGGGTATGTCTTTTGGGGATGCGAAAATATCAAGGATAAAAAAGAACACTCAATGATGAAGTTCTCCGAAGGGGTTAAGGTTCTAAATGAAAGAACAAGTCCGCCAGCAAGAGATATACCAGAAGATATAGACATACCGTTTTAAGAAGATCGAATAAGCAGGCGAGTTACAACTTCGTAATTTACATCAAATGCGTAGTTGCCGGCCGGTTTTGAGCATAGAATAACCTCTGTAGGCGAGTAAATAACGAAGTCCATTGGGAATTTTCTCCGAACATCGGCCTTCGTATTGACTTAATATACCCGAAGTAGTATCATATACCAAATAACCCACAAGGACGTGGTATATGGAAATAAAGAGTTAAATACAGCAGTGCTTGGCAACCTCATAAGGGTTGTTTTTTTATTTCGGGTGAAATATGGATGTCAATGAAGCGCACAGAATAGCAAACGATTTCCACAGCTATCTTGCCAACGGAGACAGGTCTCTTATAAAAAAACACTCAAAAGAAAAACTCCGTGCTGCTCTAAACATTCTTCCTCATTCCGATAACAGACATCAATGGTATAAGGAAATGGAGCGTAGAGTATCAGAGATAGAGCAAGAAGAAAAAGCACAGCTAACAAAGAAAGAAAAAAATAAGTCAAAATGGATTGATCGGACAGTTACTTTTCTTCTGGGAATCTTAGCAGGTATTATATTGATGTATCTTAAAAGATACTTAAAAATGAATTAACAACTGTAGAAATAGCGGAGGTGTGCGATGAGAAGAGTCTTCATAGTGGTATTGGCGTGTGCTGTATTAAGTGGCTGTGCTACCAATATGAGATTTTACAAGGCAGGAATGACAGACGAGCAATTTAGAAAAGATTCTTACGATGCTCATACTATCGCTAATCAGAATGCCAGAAATACATACGGTGATAATCTAAATGCGCTTGGAGTTATATTGGAATCCAATGCCGTAGATGCAGAATATCGTAGGTGTATGGAGCAAAAATTCGGTTATACTTTTATCGATTCTCGTTGCACAAAAGTCTTTAACAGCGGGTTTGCCTATTTGAATAAGAAAGAATATGACAAAGCCATCTCTGACTTTACCAAAGCTATTGAAATTGACCCTAATTATACATTTGCCTATACCAACCGTGGGCTTGCTTACGCATCTCTAAAAGACCCAACCAAAGCTATAGCTGACTACACTAAAGCAATTGAAATTGACCCTAACTTTGCAGAGGTATATTATTGCCGTGGAAATGCCTATTTTGACCAAGGCAACTTCTCTCAAGCTATCTCTGACCATACTAAAGCCATTTCTATAAAACCTGACTATGTATATGCCTATTACAATCGTGGACTTGCCTACTATAATGAGAAAGAATATGACAAAGCTTTGCAAGATGTGCATAAAGCACAGGAATTAGGATATGCCGTTGACCCTAAATTGCTTGATGAACTTAAGAAAACATCAAAAAGTAAGTATTCTATAACTGAATCAATGGAAAAAATCGCAACCGAAGCATATCGTAAAGGATGCGAATATTCCAAAAACGGCAATTATGACCAAGCTATCTCTGAATACACAAAAGCCATAAAAATCAATCCTAATTATGAATCGGCTTATGGCAATCGTGGTGGTTCTTATGCCAATCGAGGTGACTTGCCGAATGCTATCTCTGACTATACTAAAGCAATTGAGTTAAATCCTAACGATGTAATGAATTATTACAATCGTGGGACTGTTTATAAGGACAAGGGTGACCTTGCTCAAGCTGTTTCTGATTTTACCAAAGCCATTGAAATTGACCCTAATTATTTTGAAGTATATAACAATCGAGTCATTGTCTATCGTAGGTTAAAAGAATATGATAAGGCTTGGGCAGATGTGCATAAGACAGAAGGATTAGGGCATCCTGTTGACCCCAGAGTCCTTGCAGACCTCAAAAAAGCGTCAGTAAGAGATAAATAGGTTCAGTGAAGAAGTAGTCTACTTACCCGCTTCATAATTTGGGCTGTAAAGATGCTAAAGAAATAACGGAGGTGTGAAATGAAGAAATGTCCATTTTGTGCAGAAGAAATACAGGATGATGCAAACAAATGTAAACATTGTGGCGAATGGCTTAACAAGAAGACCGAAACGCAAAAAGCATCGGAATGGGTTGACAACACAAAGAAAACAGGACAATATGAATTTCCGAATGGAGAAATACCTGCTTTATTCAAATTCAGATGGCTCATTGCTATTGGTAGCGGTTTTGTAGTGTTGGTATTGCTGGTTCTTTTTGGTGTGGGTGGACAGGGTGCGGGAACAATGACAGCTATCTTTATAATAATATTACAGATGAGCATAAAAAATCGCTTTAAGAATTTTAAAAGGAGCTGATATGAAATTGAAGACTAAAAAAATAATAGGAATATTGCTTCTGTCCCAGTTAATCTTCGTAAGCTTTGCTCAAGCACAAAATGTTTATCATAATTCAAGGGGGCATTTTTCATTTACTATCCCTCAAGGGTGGGAGGAAATTCCTCAAAGTGTGGTGAATGATGCAAGCGCAGGGGCAACCCAAATGGCAAGGAGAACTATCACATATATAGCAGGTTTTACGACACAAGCACAATATCCATATATGTATATACAGCTCGATTCCAGCGGTAGAATGTCTGAAACAAAAATACAGCAAATAGCCACGCCAGCAAGGCAAAAGAAAATATTAGGGATAGCGGAGAATGGATTAAAAGATCTGCCAATTGAGCTTGGAAAGCTTGTATATCAAAAGGAAATGAACGCAATATATCAGACAAATATAGCGAATAACGGTGGTAGGAGAATTGTTAATTTAGCTGTTCTTATGTTCTACAAATTCGGGTTTGTTACTTTAAGTTTTAATTCACTCGAAGAAAACTATGAAAAAGATGCAAGTGAAATTGATGCAATTATTAACTCATTTAAGTTTGACGAGGGTTATAGATATTAACTTTGATGTAGTGTGATGCTCGAGATTATAAAAGAATTACTGGTGCAAAACCGCATTTAAATAGCGGAGGAATAAAATATGCAAGAAGAATACCAGTGTAAAAAAGGCACTGCGATACTTTTGGATTACAGTAATGGCAAGAGGTGGTTAGTGGTATTACTCGGGAAAAAAGGCGACGGCCTTAAAATATTTGACACCGAGAAAGAGGCAAGGACATATTTAGAAACCATTATAAATGACTAACGCTGTTTCCTATGAATCTTAAGCGATTATTAACCTTCCTCGTTGTATTCGCCCTTGGCATTGGTCTGGGTGTTGTCATCACCTACCACCCGGCTCCTCCAATACCGCCAGCCTTATATAAAGCCGAAACCTACTTCTCTCCTAATGGTGGCGTAGCATCGAATATCATTAAAGCTATAAACAACAGCAAATCCTCAATCGACCTTGCCATCTTCGACCTTACCTCTCAGGATATAAAGTCAGCTCTTGAAAAGGCCAAGAATAGAGGCGTGAAGATACGTATTGTCGCTGATTCAAGGCAAGCCAAGGGCGCCCATTCTGTGATAGAGAATTTGACAAACGAAGGGTTTAATATAAAGATAACCCACGGCATAGGCAGAGGCATAATGCACAATAAATTCGCAATAATAGATAGCAAACTGCTTATTACGGGCAGCTATAACTGGACGTATAACGCCGAACACTTCAACTTTGAAAACGCTATATTTATAACAGATCCTAATGTCATAAAAGAGTATCAGAAAGATTTTGATAAGATATGTTAGGCTGGCACCCGCCTGTAAAATGCCCTAAATGTGGTTCTGATGATGTAAGATTTGTCGAGCCTCATCACGAGATGTCTATATATGAATGTAATGTATGCGGGTGCAGATTCGAAGTAGATGAAGGAGAATGATGAAACGCCAGAAGCCTAAAGAAAAACCTTTTGAAGTATCTTATGAGTATGAGCCTACACCTGATGCCGAAGAAAAGTTGGCTGAAATATTTGAGTTTTTATTAGCCGACGATGGAAAAATCAAACCTCCAACAATTCGGTAGGTTCTACCTTCAACGCTTTGGCAAGTCTTATAACGGTAGATAGCCTTACATCTGGAGGGCTTTTCCCTTCAATCCTCTGAATGTATTTATAACTCGTTTCAGTAAGTTCGGCCAGCCTTTCCTGGGTGATTCCCTGCTTTTTACGTAACTCCTTGATTTTCTTGCCTAAGTTAAGAGTTTTCATACACCATATTATCTCAGGGTGTTTTATTATTTGACACCCCCATATATGATGGTGTATTATTATTCTTCAGTGAATATACCAAAGCCGTCGGAAGGAAGCCAAGATGTGGATATTGTTAATTGTAGTTGCAACGAGCATATGGGTATTTTTTGACGCCAAGAGCATAGGCGTTAAAAAAGGGCAGCTGAAAGGCGTCTGCAATTTATCACCGGGAGGTTGGTTTATTGCCTGCTTAGGGCTATGGATCATAGGCTTTCCTGCCTATTTAGCAAAAAGACCTGAGTTAAAAAGAATAAATTCGGCCGGTTAATATGCCATACCAAGAGGAGGGATAAATGTCTAAATATATTGCTGTTATTGTTGCGGTGGCTTTGTTATTTTGCTTCAGCGGGAAGGCTTATTGCTTCTCTATGAACGATTTAAAGAACGCTGCCACGCAAGCGGCAACAGCGGCCGCCCAGCAAGCGGCATCAGCAGCGGCAAATAAGGCATCAAAAGGCACTTCAAGTACTACCACTACTACCTGCACCACGACTACTAATGATAATACTAATGCCAACGTTCAAAGTCAAGAACCAGCGGTAGCAAGTAAAGAGGATGCTGAGTTAAAAGCGTTCTGGCAGAAAGAGCAGCCGATACTAGACCAAAAGATAAAGCAAGGCAAAATATTAAAAATAAAAGACCTGTATCTCGGTATGAATATTGATAACGCCTATAAAATACTCAGCGCTAATTTAGGGGAAGGTGCAAACGGTGTCCAAAAGTTTGACGGCCCTCCGTCTATTATTTGGAATACTTATGCCGGAAGTATCCCTATTGTGTTAGCTGACGAAAAGAATAGAGTAACCAAGATAATTCTGCCAAAGACCGTAGTCGATACATTATTCAAAACTGAAGGTTTACCAGCCGAAGAATTCGCTAAGAAATTCGTAGAAAGCTACCATATACCTAAGATGGAACCCTTCAGTGAGATGATGGGTAATAAGTTAGTTACCGGTTGGAGATTTATATCCCCTGAAGGATTTAGGCTCATTATAAGCGTCGATAAGAGTGTGTTGCTTGATGAAATGGCAAAACCCGCAGAGATGAAGTTCGACTAATCATAAAATGATTAAAACTTCGTTAAGGCGGAAAGGAAAGAATGAATTTTGCAGTAAATCTTAAAAATGCCCGCAAGCGACTACGGCTGAATCAGACAGAATTGGCCAAGATAATCGGGACTGGTCAAGAAGCTATAAGTAAGTATGAGACAGGGAAAAGTACTCCCAAAATTGATAAAATACCGAAACTTGCGCAAGTATTAGGGGTCAGTATTGATGATTTGCTTGATAACTGGGGGCAGCCTTGAATATAGTATGTTGTGGTTGCGGTGCGAAACTTGGAGTGCAAGAGCCATTTGACGATGTTCGTGAAATTAAGGCCAAGTGCACTTCTTGCCTTAATAAAGAAATAGAAGAAGCGTCTCGATACCAGCCGATGCCAAGGCCTGGCGAGAAGGTAGAAATAGTGCTAAAGAATGATATTAAGGGAACTATATGGATTCCGGAGGGAAAGGATGAAAAACTTTCGTTATGGGATATAGCCGTTTCTGGCAGAAAGTTCTTTTGCTCAGACGAAACCAAAGAAGAATTTCAAAAATACCTGCTTGGCCTAGAAGATACCAATCCTGAGATCACCTTTCTATATTCTATGAGTATAAAAATAGCACCCCCTGTCCGCGGCAGGCGAAAAGCAAAAGAACATTCTGAGCCGGAAAAACGGCAGGAACAAAGTATTGAGTATAACTGTACAGCAAAGATACCCAAGTATTATATACAGCTCATCTTTAATGATAAAACTAATAATGTGAATAGGTTTATTAACATAATAGCTAAGTCTGTAAATAAATCCTACCAAGAGAGTCAATCTCCTTCCCTAGCGCCGTAGCACCAATTCTCTCAACGCTCTAAAGCATATCATACGCCTATTGACATTATTGGAACGTGTGATATACTGTATAACGATAGTTAAAGGATAGTTATGCATAACATAGATGGAAAATACACACTAACTGAAATCGCCAAAGAGCTGAACGTCGTCCCTACCTTTATCAATAGGATACAGAGAGAGACCGGCATAGGCGGTAGCATAGGAACAAAAGGCAAGGCAGCCTCTTTCGATGCAGCTTGGTTAAAGACCTTCCGCATAGTCAAGGCACTCCGTATGATTGGGATTAGCTTCAAAGATATAAAGGCGCTATGGATGCTCGAAAAGAGCCTAATGGTGCCACAAGCCAGTATTCGGCAGACAGATTCATCGATATTACCAGCCACACAAGACGACCCGAATTCTCCATCCATAAAGCTGATTTTGCACGGGGGGTCAGTTTACTATTCAAAGACAATGGATGACTCCAAGTTAAAAGATGTTCCACACCGTAAATATACGCACTACCCCAAATTGATAGAGACGCTGACTGACTATAAAAGAGAGATCCGAAGGAAGAGTGGTATATTTAGAGAAGAGCTGAAGAAGATAGACGCGGAGCTAGACGCTGTCCTATCAGCGGACAAAGGGTATGAATAACTATCGTTATTTTTTTCTTGACAAATTCTGTGTATCGTGATACAATGTAGTTATCAAGGGGGATAAACCCCTTTTTATTTGAGTAAAGAATAACTATCGTTAAACTATTGGTAAAGTAATACCGATTATTTTTTTGATCTGGCAGTCATATTCATAAATATAAAGGAGGGTAACATTGGACAGATACCTGAACTTTTTGAAGGCTTATCGGCAGCACAAAGGTATTAAACAGCGGGAGCTGGCGCAGATGCTCGATATTGATGCGGCGTACGTTTCGGCGTGGGAAACGGGGCGTGCTCTGCCGCCAATAGATACGCGGGTCAAAATCTGCGAGATATTACAGGAGCCGCTGGAGAAAGTATTCCCATAGAAAGGAGGATAGAATGGGCGTTTTTAAGAATGATGAAATCGCAGGTTACGCTCTGGGCGAAGAATATGTCTGCACAGACTGCGTTAAAGATGACGAAGCAGAAGCAGTGATTCAGAATATGCTGATTACCGAAAAAGACATCGGTAATGTGCAGCGCTATTTCTGCGACCGTTGCGGAAAAGAGATTTGTTAACCAAATCGACCACTAATCCCCGGGCTTTTATGCCCGGGGATTAGTGGCTGTGTATTCTGTCCGACTGAATTCAGGCGGAAAATTTTATCGAGGTTCGTGGCAATGTCCGAATGGGTGCAAACTCGAAACTAATGAAAAGATAGGAGAAGAACAGAATGACTAACAAATTAAGCGTAACGGTCAAGACTAATAAAGGTCGGCAGAAGTTGCTTAGGCTATTCAAGCAGACAAAAATGCCTAAGATAGTAGGTTTGTATTCTAGGATAGCTACACAAAGCCAACGCGCGAATGGTCTTTCTATTCCTCGGCAGAAAGGATGTCTTGCCGAGGAGGCGAGGATGCGTAACTTCACGAATGTCCGCTACTATACAGACAATGGCTATTCTGCAAATGATCCAAATCGTCCCGGATATAAAAAGCTGTTGTCGGACATAAAGAATGGGGTAGTCGATACGGTTATAGTTTATAGCTGTGATCGTATTGTCAGGAATCTTAAGGATTCTATATTATTCCAGGAGCTACTGGACAGCCACAAAGGTCGCTTTATATCAATTACTCAAAGGAAAGGAAGTGATGGGAAATGACGCCGAAACCGATTGTTAGAGTAAAGGTAATAAAAATAGACGCAAAGGACAGAGAAAACCGCAGGCGTAAAATAATCGAGGTATTAGCAAAAGAAGATGAATAAAATAGCAGCTCTCTATTCGAGAGTATCTACAGAACAACAAGTCAAGCGTGGGGAGTCTATCCCTTTTCAGAAGCAGTGTCTTGAGAAGAAGGCGCTGGAATTGGGTTACTCCTACGCTCATTATTCCGATGAGGCATTATCAGGGGGGAGCACCAAAAGGGCTGAGTTTTTGCGGATGCTCTCTGATGTTGAGGCGGGTAAGATAAGTGCGGCTATATTCTATGACTTGTCCCGGGTGTCGAGAGATATGCTCGATTCGCTGCTGTTGCGTAAGACGCTCGATGAGCATAAAGTCGAAATCCTATCTGTTAGCGAAGACATTGATTTCAAAACGGATGAGGGCGATTTTATGTATAAGATTAAGGGTCTTGTTAATGAGAGATACCGGAAAGATCTTATCAAGCGAGTTAGGGCCAAGATGTTGGATATGGCAAATAAGGGCAGGTTTACAGGTGGGCAGCCGTCGTTCGGTTATAAGGTGAAAGAAAAGAAGCTTATAATAAATGAAGATGAGGCTACCGTTCTTCGGCAGATGTTTGATAGGTTTGAGCAGAACCCTTCATATAGAGGTATTACGACCTGGCTTAATAAGGCAGGTCGTAATACGAAGAGAGGGACAACCTTTGCTCAGAGCACAGTTCGTAGGCTATTAACGAATACCGCATACAAAGGCTACCCTACCTGGGGCAAGCGACCCGGAGGAAAGAAGTTTGTCAGTAAGGATAAGTGGATTACAGTAAAAGGAGATTATGAGCCTATCATAACCGAAGTTCAGTTTGACCGAGTGCAAGATTTAATTAAAAGCCGAAAACGAGAGTATCCGCAGCGTAAATACGGAGTGACATATCTTCTCTCAAGCCTTATCCGGTGTGAGTGCGGAGGAACTCTGAACGGATATACGCAGATCAAGAGGAGCAGTGGAAAGCTGTATCATTACTATAAATGCCATAACTGGGCCTCGAAAGGTACCTGTGCCGGCAATACCTGGCCTAAGGATGTTATAGAGAATAGGGTTATTGAAGAAGTAAAAAAACAGGTAAATTTATATTTTAGCCAGGAAGAGGTATCGACATTAGCCCCTATGCAAGAATCAGCAAAAGAAGCTATTGCCAATGCTCGGCAGAAGCTAAAAAACTTACAGAGCAAGCAGGGGAAGTTAATAGAGCTTTACGCCGATGGTAACATACCTAGGGCAGAACTCGATAAAAAGATGTTAGCCCTGAAGACGCAGATAGAAGAACAGGCTTCCGAGATAGGCAAGCTGGATGATGATTTAAACCCGAAGAAAAAGAAGGTCAGGCTTACCGTGTGGGAACGCATTCAGCGCCTAAATGGAAATTTTGAGAAGCTTTCGGAAACCACCAAAAAGGAAATTTTACGACAAGTTATCAAGGGAATAGTGGCATACCAAAATAAGGAGCTTGAGATAGAATTATATGAGGTCTAATAGCGTATCTACGGCAGGATATATTAGTAAGATAATACAACCGCACGGGCAGGGGTTCATCGCGCCCACGAGCATAAACTTTGAAGGATATGTGACTGTATTCGCGACCCTTGCCACGGTGACAGAGCCGTCTTCCATGGGTAATCTCAACACTTCCAGGACGTTCCTTCTGAATTCAGGAAGCTCGTCCATAAAGAGCACGCCGTTATGGGCAAGGCTTATTTCGCCCGGCATCGGATTCGTCCCTCCGCCCAATAGCGCGGCGTCGGAAATGGTATGATGAGGCGAACGAAACGGCCGCGTACCTATAATGAATTTATTGGGAGGAAGAATACCGGCCACAGAGTGGATCTCCGAAGTCTCCAGCCCTTCCTCAAGGGTCATTTCCGACAATATGGTCGTGAGCCGCTTCGCAAGCATGCTCTTGCCTGATCCGGGAGGGCCTATCATAAGGACGTTGTGACCGCCTGCGGCGGCGACTTCGAGGCCGCGCTTCACATGCTCCTGCCCCTTAACGTCGCTGAAATCTATCTTATATTTTGAGCTTCTTTTAAATGCCGTCTCAATATTCAGCTCTTCGGGCCTTATCGAGACCTTCTTATTTAAAAAATCTACCACTTCCTTTAGTGTATCGACCGGATAGGTTTTGATCTCCCTGATGACAGCCGCCTCTTTTGAGTTCTCCCTGGGTAGGATCAAGTATTCCTTTCTCATATCTTTCAGGGCCATGGCTATAGGAAGTACCCCCTTAACCGGTTTCACCCTGCCGTCCAAAGATAGTTCGCCTAAGAATACGTGGCGTTGTAATAGAGATGAATCTATTACATCCTCCGTCGAAAGTATCGCCAGCGCAATAGGCAGGTCGAATGACGCGCCTTCCTTTTTTATGTCGGCGGGAGCCAGGTTTACTATTATCTTTTTGGCGGGAAAAGAGAACCCGGAATTCTTTATCGCCGCCTTGATCCTGTCGCGCGATTCCTTTATTGCCATATCGGGCAGGCCCACTATATTGAAGCCCGGTAGCCCCGAACCTATATCGACCTCGGCGGTCACTTCATACGCGTCTATACCCATCACACAGCTAGAATAAATTTTTGATATCATTTTTCCTCTCCTCAAGTAAAATTATCTTCCACGGCGTTCTCTAGTAACTCAATAGACTCCAATTCATGACAATAATTCAATTTAACCGAAATTATATCTACGCGCCAATCGGCGTCGGGGATCTTCAGCCTCTTCAGGTAAAATAACGCGTTCTTCACGATGTGCCGTTCTTTCGATCTTGTCACCGAAAGGTACGGAGGGCCGAAAGAAGAGGTGGTCCTGGATTTCACCTCGACAAAGACTACTATTTTCTTATGCTTTGCCACGAAATCTATCTCACCGAAGGGGGTCCGGATATTGGATCCAATGATCCTGTAGCCCAGCTTTTTTAAGAAGCGTGAGGCTATCTTTTCTCCGGCCGCGCCTATCGTCTTCTTCTCCCGGCCCATCAGCTTAACCTCCGTACGCTTCGAGAACGAGCTTCTCTATCTCGTCCTTCACTTCTCTGTTCAGGGGTATGACAGTGTTGTACCATTTACCGTCCTTGCCCTCCTCGCGCGGCATGCTCACGAATAGCCCTTTCTCTCCCTCAACCACTCGCAAGCCCTTTATAATAAAGCTGTCAAGTATTGAAAGATCGCAGAACGCTTTTGTGGAGCTCGTACCGTCCAGCTTATGAAGCCTTGATACCGCCAGCTTCAGGTCTTCCTTAACCATTATCCTCACCCCCCTTCAAATGAACACATAACTTATGGAGCGCAAAGCGCGACATAAGTTATAAGTATGAATTTGATACCGAAACATACCTTAAAAAGCCTATTGGCTCATTGAATAAAGCCATGTTTCGGTACAGCCCTCTTATACTATAAGACGGAAAAAACGGTAAAATTGTTGCAAATTTTTTTTAAATAATTTCTCTCCGACGGAAAAAAGTATATTGGTTAAAAACGAAAAAGGAAGGTCTGAGGCATTGAATTTAATTTTTTATGTGGTACACTTAAAAATAGAAGAAGAGAGGAGCTTAATCTCTCGGAGGTTAAAGGCGGCGGTTCTTCGCAAGAAGAGCTGACCGAGGCTGACCGAAAGAAAGACCAGCCTACCGGAATCGGTCAAATCACCCTAAACAGGGAGGCGATCGAAGGATAAGAAGGCCGGTTCCAAAGAGTCCTCTTCCGAAAGAGATTAAGCGGCCCTTCTTCTTTTTTTTATGCGCTTATCCACACTAGTAGCCCAGGCTTAAGCCTGGGCTACTTGTTATGATATATTCTCTTCCCCGCCATCGAAAGATCGCACAAGTGAACATTCCACTACGAGGAGAAACTTGGAATAATTATGATAACATATCCCATGCCAATGACTATTTAATAGTTTTGTTAGCATATAAAAAAGTAGGCTATACATTTGTTTATCATATGGTATACTTGTATTAGAAACAATAGAGGCGGAATAAGAATTTATTTTTTTCATCTTATTAAATAACGATTTAAAATGTTTATAGAAAGCCCAGGCTGCCATGAAAAAATATATTATTACCTGCTTAAGCTTGACAGTTCTCATCCTTGCCGCGGCCACCGCGGCGTTAGCCACGGATTATTATGTCTCTCCCACCGATGGATCACCTGTTGGATTACCTACGGGAAAGGGCACCCTCGCTAGTCCCTGGGACCTGGAGACAGCATTAAAGGATAATACAAATCCAGCGAATGCGAACCATGTCCTAAGGCCCGGAGATACGATCTATCTGCGTGGTGGAACGTATATTCCAACATCTGTAGGCAGCGACGGATTCAACGACAAATACTATAGTGTCTTGCTCGGCAGTGCTTCACAGTCCATAATCGTCCGCCCGTACCAGAATGAGCATGTCATTATCCACGCGGGAATCTCTCAAAACAAAGGAGGATATGTGACATTCCGGGATTTTGAGTTAACTAGCTCGGATACGGATACACTGCGCGTCTCTGCTATAAGTGGCTCCTTCCCGACCGATATTCCTGTGCCCAAAGGTTTTGAAATATATGCCGCTCCGGGCGTCAAAGTCATAAACAATGTCATTCATGATGAGGGAGGAGATGGCATATATGTTAACAACGACTGCCATGGCACCAAAATATATGGAAATATCTGTTATCACGATGGATGGGCCACTTCTGTTGTAATTGATGGCCAGCCTGAAAGAGCGCATGGCCATGAGTTTTATACGAAGAACATTGGCCCGGAACCCATAATCCTTAGAAATAATATCACCTTTTCAGCTTTCAATTTTCTTATTCAGGCGTATGGCAGCGCCTCTCCTTCCTATGTCTATGATATAACTTTTGACGGCAATATATTCTTCAATGGCGAATTTTGTATAAAACAAGAGAACTATCCCCCGGCAGGCATAAAGATTATCAACAACGTTTTTGGAGAAGGAACAGGATGCGGTCCCGATCCTATCCCAACTATCAACCTGGATCCGGTCCCGGTCGTGCATGATCTGGTCGTGGACAATAATTATATTACCGTAGGCGGAGGTGTGCTTGGGTGGAACAAGCTTGAGATGATAGGCAATCATATAGCTTATTGGTGGATTGTTGCGCCGCCAGCAGGTGGATATACGCCTGGGGATTACGTCATCAATGGCAATACGTATTATGGTTGGGGGGTACCACAGCTGGCACTCGACGTTGATCATCCTGGTGATTATACCTGGAAATCTGTTTGTTCTTACGGTGATTTGCAGGGTTATTGGTCAGCCTGGAAGTCTAATGGCTTTGACACTGATGGTCAAGCTTTATTTCAAACTTCTTTGCCTAGTCCGCCTGATGTTGTGGTTCGCCCGAATAAATATGACGACAATCGTTCTTACATCGCGGTTATAAACTGGCGAGGGGTAGATACTACGGTACCTGTCAACCTGAACACTATCTTTTCTGCAGGGGACAGCCATGCATTTCAGTCCGGGGACAGCTATGAAATAAGAGATGTGCAAAACTACTATCAAGGTACTCCTGTAAGCGGGACTTATTCTTCGGGCGGCACTGTCAATCTTCCCCTGGTCTTCAAACCGTCTGACATCGATCCCTATATAGGAGATTTTACAGGCAACTCATTGGACCCTCGTCAACCTCATACCTCTTTGGCATTCAACGTTTTTGTATTGATTAGGACCAACGGCAGCGGCGCGGTTTTATTCGGCGATGTCAACGGCGACGGCGTGATCTCCGCCTCTGACGCGGTGCTGGCCGCTCAACATGCGGTAGGGCTTATCACGCTAACCTCCAGCCAGATAACAAAAGCGGATGTATCAGACGATGGCAGCGTAACCGCCTATGACGCGGCGCTGATCGCCGAGCGAGCAGCGGGATTAATAACGAAGTTTCCTGTGGAATAGTAAGTCAGACTTAGGGACACGTCACTTTGGGACATTTCAATGTTTTAAAATGTTCATAGAAAGCTCAGGCTACCATGAAAAAAGGCATTATACTGACTCTTTTAATATCAGCCTTATTTACGGTAATCTACGCCTATGGAATCATGACTTCAGTCTCAAACTCTTCCGGGGCGAGCGGAACTGTAGTTTCTATCGCCATCAGCGCGAGCGATATCCCTCCCGGTACCATCAGCTCGGATCTATGGCTGACATATGACCAGAATCTTCTGCAGGCCCAGAGCGTTTCCAAGAGTGGGCTGACCTCTTCTGCTGATTGGAGCATTGTTTCCAATATTGCGGCGCCCGGGATCGTAAAGATCGCTCTCTATAGCGCCGTAGCCCTGGGTGGGACAAGCGGTGACCTTGCCATAATCAACTTTAAGGTGAATGACGGCGCGGCTGGCGGCGCAAGCTGTACTTTACATCTGAGCAAGGCAATGTTTAACAATACGGCCGCCACAGTGAGCGATGGCATTTTCAGTGTGCCGATCACTTATACCCTTAATATCTCCGCCCTTAATGGTTCAGTTACCAAAAATCCTGACAAACTGACTTATAATCCCGGGGATATTGTCCAGCTTACCCCTCAAGCTAATACCGGCTACCACTTCACGAGCTGGTCAGGCGATCTGACAGGAACCGCTAATCCAAGCTCCATTACGATGAACGCCAACAAGACGGTGACGGCTAACTTTGTACTGAATACCTATGCCATTACCACGCTTGCCGGCTCAGGCGGCACGATCACTCCTTCCGGACCAGTGACTGTCAATTACGGCTCAAACCAGACATTCACCATCGCCCCTAATACAGGCTATGCAATAACTGCTGTAACAGTAGACGGCGTCTCTATAGGGGCGGTCTCGACTTATACCTTCAGCAATGTCACAGCCACTCACTCGATATCCGCGAGCTTCACCTTACAGACCTATGCCATTACCACGCTTGCAGGCTCAGGCGGCACGATCACTCCTTCCGGACCAGTGACTGTCAATTACGGCTCAAACCAGACATTCACCATCGCCCCTAATACAGGCTATGCAATAACTGC
>Ga0209777_10000797_pt1 | contig 48995 bp, 51 predicted proteins | sample FrelakmetHBP12HB_FD_187147 | JGI IMG/M metagenome (GOLD analysis project Ga0209777, IMG submission 187147) | Freshwater lake sediment microbial communities from the University of Notre Dame, USA, for methane emissions studies -HBP12 HB (SPAdes)... | ecosystem: Environmental > Aquatic >... | reverse complement strand
CATCGTCCTTGACACCCATGCCTACCGCAACAAAGGCTCTCGGTCCCCCCCAACCCCCTCTCCACCCCCACCGCAGACTCCCATAGTGTCTGAATTGCAAATCCTTAATAAATAGCTCATTTACATCAATTCCGAATTGTGATATAAGAGGCCCGAAAGAATGGACCCGACGGATATCGTAATGGAGCCCGTAAAGTTGTATTTATGACAGCGGCCATTCTTGACCTCGAAAGCGGGGCCACCGGTAATCTTCGATTCTCCGGGGAGGGGAGTGTGACTGAAGATCTCCTGGACGTTCGCAATTTACACACATACTTCTTCACCGACGACGGTATTGTGAAGGCCGTCGATGATGTAACTTTTTCCATCTGTCGGGGTGAAGTGCTGGGTATTGTGGGCGAGTCCGGCTGCGGCAAGAGTGTGACTGCCCTGTCCATCATGCGGTTAATCACCTCCCCGCCCGGACGCATCACCGAAGGGGATATCACCTTTGAAGGTCAAGACCTGCTTCATCTGTCAGACCGCGAGATCCGGGAGATCCGGGGAAACCGCATTGCGATTATTTTTCAAGAGCCCATGACCTCGCTGAACCCGGTCTTTTCCGTGGGATTTCAAATTGCCGAGGCCTTCATACTTCACCAGAACCTCACTAAGGAGCAGGCCTGGGAGAAGGCTGCGGAGATGCTGAACCTGGTCGGCATTCCCTCTCCGAAACTTCGAATCAAGGAGTTTCCCCACCAGCTCAGCGGAGGCATGCGCCAGCGCGTGATGATCGCCATGGCGCTCTCATGCAGGCCGAGTCTTCTCATTGCCGACGAGCCAACAACCGCGCTCGATGTGACGATCCAGGCTCAGATACTGGACTTGATAACTCACCTGCGAGAGCAGTACGGCATGGCAGTGATGTTCATCACCCATGACCTGGGGGTGATCGCGGAAAACGCCGACCAGGTCATCGTCATGTATGCCGGCAAGATCGTTGAAAGTGCGAATGTCTACACCATTTTCGAGAACCCCGCGCATCCGTACACCCGGGGACTCCTGAACTCCATTCCGACGGTTGAAGAGCAGTCCCGGAGCAGAACGCTGCTGAAGGCCATTCCCGGCATCGTGCCCAATCTGCTCGCGCTGCCGGCGGGCTGCCATTTCCAGGATCGCTGTGCGTATGCGACGGAACGCTGTTCGAAACAAGAGCCGGCCCTCTTTGAGGTGGAAGAAGGACACTACAGTGCCTGCTTCATGTACGATCACTAATGGATGAGGCATCCGATCATGAGCGGTGACGGAGAACTCCTGAAGGTTGAAAGGCTGGTCAAATACTTCCCGATCAGAGGGGGCATTTTTTCGCGCGAAAGAGCTTACGTCAAGGCAGTCGACGGAGTGGATCTTTCCGTAAGGGAAGGCGAAACCGTGGGATTGGTCGGCGAGAGCGGCTGCGGGAAAAGCACCCTGGGCCGGACCATCTTGAAGATCCTGGAGCCGACATCCGGAGAGATTCATTTCAGGGGCCGACCCATTACCCGGCTGCCGCGCAGAAAGATGCGGGAGATTCGCCGGGAAATGCAGATCATCTTCCAGGATCCCTGGGCCTCACTCAATCCCCGAAAAACGGTTGAAAATATCGTGGGCGATGCCTTGACCATCCATCATCTCGCCAGGGGTGAGAAGCGCCGTGAGCGGGTAGCCGAGTTGCTGCTTCAGGTGGGGCTCCGTGAGGAGGCCATGGGGAGATATCCCCACGAATTCAGCGGCGGCCAGCGCCAGCGGATCGGTATCGCCCGAGCCCTGGCGGTTGAGCCAAAGCTCATCGTCGCCGATGAGCCCGTGTCGTCCCTGGACGTGTCCATTCAGGCCCAGATTCTGAACCTCATGATGGAGCTTCAGCTCAAATTCAACCTGACCTATCTGTTTATCGCACATGATCTACGACTGGTAAAAAGGGTCAGTGATCGGATCGCTGTCATGTATCTCGGCAAGATCGTTGAGCTGGCTGACAGCCGGACGATCTACTTTTCTCATCATCATCCTTACACGCATGCCCTGCTTTCGGCTGTTCCGTTGCCCAACCCCAGAGGGAGGCAGGGCAGGGAGCGCATCATCCTTGAAGGGGACGTGCCGACCCCGATCAACCGGCCGCCGGGATGTGTCTTCCGCCCGCGCTGCCGTTACGCAACGGACCTCTGCAGGCAGGACGAGCCGCCTTTACGGCCAACCGACTCCAGCGATCCGATGCACTTGACAGCCTGCCACCACGCCGAGGAGACGAGAACAATCTTTGCGGTGCAAAAGATCATCAACGTCCCTGAGGGTCACCCGAATCCACAGGATCGGGTCAAGCAGTAAGAGGGCATGACGAAACGCATTCGAGAATAAACGGGATCCCTACAGCGTCTTTTCAGCAGTCTAAAAGGGCTTGCTGCAATCTTAGAGAGGAGGGCTTGAAAAATGGACGACAAGAATTCCGCAGGTTCAGTTACCGGTAAAGGTCTGATGAGTCGCAGAGAGGTGCTGAAGGCCGCAGGAGCGGTCGGGGTCATGGCGTCGGTTCCGACATCCATGATCAGAAGCGCGTTTGGCGCATCACCCAGGAAGACCCTCACTTTAGCCGTACCCGGAGGTCCGCAGAGCATCGAGCCTCATCTGGAAGGCGCGGATGTATGGCAGCGCCGCAAACCCCTGATCTATGAAAATCTGGTGTGGATCGATTACGACATGCAGCCGAAGCCGCAACTGGCGACTTCCTGGGAGATGACGGATCCAACCACCTATGTCTTTCATCTGCGGAAAGGGGTTAAGTTCCACAATGGCAATGAGATGACCGCCGAGGACGTAAAATACAGCTACGATCGGGTCATCGATCCCAAGGTGGGGTCCGGCGGCCGGGGAGATCTCATCGCCATCGATACCATAGAAGTGGTCAATAAGGACACGGTGAGATTCAAGCTCAAATTTCCCTCAGGGCCTTTCCTGGCCGCCCTCGGCGGAAAATATAACGGAGTTATTCCCAAAGATTTTATCAAGACGGGTAACGAGCTTCGGGCCGCCGCCTGCGGTACCGGTCCCTTCAAGCTGGAGAAATTCGAGCCGACCAGTGTCCTGCACGTCAGCCGATTCGAAGGCTACTGGGATCGATCCAATATCAACCTTGACGAGATTCGCGTGATGATTGTGCCCGACGAAAGCTCCATCGTTGCCGGGCTGCGGTCAGGCACCATCGACATCGCTGCTTTCGAAGACACCAAAAACTACTTCATCGTTCAGAAAGAGAAGAACCTGGTCACCCTTCGCAGCCCCTCGGTGCGCTGGGAGGTTCTCGACCTGGTGTCGAACACCCTTCCCGACAAGGAGACCGGCAAGGTCACCGAGTATCCCACCTCCGATTTCCGGGTGTGCCAGGCCATCAAGCTCAGCCTTGACAAAGAGGCGATCCTGCAGGTGGCCGGAAACGGCATCGGCCAGCCCCTCGGTATGTTGCCGCCGGCGCTGAAGCTCTGGACGGTTGACCGGGAAGAACTGCCTCTGGAGACGCGCGATGTTGCGCGAGCCAAACAGTTGCTCAAGGAAACACGCTATGGGAGCGGGCTGGAGCTCACCATTCGGAATATTGTCGGCTACCCGCAGCTCGCAGCAGCGGCCCAGATCATCTCGGAAAACTGTGCCGAGGCCGGCATCAAGATCAAAATCGACACGGTGGACGTTGGGATCTGGATCAAGGACTGGCTGGCGGGCAAGTCGCCGTGCACCATGAATTCCTGGGGCGGGCTCATCGATCCCGATCTCGCCCTTTACCGTCATTTCCACTCGGCCCCGGGCGGATACGATCCACGCCGCTTCGGCAACCCTTACTCGGACGCCCTGCTCGATGAAGGACGCCGGGCCATGAGTTTGAAACAGCGCCAGGCGATCTACAGGTCCGTCCAGATGATCCTGGCCCAGATGGCGTGCACCATCCCGCTCTACTCGGCGGACATGGTGTATGCATCTCAAAAATATGTCAAAAACCTCAAGCTCCATCCCACCGGCTTCTACTATGGGATACGCAATGTCAAACTCGAGAAGGCGTAAGAGGAGCTCTCTTAGACTGGCCCGGGGAATCGATAAAACCCCATCCGGGGAATTGCAAGGGGCGGTGATACGGCCTCGATCCTGAAGGTCACCGGCAGAGATGTGCGCATGAGTTCAAATGTCTGGCAATATCTGGTGCGAAGGATCGTCTCCACGCTCCTCACCCTGTTCGGCGTGAGCATCCTGGTCTTCCTGATGCTTCAACTGATCCCTGGCACCGTCGTCGAGCAGATCATGGGGACAGACGCCATGGTCACGAAGGAGACGGTGGCGAGTCTTAAGGCCTTCTTTGGCCTGGATCAGCCGATCCACATTCAATATCTTCACTGGATCGAAAATGTCGCCCAGGGCAATTTTGGCATTTCCTGGCGCACGGGGAAGTCCGTCCTGGGGCTGATCGTCGATCACCTTCCCGTAACGGGCGAGCTGACGTTTCTTGCCCTAATGGTGGCGTTTCTGATCGGAGTCCCGGCAGGCGTCTTCTCCGCCACCCGGACCAACACCGTGCTCGACAACGTGACCCGCGTGGTCAGCCTTTTGGGACTTTCGCTGCCGGTCTTCTGGCAGGGCACCATGTTGATTCTTATTTTCAGCCTCTTGCTGCACTGGATGCCTGCTCTGGACTACACCGGCTTTTTCGACGATCCGCTGCGGAATCTAAGATTAATGGCCATGCCCTCCATCTGCCTGGGAACTGCCAGCGCGGCCATGATCATGCGCATGACCCGTGCCTGCCTGCTTGAGGTGCTGGGGCAGGAGTATGTGCGTACGGCACGGGCAAAAGGGCTCGGGGAGCGCCTCGTGATCTACCGCCATGCCCTGCGCAATGCCATGATCCCGGTCATTACCGTTGCCGGCGTGCAGGTGGGCTACCTGTTGGGCGGGATCGTGGTGGTTGAGGAGGTGTTTACACTGCCCGGCATAGGCCGTCTGGTGCTTTCGGCTATTTTCAACCGCGATTATCCGCTGGTTCAGGGGGCGGTGCTATTCATCGCTCTTGTCTTTATGCTGACCAACCTGCTCGTGGACTTGCTCTACAGCGTGATTGACCCACGAATACGGTATTAGACTTTCGAAAAGGCAAGGGAGACCTTTTTCAGGTGCCCCGTGCGGGCCGCATCATCAGGACAGGAGAAGATGGCGATTCAAGGGAAACAGGGGTCACGCGATATCCCGGGCCGTCGTACGGCCGCAAGGGTCTTTTTGAGAAACAAGCTCATCCTTTCCGGGCTCATCATTTTTTTGATCATGATCGTCCAGGCCCTCGGCGCCAACTGGATTTCGCCTTATGATCCCTTCAAGCAGAACTATCGGGAGACCTTGCAGGGACCCGGCTGGAAACATCCCTTCGGCACCGACCGCTTCGGACGCGATATCCTGAGCCGTGAAATCTACGGGGCGCGCATTTCTCTCCGTGTAGCGGTCATCTCCATTTTCGCGGCCATGGTGGTGGGTGGGATGTTCGGCCTTGCCGCAGGATATTTTGGGGGCTGGATCGATCTTCTGATCAGCCGATCCATGGATGTTTTTTTCAGTTTCCCGGCGATGTTTCTTGCCATTGCCCTGGCTGCCATGATGGGCAACGGCGAGGGCAATGCAACCCTGGCCATCGCCATCGTCTACATGCCCTTGTTCGCCCGTATCATCCGGGGCTCGGTTCTTGCCGAGCGGGAGCAGGAGTATGTCACGGCCTCCGTGGCGCTGGGCGCTTCAACGGTCAAAATCATTTTCAGTGACATCCTGCCCAATGTGATCTCGCCAACGGTGGTGCAGGCGGCGATCTGCATGTCCTATGCCATCCTCATCGAGGCGGCCCTGAGTTACTTAGGATTAGGAATTCAACCCCCCACTCCTTCCTGGGGGACGATGCTCAATGAGGGAAGGACCTATCTGGAGATCGCACCCTGGATCTCTATTTTTCCGGGGCTGGCCATCATGCTGGCGGTATTGGCGTTCAACCTGATGAGCGACGGGTTTCGGGATGCCCTCGATCCGCGAAGCCGGCGCCGGCCGGGTGCCCCTTCAAAAGCTTGACGGATACGGTTGCGGGTTCGTGCCCGTGAGGGTTTAGATCATAATGCTCCATGCCCGGAGGGCACCCACGAATCATGAAAAAAGAACTCACCCTCTCCCGCTGGCGGGAGAGGGTGGGGGTGAGGGTGGGACATCTTGGTTTCCCCCTCACCTCAATCCTCTCCCACGGAGGGGAGAGGAAGTATTCGGTGCTATTTTCTAACTAATGCCCCATGCCCAGGAGGCACCCTCGAACCATGAAAATCATTGGGGGTTACGGTTATGGTTAAGAAGCCGGTTTAGGTTAGGTCTTGGGGTAAGGGCTAACTTCCTTAGGACCAGCAACTTAACCCATTGACCAAACTGGCATCCTTACCCTATCCTTTACCCAGGAGTTGCTATTTTCTACATAATTCTGGAGGAAACGTTCATGAGATATCCCCGGCTTTTTTCGTCTATCACCATCCGCGGCCACGAGATTCCGAATCGCGTGGTCCTGGCCCCCATGGGCACAAAATTCAACAATCACGACGGCAGCATATCGATTCGCTACGTCAATTTTCTCCGGGCCCGGGCCCAGGGGGGAGCAGGCCTGCTCCTGACAGAGAGCTCCCATCTGCGACACGAGTACACACAGACGACCTCGATCGGGGTCTACCATGACCGGCTCATCTGCGGATTGAGCCTGTTGCCGCACGCCGTGCACCCTTTCGGTTCGAAGATCATCCTTCAGATTTCCATCCATGGCGCGGTGGCATCGCAGCGTGTGATCGGCCGGAAGCCCGTGGCTCCATCGGCCATCGAAATCCCGATGTACCCCCAGATACCTCACGAACTGACCCCGGAGGAAATCGACGACCTCATCGACGCGTATGTCCAGGGCGCCTGGCGGGCCAGGTGCGCAGGCTTTGACGGTGTCGAGGTACACGGCGCCCACGGGTATCTCATCACACAGTTCACCTCCCCCCACACGAACCGCCGTAACGACGCTTACGGCGGCGACTTCGAGCGACGGATGCGGTTTCCCTCAGAAATCGTTCGGCGCATTCGGGCACTCTGCGGAGATGGGTTCATCATCGGCTTCAAATTCAATGGCTTCGAAAACGTGGCGAATGGGGTGGACCCCGCCCTCGCCTGTCGCATCGGGACCCACATGGAACAGGTAGGAATCGACTACCTTCACGTGGCGAGCCTCGGCGGTCCCATCAAAGTCGGAGACGTGCCGGAATATCCTGCTGTCCCCTCGCTCTACACCCTGGAGCGGAACCCCCTTCGGGAGCTCGCGGCCAGGGTGAGGGCTGAAGTGAAGGTCCCTGTGATCGCGGCCGGCGGCTTCAATCGGCCGGAGGATGCTGAGGCCGCCCTCGCAGACGGGGCTGCGGACCTCATCGCCGTGGGCCGGGCGTATCTGGCAGACCCATCCTGGGGGTATTACTCCCGGCAGGGCCGTCCGGACGCGATACGGCCCTGTATCAAGTGCAACCAGTGTCATCTCGTGATGATGAGGGGCCACCTGACTCGATGTGCAATCAATGGGTCCCTCGGGGAATGGGATGAACGAAGACCGGGCCGGGCTGAACATCCGCGGCACGTGGTGGTGGTGGGTTCCGGTCCGGGCGGCATGGAAGCGGCGATCACAGCCGCAGCTCGAGGCCACCGGGTGACGCTCTGCGAAAAAGGAGGCGAGGTGGGTGGCAACCTCCGCATCGGATCAATTCCGTTTTTCAAGGAGGACCTCCGCCGGTACTTTGACTATATCCGCCTCCGCTTGGAGCAGAGCGGGGTCGAGGTAGTCCTCAACCGGGAAGTAGACTTCGAATTTCTCAAAACGCTGGCCCCGGATGTCGTCGTTGTGGCTGCCGGCGCGGAGATGATCCCCCTCGACGTGCCCGGCGGTGAAAAGGTGCTCCCGGTCGTAAGTGCACTTGCAAATGGAGCAGCTCTTGGAAAACGGGTGCTGGTCATCGGAGCCGGGTTCGTAGGATGCGAGGTGGCCTGGCATCTCGCCCACGAGGGCCGGCAGGTAGATCTGATTGACCTTCTACCCGAGGCGAAGCTGCTCGTGGAGGATCACCCCGTTAACAGAGCCACCCTGTTCTATCAATTGAATCGGGCGGGTGTTTCCTTGCTCTGTGGCGCTACACCGAAGCAGATCACCGATCGGGGCGCCCTTGTAACACTATTGGACGGTCAAGAGAGATTGCTCGCTGCAGACAGTATAATTTCGTGCGTTGGTTTCAGGCCGCGGCGCAAGCTCTATCAGGAGCTCATCCGGCACGGGAATGGCTGGGATGTCTACGCAGTGGGCGATTGCGTCAAAGTGGAAAATTTTTATCACGCCGTCCAGGCGGCCCATCAGCTGGTGCGGCATCTCTGAAAGCGTAACGCAAAAACGACGAGGCGTGAGTCGTGAGGTGTGAGGGGTTTTCCCTTTTCGTATCTCAACCGCTCACTGCTCACCGTTCACGCCTTACGGCCTGCGGGGTATCTCTGCGTGCCTTTTTCAGGGCGTGTTTGCCGCAATGACGGCAAATGCGGCATAGACGCGAGTCGCCTGCAAAAGCTCGGAGACAGGAATACACTCGCCATCACTATGGGCCAGCTTTAAGTCCCCCGGCCCGAAGACAACCGAGGGGATTCCCGCTTGCTGAAGCAGGGCGGCGTCGGTGAACCCCGGCATCCCGGAAAGAGCTGGCATCCGGCCGATGATCCGATGAACCGTCGCGGCCAGGGTGCGCGTGAGGGGATGATCCGGAGTCAATTCAAGGGGCGGATGAGAGATACGGTCGAACTCGGGCTCGCGGACGATTGATACGTGCGCCTCTGTTTGAACGTCTCGTATGGCGTCTTCCAGTTCAGATCTAATGGCAGCAGGTGAATCGCCTGGCAGCCATCGCTTGGAGATTTGGAAGGTGCACCGATCCGGGACGGTGTTTCGGCTGATGCCACCCTGGATCGTCCCGATGTTATACGTGGCCTGCCCCAGGAGAGGATGCGTCTGCTGCCTGACTCTGGGAGAGAGGTTCCTGTCGAGGGCGGAGATCATGTATGCAGCAGCAACAATCGCGTTCGTACCGCGCTCAGGCATGCTCTCATGGGCCGCCCGTCCTTCGATGTGGAAGCGATACCTGTCAACACCTTTGTGTGCAATGATAAGATCAAGGCCGGTAGGCTCACCGACAACTGCCCATCGGGCTCGCAGGCCCTTTTCGATCAGCGCCGCGGTCCCCCGATTGCCCTGTTCTTCGGATGCCACGGCGGCGAAGAGAATGGAGCGCTTGAGTGGCAGATTGGCGGCGCGAATCACTGCAAGTGCACAGGCCATGGCTGCCAGGCCGCCTTTCATATCACACGAGCCGCGCCCCCATAACAAATTATCGTGGATCACCGCGTCAAACGGCGGATGAGACATTGACGATGAAGGTGGCACGGTATCCAGGTGTCCATTGAGAAGCAGCGCCGTCTCCTCACTATCACCGGGCACTGTCGCAATGATGTTGACACCCACATCTTCAACTCGCTGACGTTGAGTTGTCAGGCCAGCCTGTCGAAAGAATCGCTCCAGCACGCCGGCGGCTTCCTCCTCCCCGGCAGGGGTATGGCTCGGTACGGCGATGAGCTGCTTCGAGAGATCGAGTACCGCCTCCGAGTCAACCTGTGCGGAGAGGCTCTTCAAGAGATCATCGAGTTCTTCCATCGGTCCACCTCCGGTAACCCTCAGGAATGGTTTTTTCGCTCCGTTTCTACCACAAAACCGGCCCGGGTGAAACAACAATATCTCTCCGAAGGGTTATCATAACCTATCTCAAGTCAAGAATTAATCTTTTCTTGCGCCACCGTCCCCGTAGGTTCTCTCGATCCGTTGATGATCCCGGTTGGGGGAAACCGGAAAGAATGGCTGCTCACGGCAGTCTTACAGGCTATGCTTCCAGGGGAAGGATCTCCCTGTCCTTTAATCTGACGTAACCGTGATGTGTCATCCTCAGCTGGGGAATGGCCGATGAACTGAGGGTATCAAGGGTGAGGACAGGTCGATCCCATGTTACCCCATTCCTCCGCAGGGCATCCTCAACTTTCTTTATTTCATCTCCGATGACGGTCATCGGCTTGAGTGAGATGACACCGCAAAGAGGTGCCGGAAACTCCGCGATCACCTCCTTTTCTATTGCGTAGACGGCCCCGCCGCCAATCTCCTTCAGTCGTCCGATCGCGGTCCTCATCGAGATCACATCACATCCCGCAACCAGGAGGTCCGTCGTGTCCCAGGCCATCGTCGTACCGAGGGCTCCTTTCCGGAGCCCGAACCCCTTGAGAAATCCCATGAAGGACTCTTTTCCATTCAACCGGTCGATAGCGAGAATCGGAATGAGACCCTTCGACGCCTCCTGATCTTCGAGGTCGATGATCTTCTCCCTCGTTACAAGCCTCGAAACCAGTTCCATCACCCTCACCTTTCCTTTTGAAGGGATGGGAGCGAAGGCGCGGCCCTGTACATGTACGGTATGAAACATCGAATCAGGGAAGGAAACCTTCCTCGGTTCCACGGTCGATTTCCCCTCCTTAAAAATGATCTTCCCCTCGCACATCACCCATCGGGGGTTATATTCTCCGGGAGAAGGGATGACGACCACATCGGCCATCTTGCCGGGAGTAAGAGAACCGATGAGATGATCGAGGCGGAAATGCTCTGCCACGTTGAGGGTGGCCATCTGATAGACGATTTCGGGCGGGATGCCCATCTTCAATGCGGTCCTGAGGCCGGCATCGAGATAGCCCTCCTCCAGGAATCCCCGGGGGTCCATCCCGTCGGTGGTGAGGATGAGCCTTCTGAAATCGATCTTTCGATCGAAAATTCCCTTTACCCCGCGGAGCTCCTTGCGAATTGCGCCCTCCCGGATCATCACCCAGCAACCCAGGCGAAGCCTTTCGATCACCTCCTCTTCCGTAATGGGCTCATGACAGGAAGATATGCCGAAGCCGAAATAGGCCTGGAGCTTTCTCCCCGTCGCTCCGGCGCTATGTCCTTCCACCCTCTTTCCCAGATCGAGAGCCATGGAAGCCAGTTCCCTGACCCTCTCTCCCTGATCTCCTTCCAGAAAGAGATTGCTCCAATAGACTTCACCCACTCCAAGACACGTTGGGTCTTTTAACAGTGGAAGGAGTTCTTTGTTGGAAGGGGCCTTGATCTCTTCAACCGATGTCAGACCGCAAAGGGGGGGAATCGTGTAGAAAAACCGTATGGGCTGCCCTTGCAGCCCTCTCACAAAATAGTCGATGCCGTCTTTCCCGGCAATCGTTGCAAGCTCGATCGTTTCGGTAATGACCGTCGTCGTCCCACCCGGGATCGCGTATCGGATGAATTCTTCGATGCCCGCCCGGATGATCATGTGAGTATGGCCATCGATCAAGCCGGGGAGAAGCACCATCCCCTGTGCATCAATGACTTCGGTTCCGTCATCCTGGACAGGATGAGGATCGGGACCGACGTAGGCAATCCTCCCATCCTTGATCCAGATCGATTGGCCCTTGCGAAATTCCTTCGTAAAAACATTGAAGACCGTCCCGTTTCGGATGATCGTATCCGGAGGAACAACCCCCAGGGCGACGTCGCTCAAAAGGGTTCGTCTTCCGGTCGAGTTCATGGAGAGTTTCATAGGAAAAACAGACACCTCCTGGTTGAAAAAGAAAGTGCTCCTTACGCACCTTGTATAACGCATGTTGCGTAATCCTATCTCTTTCACCATTCTTTGTCAAAGGAATCATTTCGGACGGTGGGGATCGGGCAACGAGGGAATAATTTAAATAACTAAAGACCGTCCCCGTGAGCTTCCAACCGCAGGAGGCGATTGGATGACAAACCTCATGCCTTCGGCCCGCTGCGCCAGCGCCTGCGCGGCGAGCAATTGATTCAGGCCACATTCAATGGCCATGGGGCGGCAAGAGGCCGCCCAATAAAAAAATCACCTTCTCTGCGTCCTCAGTGCCTGGTCGGTGAGATTCCTACTTTGGACAAGAGTGGGGTGGGGTTTATTTTCTTCCCGCAACTGTCTTTCCGAAAGAGTCGCTTTTCATCAAACGGTCCCCCGGGGGATTTCCTGTCCGTCCGGATGAATGTCCGTCCGGATGAATTGACAATCCCCTTCATTAAGTATATACTTTTGGTGTATATTTTGGAGGCGAAGAATGAAGACAGCACGATTGTTCAAGAACGGACAGAGCCAGGCAGTGCGGTTGCCCAAAGAATACCGGTTCAGTGGAAACCGGGTGGTCATCAAGAAAGTAGGAAACGCGGTGGTGCTTCTTCCTGAGAAGGAATCCTGGACCCCGCTTTTCGAAAGCCTCTCACAATTCTCTGAGGACTTTATGGAAACCCGTGAACAGCCTGGCCAGCAGACGAGAGACAAGGCCTTCAGATGAGGCTGCTTCTCGACACCAATATATGCATTTATCTGATCAAGAAGAAACCTCCAAACGTTTTGAGGCATTTCAATGCCCATGCAGCCGGCAGCATCGGCGTCTCTTCCATCACCGTGGCTGAGTTGGAATTCGGGGCCCAAAAGAGCCACTACCCTTCGAAGAACCAGGAGGCCCTTCAGCACTTTCTCCTGCCTCTTGTGATTCTCGATTTCGACCACGAGGCAGCCCGGGCCTACGGAAGGCTCCGTGTGTTTCTCGAAACCCGGGGGAAAGTGATCGGCCCCCTCGACATGCTGATCGCGGCCCATGCCCTGAGCCAGAACCTTCCCCTCGCCACCAACAATGTCGGGGAATTCTCAAGAGTCCCCGGGCTGAAGGTTCTCAACTGGTCAGCCCCCCGGTGATCCCCGTTTTTTTCGAGAGAATTACTCTCCCTTCACCCCCACATCAAAACGAGGGAATGAGGCAGAATCCGGCCAGAGACTTGTTTTCCTCCGTCCTGATCTTCTTGATACTCAACCGCAGCACTGTACCACTTTCTGTAACTGCAGCACCTCTTCCCCCACTCACTCATCCTTAGTCCCATTCTCCTTTATCCTGTTCTGAACGAACTTGAAAAAGGCGTGTGTTGTGTCCCGATCCGCTGAGCGAGCAGAAGTTGTTTTAGAACCTACGTTATTCAAAATTGTCAAATCTCTGGTGGTGAATAGGTTCGGTAATTTCCCCTGGGATTCCTATTTTCCAGCGAAGAGGGGTTTCCTCTTTTCGAGAAAAGCCCTGGCCGCTTCCCGGTGGTCCTCGGTTTCCGATAAGAGCGCAACCTGGGAGGAAATGTAATCGAGATGAGATCTCAGGGTACTCGTCAACCCCTGATAGATCGCCCTCTTCATCATACGGACGGCGAGAGGAGGTTTGCTCGCAATTTTTTCCGCCAGAATCATCGTCTCTTCCATGAGCCGCTCATGGCGAACGACATGGTTGACAAGCCCGATTTCCAGAGCCTTATCTGGGGTGATGACATCCCCGGTAAGTAACAGTTCCATGGCTTTGCTGACCCCCACCAATCTGGGAAGGAAATACGCCCCTCCATCGCCCGGGACGAGTCCCATCAGAATGTAGGATTCCGCCAGCTTGGCTCTGTCCGAGCAGATTCTGAAGTCACACATGAGCGCCATGTCCAGCCCGGCACCCATGGCCGCCCCATTGATGGCTGCAATGACCGGCTTATCCAGGTCTTCCATGGTCAGGACAATGCGGTGAACCCCTTCCCAGAGAAACCTTTTCATCTCCCAGGACATCAGCCTTCCTTCGGCCATGTCCCGGATGTCTCCTCCGGAACAGAAGGTATCGCCGTTTCCGGTAACGATGATGACCCTCACGGCACTATCCGTGGAGGCCTGCTCCAAAAACTGCCTCCAGAGGGTTATCATTTCATGGCTGAATGCGTTTTTGACCTCCGGCCGGTTAAGCGTAATCACGGCGAGATGTCCCTCAGTACGATAATGGACGTGCGGTTTATCCATTTCCAGCTCCCTCTTCGGACTCGGTTTTTTTCTATGTTTATATCGTTATTCCGATGTTGTCAATGATCCACACGGACTTACCTAGGGTAACGTCAAATTCAATTTCTTCTTGCTGAATTCGTCGGAGGAATGCTTTCAACTCGAAAATCCCCCTCACCCGCTTTTTTCAAAGGGGGATTGAAAGTCTTCCTTTGTAGCCGTGAAGAACATACTCAGATCATGCTGGCAATTGATCTTGTGTTATACGCAGAATTCAGGTAAGCTGCGTATAACCGAAGGAGGTTTCACGATGGAGAAAATGCCGCTGGAGGTTCAAAACCTCTACACCGAACTTTTGGACAGGTTATCGGCTATCGATGCCCGCAGATCCATCGGCCATGTGCCGGGGACTTTCGTGACAAAAGTGGTTAAAGGCGAGGCCTATTATTACTTCCAGTATTCCGATATCGGTGGGATCAAGCGACAGGTCTACATCGGACGGAAAGACAGTTCGTTGGACAAAGTGGCAAAGAGCTACCAGGAGGCACGGGCAGTCTTTGAGGAGGATGCAGCCGGAGTCCAGCGTCTCTGCGCCCTGTTAAGGGCGGGCGGAGCCTTGTTGACTGACTCCGCCTCTGCCCGCGTATTAAGAGCACTTTCCGACGGAGGAGTCTTCCGGTTGGATGGGGTGCTTGTAGGTACCCATGCTTTCCTGGTCCTCGGAAATGTTTTAGGCGTCAGATGGGTCGGGGGATCGATACGGACCCAGGATATCGATATTGCTGCCGAGCCGTCCCTGAGCATAGCCTTTCCGGGTCCCGGTTCGGATATTCCCGGCGTCCGTGAAACGCTTCAGATGGGATTTCTCCCGGTGCCTCAGCTTGATCCCAGGAGGCCGTCGACCTCATTCGTGGTTCGTGGCAAGGGGCTTCGGCTGGATCTTCTGACTCCCCTTCGCGGCAGGCGGGTTCAGAAACCCGTCTTCATTCCCAGATTGAAAGCAGCAGCCCAAGCCCTTCCCTTTTTGGATTTCCTGATCGCTCGACCCTTAAGGGGCGCGATTGTGGATGGTGGAGGGATACTCGTCAATGTTCCTGACCCGGCACGCTTTGCAATTCATAAGCTCATTATCTCCGGGGAGCGGGACGCAGTGATGCATACAAGACGTGAAAAGGATCTGAATCAAGCTGCTCAGGTTTTCTCAATTCTCCTTGAGGACCGTCCCGGCGATATCACGATTGCATGGGACGAGATCCGGAGTCATGGGAAGGGCTGGGTAAAGAGGGTCCAAACCGGAGTGTCAGCATTGAGGAAATCTGCCGACCCTGTTATTGGAGAGAAGATAGGGGCCTACCTGAAATGATCAAGACGCGACAAGGTCTGCGGTTTTGTGACGGGTGCTTCAGATCGGGGTCGAAAAATGAGTTCTTAAACACGAGCTTTTTCAGTGAAGCGATCGAGAATTTGAAAGAGGATTCGCTCAAGAGATACTTTATTACGATTGACTGATCTTTATGGCCCAGGGCCTATGTCCGGTGGGCCCCCCGGGGGGTAGTTTGGGAAAGAACATGAAATGTGATATAATCTTTTCGGTCGCCTTGGAGGAACGAGAAATGAAAGCCTTTGAATACTACGCTGAGCTTTTGCCTGACGGACATCTATCGGTCCCCGAAGGGCTGAAGGAGAACCTGAAGCCAGATTGCAGAATAAGGGTGATGCTCCTGCTTGATGATGAGGAGGCCGCGTGGGATAGGTTATCGATGTCCCAATTCCTCAAGGGATATTCCGATCAAGATGCCATCTATGATACCTTATGAACTCGGAGATACTGTCCTCATTGGATTCCCGCATACAGACCTCCGGGCCATATCAAAAAGGCCTGCGATGGTTGTCTACGACGCAGGCGATCAGGATATCCTTGTCGCCAGGATAACTACCCAGGAGCACCTCACCCTGGCGGATTATAAGATCCTTGAATGGCAGAAGTGCGGTCTTCTTGCGGAATCCTACATACGGCTCGGCAAGCAAGCGACGATAGAGAAGCAATATATTCTAAAGCCATTGGGAAAATTAGAAACCGAAGAAACAAGGGCCATAAAAGGAATTCTGAAGAAAATGCTCTCCCTCTAATCCTGCCCCATCTTCTCCGTATTGTGCATTCCGGCGTACCCCGCGAGCAATCCTGTCCTAATCAATTGGAAGAATTCAACTCAGTGAACAACGTTCCTCTAAATAGGTGCCTTTAAATGGGTGACCCCTTATCTCTATCGGGCTGACCCTTTCCCACCAACGCCCCCCTCTACACGTGCAAGGACCGAGATCGCGCCCGATACTCAGCGACGACCATTACCTCCTTCAGTCGCTCGCTGGAGCGCTGTTGGTGGTTACCATTGCCCAATGTTTTGCGGAAGAGCGTGATCTTCTTAATATTGAAGCCGCGCCGCTCAAAGATTTCGGCCAAGATTAGGTCTACTGGTATCACCACGCCGGAGTAAGCCGACTCCGCAACGACAAAGGCTACCGTTGCGCCGACCTTCAGGCGTTTCGCACATTGTCCGATCACACAGTCTAGGTCCACGAAGTAGGCATTGATCATTTCAGGGATTCGCCCGCACCAGAGTCCCGCCCCGTCGATTTCGCGGATCTTCTGCTGCAGCAAGGGAATATTGAGGGGAGCGGAGGGCTTCCAAACGATTTGCACATGAGAACGCACCGTCGCAAAGCGAAGCTGACGCAGTTCGCTTGCGTTGCGCGCCTTCTTGAGTAGGAGAAGCTCAGGGCGGTAGATGTCGGTATAATCAAAGGAATTCAGGTAGGGTGGTGATGTCAGAACGGCATCGTATAAACCGAAGCTGTTGAAATGATCCGGGAATTGCCTTGCATCAGCACGGGTAATCGTCGCGCGCCCTTTCAGCCTTGGGCAAACAGCAATGTCCTCGACGAAACGAATCACTTGAGCCGCAAATGCGTTGTCGAGCGCTGCGCCGTCGTGCCCTAGTTGATGCCAGTTGCGTTTATATCGCCAGCATTTGCCGTCCTTGCGGGCGTTGGCTACATCCTCAATCGAGGACATCAACGCCAGCAGGAGCAAGTCGCGCACGAGGGCAGATTTCAGCTGCGCCATCGCAGTGCGAAGCTGCTCGAAGCGCCGCGCTACACTCTTATTCAGGAGCCACTTCGTGAGCCCCGTACGTTCCACTAACGTGGTGTCATTAGGTAGTGTGAAGGCAGTGTCACGCTGACGGTTCTTTAAGCACTGAAGTGCAATGGCTTCGATATTCCTGACACGTGAGAAATCACGCGTTTTAACCTTGGCCAGAAACGCCATAAACGGATTGGTCTCGATCCCATCAACATGATGCCCGAGCTTTGCCCCTTCGAGAGCGGTCGTCCCACTACCCACGAATGGGTCCAACATCCTGCCGCAGCCGGTGGAAGGCATGTACTCATTTACGAACGATTGAACCAATCCGGCGCTAAATCCTTCTTTGAAACGATACCAACGATGACGTGGGAGGCTGGCATTCTGAGTAAAGTCCGGGCGCGCAGAGGCCGGAGCGAAGTCGTTGAAATAAACTCTTGCTATGGGTAAAGCGGATTCCGAAGGATCAGTCGTCGTGGGCATCGCTACCTGGCACGTTTTGACGCTGGGCGCGGATCAACGCACGCGCGAAGGATGCGAAAGTTCGCATTGCTATGGCCGTTAAGTTCAGTGGTGGGGACCGGGACATAACAACTGCGCCCCATCCTCGCCGATGCAGTGCAGTCGAACACGGTGAGATAGGCGCAACGGAATCGGCCGGTTTTGTAATACCGAACTAGCTGCCGGAGTCCACTGGCGATAGTGGTATCATCGAATGTCGTCAGCCAGCCCTTCGCTTTTTTTGCGATAGCTGCCTTGATGTCTTCCTCATTTGCAGCTATGCGGGTCCCAACCAATGAACACCCGATCCACTTTACTTCGACGATCAAAATCCGACCGTCGATCAGGTGTAGTGAAATATCGGCGCGGCCCTCGTTTTCGACGTGCGACTCTTCATCGTGATGATGGAAGCCGGCCAAGCGATACCGTAAGAAATCACCGAGGCGGCTCCGAATCAGAAGCTCAGGTTTGGGTCGCAACACATATTTGTCCGGCAATTGCCAGATACCAACTGGCCCCGTGTCGTTAAGGTTACAGTCGGCGAACTCGAAGACGATGCCGCCATCGTCCCAACTAAGGCTTTGGAATCCTGCCGGCAATCCAGAGGAAAGTTCCTCGACCACGTCAGGTGATTCTAGATAAAGATCGCCATTGATGTAAACAAGAACACCTATGCCCATCGCCCAGACGACGCATTTCTTTTTGTCCCGGCTAAACTGCTCGGCCACTTTCATCGACCATCCACCGCTGACGAGCGATTGGCGATCAGCCGGTGTGCAGGAATAGGCGATGCTTAATCCGCCGGTGATGTCAATTCTCAGGGAATGGAAAGCCGAGGTGGTGGCAGCTTGGATTTGCATCAAGAGCGGCTTGAGCGCCGATGGAGCGACGAGAGCGTCTGCAACGCTCGCGGGCTCCAAAACAAAAATAGCCCCGCGCAGCCGGTCTGCGGGCCGAACCTCTTTGATAGCCTTCGCGTAGGCGCTGAAGACAAACCGATCGATCTCACCGACGGAACTAAAGCCAAGCCCTACTGCGTCCTGGTTGAATATCAGGCTATGGTTGGCGGCGAGGCCGGAAATTGTGAACAGCGATGTGCTCATGCTACTTCCTAGTGAAGACTTCGGCGCGGCACTTGCATCGCCAGGCTCTTAAGAAACACCCGGACCACTTCCTTCGTCGGAATGGTGAAGGTCTTCCCCTTAATTTCCTCTCTGGATTGGCGTTGTAGGAGTTCCTGCAACGTCGCGAGTGTCACAAAAGTCTCGTTGTTGGCGGCGGTGACCGTCGGGATCGAAATCCTGGTCTCCGGGCCGATGCCCGCCTGGGTATGTTGCGCAAAAATCCGCCCAAACTCCGCTTCCTGATAGACGAGTTTGCAGATTGTGCCCGACTGGTCGACACCAAGGGTTTGGAGTGCCCACACAAGATCATGGGCCAATTCTACGATTTCGCCGGAACCGATCTGTCTGAGGACGGTGTGCCCGGTGGGAGTGATTTTGTATCGGGCCTCGACGCGCCCACGATGGCGTTCCATAGCGGTGACCTCAACAAGCCCGCTGAAGATAAGAATATCGAGGCGGTAGAAGACGTCTTCGCTGTAGGGGCCATAATTATACCGAACGAACGAAAATGTCTGGCGCCAAAGCCGGTAAAGGGGACGGATTGTCTCGGCAAGAAAGGCCTGTTTTACCAGCATTGTGCGGTGAATCTCGGATTGACCGAGGTGATCGTTGGCGGCAAGCAGCGCGAGGAGCGTGACGGACCGATTTTTCATTGGGCGAGAGCCTGGGTGTAAACGGCGTCCAAGATTCTTTTGAATTGTGCCGCGTGTGTTTTCTGAACCCTACGGGGCTGACCGAGTTCAAGCAGGTTGAGCATGCGGTCTGCACGCTCCGCCTTCGGATGAGCGGACATAATCTCCGGCAGAAAGATCCTGTTATTCAGATTGGTGGTGATGATCAGGGTGTGACCTTGTTTGCCAAATGTGCGCAGCATGGTAGCGACCCGTTCCATGTAGGCAATGTCCACGGCCCCCTCCGGCGTCTCCACAATCATCGTTACCGTCTTGCCGGTCTGCTGATGCCACACGTCCAATATCGCCATACGGAAAGCAAGGTCGATGAAAGAACGTTGGGCACCTGATAGGGCTTGTGCGGAAGGACGGATGTGGCCAGAGACGACCGGGAAGAACGCTGCGTGCGGGGGCTTGATCTGTGGACCGCGCTTGCTGGGCAACTTGTCTTCTTTCAACAGGACGACGTCGCATGGCTCGTCGAGGTATAGAGTGGCGTATTTTTTAAACGCCTTTGCTATTTTGGACCGGATGCCTTCAAATATAGCATTAGTTCCCGCGAGTTCTTTCTGCAATAAGGCAACATGTTTATCACGCTCGCGCGTAGCGGAGCCTTGACGAGCGCGTAATTGTTCAACCGTCACGCGCAACGGATCGAGGGTGCTGGGCGGGTTTTCGTTTAGGAACTTCACCTCCGCGGCCCGCGCTTTGGCCAATGCTTTCAACGTTGCTGTTTCTTCCTGTTGGAGGCTTTCGATGCGGCTCCTGGTCTGTTCACGCTTAAAGATAAGGACTTGGAGTTTCCCAGCTTTAGCGCCGGTTTCATCTTCACTGCGAGCATGGGCTCCTCTCGTCGAGGCCGCGGCATGCGTAAGATCCTTGCTACATACAATGCAATGTCCAGTCCGAGCACCTGCAGCTGCCGCTTCCGCCAGTTTGGCGACGGCGGTGGACAAACCCTGCCGCCCGCAACAAGGACAGGGGCGGCTATTCGGTTGAAGATAGAACTGCTCTAAGGAATATCGTACCGAGGCGATTGTCGGCGTTGCCATGGCAGCCGATAGCAGCTCGTCATCGAGATCGCCGCTCATTTCGGATTCAAAAAGGTCCAAGGTCTGGTGAAATTCAGCGTGAGCTCGGGCAACCTCGGCGTCTTGGATGCCGAGTAGCTTTTGTTCCTTTTGCAGGTCCTTTTGCACGCTTGCAACTCGAGCCACACACACCTCGATATTGGCGGTCATCTCCTTTACGTTCTTCAGCAGTTCCAACTCCTGCACACTAGACGAGGTGTTGTCGATAATCGCCAAGTCCTTTTCAAGCCGCGACGCCTGCGCACTGATGTTGCGTGCCTCGCTGTCCGCGGATTCGGCCTTGTCCCACAGTGTGCTCAGACGAGTGTAGGTACCGTGCTCTGAAAACATCAGATTGAGCAACTCGTTTTGGAGAAGGTTTTCCCACGCGAGAAGGTAACGGCCTTCGCCGAAGAAGAGCAGGTAACCTTGGAGTCTTGTAAGGCTCGGAAAGTCACTCTCCAGACCAATCTTTCCTGCTAAGGTCGTCTCGTATTTGGCACCCTTGAGCGGCACGCCGTCGCACTTCGCTTCAACGATCGCCCCGGTGAGCAGGTTGCGTTTGACCGTGAAGGACGACCCTCCCGCTGAAAATTGAATCTCGATGAGCGGCGTGTCGTCCTTTGTTTGTTCCGCTGATCGATTCGTCAGCCGATCCTTAAAGAATTCGCGCTCAATGCGCTCACCGGTATCGACGATCATTTTTCCAAAGATGCCAAATTGGAGCGCATAGACGAACGTCGTTTTTCCAAGCCCTGTGCCGCCAATGATCGCGTTGACGCCGGGGGTAAGTTTCCAGTCTAAAGTCTGGGGATAAAGCCGCTCTGCACCGCTGACTTTTACTCGAATGACATTGATCCAATCAGTGATCATCGTGACCTGAAGTTTCCTTTAGCTAGGCGTGTCAAGATGCCCTACTCACCTATATACATCAAATGAATGCGTTTTCAAAGCGAGTTCTGCCGCCCGCAGTTAGGGTCAGGTATATTTTCTTTGTATTTTGCTTCTCTGATTCACTATCCCACCCACTGACGTAAAGTGCAATCCGAGAAAACCCGGCACCTCCCGCTGGGTGTACCCATGACGCTCCACCACCTCTTCCACTTTCTGATCCCTCCGCCCCCTGTCCCGACACACCCCCTCGGTGAATATCTTACCCAATTCCGGCCGATTTACGAAACGCTGATTCTTCTGTTCGGAATCTCCGGAAGGAATTCGTAAAAGTTAATTAGTTATGCCTGACCCCATTCGCTCAGCTCAGCGGGGCCATTCCCGACGCACGCACCGCGGCGGGAATGATAAAGTCACCGGCCGATGTGAAGCGGAGCAAAACACCGGTCAGGTGGACTGAAAGGTTATATTTCAATCACAAGATTTTTCTAAGAACGCACAGACAAAACAGTTGTTTAATGATACCAAAAGTTCACCAACGCTTTTGCATTTTTCTACTGATTGCTCAAATAACAAAGGATCATATCTGTTAAATTTAAGACTATCAACTGTTCCCTCGGGTGGTGAAGATTCTATCCACATCCGGCTTTCTTCAACAGAGGGATGAACAAAACGAGAGAGTTCTTTGTAGAGGGTATTTAGCTTCTTCTTATTTTGGAAACCCTTAATCCGATCAAAAAGACTGCTTCCGATGAACCCTCCCACTTCACCCAGGGCCTTGTAGACTTCAAGTTTAGAAACCAAGGACGCATCAATATGATTTAGGTCTATGTAGTAGGCTTGCGCAACCCCATCTAACATGAAGCGTAATTCTCTAAATATCGATTGATAAGATCCGCAAGAAAGGCAAACTTTAATCCAATTATATATTCTAAAACACTCAACAAGCCTGATCGCAAATAGCAGATCATTTCTTCTTGAAAATACTCGTGAATCAATTCCTCTAATACTTTTTCTAATATCATCCAAAATACTATCAATCTTATGGAATGCATCTGGATGGTTAGATTCAGTAATATCAATGATTTTTTTATAGGCAGTTTTAATGTGATTTTCAAAGCATTGCATTTGTTTCTATTCCCCCAAATATAACGCGGAGTTCACCGGGAGCCGGATTTAAGGGCGATCCCGCGGGACGCCTGGTTATTCGACTGTTTATTTGTCACGCTTCCGTCTTTCTGCAATTCGGATCAATTGATCTGCAAGCATGATCAGTTCGACAACCTCGGCAGGATCATTAAAGTCCACATCCCGATGACTGCTAGGATTTTTGAAGGAACCAATAGCTCCTGCGAAGAGATCGCTGATAGCTTGTCTTTCGCTCAGTATCTGCGCGTTGTCAGTCAGAGGTCCCTTTTCGGGATGAAATGCTTTTCTCATCAGATTGACGCCTATGTCAGCCTCACCAACACCGGATAGCGATCTAACCTTTACCTCGACTTCTTTGAAGGCTTCGAAGATGGCGGTATCGAAGTCTCCACGCAAGAAAGCAGGGCCGACTTTGGAAGCCAACCTGGGGTCCAGAGTCTTATGCGGGAGAAGATTAGCAGCTCTGTACCTACGAACGTCTGCAGTCTCCCTAAATTTGCGACCTCGACGCGTGATGAAAATCCAATCACCCGTTTGGCCTGGAGCCGGCGCGATCAATCCTTCCTTTTCAAGCCACACCCATGCTTCAGTAATTGCCTTTGAGACTGCATCATACTTGTCCTGCGCATACGCGTGTAGGTTACTTTGAAGAGTAAAGTTGTAGCGATTCAGCATTCCGCTGGATTTGGTTTCCTCGAACTGACAGAGACACTCAAGGAGAGGAACGGCCAGTTCTTCTGGTTCCATTTGAAGAGCCTCGTCGACAGGTGGGAACACTTCTTTTATCAACGACATTTAGGTATTCCTTAATGCCCGCATTAATTTTTATCTTTATTCTATAATTTGTGACATTATATTCTTAAAAAAAAATGGTGTCAATAATCTTTTGCTCACCCGAAGAAAATCAAACAAAAGAGGAAGAAATGATGATCCATTTATGTATAGACTAACAGAATCGGACACTTGTAATACGAAAACCCGCGGTAGAATGATTAATAAAAGCTCTTATGAAACAGTCCATTCTGACTGAAAAATCGTTGATTAGGAGTCTGGTATGCCGAGACCCTACGAAGCATTCTTCATCAAAAAGGGGAGAGTGCATGTATCCCATGAACGTTCTTGAAGATGTTCACTTTTCTGTTGTTGCCTTGAAGTTGCCGAGTGCTTTAGATATCGCCGAGGAACCTACGGGGCTCGCTCTGCAATCTCCGTCTCACCATCAGTAGCTCCTGTTGCGACTGGGAGACGAGTACAAATGGGGGGACCTTGTCCACTTTTTTCACTTTTCTTGCTTCCTGTGCATGAGCATCCCTGTCAAAAGACCAGCCCAATTCTTACGTGTGTCAATGAGCGCACGTTCGTGAGGGCACGCTGTCGGCGAATTTAAGGATGACTCCGGTAAGGCTCAGAAATTGATGGTTCAGATTGTCTGAGCTTTCAATGCCCGCATTCCCGACCTCGTCAATATAAATCCGATATTTCATCCCCTTCAGGTCTTCCTGACTTAAAAATTAAGTCAAAGCAGCATGCAGGCAGAACAAGCAGAAAGACACCTTTATTACCGGGGAATACTCGATAATGGAAAAGTGGGTCAGAATTCGAAGATTACAGACGGAGGAAAACAGTAGGAATCCCTTGGACACACCTTATTAGAACACTGGACCGGTAGGTTCATATAAGTGCACCCGGGGACGTAGTTTAATTATTTAAATAAGTTGTCAGAAAGGTTTCAACATCAGCGGCTTCTCTTACGAATGCCTCCCCTCACGTGGACGCAGAGTGAACGCCCCCGGGACTCAATTGTAACGCCTCCGACAGTTGTCTTCCTGTCAGTCCCAATGTTCTTTGGCATATGTAACTGGATACCGAGCGGGCCTTACTGATCTCAAGCCTGCGAGCTCCCCCCAAGGATTTCCTCTCTCATCACCCCCATCTCTCTTCCTATGAAATCCTGCGTAACATCAGCGAGTTTCAGAACCTCCTTGCTTCATTCCCTCGCTTCGGGCTCATCTTGGCACGAGAAGCGCCTTGTTGGGCGATTGAGCCAACAACTCGAACCGCTTCAGCATGGAATTTCAAGCCCAGTGCTCCGATGACCTTGAGGATTGTGTCAAAGGCGGGGCTTCGTTCCCCGGAGAGTGCCTTATAAAGGCTTTCGCGGGACAGGCCGGCATCACGCGCCACCTGGGACATGCCCTTGGCGCGGGCAATATCGCCCAATGCCTTGGCAATGAAAGCAGCATCCCCATTTGCTTCTTCAAGGCAAGCTTCCAGATAAGCGGCCATTTCCTCCGGGGTGCGAAGATGCTCGGCAACATCGTAACGAGTAGTGATCGTTTTGGTCATGATATGCTCCTACAGATTGCGTGCGAGGCGCAAGGCAGTCTTGATGCCCCTGCTTTCCGTAATCGATACGCAATTCTGAAACGCCTTCTCCCACTGGCTTGACGTCTCCCGGGTTTCCAGCCGCCAAGCGTTCAACCCGTGCCAAAATACGAGCCCGCGCCTGAATGTCGGGCAAACCATCGAGCCACTTGGCGTAGACCTCAGTTTTGCGGATTTCCGTCATCGTCTAATTGTAGCCTCCTGGCTACAAACTGTCAACGTTCTGTGCCCTGGCCCCCGTAAAAGGCCCAACGCCGGGGCTAAGTTGCGAGCCGGAAACCCGTCAACTTGAGCCCTTTGTTAGGCCTTGAGTAAAACCACTGGCTTATTACCAAGAATTTACTTCAGTTGACTATCTTTGCTACCCCTTCGATTGTATAGGGTAACTATCTTTAGGCTTTTTTCGAGTTCTGATTGGCATCTAACACAATATCGAACTCCAGGCATCGCCTTGCGACGCGCTTCAGGAATAGCAGCCTCGCATTCCTCACAATGAGTTGAGCTTACGCCATCCGGTAATCGGCTTCTAGCTAATTGGACTGCGGATTCCACTGTGGCATCTATTTGCTCCTGGACCGCCCCATCGCGGGACCAACCGACTGCCATAGCTTATTCCCCTTATTCCTGGTGATTCATTGTAAGGTTATTGGGAAAGACATCTTTCGCCGAGTTGAGCGGAATCCGCAGACCAGGGGACCACCGGAGGTGGGCCCAAGGGGCGGGGGATTTCCGCTCGAACGACTTGCTCGGCGCGCCTTTCGATTCTCACGGTTATTAAGCACTATTTTTAGTTCCTTCTTCGTATTGCAGAATTTATTTTCTTTCATATTCATTGAAAAATGATCCATCCAAAGTGCGTTCCGATAAGACATTTGTTGTTTCGCATACCTCTTAGACGTTCATTTTATGTCAGTCATATTGTTCGACTTCTGATAGCTCTATATCTTTCGCGTTGAAAATATACGACTGGAGAATTTTCCTTTTAGGATCAATAATAAAAACCATCATTCCACCCTGGGCCATCACTTGCTTATATTGGCGCAATGTTTTGAGTCGTGTCCTTTCCGAAAGTGTATTGATGTAATCCTTGGCAGGATATGCGTATACTCTGCGTTCAAGCAAATTGCATTCGATAAGCGGATGTTTATCCTTATGCTCTTGCCATGCTTTCATTATTGTGGACCAGAATTCCGCAATTTCGTTTGCATAGTCTTTCACATATTTTCCGCCGACAATTGATTGATATGGATGAAATTCTGTATAGCACCGGTTATGGTCGATTTTTACAGAATCCTTCAAAATAGCGAAGGATCTGACAATCCTGAAAAGAGGCAGCTGGCGGGATTACCCTGTCCCAAGGTGCCGCTACGTCGTTTTGCAGCTTCCTCTTTCAAACAAGCCCTCTCCCAAGGTTTTCCAAATCATGTCCCTCATCCGCGCTCTCTTCCATGAGGAGTGAAGGAGTACGAATAAGGGAAAGGGATTTTCCAATGTATTTCTTGAAATACAAAATATCACAACTGCAGGATATGTCAATTGTTTTTTTCGCGGGTTTCGGGGGGCAGAGCATCTCTGATGGAAGGTGGCGTCGGGAAATCCGGGGATCTTTGGTCCACTGGACTCTCATTCCGATAAAGGGTACTTCGCCCGGACCTCCTTCACGTCCTCGGGCCCGTCTGCTTTGCTGTCGGCCAACTCGTGCGCAGCCGCCTCACGGACGTAAATCTCTTGCACAAGATCATCCCCGGTGGCGTCCGATCAATCATTCTATCGGCTTCGTCTTTTTCCATGATGCTCGACGTTGCACTCTCCCCTTCGTTCCTCTCATACAGGAGCACCGAAGTGAGTGGACTTCAATTTATGCGAGGCCGAAAGCAAAGCTAACCGGCCGCCTGCTTTTTGGCGGTCCGCGTTGAGCACTTCGTCAGACGAGAGTTCGGAACCAGCTTGATTTCCAGGCGACAACCGACTGCCTGAGCGTACTTCTTTAGGGTAGTCAGGGATGGAGCATGCTTGCGTACAGCTTCCAGGCGCGAAACCGCACTTTTTGTCGTTCCCATCAACCCCGCAACCGCTTCCTGAGTGAGGCCGAGCCTGGAGCGCGCGCTAAGCATTTCGCGGGTAAGCGTGTACTCTTCTTTCAAGTCTTCGTATGCTTTCCTGAATTCTTTACGCTTCAAGGCCTTTTTGAGGAAAGCCTCATGGTCATGGGGAACTGGTTCATATTTTACATCAGCCATTCTGTACCTCCTTCATCCTTCTCCGGGCAATGCGCAATTCGTGTTCCGGAGTTTCCTGAGTTTTCTTCACAAAAGCGTGAAGTATGACGACGCGCTGACCAACGACAAAACAGTAAAACGCCCGCCCGATGCCTTCGCGACCGCGTGGCCTTAACTCGAAAAGGCCGCCACCCATGGCGCGTGAGTGCGGCATTCGTAGATTTGGCCCAAACTCCATCAATAGTTCCACCAACCGCGCATAATCTGCCAGGATGCCATCTGGCCAGCTTTCGATCATGGCTTTGACGCGAGGGTGGAAATACTCGATGGTATAATTCATGATAATATGTTAGCAAGTTTGCTAACCTTTGTCAAGGGGAGAAGCGGGGAGAGCCGATTTCGTTCGCTCTTCGGGGAGGATGCCTTCCTGTTTGTAGAACATCAAAAGAATCAAGGAGAGGCCGACCATGATCTCACGGGCTGCGGCTAAACGAACGTCTGTGAGAAAAGGAATGAAGTCCTTCACAAACCGGGCCCCTTCGAGAAAGCCCAGGAGGACGGCGGCTCCCAGGATCGCTCCTTTGTTATTCCCGCTCCCTCCCGCAATGAGAGCGACCCAGACATAGATCGTCAGGGCAGGGACAAAGGTATCCGGAGAGACATAGGTAATATAATGGGCATAAAAGAATCCGGCGAGTCCTGCAATCGCTGCGCCCAGAGTAAAGGCCTGGACTTTGAAACGAAATACGTTCTTCCCTGCTACGGAAGCTATTTCGTCATCCTCCCGGATGGCCTTAAGGACTCGACCGTAGGGGGAGACTCGCATTCTTTCCAGGACGAGGTAGACGATCAAAACAACCGCAGCAATGATGCCTAAGTAGAAAAGGTCATATCCTCCTCTTGAGAAGAGCTGCCTCCAGGGTCTGGGAATGCCGGTGACCCCATTTGCTCCCTTGGTGAGCCAGTCTTCGTTAATCAGAACGAGCCGGAAGATCTCGCTGAACCCGAGGGTGACAATGGTCAGAAAATCCTCCTTCAGTCTCAGCGTCGCCATTGCGACCAACGCACCAAGGCACGCCGACATCAAAATCGCCATGGCAAGGCCCAGAGCGAACGGAGCGCCATGGACCGTCAGGAGGGCTGTGCTATAGGCTCCCATGGCGAAGAACCCGACATGTCCGAGATTCACAAGTCCTGTGAATCCCCACTGGACATTCAACCCAAGGGCCAACAAAGCGTAGATTCCGACAAAGGTGCCGATTGCGATTAAGTACGAATCCATAGAATCACTCTTCGCACCACAGAGACAACGTAAATGGAATGATGGAATACTGGAATACTGGGTACAAACGAAAACAAAAATATTTGTGGCAAATTAGCTTTTTTGAGAAAGCAATTGTAGTGTAGGCCCTTGTGGCCGTTTGTTATAAACTGAAGACCAAATTTGTTCCTGTTTGGTCCACGGGCATGAAGCCCTACATTACAGGTCTCATGTGTCCTTTTTTCAAAGTGCTAAAGTGTTACAAAAATTTTTATGCCCAGTTTTTTCTCAATATTCCAACGTTCCATTATTCCAATCTTCCGGCTCTACTTCTTCACAATGCCGGAGGGCCTGAGGACAAGGATCAGAATGATGATGGCCAGGCCAACCGCTGACTTATAGGTTGAAGGGATCGCAACAAGGCTGACCTCTTCCGCCAGTCCGATGACCAGGGCCCCTGCCATAGCCCCTTTTGCACTACCGATTCCCCCCAAGATCGCCCCTGCAAAAACCGACAGGATGATGTTAAATCCCATCAGCGGGTCGATGATCGTATCCACACCCAGGAAAACTCCGGAGGCCCCTGCCAGGGCTCCTCCGATGGCCGATGTCAGGAGAATGATTCGCTCCGGATCGATTCCTTTGATCTCAGCCAGGTTCGCATTGTCCGCAATGGCCCTCATGGCCTTGCCTAAACGAGTTGCCTTCAGGAGGATCTGTACAAGAAACATGAAGAGACAAGCAATCAGGAGAATGGTGATCTGCTCCTTGCCGAGATGGAGCCCGATGAAACTGATATCTCGATAGACCGGGAGGCGGTAGTGTTGGAGGCCCCCTCCCCAGATGAAGCGAATGACATTCTCAAGGATGAAGGAGGCTCCGATCGAAACAATGGCGAGTGTTAGCGGCCGCCTCTTACGAAGCCTCCGGAAGGCCGCTTGATCCACGATCATCCCAACGGCTGAAGTGACTCCCATCGCAGCAATGAATGCGATGAGAATCGGCTGCCCCAGGGTTCCATTCACTGTCAATGCGGCATAGGCTCCGCAAGTCAGGTATGCGCCGAAGGCGAAATTCGGAAATTTCAGGATCTTGTAGAGGAGAGAAAATCCTATGGCAGGGAGGGCCAGGATCCCTCCCGAAATGAGGCCATTGAAGAAGAACTGTATAAGGTTAAGAAACAACGCTTCCCCTCAGGCTGCAATTACATTTACTAAGAAAATAAGCCCAAACACTTCCTCTCCCCGTCGGAGGAGAGGATGAAGGTGAGGGGGCAAGGGATTTGACTCACCCTCACCCTCACCCTCACCCTCGCCCTCTCCCGTCAAGGGAGAGGGGATACAGTTCATTTTCATGATTCGAAAGTGCCGACCGGGAATAACCATTATGTAGAAAGTTAAAGTCCCTGGTTAAGGTCAGGGTAAGGACGCCAGTTTCGTCTATGGGTTAGGCCAATGGTTCAAAATTATTAGCCATAACCTGTAGGGAACGGTTTGAAACCGTTCCCTACGGACCGAACCGGCTTCATAACCCTCACCTTACCCCTTGCCTCAAAGATCATTTCCATGGTGCCTACAGCTTGATCATGCCCATGTTGATGAATTTGCCCTTTTTCACCTGTTGGACCAGGAACTGGGTCCTGACCACATCCCCTTTTTCGTCGAAATCGCAAGGTCCGCTCACACCGTCATAGTTGATCTTCTGTCCTTTCTTCAGTTGCGCCATGCCCTCTTCGAAGTTATGGACTACCACTCCCGGGGCGTTCGATATCTTCCGGAGGTTCATCTTAATGTCCGTTCCCGTATAGTCTTTCCCCGCGGCCAGGGCAAGGGCAACCAGGTTGATATGATCGTAACTCTGGCACACGTAGGGGTCCGGATCTTTGATACCCAACAGTTTCTCGACCACCGCGTAAGATGGGGAGCCGAAGTCGGGTGCGGGGCCATAGTTGTAGATTCCCTCCGCTGCCTCGCCCACGTCGTCCGCCAGTTTCTGATTGAAGGAATAACTCGTTCCCAGGAGTATTCCTTTATAACCTGCCTTGTAGAGTTCCCTGACAAGAATCGTGCAGTCGGGTTGAAAGCCTAAGGCCATGATCATTTCAGGCTTGTAGGAGAGGGTCCGCGTGATCTCGCTCCGGTAAGAAGCCTTGTTGGCCTCGTAGGTCAGAGAGTCGAGCAAGGTCCCTCCCCAGGATGTGACCTTCCTCTGATAGGCCTCCAGAAATGGCTTCGCCGCGGGATGCTGCAACGCCATATACGCAACCTTTTTCACCCCCTTTTCCTTTGTAAACTGGGCGCAGGCTTCTCCCTGGACGATGCCGGTAGGTTGAGTTCGGCATACGTACCCGTCGTGTTTCAGTTCGGTGATTTCTACTGCTCCGGAAACGGAGATATTAAAGACCTTGTTTTCGATACAGATCGGGGCGATGGCGAGCGTAACAGCGCTTGACCAGGTGCTGAGAACTGCAATCACCTTGTTCACATCGATGAGCTTTCGGCAACCCCGAACTGCGGCGTCCGGGTTTGTCTGGCCATCCTCATGAAAGAGACGGATGGGGTGGCCGTCAATGCCTCCCTCGCTGTTAATCTTGTCTGCAACTATTGTGATGATCTTTTGCATGTTGGGGCCGTAGACTCCGCCTGCACCGGTGAGAGGACACAACGTTCCAATCCGGATTGGCTCCTGGGCCTGAGCTCCGACGCGAACCGGTAATCCCAGGAGGCCCGCGCCCGCAGCGATCCCCATCCCTTTGATCACTTCCCGCCGGCTGATTCCCTTTGAAGAAAATTCCCTTTTCATAGTAACCTCCTTTTGAAAATGTAATGTCTGTGATCCAATGTCACCCTTGAATCGTGGATACAGTCAAATGGGTTATGGTTAGGGCTAAGAAGCCTGTTTGGGTTGGGGCAAAGGTCATGGCAGAAGATTTTGAACCCATAGACCTTGTAGGGGCGGGTTTCAAACCCGCCCCTGCGACTATCCAAACCGGCATCCTTACCCCGACCTCAGCCAAAGTCCCATGGTTTTCGCTATTTGCCGAGAAATGATTCCCTGATCTCGGGGTTCTCCAAAAATTCCCTCGCCGTTCCTTCCATGCGGTTTCGACCCATCACCAGAATATAGGCCCGGTGGGTAATCTGGAGGGATTTCCACGCATTCTGTTCTACCATTAATATTCCAACCCCTGCCTTGTTGATCTCCTGTATCTTCCCGAAGATTTCTTCCACCAGATTGGGACCCAGGCCTGCGGAAGGTTCATCCAGGATCAGAAGCTCGGGCGAAACCGTGAGGGCCATGCCCATCGCCAGCATCTGGCGCTCTCCGCCGCTCAAAGTCCCGGCCTTCACCAGGCGGCGCTCCCTCAGAATGGGGAAGATGTCATAGATCTGGTCCACCCTTTCCCGAATGCCATCCTCAATAATATAGGCCCCCATCTCCAGGTTTTCGACTACCGTCAGGGTTGGAAAGACGTTCTCTTCCTGAGGGACATAGCAGATGCCGAGCCTGCTGATCTCGGCTGGTTTGCGGCCAGAGATGGTTATCCCTTTGAACAGGATAGATCCTTGTCTTGGCCGGAGCAGGCCGACAATCGTCTTGAGAAGGGTCGACTTTCCGGCACCGTTTGGCCCGATGATGCTGACCATCTCTTCTTTTCCCATCCAGAGAGAGACGCCGTGGAGAATATCCCCTTCGCCATACCCAGAAACAACACCTTCCACTTCGAGAGATTTCATTGTCTCTTTCCCAGATAGGCTTCGAGGACACGCGCGTCTTTCTGAATCTCATCGAAGGCCCCCTCGGTCAGTTTCCTGCCCTCAGTCATGACGATGACCGGGTAACATAATGAGAGAACCAGGTCCATATCATGCTCGATGAGAAGAAAGGTCATTCCCTGCTCCTTCAGCTCAAGAATTCGAGCGACGAGATCTTTCATAAGCGCCGGGTTCACCCCGGCCCCAGGCTCATCGAGAAGGACGATCTTAGGATCGGCCATAAGGACACGGGCCAATTCGAGAAGCTTCTTCTGACCCCCGGAGAGCTCCTGAGCATAGGCGTCCCTCATATCGATCAGGTTGACGAATTTGAGGATTTGAAGCGCCTTTTCCCGGAAGGCCTTTTCCTGGCTCTTCACCTTCCCCCAGCGAAGCCATACATTGGATAAATCTTCGCCAACCTGTCCCTGGGAATAGACCATCAGGTTTTCAAGAACGGTCATCCGTTTGAGACCACGGCTGATCTGAAAGGTCCGAAGGAGGCCCGATCGGGCAATCCGGTATGGTGGAAGGCCATCGATTCTCTTCCCTTGAAAGGTGATCTCTCCCTGGTCCGGCTGAAAAACGCCCGAGATGATATTAAACAGGGTGGTCTTTCCAGCACCGTTCGGACCGATCAGGCCTGTGATGGTCCCTCTTTCCACAGTCAGGGAGCAGCCTCTTAAGGCCTGAACCCCTCCGAAACTTTTTTTGACATCACGAATGGTGAGCATCATCGGCTGTACTATTTCCGGGAATAGTTTAACGCGGAACAGCCCGATCTCCTCTGTCCCGCATAAAAACATAAATCCTTTCGGTCTTCCCTCTCCCGCTGGCGGGAGAGGGGGAGGGTGAGGGTGGCCCTTCGGCAAGCTCAGGATGATCATGGTGAGTTTGTCGAATCATCCCCCTCACCTTAATCCTCTCCCCGGCGGGGAGAGGAGATATTCAGGGTGAGGGATAAGCCCGGGCTTAGAGCAGATTCTTATAGAATCGTCCTCCCTGCATAATTACGGTGATCTTGTCACGATATTGCTGAAACAGCTTGATGTCTTTTAAGGGGTCCCCGTTGACAAGGATCAAGTCTGCCAGCTTCCCTGCCTCTATGGTTCCGAGATCTTTCTCTTTTCGAAGGAGTTCCGCATTGGTCTTTGTTGAGGCGATGATGGCTCCCATGGGCCCCAGGACTTGTGATTTGAGTTCGAGCTCCATTCCCTTGTAGCATTGCATCGGGCCCAGAAGATCGGAACCAGAGCCGATTTTGACGCCAACGCGATGAGCAATGGCGAGGGCCTCCACGCTTCTTTCCCTCGCCTCATTGATCTTCCTGACATTGTTATCAGGAATTCCGAGTTCTTTTCCCATTCGAGAGATCATCTCGTAGGTCACCATCGTCGGGACAAGGAAGGCCCCGGCGTTCTTGATGGCTTGAGCCGCCTCTTCGTCCAGTAGATTCCCGTGTTCGAGGGTTCGGATGCCTGCCGTGATGCTGTTTCGAATGCTCCGGCTTGAATAGACGTGGGCCATGACATAGGTGCCTGCTGACTGGGCCTCGAAGACGACGGCCTTTAACTCGTCCAGGCTGTACTGGGAAGTGTCGATCTCATCGCTCGGTGACATCGCTCCACCCCCGGCCATCACCTTGAGGTGGTCCACCCCCTGGCGGAGCTGTTCCCGGGCAGCCCGGCGAACCTCGTCGACGCCATCACAAACTGCTATGGCAACGCCTGTCAGGTCTTGCGCTGGTGAACGTATTTCCGTCGGCAGACGAAAATCCCCATGCCCACCGGTCTGTGACATCGCCCGTCCGGCGACGAACATCCTCGGTCCTGGAACCAACCCCTGCCGCACCGCTTCACGGAGGCCCGGATCGGCTCCTCCGGCATCCCGCATCGTCGTGAAACCTTGATCCAGAGTTTCCTGCATCACCTTAAGGGCCCGGATGACCAATAAGGAGCCATAGGTTCGTCTCTGCTGCTCCATGATATTCGCATCCACCGCACCCACATGGACATGGGCATCTATCAGTCCCGGAAGCAACGTCTGATGCCGGCAGTCGATCGTGGTCGCACCGGAAGGCACCGCGCCGGGCAGTCCAGGGAGGACCTCTCTGATTCGTTCTCCTTCAATAATGACTGATCCGTTCGGAATCGGATCAGCTCCAGTTCCACTGATGATCGTCGCATTTTTCAAAACGAGTGTGCTCATGTTCTTCTCCATCATCTTAGCTATGGCGTCGGGATTTTCCTTTTTTCGCCATGCGCCATGCTCTCTGCGCTATGCTATTTTATTTTCGGCCGTAGCACTTTTCCCAGCTTGTCCGGTCGAACCAGACCTCTCCTCCCACCCGCATCATGTACTCAAACATACCGGATGCGATCCGGTTATATTCCTCATCGACCAGGGCCCTGTCAATGGCTGCCAGTCCATCGATCTCGACCAGGATAACAATCTCTCCCCCAGAGGAATTGAAAGCCCGGACGGATCGAACCCCATCGATCTTCTCCATGGCAGAGCTGACCTCATCGATCAGGCGACTGACCTTCGGGAAATCCTCGGGTTTTACCCACTCCTTATACCGTTGACGAACGACGTAGATCATAGACATCTCCCCTTTCCACTTCTGCAATGAATAAACACCTATCCCATATATCAGGTGCCCGGCAAATTGTCAATGAACGGAAACGCCCGTGTGCCGGAGCACTCCAGCGCGGAGGCACGGTCATGAAAATAATTGCAGGTTACGGCTAGGGTTAGGAAGCCGGTTTAGGTCAGGTCTTGCGGTAAGGAGTGGCTTCCTCAGGACAAGCAACTTAACCCATTGACCAAACTGGCATCCTTACCTTAACCCTTACCCAGGAGTTGCTATTGTCTAAATAAATTAAGGAAGTTTGGAGGAGGGGGTTTGGAGGAGCAGTTTTTCGTCGACGAGACCAAACCGTTCGATCACCTCAGAGATCGTCAACTTCTTCTTCCCCTCTCCGGATGCGTCGAGGACGATCCTTCCCTCGTGCAGCATGATGAGGCGGTTTCCATGCCGGATGGCCTGGTCCATGTTGTGGGTCACCATAAGCGTGGTCAGGCCGTTATCCGTGACGACTCTCTCTGTCAAATCCATCACCACCGCTGCGGTCTTCGGGTCGAGGGAAGCGGTATGTTCATCGAGCAGAAGAAGTTTGGGAAGGGCAAGGGTCGCCATCAAAATGGCCAGGGACTGCCTCTGGCCACCCGAAAGAAGGCCAACCCTGTCTCCGAGCCGATCCTCCAAACCGAGACCCAGAGTCTTCAGGATCGGCTCATATTTTCTGCGGTGTTCTTCTGTGACGCCTTTTCTCAGTCCTCTCGGTTTTCCCCGGAGAAAGGCCATGGAGAGGTTTTCTTCAATCGTCATCTCCGCGGCCGTCCCCATCAGAGGATTTTGAAAAACCCTTCCGATCAGTTTTCCTCGTTTAAACTCTGGAAGACAGGTCACATCGCGGCCGTCGATGACAACGTTTCCGTCATCGATAAGAACGCCTCCGGTAACGACATTGAGGAGGGTGGTCTTCCCTGCCCCGTTGCTTCCGATGATGGTGACGAAATCCCCCCGGGAGACGGTGAGGCTTACATCCCGGAGGGCCATCTTCTCATCGATGCTTCCCCGGTTGAAGATTTTCGTAACCCCTTCGAGCTCAAGCATTGCCGCTATCCCAGTGACCTTCCTTTCGCAAAGGCCCTTCTCTTCGCCTCTTTCAAAATTCTGCGCACTCCGTAACGATCTCGAAGGGCGGGAACACAAAGAGCGATCGCAACCATCAAACCCGTCGCCAGTTTGAGATCGGTCGGTGCCAGCCCGAGCCGGAGGCCCACGGAGATCACGAAATAATAGACGACCGTGCCGAGAACCATCGCTGTGCTGAGCCATCCCATATTCCTGGGCCGGAGCAGCGTCTCTCCAATGATCATGGCCGCCAATCCGGTCACCATGACACCTACGCCCATGCTGATGTCCGCAAAACCCTGATCCTGTGTGATCAGGGAGCCCGAGAGGGCGATCAAAGCGTTCGCCATCCCCAGGCCCAGAATATTGGTGAAGTCTGTATCCACTCCCAGGCTCTTGATCATCTGTTCGTTATCGCCCGTTGCCCTGAGAGCCAATCCGAGCTCTGTCAATAAGAATCGATCGACAAGCCATTTGCTGAGCAACACAACGAGAAAGAAAAAAAGGATGAGAGGAAGGCTCGACTTCGGAATCAGTTTTTCAATGGGAGTTAAAACGGTCTGAAAGTAGAGGAGCGGAATATTGGACCTCCCCATGATTCTCAGGTTGATCGTGAAGAGGATCGTCATGACGAGAAGCCCGGAGAGGAGCTTGCTGATCTTGAATTTCGTGTTCAGTATCCCGGTAAGGGTTCCCGCGGCAAACCCGGCAACGAAGGAAGCTCCGACGCCGAAGATGGGCCGGAAGCCGGCAGCGATCATGCTGGCTGTGATGGCGCCTCCGAGCGGAAAACTGCCCTCAATGGTGAGGTCCGGGAAACGGATGACCCGGAAAGAGAGCATGACTCCGAGGGTCACCAGGGCGTATTCAAATCCCTGGAGAAGAGAAACGATAAGGATGTTGAGCATAGGGTAGAATTGGACAGGGCAAGCCCTGCCCCTACGTAATGATTTGGATGATTAATGCAAATGCATCTTGTTTTATGCCCAATTTGTAGGGCGTGATCCCCGACCACGCCGTTGGCGGTGCGTTCGGGAAACACACCCGGCAAATCATGTCTATAGAGACGTCCCGCCGGGACGTCTCTGTCAAATCACTAATAGATCTTTTTGGCCTTACTCTTGAGATCTTCCGAAAATTTGATCCCGATTTCATCAGCAGCCTTCTGATTGAGATAGATCTCAAAGTCTTTTGCAAATGCGACCGGGATATCCGATGGTTTTGCTCCTTTGATGATGCGTACGGCCTGGTCTCCGGCGATCTTCCCAAGATTGTAAAAACTTGTTCCAACCGTTGCTAACCCTCCCCGCTCCACACTCGGAATCCCGGGAACCACTACAGGAAGCCGATTATTATTTGCCACTTTGATCACGGATTCAAGGGCTGAAATGACGGTATTGTCCTGGATGGTATAGATCCCATCGACACTTCCTACCATGGTCTGTGTTGCCGCAAAGACCTCTCCACTGTTGGTCACGGTTTTCTCTACCAGAGAAAGCTTCAACTCTTTTGCAGCGGCCCGTGTCATATCGACCAGAATCCTTGCATTGTCTTCCCCGGCATTATAGATGATCCCGAGCTTCTTCACCTGGGGAGCTATTTTCAGCAGCAATTCGATCTGGGTCTTGACGGGGATGAGGTCACTGACACCGGTCACATTGTTTCCGGATGATTCAATGGACTTGACCAGACCCGCCTTGACGGGATCGGTCACCGCGCTGAAGACGATCGGAATGGTTGTCGTCTCTTTTGCTGCCGCTTGTGAGGCAGGTGTTGCAATGCTAAAAATCAGGTCTTTGTCATCGCTGACAAATTTCTTGGCTATCGTTCGGGCAATGCTCATATCCCTCTGGGCATTCTGAATATCCAGTTTGACCCTTTCTCCATCCTTATACCCCGCCTGGACGAGAAAATCGACGAATCCCTCTCTCGACTGATCGAGGGCAGGATGGGAAGCAAACTGAATAATCCCGATCTGAACGACCTTCTGCTGGCCCAAGGCCACTCCGAATGAGAAAAGACTTGCCGCAAGAACGATGGTGAGAAGAACAGTCCCGTGTCTCATAAAAATCCCTCCTTTGAGAATGTCAAATGGCTTGCAGGATGTTATAATACCTGGGCTTGGATTCGGCCTGATAACATCTCAGGCCCAATCATAATGAAAAACCGCGAGGATTTCAATAAGGAAAATGACAATTGCGGATTTTGAAGTGCGAATCGGCGATTGAAAAACCGAAGAAATGGGGTATGGAGAAATGAAGCTGCTGTTTCGGGAGGTCGTTGATGGCTGAGATTCTAAGTCAGGGAAGTAAGAGAGGCGTTCCAGGAAACCTCGAAATGCCTCTTTCCGTGGAAAGATTACCCAACGGGAATACCCTGATCACGGACGGGGGTGATGAGGCGGGATTCGGGAGCGAGGTGATCGAGGTTGACCCGGTGGGCAACCTTGTCTGGCAGTTTGACGACCAAGGCAAGTTTCGTTTTGCCCACAGTGCCCGGAGAATGTCGAGCGGAAATACTCTGATCACGGATACGACAAACAACCGTCTTCTCGAAGTCACTCCTGATAAACGAATCGTGATGAGCTCCGATCAATGGGGGGGAGGAACGGGAAGGCTTTCGGATGGCTCTCGTCTCCATTATCCCAATGAAGCCTTTGAGCTGGAAGATGGGACCTTTCTTGTGACCGATCGGAATAATGACCGCTGCCTTCAGGTGAATCGGGAGGGAGCGGTCCTGTGGTGGTTCGGCGGAAAAACCCTCCATCATCCCCACAATGCAAACCCCCTTCCGAGTGGCAATATTCTTGTTTCCGATTCAGACGGCAACAGGATTCTTGAAGTCGACAGGAATAAAGAGATCGTCTGGTCTTATGGAGATGGGTCCATTGAGACGCTCTGGTGGCCCCGGAGTGCGATCCGTCTCCCTAACGGAAACACGTTCATCACAGACAGCAAGAATCATAGACTCCTCGAAGTAACACCCGATGGAAGGGTCGCCTGGAAGTTTCAGACCGAGCATGTGGACAAGTTCTATGTCGCTCATGCCACCCCGGAGGGGACCTTCCTCGCCTCATCCACAGACGGGCACCACCAGGTGATCGAAATAGATCGTTCAAGAAATTATGTTTGGACCTTCAGGAATTATCGTAGACCTTTTCCTCTTTACACGGGATTGACGAATGGATTCTTCAAGAACCGAATGGAAGAGGGTTTGCCAGAGCACTGGGACCTCGGGACCCAGCTCTCCGAGGGCGGGGGAAAGATCATCTGGGACGAGCAGAACAGACCAAGGCCCTGCCCCGGTCTGGAGATGGACGGGACGGGGGCTTTATTCCTGCAGCAGCCGATTGCCCTCGAACCCGGTTCTCTCTATCACATCGGAGCAGAAATCCGAACAGAAGAGGTGGAGGGTTCTGCCTGCCTGCACGTCGACTTTTTCGATCTCTATGGGGGTTCCATCTACAAAGATATTACCCAGATGGCCATGGGAGAACTCTTCACGGGGTCCAATCCCTGGACAGCCGATTCTTTCGAAGTCAGGGTACCCGGTCATGCCACCTATGGCGAGGTGAGACTGTTTCTCAATAATCGGGGCAGGGCGTTTGTTAAGAACGTCATGCTCCATAAGGTTTAGGGATTTCTTCTTTTGATCATCCTCAGCCGGTGAAAATCAATACAGGTCAGGGTTAGGACCAGGAGGCAAAACCAGCATCCTTACCTTAACCTTTACCCCATCGATTCTCGTTTTCAGGATTCTTTCCAGGCGGGCAGCAGTCCAAGGAACTGCTTTAGAATCAGGGCCGTAGCACCCCAGATGGTGTGCTTCCCATATTGATAAGTATAGACTAACCTCTTTTGATCTTCCTCGCTGACGATCATTTCACCAGAACATTCTTTGTCGAGCAAAAAGGGTAAGGGCACTTCGATCAATTCGGCGATCTCCACTTCGCTCACCCGAAACGGATAAGGATAGGGGAAGAGGCCAACGAAGGGTGTAACGATGAATTCCGTGGTAGTCACAATGTCGTCTAAAGCTCCGATGAGATGAATATCCCCTTCTTTAAGCCCCACTTCCTCAAAGGACTCCCGCAGAGCGGTTCTATCCAGCGTAATGTCCTCTTGATCAAACATCCCTCCGGGAAAGGAGATCTGTCCCTTGTGATATTTGACTTGATTGGACCTCTTCGTGAAGAGAAGGTGGCATTCCCCCTCCTTTTCAAAAAGCGGCACCAGGACGGCGGCATGGGGAAAAGGGGGATGGTCAATCACTTTCCTCTTCCTTGCGGAGAGGATGTCTTGAATCTCGTCGATGAACTGGTTTTCGCAAGTTTTCATCCGAAATCACATGGAATGATGGGATATTGGAATATTGTTCAATTGACACCCAAAAATCCCACCCGTTATTCTAAGACACCTCAGCCAAAAACTCCGAAAGGGTCATGATTTTCAATAAGGGATAAAGAGCAAAGTCCCGATAGAGGCTGAGACAGGCCTGGTGCATCTCTTTACTCTTGCTCGCTGCACAGTCTTCAAGAAGAATCACGGAAAAATCATGACAGAGGCCGTCCATCGCCGTCATCAGTACGCAAACCTCTGTGGTAATGCCCGCAACGACGATGGTATCCACACCCAGAACCCGGAGGGTCTGATCGAGATCGGTCTTGAAGAAGGCGCTAAAACGCCTCTTGGGCAGGATGATATCTGTCTGCTCCGGATGGAGATCATCCACAACCTCGGAGCCAGCCGTTCCACGAAGGGAATGGACTTTCATTTTACCTTTGAAGATAAAATCACCTTTCAAGAAACTGTCGCAGGCAAAAATAACGGGAAAGCCTCTGTCTCGACTCTGTTTTAAGAGGTGAAGCAATTGGGGAATGATTGCCCTCCCTTCTGCGATGATGGGATGGCGGGATCCCTCTTTCAGATTATCCTTCAGCATATCAACGACAATAATTGCTGGCTTCACAGATGCTCCTTTTTCGTTTCCAGGAGTGTAGGGGCAATTCATGAATTGCCCCTACAATTTAAACACCCGGCAGGCGTTCTCGGTGGTGATTTCAGCCACCTTTTCGAAGGAGACCTTTTTCACCTCTGCCACTTTCTCTGCTGTATATCGAACATAGCTTGGCTCATTTCTCTTTCCCCGGAACGGGGCCGGGGCTAAGAAAGGTGCATCCGTCTCCACGAGAAGTGATTCCAACGGGAGGTGCCGGACCGTTTCCTGAAATCGCTCTGCATTCTTATACGTGATGGTCCCGGAAATGGAGATATAGAATCCCATTGCAATACAAGCCTTTGCCATGTTTTCGTCCCCTGAGAAGCAGTGGATGATCCCTCCGCATTCCTCTGCCCCTTCAGATTTCAAGATCTCGAGGGTTTCCCGGTGGGCCTCACGGTCGTGAACCACGATTGGAAGTCCGAGCTCCCTGGCCAAATGAACCTGCTCACGAAATCTCTCGATCTGAACGTTCCGGGGTGAAAGGTTTCTGAAAAAATCGAGGCCAATTTCACCGTAGGCCTTCACCTTCTCGTCTCGACAGAGTTCTCTTAATACCGAGTAGGTCTCCCCTTCGATCTCCTTCGCGTTGTGGGGATGAACGCCCAAAATGGCGTAGATTGCGGGATGGGAATGGGCAATCTCAAGAGCCCTTGCCCAATCCCTCTTCTCCGTCCCGACCGTGAAAATAGAGGCGATCCCGGACTCCATGGCCCTCCGAATCACCTCATTAAGGTCCTTCTTGAACTCCGGCATCTCGAGATGGGCATGGGAGTCGATGAGCATAGGCTTATATCACAAAATCAACGGGATTTTTATGCCAGGAATGTTTAGGGGTAATTCGTAAATTGCCCCTTCTCCTGAGAAATCTGGCTTCCATCGATCATGAAGGTATTTGAAGGCAGGTATTTAGACCCTTTCCTGTTTTCCTTTGACAACCCGCTTGAATGCCTCTACCACTTCGGGATCGAACTGCTTGCCCCCCTTGGTCACGATCTCTTCCACCGCCTCCCACGGTGGCATCCCCTTTCGATAGGGACGATCCGTCGTCATGGCGTCAAAGGCATCCGCTACGGCGATGATGCGCGCACCCAGGGGGATCTTCCCCTGCTCCGTCTCTCCCTCAGGGCCGCTCATGAAATACTGATGATGGGAGATGACGATGGGGACGACCTCCTTGAGCACGGATCCCACCGAGGTGAGAAGGTAGGCCCCTTTAACGGTGTGTGTATCCATCATCTCCTTTTCCTCGGAGCTCAGTTCCGCCGCTTTCCGCAGGATTTCGCCGCTGATCTCGATCTTCCCAATATCGTGAAGCAGCCCTGCCACCCGAACATTCTCTACTTGGGGCCTCGGCAACTCCATCGCGATGGCAATCTCCATGGCCAGTTCCGAAACCCTGACCGAATGGCCTTTGGTGTAACGATCGGTTGATTCGAGATATTTCGAAAGAATCTCCAGTATCCCGATATAGGCGCTCCTGAGATCCTGCAGGCGCCGCTCATTCTGCTCGTAAAGCGTCCCCACGGCGATGCTTGCCAGGATGAGGAATCCGCCCCAGGACAAGAGCTGTGTAAGACTTCTCAGAGAATCCTGCCCCTTGAAAAATGAATCAGGGAAAGCCAAAAGGTTGACCACGACGATCAGGATCGAGAGGACAGCCGTGAGTAACCCCATGCGTCGTCCCAAGAAGTAACCGGCTGAAAGCACGGGGAGATAGTAAAAGTTGAGCACGATCGACTTCTCCTCGATGAGATACATCCCCAGGAATGCAGCAAGGAGGATGATCCCAACAAGAATCGTCTCGAAATGGCTAATGATAAACTGTTTGAAACCTTCCATAACCTTTCCCCCCCTCAACGATTTGGACCCTGCTTCTCCGCAGGCAGGCGCCGCGATCTAATGTGCCATAGAGACCTTCACGCAGGATTGCGCTATATGTTACAAAATTCAAGACAAAAGTTCAAGAGGAAATTTGATGGGTGGAAATTTGATGGGTCACGGCTTTGTTGAAATGAGGCCAAAAGGTGGTTATTATTAATTTTGTTTTTGTTCATACGTGACGAAAGAGAGTCTCTCCTTTAAGGCTCAAAACGATCTTCCGTCAGGGAGCGGGAATATGCGCGAGGGGAATGAGAATAAGAAATTCACCGGTGGTTCAAAATACGTACTCGATGACGAGCTGGCCAAGATCGTCAATATTTCAGTGGCCCTCGAGATGCCACTTCTCCTTAAAGGAGAACCGGGAACGGGCAAGACCATGCTGGCCCATGCCATTTCGGAGGCCTTTCAGATGCGGCTGATCGTTCTCAATGTCAAATCGAGCATGAAGCTGATCGATGCCCTTTATCAATATGATACCCTGACACGCTTGAACGACAGCCGCTTTGGCGACTCCAAAAGGGATGTCAGCAATATCGAGGAATATATCCGCATGGGTAAAATCGGGCAGGCCTTCGTCTCCGGGGAAAGGGTCGTTCTCTTAATTGACGAAATCGATAAGGCAGATACGGACTTCCAGGATGACATGCTCGATGTCCTCGACCAGATGGAATTCGATATCATCGAGATCGATAAGACAATCCAGGCGAAGCAGAGACCCATCATTGTCATCACCTCCAATGCCAAGAAAGACCTCTCCGATCCATTCCTGGGGCGCTGCAACTTCCATCACATCGCTTTTCCGGAACCTGAGATGATGCGAAAGATCCTTGAGGTCCATTTTTCCGCTATCGATCGAGAGCTTCTCGACAGTGCCGTCAGAACGTTTTATCGCCTCCGTGAGATTAAGGGGATAGAAAAGAAGCCTGCGACCAGAGAACTCATCAACTGGATCAGGGCATTACGGGCAGACCCCGACTTCAAGGTGAAGAGCCTGATTAAAGGGGAGGTCCCTTACCTGGGCGTCCTCTACAAAAAGAGCCCGGACTATTTCGCGGCCCAGAATGCAATCGGTCGCTTCAGAATCTAAAACCCGCATGGAGCAGAGAGCAAAGGGCATAGGAATAGGATATGACGCCTTGCCCCTCGATCTTTGCCCTGTGCCGCAGGTATTTTGATGTTCGTTGATTTCTTTTACCTTTTAAAGAAAGCCGGCATTCCCGTATCCCCGACCTCTTTCCTGCGGCTTCAAAAGGCCCTCGGCATGGGCCTCATCAACTCCGTCGATGATTTTTACACAGGAGCCCGGGCGATCCTCATCAAAAGCGAGAGATACTTTGATCTTTATGACCAGATCTTTGCCCACCGCTTCCAGGGTGCCGAGTTGAAGGAACCGGACGCCCTCGAATTGTCCGAGACGGTCCGTGCCCTCCTCGAAGAGTGGCTGAAGGACCCGAAGGAGTTGGCCCAGATCCTGGGAACCACGGAAGAGGAACTCTCCAAACTGAGCCCCGATGAGCTGATCAAGTATTTCCTTGACCGATTGAAGGAACAGACCGAAGAGCACCACGGCGGGAGTAAATGGATTGGAACAGGTGGAACATCTCCTGTGGGGCATTCGGGATATCATCCCGGCGGAATGCGGGTGGGCGGAGTATCGAGAAACAAGTCAGCCGTCAAGGTGGCTCTTGATCGAAGGTATCGTGACTATTCCCAGGAAGGTCCTCTGACCCAATCCCAGATGGCTGAGGGCTTGAAAAGACTAAGGAATATGGTGCCTGTCGGGCCCAAGGATAAGGTCAATATCGATAAGACCATTTACGAGACCATGAGGAATGCGGGAGAGATCGAGATCGTCTTTGATCAAAGCCTCAAAGACCGGCTCAAGATCATCCTCGCCATTGATAATGGGGGATGGTCGATGGACCCCTATATCGATCTGGTACAGACTCTCTTCAATTACGCCAGGGCCCAGTTCAAGGATCTTAAAACCTTCTTCTTTCATAACACGATTTACGATTACCTCTGGGAAGACCCTCCGAGGCGTTTGAAGCCTTTCCCCGTGGACGAACTGAATCGTCTAGACCCGGAAACAAGATTTATCATCGTGGGGGACGCGAGCATGGCCCCCTATGAACTGATGGCGACGGATGGTTCGATCTACATCGATGAGAGATCGGGAAGGCCCAGTTATGAGAAGCTGAGATTCATTGCCAAAGCCTTCCCTCGCTCGGTCTGGATCAATCCAAAACTGGTCGAGGAATGGCTCTACACTGGAACCATCCAGCATATCCGGGAGATCTTTCCCATGTTCGAGCTCACCCTCGACGGCCTCGAAAAGGCAGTGAGCTATATGATGCGGAAGAATTGAGAACCGAAGCACCAAATCCCAAGCATCACACCCCACATAAGCCTCCGTGCTCGAATTTCGAAATCTCAAACGAGATCTTTAGGGAATGGGACATTGGGGTTTTGAATCATTTGAAAGCGGGACTTATTTAGGACCTGGAGCTTGGGATTTGGGATTTAAAAGGGTGCCTGCCGCTTTCACACGATTGAAATAATCCATCATTTCTTGGGCCACTTCTTTTGATCTAACAAGGATGGAGACCTCATGGTTGTCCGTCAGGGCATAATAGGTCCAATTCGTACTCCCTGCTAAGGTCATCTTTCTGTCGACGATCATCAATTTCGCATGGGTCGTCTTAGAAAGGGGATCATAGATGACCTCGACGCCGCCCTCGGATAATACCCTGCCTGTCCGGCGATTCCGTTTGGTCGTTCGATCCTCGCCCTCCCTTACCTCTAAGATCACCTCAACCTTGACGCCCCGCTTTTTCGCCACGATCAATTCTTTGATGAGAAGATTCGAGGGAGTATCCGGGTGTTCATCATAATAACCCATTTCGAACATCATCACCTGAATCGAAATTTTAGCCTCCTGGATCAATCTTTTTGCGACCTGAAAATACTGGGCATCTGTCACGACCTGAACATCCTCTGCGGGCAATGCCATTGCACGGGAAATGTAGATCGTGGAAAGTAGAAAAGAGAACAGAACACCAAAACCGATTTTCTTCATGCCCTCACCTTTCAGGGGTGGGACTGCTTTCCGATGGTCTGCTGGCGCGACGAAGACGGTCCATGATCGCACGGCCCAATCCTGCCTCGGGGACGGGTTCAGCAAGAATGAGGTCCAGATTTAAAGCATCGAGCCGTCGGATCGCTGCAAAGAGATTTGCAGCCGCCTCTCGGAGGTCCCCTTGGGGGGATAGTACTTCCACATGTTGAAACGGTAAAGGAATATTCGTATCTCGAAAAACAAGGAGGCCAACCCTCCTATTTTGGTACCTGTCGAAATTTCTCTCCCACCCTTCGACGACGATGGGTGTTCTCGGTGCATAATGCTTTGGAAGCAGGCCTGGAGCAGAGGGTCTTTTCTCTTCGATTGGGTTTGTCTCGACCTTTTTGATGATGGACTCAATCTCTTCGAGTGGCAACCCGCCGGGTCTTAACAACCTGGGTTTTTCTTCTATAAAGGAAACAATGGTTGATTCTAAACCTACTTCGCACGGGCCTCCATCGAGGATCAGATCGACCTGGTCACCCAACTGGTCTCGAACATGCTCGGCTGTTGTTGGGCTTACATAACCGAATGGATTCGCGCTCGGTGCAGAGATAGGACGGCCCGCTTCTTTGATCAAATCAAGGGCAATGAGATGTTTAGGCATCCGGACCGCCACCGTTGGAAGTCCGGCTGTGACGATATCGGGAACCTCGTCCTTTTTTAACAGGACGATTGTCAGCGGTCCAGGCCAAAATTTCTTAACCAATCTCTCTGCATGATGCGGGAGGTCAATGACCAGTTTTGATAGATCACTCAAATCGGCGATATGAATAATCAATGGATCGAAATAGGGTCTATTCTTGATTTCAAAAATTCGAGCGACAGCAAGGGGATTGAAAGCATCTGCTCCTAATCCATAGACGGTCTCCGTGGGGAAGGCAACAATACCCCCTCCCCTGATGATTGCCGCTGCACGATGAATTTTTTGATCATCACGGATCAAGGTTTCCCATGCCTCAGGGCCTTCGATTTTCCCTCCAGTTCCTTTCTCGTTCTTTCGCGAAATGCCTCCAGTCTTTTGGCGATCTCCGGGTACTTGATGGAGAGGATCTCGCAGGCAAGATAGGCTGCGTTCTTTGCTCCGTCAATCCCGACGGTGGCCACAGGGACTCCGGGTGGCATCTGGACGGTTGAATACAGGGCATCCACTCCATTCAGGGCTCCGGACTTGATCGGGACCCCGATCACAGGCAGGGTCGTATGAGCAGCAAGAGTCCCTGCAAGGTGAGCGGCCATGCCGGCTCCGGCAATTAAGACTTCGAGACCTCGCTCTCTTGCCGTCTTCGCATAATTCGCTGTCTTCTCAGGGAGCCGGTGGGCCGAGCTAATATCCATTTCATAGGGGATGCCCAGTTCTTTCAGGACTTCCGCTGCCTTTTCCATGGTCGGTAGGTCGCTGTCACTTCCCATCAAGATTCCAACCGAAGGTTTTTCCATAGACACCCCGCTGAACCAAGATCCTGAATCCGAAATTCAAATTCCAAAATCCAAAAAGGACTCCCCTTTGTCCGGGTCATTTGTATTTTGAAAATTCGAGATTGTTTCGAGTTTCTTGCTTTGGATTTAGAGTTTCTTCTTTCACACATTATCTTAAGAAATCGAGAGAAATTCAACAAGAGAATAAAAACCCCCCCCCCAACGGGAAAGTGGAAAGGGTTCATGTTCAGTTTGCCGCTGTAAAGGCGAAGGAGGGGAAACGGGCTCAGCGCTTGGCTGATCTCTTTTTTCCCTCCTCGTGATCATCTGTGGACAAGGAGACTGCAGGCTGCCGGCCAAAGAACGTGATGATTGGGCGAAGAACGATCATAATCACCCGGAAGAAGGTTTTGACGACCAGTATCACAGGGATCAGCAACCAATCAAGCAACTCGTTAAAATTGGCCATACCCTCGCCTACCCAGTGGAGGACAGGATCAAAGACATGTAACGGTTTAACCCTGGCATAGATTACAGCGATGATGAGGGTCCCGGCAGAGATCATAAACTTCGCGGCGCTGCCAATCTCTATGCCCCAGAACTCATCCAGCAGCAGCTCTGCGCCGATGTTGAAAACGACAATGTACGCAGCCGGCTTGAGGATCGGTTCTTTGAGGATCATCATGGTGAACAGCTGCGCTGCAAATCGCATGGTGAGGATTCCAACAAAGACACCAAACATGACAATATAAAGGTTGTCCGAAAGCGCCACCACGGCTACCACATTATCGAGAGAGAAGGCCAGGTCAGCCAGTTCCACAGCTACGACCACTGCCCAGAATCCCTTTCCTTCCACCTTCTTGGCCCTTGTCTGATCCTCCTCTCCCTCCTCCGGCGCCCCTAAGTTCTCAAAGGCCAGTTTGATCAGGTAAGCTGCACCCAGGATCTTTAGAATAGGATTGCGGATAACGAAACTGGCCATAACGAGCATGAGGCCACGGCCAAGATAGGCACCCAGAAGGCCAACCTTAAGAGCAGCAGAACGCTGGCCGCCCAAAATGCGGCGGGTCGGGGGCCCGAGAGATTTAAGAGGGCCTGGCCAGGGTATCGGCTTATCTTTGGGCAAGGTCGAGACCATCGCTCCCAGGACCGCGGCGTTGTCAATGGACAAAATCCCTTCCAGGAAAATCACTTGAATAATGATGTATAAGAGACTGAGATCAAAATGCATTGGCCCTGCCTCCCTATGCAATAATACTGAATTTAGCGATAAGCTCCCGTCAGATTGGTTGGACCTCCTCTTTATACCTTTTGAATCAAGGATTTTCAAGGAGTTAACGAAAAACCGTCAAGTGAATCTCCGAAGCCCTCGAATGTGAATCCGTCCCCAATTTTACAAGATTTCGATCTCTTCTAAGATTCGTTCTTTTGTCTCAAGGGGGATATGATTCTGTTTGGCCCGGTCAGCATTCTCCTTTCCTAAGAGGGCACACCCATGTGCGCCCTCTCTTCTTCGAATATAGCCATGGCCTCAGCCTGTGAGGTGACGAGGAAAAGATCTACTTGTCTTCGTTCTTCTTATCGAGCGCTGCCTGCGCCGCGGCCAGGCGTGCGATCGGGATTCGGAATGGCGAGCAGGAGACATAGTTCAGATTGATCTTGTGGCAGAACCAGATGGACTTCGGATCGCCGCCGTGCTCGCCGCAGA
>Ga0209777_10000796_pt1 | contig 48998 bp, 49 predicted proteins | sample FrelakmetHBP12HB_FD_187147 | JGI IMG/M metagenome (GOLD analysis project Ga0209777, IMG submission 187147) | Freshwater lake sediment microbial communities from the University of Notre Dame, USA, for methane emissions studies -HBP12 HB (SPAdes)... | ecosystem: Environmental > Aquatic >... | reverse complement strand
TTCCGATCTAAGAGGGTTGTTTGCTTGAAGAATTTGGTAGGGATCGGTTGTGCTCTAAAGACGCTGCGTTCTGGTAAGGGTTCTCCACGCTAACATCGGCTTGTCTTGCTTATTTATCAGCGCTTTGCCTAATGATCCTGTTTTTTCTGTTTCTTGTGGGTTTGGGTTGTGATTTCACCTTTGGGTTTGGGGTGTTGTTGTGGGTTTTGTGTATTTGTGTACTTCTCGTTGATGGTATTGTCAGTTAATACTTAATGTTTATTAATACTTAATACTCATGATGTAAAGTTGAGGAACCCCGCCATGCAATTCAAAAAAATTCCCAGCATAGCAGTAATCGCCTTAGTAATAACTGCCCTTGCCCTAACCGTAACAACAGCTGCATTACTCAGCAGCAACCAAACCGTTCCCCTAAGCGGAACAATAAACGCAGTCAACCTAGGCGTATACTCCGACAGCGCATGCACCACACCCGCCACAGCCCTAACCGTAGGAACCCTCAACCCAGGCGGCACCACTACACAAACAGTATACATCAAAAACACCGGCAACGTCCCAGAAACACTAACAATGACCACAGGCAACTGGAACCCAGCCAACGCCAACACATACTTAACCTTGAGTTGGAACCGACAAAACACAGTTCTAAACGCAGGAGCATCAATCCAAGCAACACTAACATTAACGGCAGCGGCGAATACCGGCAGCCTCACAACATTTAGCTGCGATGTAACACTCACAGGCACCCAATAGACAACATCTATAAAGCGTGATTAGTCGGAGCGAAAGGCAAAGCGTAATGAAGTTTTGGTGCTCGCCAACCCCATATGTGGAGAATGATGGCGACACAACATATTTTTACTAATTGTACAATTTTTTTAACAAAATTTGAGACAAACAAGAGTTGATTGTTTTTGTTTCTTTTTTGGTGATAGGAGGTAGATTACTAATGGGTTCATGCTCTATTTTATGGAGGTTCTTTTTAATTCTTTGATTTGGTCGAAATCTTCATCGTTGTTTATGATTTCTATTGCTTTTCTGCGAAGTGCAAAGGCAACATAAATTGAGTTGCGTGGCTTAGTTGGTATTTTTCCATGAGTAATTGAGCTTGCGATATTATCGCCTCATCCACATTAATGAATTCTAAGTTCGGAAAACCGAGTAGTCTTTGTCTTTGTGGTTGAAAATTTAAACTATCTTTATGTTTACGTCATCTATGCTGCCGAATTTTTGGTCACGCGTCAACAAAAGTTCGTCGTTGGCAAATGAAATTCCTGCGATAAGCAAATCATTTTCGTTGATCATCTTTCCAGTTTTTCTAAGCTTCTCAAAAAGTAAAGCTGCCTTTCTGGCGGAGGCTCTGTCGAAAGGACAAACTATTATTGCTGACAAAAACTTTTCCGCGACCTGCCTTTTTAGTTCGGTCTTATGCTTGAGTAATTCATACTCTGTTATAGTCGTTGTTTTGATTTCTTCTTTCTCAGCTAGTTCCTTTATTAAGGAAACAATCTTTTCGTCGCCTGCTAAGAAATCTATTATGACACTTGTATCGATGAAAGTCATATGCTCACGTCAATGTTCTTCCGTAATTTGCTTCTCTTTCGGCTGTTATTTTAGATTTTAATAGCTCAAGCTTTTGCTTGTCTTCTTTCATGATTCCTGCAAAGCTCATGATGTCCACTTTTGTTTGCTCCGAGCGTAGATTCTCCTTTATTACCTGTGAAAAGCTCTTTTTGCCTTTATTTTTTGATAGAAGTTCATAAACTTCATTTGAGATTGAAATCTGCCTTGACATCCTAAGCCTTCCTATATACATAATGTATACATATCTTTTATTTAAATTGTTTTGGTGGAAAAGGCAAAATGCGCTCTATCCGCACAACTTTTAGTTGCGACGTAACACTAACAGGCACCCAATAAACAACCCAACAAATCTCTTAGTACGCGCGCTCCACATTTGTCTTTAACTTAATGCCTATCTTTCAGGTGGGTGACTGTACTTATTTTCCTTTTATCTGACATAGTTAGGTTTAGGTGCTCGCTATCTCCGTTTTTTGGTTGGAGAATGATAACGGCACTTTATTGTTAAGAAACTGAAGAGGGTGCGGTGTGAAATGGAAAAAATGTTAAAGCATGGGGCCATCAGAAGCTGTTTTTCGGGTGTTTTTGTTTTGGCCTAAACTAAAATGCATATATATGTGCATATGCATATGGTCAGTTATGACTAAAGTTGTTTCCCTCTCCAAAAAAGCCTACCAAACCCTAAAAGACCAAAAAAGACCCAACGAATCATTCTCAGACGTAGTTCTAAGAATCTCAAACACGGAACAAAAAAAATCAATACTCCAATTTGCTGGAACGTGGAACGGCAACGACATAAACGAAATCTATACACAAATCCAAAACACCCGAGAAAAATCAACCTCCCGCGAGATAAAAATCTAAATGACCATTCTAGACACCGACATAATCGTCGCCTTACTCAAAGGAACACCCGAAGCCACGCAAAAAATAACTTTACTTGAAGAAAAAGGCGAGATCATAGCCACCACTATATTGACAGTGTATGAGTTGCTGAAAGGAGCGTACCTTTCGCATAAGTGTGAAGAAAATTTAGCCAAAGTTACAGATGTAATCGCAACCATGCAAATCTTGGACTTAACTTTTAACGCTTGTGAAGAGGCTGCGAAAATTTACAGAGAGCTCAAAAACAAAGGATCTATGGTTGGTGAATTCGATATACTGATAGCTGCCATTTCAAGAGCAAACCATGAAGATCTTGTAACTCGAGATGAACACTTCAAATTACTTATTCCCGAATCAAAACTCCTCAAATGGTAAAAGCAAAAATAGAGGCAAACATCAAAAAACTTTGGTTATTTTTTAGCCTATTTGTGCAGTTAGCTTTAGGTGCTCGCCAACTCTAACTAGTGGAGAATGATGACGGCACTTTATTGATAATCAACTGAAAAAGATACGGTGTAAATTGGAAAAGAAAAGAAGAGTGTTAACCATGGCGCCCATTAGGAGCTATTGTTTGAGGTGCTTTTTGTTTAGAAATGGAAAAAATGTTGCAGTTGGACAGAAAAATTGATGCTCTGGGGAACTTGGTTTACCCATTGTATGATTGGTTCATCGTTCTGGTTGCCAAGGGCTTCTTTGATTAAGCCAGCATTCTTTGCTTCGGTGAGTTTTTCTGTGAACCATGTTTTATCGATTGTTGAATTTGTTAATTTCTGCATCTCAACAAATATGCCTTCACTTGAGGGGGTTCTTTGTTTTTGAGCGTTTATAGCTGCTTTTATTAGGAGTTGATTTTGTGTTGGGAGCTTTCCGTAGAGGTTTAAGAGACCAAGTTTCTCTTTTCTGTCTAAGTATAGGGCGTAGAGTATGAGTAGAATTAGAATTGTGGTGGTGGCTGCTGAGGGGACAAAACCCAGCATGTTTTTAATTTCAGGGTGAATGTTGTCTACAATTGGGTCTATGTATAGCTGGAAGATTTGGTAAAGTGGAAGTTTGGTGGATTCTTCAGGTGTTAGTTCTTGGCCGCTATCTATGTTGAAGTCTTTGAATAGTCGAAAACTAACGGATCGGAAACCCATGTTTTCAAGTGTTTTTATGGAGTTGATGAACTCTGATTTTTCAGCTGCTCACAACTCCAGTTTTTGTTTATGTGGAAACCAAGGTCTATGTCTCTTGATCCTATGTAGGTTCTGCCTGTGACTTTTTGAAAGTTCTCATTCACGATATAGTAGACTGCCCATCCGCCTAACAGGCATAGAGGAGCGTTTAGTTGTTTGAGAATGTTATGGAGTTGTTTTTGCGAGGTTTCTGTTTCACTGGGTTGATATGACATGTTGTTCCACCTTTTGAAGGAGTTTTTCTGCTGCTTCAGTGCATACTCCGCCTTCTTGTAATAGGTCTACGATAAGCTGTGGGATACATACCACATTGCAGTTTTGCCGTTTAAAGGAACCATAGAAGTGGTGAGAGTCGGCGATTAGTAGTCTTACGTTGCCTTTTCCGACTAGACCCTCCGCAGTTAGGAGTTTGTGCCATTCTTGTGCATCTTTTCTTTCGATGTATAAGTCTGTGCGTGAAGGAAAGAGGTAGTGCTGAACAAGATTCTCTGCTTGATAGGTCGTGAGTGCATAGGGAAGTTCTGCTTTGTTGAGTAGGCTTAGTGGGTCTTTGTGCATGTACTCTTTCTTTTCTGCTTTTGTTTTTACTTGCAGCCAGTATTGCATGAGACCTGGATAGTTAGTGACCTTTGTTCCATCTATGAGTGTTAGCGTCTCTAGTTTGCGTAAGAATTCATGCACCCATGGAAAGGAGCATTGTGCCTTCTTGGCTAAACTGTACTTGGTTAGTGAGCCGTCTGGTTTAACTAGAAGAACTCTTATTATTCGCTCTCAAAGCGTACCGCGAGTTTTCAGTTGGTTCACCTGTTTGGATGTTGGCGCATGAGGTTGATTAATAATTACCGATATATCGGTAATAGTGCTTATTTAAATACTTTACCTATATAGAGAGAATAATTAACTATTTTTAAAGCGTTGTTATAGGGAAAAAAAGAGTTTCTTCTGTTATAGAAATGGAGAAAATGCTGAAGTGAAAGAGTTGCCCGATGGCTAATATTGTTCTGGTAGAAAACAGAAAATTATATATATTGTTCTGTAGTAGAACAATTATGGAAATCTCGGGGATTTTCGAGGAATGGAATGCTTACGCTCTACGAAGAGTTCTTGTTCAGCGTGAGGTAGATCTAAAGGCTATTGAGCGTAATTCACACTCGAAAATAGTTGCTATCACAGGCATAAGACGCTGCGGCAAATCAAGCGTTTTGATGCTTCTTGCCCAGAAGCTGGCAAATGAAGGAAAAAGGGTATGTTACGTCAATGTTGAGGACAGCCGGCTTGGGGCAGAAAAAGATGTTCTGGATCAGATTCTCAAGTGGTTTGGGGACACCGGCTTTATGTTGCTTGATGAAATAACAAGTGCATACGATTGGAGCGGCTGGCTCGCAAGAACACATGAACTCCTGAAGGGCAAGCTGCATCTTGTGGTGGGTTCTTCTCGGAGGAGTTTGGTTGTTCCCAGCAAGCCATTGCGTGGTCGCATACTTTCGGTGGAGCTTTTTCCACTTTCTTTCAAAGAGTTTTTGACCTTTAGACATATAGACGTTGAATGTACCACAGCTGGGAGAGGAAAATTGGAGCGTGCGCTTTGCGAATATTTAAAGTTCGGAGGTTTTCCAGAGGTCGTCCTTGCAGTAGATGAGATAGATAAAGTAAGGATTCTTGACTCGTACTTCAAAGATATTGTGGGTCTTGACGTTGCAGAGATTTCGCATGAAGATCCCACTACAGTTGCAACTTTTGGCAGATGTGTAATCCAAAGCACGTACTTCTCTGCCTCGAAATGCCTTAACTTCTTCAAAAGCTTAGGGTATAAAATAGGCAAGGAGAAGCTACTGCAACTTGAAAAATACTCGGAAGCGGGTTACCTCTTTTTCTTTGTTCCAGTGCTCTCCCACAGTGTAAAGGCTCGCTCAGTGTACCCACGCAAAGCATACTGTGGGGATAATGGATTTTCTTACGCTACTACATGGAAAACTGATTGGGGAAAACTGTACGAAAATGCCGTGTTCCTTGAGCTTAAGAGAAGATTGAAAGATCAAGAAATCTGTTATTGGAGAAACAAAGCTGGCAAGGAAGTCGATTTTGTGGTTAAACGCGGAGTCGAGGTGAACGAAGCATTCCAAGTCGTCTATGACCTAAGCAGCGCCGCAACAGAAAACAGAGAAGTGTTAGGATTAATATCATGCATACAAGAACTCAAACCAAGCACATCACTTATACTCACCAAAAACGTCTCAGAAACTCGGAAGATCGGCGCGTCCACGATCAGATTTAAACCTCTTATCGATTGGCTCATTGAACAATGAACCTAATTATCAGCAAACATTGAGCGGATAGTGCGGATTGACTACACATTGGGCGATGCTAAATTGTTCAGACCATATCCACGAATCTCTAGCTATTGCCTAAGGAGCTGGACGTAAGTTTCTGTTTGGAGTGTGTTGTCTGTTAGAAGAAGAATGGGTGTTTTTGCATTTTGCAGAGGGTTTGGTTTAAGTTGCTTTTATTGAATAGGCTTTGGAGAATTCTTTGGCTGCGTCTGCACACGTCTTGTTTCGGCTGCCAAAGGCTAATGGCGGAGGTTTTTTAGTTACCGTTAACTGACCGCGTCTGCTTCAAGACACGGCTGCAGCGGGGCAATCGGGTGCAAGTTCCAAAATATGTTAGATGGCACTACAAACTAGAGTCAACTCAAATCTTGGAAGTTACTGTTAGCATTCTTGGAGTGTGGCGTCTTCCGCAGATTTTTCTTTCCAGAATAAGCAAAGATGGACGAATAGTAATCCCTAAACTGACAATCGCGTTGTTTAAAGATGGCAAACCAAACCTTGATGGCTACATAGTAGATATCAGGCTTGCCCCACTCTAGTTATTGTGAGTCATCTGAGTTCGGGTGTTATTCTCTATTCTTTTTCATTAATTCTCTAGTTGATTAAGGAGTGGGGAATAGAGAGTATTCAATTGAAAATAGGTCCAGATAGGTTTTAGGAGAACACCCTTGATTGTATTTTAACAACCTTGTTTAATAGGATTTGATTAAGTGGTTTAATAGAAGAAGCGACTTTGCCCTGAAATTTTTGTATTAGCTTGTTTTGGGTTTCTTTTATTAAACAGGCTTCGCAGGGCTTTTGGGTTGCGTCTGCAACTGTCACGTTGTGTCTGCTGAAGGCTGAATCTTGGATTGATGCTCTCGTTGAGAGGTTAACACACACGTATTTCTTCAACCAAAGAAGAACCCAAAATTGCAGCTAACCAACATAGTCACGACTAACCCGAGTAAAGGTTACAAAATTTGTCGGCGATGCAAAGCGTGTTTTGGGCTGCGCCTTTATGAGTAAGGTTGGAAAAATTAGCTGACGTTTTTTCTGTGAAAAGCTTAAAGTCACGAACCGCCATATTCTAAAATATGAAAAATGTTGAAGCCATCAAGCATACGCTTTTTGGGCACAAAGCAGAGCTAAAAGAGAAGTTCAAAGTTAAGAATATAGGTGTTTTTGGTTCTTACGTGCGTGGCGAGCAGAAGGGGAGCAGCGACGTTGATGTCCTTGTTGAATTTGATGATCCGGTTGGGCTTTTTGAGTTTATGAAGTTGGAGAATTACTTATCGGATTTGCTTGGTGTTAAAGTAGATTTGGTTTCAAAGAAGGCTCTCAAACCCCACATTGGCGAGCGCATCCTTGAGGAAGTCATTATGATATGAAACGCCGCGACCTCAGGGATTACCTGCAAGACATCCTGGACGCAGTAGATGATATCGAAAGGTTCGTTGCCGACATGAGTTACGAACAATTCATCAATGACAAGAAAACCCTCAACGCTGTAGTTCGCAGCATCGAAGTAATAGGAGAAGCATCCAAAAGACTCCCTGAAAGCCTCAAAGCAAAGAATAGTAAGCTTCCATGGAGAGAAATATCGGGTATGCGAGACAAGCTAATCCACGCTTATTTCGGAATGGACACTGAAACCATATGGAGAACAGTCAAAGAAAACATTCCGCAACTAAAACAGATAATCAAAAAAATGGCGAAAGATCAAGAAAAGTAATAATCACTCATCAAAAACTGCCTTACAGTTAGTCTTGATTTTCGAGTTTTGGAGCCTTCGATTAAGGAATTAATCGAGAGTGACTTTAGAGAGAGATAATTTACTAATTTATAGGCAAAAATATTACTCATCAATTATTTGGAGGGCTTTTGGTTGCGTCTGCTTATGTCACAGTTCGTCTGCCGAAGGCAAGACTGTTATAGTTACTGCTAAATGAGATAAGCGCAGTCAAGTTTAGGTGCTCGCCAAATCCAGATTAGTAGAGAATGATGGCGGCATAAAATTTAGCAAACTGCTTAGGCCTAAAAATTCTTTATAAAAAATGGGTTAGAGCCTGAGGGTTTCCCTAAGGTTATCGTAGATGTTTAGGACACGGCAAAATATTTTGCCAACGCCTCCCAATCCGCCTGCCATGCTGCGCAGGTTTTCAATATCCGTTTTGGTCATTGTTTTGGTTAACAAAGTTGCTGCAATAAACACTACTGCGAAGAATGCTACGCCAACGATTAATCGTATCAAACTGGAGAAACCCAGCTCCAACACAAGGAGATAGGTTAAGAGGGCAGTTACAGAGGATGATATCAAAATTTTGGCTGACGAACTCCAATCTACCGTTAACGCATAGTTTTTCCTAACCCAATAGAGCGGGATAATGGTGGTGACGATGCCGGTTACTAAGGTAGTTATTATGAGCCCTAAAACCCCATACTGCATAATTAGAATATACCCCAGAGGTAAGCCAATGGCTGCTGAGATTAGGGAAAGATACATGATAAGCGTGGTTTTTCCTTGACTGCTAAGAAAATTACTGGCGCTTAAGCTTCCAAACGCCGGCAAAAAGTAAGTAAGCGCGAGCAATGCCAAAAACAGCGGAGCCGAAGCGTACGTATGTCCAAACAGGGTGGAGATTGCTGGCTCAGCAAGACACATGACAAGCGCTGCGACGGGGATGACTAAAAATGAGGCATACTTGACTGAATACTGGAAGACATTTTGCAACGTTCCTTTATCTTTCTGCGCATCAAGTTTACTAAAGGCTGGAAAAAGCATAGTGGTAATTGGCGTCGCAAAAAACGAAATCAGAACCACAAAAGTTGAAGCTATACCATAGTTGCCAATGGCAACGTTGTCGGTGATGTAGAAGATTGGTAGCAGAAAAGCATAGTACTGAGCCTGAAAGCCACTTAGGATGACTGAAGCTGACAAAGGCGCGCCGTACGATAGCATGGATTTAATGTATGCTTGTATTTCAAGTTTGAAACCGCCCAGTTTTGGCAGGTGCCCATATTGAGTCCACACAAGTGCCACACCTATTAACCCGGCAACTATCATAGCGACTGTATAACCTAAGACCGCTCCAGAGGTACCAAAACCCAAAACAACTAATGCGATCATAACAACCGTTTTTATGATGGATTGAAAAATGAGCATGAGACTATTTAGTTCCATCCTTTCGATGCCCGTAAAAGCTGCTGTAGCTGCATTGATGAGTCCCCCAGCTAAGACTGAGATTGAAGCTATTTGGATTAACGAAGCGATTTCTGGACGGTGAAATACGTTTACAGCAAGATATCCTGAGAGAGCAAAAGACACTGCGGATAATGCCATTCCAAGGATTACTTCAAAGATTATTCCGGAAACGAGTATGCTTCTGACCTCTGATGCACGGCCTTCCGACAGATATTGGGCGGTGCATCGTACCATTGCCGAGTTTATACCCCAGTCCCGGAACACACCTATAAGAGTAGGTGTGATTAGCACGATTCCATATAGACCGTATAAATCTGATCCGAGTAGCCTCGCAACGAAAATCGTGGCAACTGAAGAGATAACTGTGGAGATTACTAGACCCCATAGTAGGTGGAAGCTGCCTTTTGCTGAAACCTTCGCCATTTCTGCGGCTTTGCTCATCTTTTTTCTTTCTCACCCTTATTTTGTTATCTGTTTGTTTGGTCTGCTTGTGTAAATTTCAGAGATTTACCACGTTCTTAAGCTGTTTGTTTTAATAAACTGAATACGGGATTCGTAGAATTGTTTTTTTGTTTTGGTTGTTGTTGTGGTTGTGGCTTATCTTGGAACTACGGTTACGAATTGTTCAGGCTGCATTTGAGATGTTGCGTAAACTGCTAGAGCTAAGCTCCAGAAGACATCGTCGTGAGTTCCCATGGGGTGATAGAAGCCAAGGGTGGCGTCTTTACGCAGCAGATAGCGTTCGATGCAAAGTTCATTACAGATTTCACCAAGGTAAGGCCGCTCCCAACTCAACAGGGGATAGTAGAGTTGGTGGTTTGCCATACGCTGCTTAAGAAGGCTTGCCATCTCGCTTTTACGGGGGACACTAAAACAGACGCCCTCAGCGTTATCTATACCGGCGTTTTCCATATCTGCAGTAATGCTGTTTCCACCGCGTTTATTTCATCTGTTATGGTTGTATGGTATATGTGGAGTCCTTTGTAAGCGGTAAGGCTTGAGAGGAAGATTTTGAGTTCCTTTAACCTATTTAGGTTGTACATGATTACGATTATGGAGTGAATTGTGAAGTCCGTCACTACGCCGGTTTTTTTGCCCCTTCTAATTAAGTCTAGAAAGTTTTCGCATTCTTCTTTTCTATCTTGATGCAAAAGGACTTCTAGAAAAATGTTGGGTCAACAAGGTACATGGTTGAGCACTTTTTTAGCCCAGAGCTTGGGGATTTGATGTTGAAGAGTTACTGAGTCGATATCTACATCTTTTAGGAGACCTTCGATAGCTTTTATGGGGTCTCCTTCGAAATTTGATTTTTCCTTCTCAGCTGACGATAACCAATTTAAGATTGCATCCTCCGCGGCTTTGCTTAAGGCTCCTTTTGTGTATTGTTATTTTTTCATGGCGACTTCTCTGAATTTGCGTTCCAATTTAGTGTCGATTTGAACTCTCAAAGACATGGCATGTTACCAAATTGCCGTAAGGCTAAAAGTCCATTTATACCTTTATTTGAATTCCAATGCGAAGTGTTGATTTAACACGTTTTTTTGACGAGGCAGACTTAAGAACCTGTAAGTTAGCTGAACTTGCAATTTCAATAAAGAAAAAAGCAGGAAGTCAAGGGCTTATGCTTAAAGGTCATAAGCATTTACTGTTCAAAAAAGAGTTTATCGCCAGCCTACATCAACCTTTTAAAAAACATCTGATTAGATTAGATCCATTCAAAAAGCAATGCATTTCTAAAAGTCATTCATTACCACGCTTTCGATTCAAAGAAGATGACCAATAAAGAGGAAGCTTCAACGACTTCACAACAAGCTTGGCTGTTTGTTATATGACTTTCTTGCTGCTTTAAGGTAATTTGTTTATCTCTGTTTCAAGTCTTTCGGGGTCAAATAACATGATGTCAGCAGCTTCCTTGAACTCAAATCCTTTCTTTGAAAAGAGCACTTTCTTAATTGACTTTTTAGTTTTCAAAGCTTTTGAGGACTCTTCCATGTGTTCAATCTCTGTGAAACGAATCTTTTTGTTTGTCCACTTGCATTCCCCAACAAAGATGCTGTTCTTGGTTTCGACTATAACGTCAATCTCTCTTTCCTCGAATTCTCGTGGCTTTACCTCGGTTTGACCCCACCACCTGCCGGTTTTGACTACGCTTTCGCCTTTGCCCTTGAGGTATTCTGCGAGAAAATCTTTGCAGAAAATTTCAAATCTTCGGCTGACAAATTCGTTGAGTTCCTCTTCACTTGGAGGCGCCAGTTTACCATACACATTATTGAACCAGAAAGCAATTGTGTTATCTTTAATCGAGTAAACGCCTTTTTTGCTTCTTTGAGGATTCTGCCCGAAAGGCACGATCCGCTCTACAAGTTGGAAATCCCGCTGCAACGACATTACATATTTTGAGAGCGTTGTCTGTGATACGCCAAGTCTGTTTGCTATCTCGCTGCCAGAAACGATACCTGCACCTATCGCCTCTATTATGGAAAAATATTTTTTGTAAGCACCCCCGAACTCCTGTCTTAGTACATTTTGACCTTCCTCTTTAAGTGGAGCAGCGACATCGAAGAACAAGTTATTTACTGCTTCCTCAGGTCCACGCTTTGTCAATAACTCGTAATAGTATGGCACGCCTCCGAGTACGCAGTAATTCGTTACTTTTTCTGTCGCTTTGAAGCCGAGGTCTTCTTGCATTTCCCAGACGACTTTGAATGGCAACGGCTGCAGGACCATTTGATAGCCTGCCCGGTTGAAAAGGGGCGCTTTCTGTCGGGTGAATATCTTGTCCATCATGCTAACGTATGAGCCTGAAAAGATGAGGGTCTTTAACGTTTTATCCTTGTACTTTTCCCAGACTCTTTGGAACACGTAAGGTAATGATGCATTGACATCAATGAGGTTTGGAAACTCATCTATGTAGAGAATTCGTTTCTTGAAGTTATTGAAAAAGTATTCAAGTGCCTCCTCAACATTATTGAACGATGGCTTGTATCCGTCGGCGAGGGCTTCTGCGAAATCGCCTGCTATCTGTTTCTCTTCTTTTGGCACAATAAGGATTTTGGCGTGATCTTTATTTTTGAGGAATTCGTCGATGAGCCGACTCTTGCCAATGCGTCTCCGTCCGCTGACTACTATCATCTCTGCGCTCTTGCCCGAGCAGGCATTTTCCAACGCTGCAAGTTCGGCTTTTCGATCATAGAATTTCATAATTATTCTCTATTGGATAATCCTGTTGTTGGATAATTATTTAAAGGTTATGCGTTCTCGACTTGGGAAATACTACGAAGCTCGTGGTAACAAAAATGTTAACACAACACCTATTCTCAAAGCCATTTATTAATGCTCTTTAGATTCAAAAGAAGACGAACAATAACAACCAAAACAGCCCTCAAAGAATTATTTTAGCTCCATGAAATCAAACACTATCTATTCTGCAAAAAAATCTCAGTTCCGCTAAGGAAAAAAATAATGGTAATGAAAATTCGGTGGTGTCTGTGGTAGTTGCAGTAGTTGACAAAAAAACACCGATAAAGAAACGCCAACTGGCAATCCAGCGACAACGTTCACTACATAGATGCAAATGAACTCAAAGTTGCATCTGGCGAGTTAACAAAAACCGCCCAAGTAAATAGCGGAGCCCATCCACTACCACGTGCTAGCGCCAAACGAGCCCCACCCTTGCGAGAAAAACGGATGTTCAAGAGAAGCCAAATATCACCTGGGCGACAGCTACTATTGTGATGACAAAGCTGTAAGTCATTTTAGAGAAATCGCAAACAAATGCAATCAAGAAGGGTTTATGTTAATTGAGGACTTGGGTCAGCTTGACATTTAAGCTTCTGTTTTGGAGTGTTTGTGTCTGTTAGAAGAAGATTAGGGGTTTTTGCAGTGTGCAGTGAAGACTTGTTTTGGATTGCTTTGCTGCACAGGCTTTGCAGGACTTTTCGCATACGTCTGCATATATCATGTTCCGTCTGCTAAAGGCAAAAACACAGGGACGTTTTAGTAGCCGTTAAATAAGAGTATAGGCACTCGCCATTTCCTGAAATTGGAAATTAATGACGGCACATTGTTGAACCACAAAAGAAATCTTTACTTAATTAATCTGAAAACAATCTGCAACGAACTAAACCTGCCATATCCACTTAAGAGGCTTCTCCACGCTAACACAGGATTGTCGTCCTTATTTACTAACGCTTGGAACGCTTTTTGTGGTTTTCCCGTAATGATCCAAAATCATTAAAGCTTATACATTAAGAGTTCCTAAACGAAATAGGAGAAGGCATCAAAATGACAAAATCAATCACCCGAACAAAACGCAGCAAACTCACAATCATCCTACTATCCCCACTCCTCATCTTCGCCTTCATAGCCGGCTGGAGTCTCTACTGCATAGGACAACCATGGCAACACATAACACAAACACAACAACCAACAAACAAAACACCCACAAAACAAGACACCATAGAGTTATTGGTGATTCCCCAACAAGAAGAACAAGTACAGGCAAACTGAACCAGGCAACTTTTTATTCTTAATTGATGTCGATTTTTTTACCTAAAATTTGTATCCTTAATGTTTTAAAATGTGCTTTGACCTCAAAAGTGATTGTTAAAAAATCTTCTCCGCTAACCAGAAATTTGCGTTATATAAAAACCTGCTATATCTGTTGTTGTTGCGGTTCGGAATAAAAACAGCGTTAATTACGTTGGCAAACCTGCTCAGGAACTAATAGCTGTGAATCTGTGCTCATTGCGGTTGATTGTGGCAGGGTGTTTTGGTTTTTTGTGTATTTGTGTTCTTCATGTGTTGGGGTTGGCGACTATTACTTAATGTTTATTAATACTTGCGACTTGTGACATAAGTTGAGGGGCTACAACATGAAACTAAAAAAAATACCCACCATAGCAATAATCGCCTTAACAATAACTGCGCTCGCCCTAACCCTAACAACCGCAGCATTACTCAGCAGCAACCAAACCGTCCCTCTAAACGGAACAATAAACGCAGTCAACCTAGGCATATACTCCGACAGCGGCTGCACCCAAACCGCCACAGCCCTAAACGTAGGAACCGTTAACCAAGGAGGAACAGGCACACAAACCGTATACATAAAAAACACAGGCAACGTACCCGAAACACTAACAATGGCAGCAAGCAATTGGAACCCAAGCAACGCCACCTCTTCACTGACTCTAAGTTGGAATCAACAAAACACGATCCTGCCAGCCGGAAACTCAATCCCAGCAATACTAACTTTGACAGCAGCATCAAACTGCGGATCCATGACAACCTTCAGCTGCAGCGTAACAATCACAGGCACCCAATAAACCACTTCCATCCAAGGTGCGTCGGAAAAAAAGTGATTTAGAGGTCTTAGTAACATTCTCCGAGCCAACCAACGTTGATCTCTTCAAATTTATTGAACTGCGACTTTTCCTTAAGAATGAATTAGGTGTAGATGTGGATTTGATTGAAAAAGACACTCTTAAGCCACGCTTGAAAGGTCAGATATTTGAAGAGGCAATAAAGGTTTGAACCAGAACTTTAAAGTATCTTATAAGAAAGAGCGAAATCGTAAGTTTGTTATACAAAATGAACTTTCAAGTGATTATTCGTATCTTCCTTTTTGTAATTATTACAAGTTTGTTTTGTATTTCTTTTAGATTTATTTTGTTTTGAGCTAAATTTAAGGTTTCAATAATGTTAATAGGCGTTGGGGGGTTTGCTTTTATGATTATAACGGTGAGTTGTGTGCCTTTTTGAAAGGTTCGGTAGAGTTGGGCAAAACCTTTGTCTAACGTGATTATTGCAATTTTGTTTTTTACGGCGTACTCCGCTATGACATGGTCTTTGGCGCTTTTAAGAAGCAATTTCGGGATGGTTACTGTTTCAAAACCTTTTTTAGATAACCATTCCTCGTCATCCTTTGGGAGATTTTCATCGACTAGCATCTTAGCCAAGGATACGCAGCTCTTGTTAGATCACAATTGTTTCTTCATTCTCTAAGCATTTCGAAGCATAAACAAGCGCCGCTTTGATGTCTTCTTTTTTCAAAGTTGGATATTACAGTAGTATTTCTTTTTCTGTCAGACCATTGGCTAAGAGTTCGATTAAGAGATAAACTGGAATACGAGTTCCCTTAATGACCGGTTTCCCAGATAGAACTTCTGGGTCTATCATTATCCTATCCATAGGCTCTTCCAGTGGACTCACTTACTGAAATCACCAAAGTTAATATCAATACAAACTATTAATTAAATATAAGACCTTAGGCGTAATTAATACATCAAGGATTTTTGTCTATTTTTCAAGCTTTTTTACTGCCTGTACACGGCGTTCATCCATATTTTGAAAGATTTTTCGATATTTAGCATCATTTGTGAACAGGAAATAATTGCGCCTGACAAAATACCTAATATAGAAAACCTAAAACCAAATAACAAAAGAACCAACCTAAATCATCTTCCAAAATATTATTACGGACATAGTCACGACTAACCCGAATAAATGTTACAAAAAATTGGTGGCGATGCAGAGCGTGTTTGGGGCTGCGCTTTCATGATTAAAGGTGGAAAATTAGCAGGCGGTTTTGTTAAGTGCCTTTAGTTTAAGAATTATGCGCTTGTTAATGGGTGACGAAAGTGGCTAAGGCTACGTTAGCCATGATATTGGCTTTAAAATCTTTCATCTCGTAGGTAACGAATGAATTTATGAGGTAAATAGGGTTTGAGGATTTCCATGAGTTTTTCGATGATGTTTAGAACGCGATTGAATATTTTGCCATTATTCCCAGGTCGCTTACCATGCCGCGCAGGTTTTCTATGTCGGATTTGTTTATTGTTTGGGTCAGCAAGATCGCGATGACGAACACGAATGAGAAGAAAACTACGCCTATAATTAGCCGACCTAAGATTTCCATCATGCACTTTTCCAAGTAAGCATAAGTAAATCAAATATGTTTTATAAACCACAGATTACCCAATATTCAAACTCCATCTTACAACTTGAAACGCTTCAACTGCCTTACCATACTGCCTTAACTGATATGCTCTATACTTAGCTAAATTCGTAACTACTTCCCCTGCTAAATATCCACTTTTTTGTACTGATTCATGCTTACTCAGTGCTAAAATCTTGTCTTTCAACGTATCTCCAACATCTACAAACATCTGTGGATTAAACTCTGTTGTACTGGAAGTCTCATACATCAACACATTATTTATATCTCTACTCGCGGCGATTGCTGCTCTCCCCACATTTCTATGGTCTTGATGATTGTCATTAACACACATAAAGAACACTATATCGGCCTTTACTCTTTTCAACTGCTTCTCAATCCATTGTACAGCCACAGAATCATCACGTACCATACCATCTTCAAAATCACCAACAATCAATTTGGCATTAATAACGGAGGCTGCGTCGCTTGCTTCTCTCTCCCTCACCGACTTATCTCCACCTCTACCTCCCTTAGTCAACAAAATAATTACAACGTCATTTCCAGCATTCTTGTACTTAGCTAACGTACCGAAACAACCGCCTTCCACATCATCAGGATGCGCACCAATAGCTACAACAACTACCATGATAACACTCTCCAAATTATTCTAATAACAGGTTTTCCAAACATATTTCTTCTTCATCTCCAATTATTTTTTCATATATTAATAGAATGCTTTGTTTCAATCACGAAGAAAGAAGTCATTGAATTACGCAACAGCTTTAACAGCAGTTTCATATGTTTGATAGATTGCTTTTGCAGCTTGTTTTAACCCTTCCTTTTCCTCGTCTGAAAGGTCACTGTAAACTGATGAACCTATGGAATTCCCAATTCGTGTAGGGAGCCCAACGAAAACTGGTTCAGAAATATCTTCAAATTTCATTGGAGAAGCAATAGATAAAATTTCGTTGGTGTTTTTTGTGATAGCTCTTACAATGTCTGTAAAGGAAGCTGCAGGACCGTACTCCGTGCCGCCTACATTGTCAACAATAAACTTTGAGACCGTCTTAAGATAGAAGTCGATCTCATTTTTACGAAAGGGCTTATCACAGGAAACTGCATATTTCTCGACGGGCAACCCACAAATTTTTGTTGTTGACCATAAAGAAATTGCCGCTTCTCCATGTTCACCGCCAACCCATCCTTCAACCTGATTTCGGTGCACATTTAATGATTCTGCAAGTATCGAACGAAATCTTAACGACTCAAGATTTGTTCCAGTACTAATTACAAAATTGGTGTTAGTGTACTTTTTACAGACCATTGCCATAGCATCAACGGGATTTGTTATTACAACATACTTAGCATCAGCATTTCGGGAGGACACTGCCAAAGAAACATTTTTTATTATCTTGGCATTTTGAGCCGCGAGGTCACGCCTGCTCATCTTAATACCCGGAATTCTAGGCTCCCCGGCCGAGACCAAAATTATATCTGCGCGTTCTAATTCGTCATTTCTGCTGCAAGCATCTATTTCCACGTCGATTCCCAAACTTGTAGCGGCATGCTTAAGATCTTCCGCAAAGGCTGTAGCAAGCCCCGGCTTAGTATCGCATACTGTTATCTTGTCAGCGAGTTTTGCACACATTATTGAATAAATGCAAGGTCGGCCAACGCGGCCAGTTCCAATTTGAGCTATATGCAAATGACCAAATCCTGTATTTTATTGTGAATTAAGCTTGGTTATTCTTGAAAAAACTTGTGGCTAAATGGAAAAAAGCTAACTTGATTCTTTCATCTGTTTAGGAAGTGCCTTTTATTGCTTGTAAACAATTGCAAGGTCTGATTAAATTAACATCAAATCGAGATTAAATCAGATTGTGTGCTGAATAATTAATTATGAATTACAAACACAGAATATTTATTTAATAGTAAGCCTTAAGACTTATCAATGTATGATTGGTCAATCGACAGATCATCAATTACTCTTAAACAGTGAACATATAACATGAAGTATCAAGTCTTAGCTGTCATTTCAATCATAATCGTTTTGTCAGCGTTCTCAATAAACGCAACCAAAGGAGCATCTCTTCAATCAAATGCAACTTTCGCGCTTAATGGAATCATACAGCAAACATCAACCGGAACTTATACTTACATCGTTAGCGTGTCAGGTTCAAATTACCAGATAAAAAATGGAGCCACACAACAAATAGCCTACCAGAGCACAAACGCCGCTCAAATAATTAACACTGCAATAATAAACTTAACCGCAAATCAAAAAATGTACTTTACCACAGGAACATACACATTAACTACAAGCATTGAAATCGCAAATAAAGACAATGGCGCTCTTGTTTTTCAACCTGGAGCAAAACTATTTGTTGCTAACGGCATGGGCAAATCAGCCATATTCATCCATGACGGATCAGACAATTGGATAATTGACGGAATAGAAATTGATGGTAATGCCGCAAATCAAAATATCGGTGGATGGTCCCCACCAAATGGAATTGCAATCTATAACGATTGCTCTAACATCACAACTATCAACGCCAATATTCATGATTGTTGGATGTACGGGTGGGTTGCTTGGGAAAATGTTCGTGCTTGTGGAATAAGAGATAGCGTTTTAACTAATTGCAATTGGAACTGTATTGAATTAGGAGCAAGTGTTCTACCAACTACCATAGAAAATGGATTATACGCAATAAATAATACCTGCACCAATTCAGGTGATGTTGGAATAACGACTTATGGAATCGGCAACACAATTCAAGGAAACAGAATATACAACATGACTGGAATTCACGGCTCATGCAACTCTCAATGGGCAATAGGCGTAGAAGGTGGTCATGGACATTTAATTTCTGACAACATTATAGTTACCGCAACCCGCGGAATGTCAATTGAACAAACCGACGGTCTTGGTTCTAACATGATTACAGGTAACACTATAACAACTTGTGGCTTTGGAATCGTTGTAGTTTCCCCAAACAACACCATCATAAACAACACTATTAGCAACTTTGATATGTACGGATGGAGCCAACAAGCAATCGCCATTGAAGGAAGCTATGGAGGAGCCAACAACAACAAAGTATTAAACAACTCGATCTCAAGCACCAACGGAGTTGCCCACGCCATACTTATAGATTCTGCAAACGACACCCAGTTCAATGACAACAAAATAAATGTTCCAAGAGCAGGAACTAGTTGGTTTGCGATTCAAATTTCTGCTTCAAGCCGCACAACAATTTCACGCAACACCCTCATCGGGTTCATGAGCATAATAATTGGCGACGCAGCATGCCAATCCACCACAATCACCAACAACGATTTCACAAAATGCAACTCTGAAACCGGCGCAATAACTGACTATGGAACAGGTACAATCATCAACGGAAACTTAACCTAAAAAACTTGACAAAAGACATTATTACTAAATCCTCACTTCAACCACTATCATATTTTTTCATTCAAAAAAGCTGGACACTACCCAACATTTGACAAAAGGCAGGATTCTCAGTAAGCTTGTTAACTCTTTGGTTGTTGTGCGCGCTTAATAAGCTGTTTTCGTTGTTCAAAAGTGGCAAAGTCATGGCATTTTCTAAATTGCCCATTTTCTTTAACAAATGCCAAATCAACCTGAGCCAATGCGCCATCAAGTGGACGGTACGCGAAACCGAAAATATCAAAGACGACAAAACCACGATCTTTCATATAATTTACAACATCAAATAATTGTGGCCCATTTCTGAAAAACTGAAATAGTGAAACCTCAATTATAACCATTTCAGCACCTTTAAGAACTGTCTGTGCACCATCTAGCACGAAAAGTTCGGCGCCTTGAACATCAATTTTTATTAGATACGGGTCTCGCAGATTTCTTTGGCTAAACAAATCGTCTATTGTTACAACTGGGATTTCTCTTGGAGTGCCATCAACGTGTTTTCCTTCTACTTCCTTGAAGATTGAGGTGTTTGAGAGATCAGAATGGACATTGATTGTCATTTTTCCCGGTTTATCGCCTGCAGCAGCAAGTACATATTCTGCCTCGTACTTACGAGAGATCTCTTTGAGAACTTCTTCCCATTCCTTTATTGGTTCTATTAAGAGAAACTTAGAGTTTGGAAATTTTTCATACAACTCATAAGTGCCATAAGCCACACCCACATCAATAATCACACTTGGTCTGAAACCTAACTTTACTATGTGATCAAGAACTTCAGCAAAAGTTGTCCTTTGGTTCATCCTAGTAACTTTAAGTCCGAAAGCGTTAAACAATTTCTTCATAGATTTCTCAAAGAGTTGCTTTGCCATTTCTAACCACCAAAATTACATGTTTGTGTCCAATCTGCATTTACGAAAATAGAAAGAACCGCCCTTTCTTTATTTATTATTCAATATAGTTAGCTTTGAATCGCTTTGATAAATCAATGAACAGGGTTAACATACCATATCTCACTATAGCCATTTGAATAAATCAGATTGTTTTGATCTAGAATAGGAGAGATTTCAGAGGTGTTGAAAGACCCTTGAGTCGAAGTTATGATACCATTTACTACATTTAAGCTTCCCAAATAGACAAAGCTGCCTTCTGACGGAATAGTTACGTTACTTAATGGAATCAAGAGTTTACTTGGAATTAAGCCATAGCTTACAAGCACGTGACTTCCAGATAAGCTATCAGCAAACGTCTCTGCCGTTTCAACTTTATGGGTTGATAGCCACGATGCACTGAATACATCTTGCTCTGGAATGAATGTATTATAAAGAGTAGATTTTACTAGGCTGTCGTTTGACATTACATTTCTATCAAAAAAAGCACCGTAATAATACGTCGCGCCTCCCGTCACGCGATTTACAAATCCCACTTGCGAAAGAAAGTATGCACCCAGAACGATCGAAACAAGCAAGAAGCCTATTTCAATATGCTTGCTCCTTGAAATAATCTGACGCCTTAATCGGCGTCTAATTTTTGTCCATGTTTTACCAATTACTTCAAGAAGGGTAAGTCCTCCAAAAACAAAGCAAGGTGACAAAAATAACAGAGTTATTCCATAGAATCTTGTGAAATTGAGAATTGAGGCAACACTAGGGGTGATTAACGAGATAACCAAAATAACTGCGGCTATAATCAGAATTACTTTAAACTGCCCAGAAATTCCTTTTCCTTTGAATCTGAATATTATTGAGAGAGCTCCAATAATTAAGAAGAGATTTGCGACCCCTATCAATAACACATTAATCCAGGTGGAAGCGCTAAAAACCGGAGGGATAAGGAAGATAGCAGATGCTACCCCTGATGGCGATCCCGACCCTCCTCCAATCATGTTCGAAATAGTATATTTTATGGTGTTAGTCAACGATATTAGTGGAGCGCCTGGCACTAGGGTGTATGCGTACCATGATAAAGTAATCACAAAAATAAGCGATACGGTTAAAGTATTAAGTGTATGATCAAATCTTTTTCTCACTCTTGAGACGATGAAAAGAATAGCAACCATTGCGAGATAAATATAAGCAAGGGCATAATGCGAAAAAGCCAAGCCGACGCCAAAAATAATCAGAAGCAACCTTCGTTTTGTGACAGGTATTGTCTTGCTTATCAAAAGAAAGACAGAGAGAATAAGAAAAAGTTCGCCCACAATTTGCCTATTGAGACCTAAAGGCTCAGGTCCATAAAAAGCGGTCGAAGTGAAAACAAAGAAGAGCGCAGATATAAGACCGATTAATTTTCCGAACTGTTTTTCGCAAATTCGGTACAGAGTTAGCGGTATAAGAGAAAAGATGAAAGGATACAATACCTTGAATATCAAGGCACCTTGAATATTTGTCAACGAGGAATAGATCGCCGGCAGCAGAGTGATTGACAGCATTGAGTTGTAAGTTATCGGAACTAAATCGTTAAGATTCGCATTAAGAAAACCCCAGTGCCCATTTATTTGAGTCAACCTAAAAACGTAAAATTCAAGGTTAGCATCCCAGCCCGTAATATATTTTGAAGTTAATAAAACTTGGAACATAATAGCTATGGAGATCGAAAAAATCAGAAATGGAAAAAGTTTTTCCGGGACAAGTTTTCTTGAAGCAATGCTCAGTATACAAAAAGCAGCGATTATTGCATCTGAAAGAAGAACAAGCGAAACGTTACGATACAAAACACCTATTGCGCTCAGAGGAAGAAGAAAAAGGATTAAGGATACAAAGAAAATGGTTTTTGGTCTTACTTTAAAGCCTATTTCAAACGTCCAAGTTTCTGACAAATCGCGTTTGTATTCGATTAAAAAAACAACCAACGTAAATGCAGAAATTGTTACAGTTAATGGGACAGTGGTCAAAGGTTGAGAGAAGCCAAGAAATAGATAAAACTGATTAACTAACAAACCCACGATCATTAAAAAAGCAATGCTCAAACCTACGGAGATGAGAATAATGTCTACAAGACTAATTTCTTTCAGTTTGAGTAGCCTAAGAATGACAAATCCGGGTATGAATGACAGAAAGACAAAAACAACGATTTCTCTGAGAAGAGGTATGTTTAATAAAATTGCAATGTCTGCAAAGATGGTAATAAGTGGTATGGCCATCAATAATTTTCTCATTTCATGGTCACTCCTAGCAGACTATTTCACATCGATTCTAATTTTCTCAATTTTCTAAATCTCTCTCTTTAATAGATAACAAAGGCTAAACACTTTGTGTTAATCGTTACTTACCAAGACAGCTCTTTCAGGTTTCTTCATTCTAAATGATAAGTCAACAAAAGAAAGAAGAAATTGTTAACAACAAATCAAAGATAGCCCGTGGTCATCTTTGAAAAGAGTTAGCGGTCCGAGCAGCATATGTTAGGAACATCCACCTATTTTTATTTTGGATTTTTGTTCTAAATTTATTTAACAAATAAACCGACTTTGGAGGATTCTTCCTTTATTTGAGCACCAGTTAGCTTCTTTCACATGGCGCAAAGAACTATCTTGCAGCTACCCAATTATTTGCCCCTGCCGAAAAGAGTTTCCAAATCAAAAAGCAGATCATAATTTAAACCAAATTTATTTGAAACTATCAGTTTGCAACCCATTATGTTTCCAATTAACAGCCCGCGCAATAATGCGGATGCTTCCTGAGGACTCTTGGCATTCTTAAGAAGAAACAATGTTTGAAAAATCACCCAACTCATTCGATGCATTACCGAAAGACCGTTTTCCAAACTATATAACCGATAAAAAAGTAATTGAACTTCAGCTTCTCGGAGCAATTGCTTTCTAAAATCTACAATATTCCGTGAAAGAGTTTGACCATGAATAAGATGATGGACTCTTGCCTCAGGATTATAATAAAGACTGTATCCTTTTTTCCAAACATGCCAGGCCAAGAACTGTTCAAATCCCCAACCCAATATCCAAGAGTTAGGAAATCTAAAACCTTTGATAGCTTCTGTCAAAACCGACATGTTTGCGCCCATGCCAAGAAGCGATTTGGTAGTTTTGCTGTTCGCAAGATCTTTGATGCTAAATTTGTAATCTACAACTCCTGCTTTTGAAATATAGACAAAATAATCTTCCAAACCTTCAAGGGGACAACCCCAGATCTTCCGTCCAATAGTATCTAAGAATGGTTTCCGATCTGAAATAATTCCTGAAACCTCGCCATCAACCGGCGTCGCATTTTTTTCATTCAAAAAAGCAGGTATGATACTCCCCGCAACACCCCCAACATTCGGCAAATCATACGTTTCTACTAAATTTTGAACCCAATCTGGAAAAGGGATCGCATCATCATCCAAAAAGGCTGTAATGTCACCACTTATATTTTCAAGTCCAAGATTCATTGCGTCAATAATGTAGCCCTTTTCTTGAACAATCACTTTCATTCTAAGCGATTTCTTGAATTCGTTAACAATCTCTTCAGTTTTATCTCCACTTGGCTTCAATATTACTACTACATCAAAATCTTTGTAGGTCTGTTTTTCCAGCGCAGCGAGAACATAAATAAGCAAGCCAGCCCGTTTGTATGTCGGCATTAGCACAGATACAGATGGTTTCTTTGTCACGTTTTCAACCTATTTCTTTGCTTCATGATATTTCTTCAAAACATCATTAAATATTTTCTCATACTGCAAAGCTATCTCTGTCCAATCAAATTTTTGCATATGTAGAATGTATTCTCTTGAATCGACATCAATTTTCATTGAAGCTGCTCTAATCAAAGCACTTGAATATTCAACCGGATCGTTAACATTTGTATATACACCAAATTTGCTCAGGATGAATTTTTTTTCGGGAGCAGGGTTTGTCACAACAGTTTTGCCGAAGCTTAGGGCGTCTATTACTACCAATGGCAAACCTTCAATTTTTGAAGGAAGAGTAAAAACATCACACAAATGATAGAATTCTACGAGTTGATTGAGAGGCATTGATTTTATAAATATTATTTTATTTTCCAATTTTGTGGAATATGCTTGCTTTCTCAATTCTGCTAGCTGAGATCCTTCGCCTACAATGATCAAGGTAGCATCTTGTTTTATCAGCTTAAATGCATCGATGAGAAGGTTGATTCGCTTATTTGGTTCTAATCGTGCCACAGTCAAAATAATTATAGAATTTTCAGAAATTCCATGTTTCTTTCTCAGTTCCATAGCATTTGACTCGGACGGTCTTGATGCATAAATTCCGTGAAGTATTAGATCGGTCTCTATTCCACATTTCCTAAATATTTCACACGCTGCAGGAGTTTCCGCTACAACTCTGCTAGCGAGCTTGAAAGTGCTAAAACGCATTTTTATTGGAGCTTGAATTATCATGACGTTGGGAATTTGAAGAAATAACGCGGGGAGAATTTCACCAATCTGGTTCGCCAAAACAATGTCTGGCTTAATTTGTATTAGACCTAAAAGAGCAGAAGGAAGAAAACTAAATCCCTCAAGCTCATGATCTGAAAAGATTCTTGTCGACAAAGGTATTTTTGAGAAATATTTCCGAGGAATGAAAGGGAGTTTTAACAATCTAACCCCTTTTGGCCCCGTCTTTTTTCCAAGGCCTGATATTATGCATACTTCGTGACCACTTTTAGTCCACAGCTCCGAAAGCGTGAAAATTGCTGTTTCAACGCCACCATAAATACTAGAGAATCCACTGCAAATAATGCATATTTTCATCATCAGACACCAAAATTGACGCGCACGCTTGAATTCTTACCTCACTAATATTCAAAGCAATTATATTAGTAGAAGAGAAGATTTCTCTGATGAATTTGATATGCCCCAATCCACAAACCTGATCACAGATCAGAGAGACTTCTTGACTACATAACGTTCATAGAAGCTAAATATTCGTAATTATCTTACTGTATAGTAGCCTTTTCTTTTTAGGTAAAACATTATTTAATGCGCGCAGGATTAAAAATTAAGCCCTTTACTTAGCAACTGACTTCTTATACCATTGAATAGTTGTCATTAAACCTGTACGAAAATCAATCTGAGGCACCCAACCAAGAAAATCTCTTATTTTTTTAAGATCTGGCTTAAAAATCATTGTTTCGGTATCCCTGTAAGAAGTAACTTCAGTTTCTATGTTTCCGCCTACCAAACTAATTATCATCTGAATTAATTCATCAACTCGTAAATTATCGTAAGAACCCACATTGAACACCTCACCTATCGATTTCTCTTTATCAACGGCATTCAATATCGCCTGCGTTACGTCGTTAACATGTATAAAATTCATAACCTGCTTTCCGCCAAAGACTAAAATTTTGTCGCCCTTTAGAGCTTTGCGGATTATTATTTGCGGAGCATAATTATGACCACCTGGGCCATATACGTTAGTTAATCTCAATATACAATAGTCAAGTCCATGTTTTTTTCCAGCCCAAAAAACCTGCTCTTCGCTCAACATTTTGGTGAGCCCGTACAAGTTATTTGGCGAAGGAGGGGTCTCCTCGTTTGTGACATCGTTTACAGTTTCACCATAAACTTCTCGTGATGATGCAAGAATAAACTTTGAATGAGACTCTAATGCAGCTGTAATAGCCGCAAATGATCCGTGAACATTAACATTGAAAGCTTGATTAGGAGCATCTAAACAACGCTGGATACCGGTGACGGCAGCTAAATGAACGATTACACTTGGATTATAAATATTAATACATTTTCTCAATCTTGTAATGTCAGTAATGTCACCGTTAAACAACCTCAGATTACGATTTTTAAATTCAAGATTACTTGCTTCTCCACGAGCATAGATTACGATTTCTTCACCTCTATCTAGAAGAACTTTGGCTAAATGGGAGCCGATAAAGCCGTTACCACCTGTAATAAGAATACTCAAGTCTCATTCACCGTAAAAAAGAATTTATAAAATGCTTTAAAATGAAATTTGCTTCAATTAATCTCATTTCTAATCTAATTAGCACAATTTACCATTTTTGCCTACTTTAGGCGTATTTGACTTGAGGAAAACGGAATGAACTGCTTATTTTGTTCTTCATGATTAAAAATAGTTGGCTAGTGGAGTCCTACTCTGATTCAAGGGCAGCTGAGTATTCTGGCGCTGCTCCAGTGATGGTGACTATGTACATTGGAATCTTTCCACTTTGACAAATCCGTCATCATAGGTGGAATTATGGTAATCATGGGAAGATTTATTTTACAGACGTAGAAATACGCCAGAGTCATTCTTCCCCCCCTGTTAATCCATTATTCTCATTCCCTCTTCGAAGAACGCTTCTTCGAAATTCAGCTATACATCTGAAGACCAATATACCCATGTTTTGCCAACCGAATATCAACAAACCTTCGGAACCCCACAATTGCATTAAAACGTATTTTCTGTTTCGTCTTTTTATTTCAACAAGGTTTTTCCCCTTTGGTCTTGTCCGAACGGTTTCTGAATTGTTGATATGAGTATACATAGCTTCGGGAGAGATCAGCAGACTTTGGGGGTACTTTTTGTAAATAGAGGCAGAAAAAAGGAAATCCTCCATCCAGGAATAACCCTTGAGATTTTCGTCGAATCGAAATTCATTAAAGACTAATTTCTTAACTGAGGAACACCGTCCATTCAAGTATTTACTGTAAATAGTGTTTTCCAGCTCAAGGGGATATTCAAAGTTGTTGCAGCTGTTTCGCGAGAAATGAGAAAGAAAAAATAACTTTCTTAAAATTTCAATAGATTGGTATAAAACGCCTTCAGGAAATTGAGAATCTATTAATACCTTTTCCCAACCTGCAACCCCGAGAGCTTGCGGATGTTTCTTGAATGTAGAAAGTACCTTTTCAATGTAATTTGGGTGAAGAATCACGTCGCTATCTATGAACAGAAGAATGTCTCCATGAGCCATCTTACCCCCAAGATTCCGTGCAATTGAGACAGAACGTTCTCTTGGGTTTTTAACATATGCAAGTGTAACGCCTATTCGACTAAATTTATCAGCATATTTTTCGCATAATGAATTAATTTCTGTATTGGGCGTGTCGTCGACGACTATAACTTCTCCAGGCTTAGCATTTTGCTCCAACAAGCTGTCGAAAAGGCAAGACAATTCGTGGGGGCGATAATATGTTGGAATAATTACTGAGGATTTTGGATTCTTGTCTCCGTCGTTCGACAAAATCGTTTTTGATCGTTCGCCCATTGAAACAATTTTCACTTCTGGACGATTTTTGTTTGAGCGGCTCAGCGCCATCAGAGGTCCTCCCCAAAGAACCTCAAGCTCTCCCCTTGTCACACCTTCATTAGGGTATTTTGCATTAATGATTTCGCGTTTTGAAATAGGCTTCCAAATTTGATTTTCTTTCATATATGAAGAAGCTAAACTGCTAAACAAATACGACCCCTCCTTTTATTTTCCATACGCCTGAATAGGGTAAAAACAGTTTTTTGAAATCGGCATTATTTTTGAACCTAATTCTATTTTGAAGAGTCCCCTTCAAATTTCGCATGTTCCAAACCAAAGCCTTCCCTAGGATGGGAATGTAATCTTGATTGCCCACTAGCAACATCCTAATACCAGCTCCGCAAAGGTCTAACAAGTACACAAGTATTGAAAATACGAGAAAAAGGCCGAATTGATTTTTTATAAGCATGCGTAGTCTATTCTTGTAAAAGTTAAACACGGTAGCTTTCGACTTTTTTTTAGAACTTGTTAGCCCTCCCATATGGTAGATGACACTTTCTGGAATAGAAAGGATTTTGTAACCCAATCTATGTAACCGCCAACAAAGGTCAGTTTCATCATAGCATGCGAAAAATGATTCGTCAAATCCACCTGCTTTCAAGAACAAGCTTTTCTTAAAGAGTGATACTCCATGAAAAACTTCTTGAGTTTTGAATTGACCTTTGTCAATTTCACCAGTTCCTCTATTAACTGTATTGCCATAGTTGTCGATAAAACCACCTGCCGCATCAATTTTGTCTCTCTCATAATAGTTAACAAGTTTGGAGTCGCAACAAGCCACACGTTCATTTGATTCCATCGCTAACACAAGTGGAAGTAGCCAATCCGGATCTACTTCCATGTCATTATTCAAGAAAGCCAATAGCGATCCATGCGCTACAGAAGCCCCAAGATTACTCGGAATATCCCAACCTTTGTTTGGTTTTACAGATATTACAGAGACAGAAGGATACATCTTTGACAGGAACGAAAAGCTGCCATCTGTTGATCCATTATCGATAACTATAACTTCGAAATCAGGATAATGTGTTTTCAGCACTGCCGGTACACTTATCTTCAGTACTTCTAAGCCGTTGTAAGTTAGCATAATTATTGTAACCTTTGGATAGTTGCGCGTTTCAGTTTTTTTCTTTTCGTTACTCATAAGAACCTAACCACACTAAGACGGGTTTCCAAATATTGTTTAATGAACCTAAGTATTGTTTGAATAATACACAAATTGTTTCTTGTAGAGCATATGGATTGAGTTAACAACTCGTCCGATTCTGTTTAATAAAGTAGAAACTACGTTATTGAAACAGCTAAAATAAATGATCAATATTGTTGAAAAAACATCTAATTTCTTTTTACACTGAAAATAAATAATCTAAATTGAAATGAATCGCACATCGATTTTCATATCAGCTAAAATATGCTCTATTTCCTTTTCGTAAGCAGGATTCGCCAATATTATGTAATCCGGTTTATATTCTGCCATAAATTCTGGAGCAACAATCTTTTGACCCGTTCCTGGAATATACATACCACATTTATGTGGGTTAATATCAACTGCATATTCAATTCTGGGGTCTTTGAAAATATTTAGAAAAGTCACTCCTCGAGCACCCGCCCCCCAAATTGCCATTCGATTTCCCTTATCAAGCAATTTTGTGATCTGTTCACTCCGTTCTTGAATATTTTCAAGAGTTTTTGCAGAAAATTTCTGTATAATTCGCTCAATTTGGATAACTTCATTTTCTGAAACTGGTTTCAAGTTATTCATTTTTACTTGTTTTCGAGTAGCATCTACATGAATGGAGTCGAAGATCTCTCCTATTGTTTCTTGAACACTTGTGATTTCAAACCCGCACATTGAAAAAAGGAAATAGAGCGATGGAATATTGAAATATGAGACATGCTCGTAGATTATGTCTGAGTAATCCCCCTCCTCAAAAGCCTTTAGGGAATTTGGCACGGAAAAGAAAACTCGAGCAGATGTACTTTGATACAGTACCTTCCACAATCCATTTAAGAAATTCTTAGGATCATTCATATGTTCAAGTTCGTGGTAGGAAAAGACAAAGTCAATTTTCTTTCCTTCAACCAAAAACGGAAGAGCTGTCAAAACTGGCCTTGATCGAATTTCTGTATGGTTTTCGACTTCAACTTTAGATCGGAAAGGATCAAATCTGAAACCGTCATTACCTCCTAATTTAACTAGCAACGAAAGAAAGTCAACTTTGCCACCTCCAATTTCTAAAATATTTTTGGAGTGAAGGTCATATCGTTCAATCAAGCTATTTGAGAGGTTTTTTGCGAACTCCTGAAAATGGGCTGAAAAAAAGAGTGAGTTGTCATATTGATTATCGTAATTGTTTTTCTCAGGTTCTATTGCAATGTTTGAAATAAATGTACAAAATGAACAGAAAGCAAGTTTAATTTCGCCTTTGGGACAGTTAATGGCATCATTCTTGGATTTCCACAAGTGATTGCAGCTCGCAGGAACGTCCATAACATCGTAGATAACCCTCAATCCCGACGAACCACATAATGGGCAGAGAATATCTGATGGTTTCTTTTCTGTTACTTCATACATATAAGACGCCTCTTCGCTTCAACGAACATTGCTCATTCCCAAAATAGCCAAAATGATTTAATATTTTTCTCAGCCTTTAACCAATTATGGACTTTATGAAAATTAGAACTACGTCTTTATTTTTTTCCCTTTTTCCTTCTTTTCATCAAGTTCCTGACATCTCTTACGATAAAAAGAATCGTAATCAAATCCTGGCACATCGTAATTCATGCCTCTGCTTTCAACAATTTGCCAATATAATTCTTCAAGCGATTCCAATATCTCATTACTTTCTTTCGTGAAAACTTCACATTTCTTAATCGTTGGCCAATATTTCTTTGGCAATACTGCATAAAGTGCAAATGTTCTAACAAGACCTTTTATCTCGCTCTTTGTGATTTGGGGCATATTGAGAACTGGCTCTGTTGGAGGTATGCGACCATCATGCACGTAGTCTTTATCAAGATAGCCTTTTTCGACGCAGTAGTCCCTTAGCTTTGTTCCGTAAAATGGTTGATAAGGATTTACAGAAAGCGATTTTGGTTTACATTTTCGGACAAGATCAATGCTATCAAAAATCTCTTTTCTTCCTTCGTTAGGGACACCAACAATAACATTACCAGACGTTCTTATTCCATATTTATGCATTATTTTAAAGGCACGTATGCTTGCTTCTTTTGAAGTAGGACGACTATAGATTTTTCTTCTTATGTAGTCATTTCCTGTTTCAATTCCCATAGCTACCGCAATTAGACCTGCATCTTTCAAATAGGAAATCTTTTCATCCGTAACATTATTTGCTTCAGCTTGAATCCAAAATGGCAAGTTTACTTTTTCTTTATATAAATCATGAAAAACTTTTATTTCGTCTAGTGAATGCAACATAAAATCATCATCGATAATCTGAAAGAAATTGATATCATATTTTTCTTTCAAATGCACAAGGTTATCAATGAATCGCGGAATGGACATTTTCCGACCTATGTATGCCTTGAGGTTTTGTTTATATGCATTTAGGAATAGCTGGTTGCTGCAATAGGAACACCTTCGTGGACAGCCCCTTTGACTTCCACAGTAAACCATTTTGTATACGTGTCCGGCCATCACCGCGTAGAAATGCCGATCATCAATGAAGCTGAAATCGAGAAAAGGTAACTCGTCAAGATTCATCGGAGGAGCTACCGGATTTCTAATAATAGTCTTATCTGTCTTCAACCAAAGTCCTTGAATTTCCGTAATGTTCTTCCCTGATTCAAGATTATGCAAAAGCTCAGGAACTGCAACCTCGCCTTCAGCGACACAAACTATGTCCGCGGCAGGATTTCTTATTACGGCTTCGGGATTTGCCATACAGAATACACCGCCGAAAACAATTTTGAGATCAGGATACATTTTCTTAACTGTATTTGCTAAGTCAAAGCCAACAATACTCGTGTCTTCAAGAATACTTATTCCTACAACTTCAGGTTTGAATTGCTCTATCTCTTTAATCAAATCGTTCTTGACTTCGTCTATGGTGGATTTTTGGTAAACAACTCCATATGGAGACAAATCCAATCCTCGAAAATTTAAATTCCGAGCTTTCATGTTTACATAGTGTTTGTCTACATCTATCCCATAAAACGTCATATCAAAGAGTCTTACGTCATGCCCTCTTTCTTTTAGAATTGTTAGAAGATATGTAATACCTAATGGGACCCTTGACGTCCCCGTATTGTTGGGATAAATCATAAGAAATTTCATATATACCCTTTCCAAATTGAGATATTCAACGTAATATGAACTTTATTCCGAACAATGACTGGTAAATGGAACTCTTGTTTTATTATACTATGATTCATTTATTCATCACGTCAAAAAATAATTTTCCTGCAATGAAACGCTTCCGAGTAGTTGGTTGGTGAATTTGATTCTATTCCTCTTATTCTTAAGATCGATCTGAAAGTCTCCTTAGAAAACCATGGCTTTTCTCTTTGAGTTGCGAATTTCTCAAAAATATAGTCTATTTTCTTTCCGACATAGCTTTCGTCCAAGTTAACATATAGGTTTGGTGTTGCCAAATCTCCGTCAAATTTTGGAATTTCATACTCAAGAATACAATGATTTCTGAAAGTATTCCATGTAAGCTTGGAAATCAAGCTGTGATCTTGATGAGCATCACCGAGAAAATGAGTAAACACAATGTCTGGAGAGAATTCTTCTTTCAATATTTCAAAGAAATCTTTGATCTGAGCCCCGATAAATGGAAAATAAGATTCTCTAAATTCTTCTACACATATTTTTTTGGATTTTATCGGCTTTAGAAACAACTCTGCACTTTGAAATGCTTCCTCGCGGCGCTTTTGATTTCCGCTAAACACAATCCAATAGAATTCTGCATCAGGTGCATTTTCAAGGATTCTAAGGATAGTACCGCCACACCCGAGTTCAATGTCGTCAGGGTGAGCACCTAAACATAAAATTTTAGGTTCTTGATCTTCGTTAAGAAAACTAAATTTATGCAAATTTTTCACCCTTTTGGAGTAGGCTCCTATTTTTTCCAAATTTGCCAAGAAGCTTTATTACTTGAAACAAGGTCGTCTAGCCGCTGCTTATCCTTGTATGTATCCAAGCTAGACCAAAAACCATCATATTCGTACGCGACAAGTTGGTGCTCACTAATTAGACGTTGAAAAGGTTCATTTACAAGGTCTTCTGTTTCTTTGATATAATCAAAAATTTGATTCTTAAACACAAAATAACCACCGTTAATTCTTAGTTGCAATTGAGACATTTGGCATATATCTCTGACGAAACCGTCTTGATCTGAAGAAACAGCATGAAAAACATAAAGAGGTTTAACAGAAATGAGGCATGCTATCTTTCCTTGTTTTTGAAAGAAATCAATGATTTTTGTGAGGGGTAAGTCAGTGAGACCGTCACTATAATTTGCTAAGAATGTTTCCTCGTTTTCTACATATTTCTGAACTGATTTTAGCCTCTGACCTATTTCAACATTCAAACCTGTCTCGACAAAAGTGATTTTCCAATCTTCAATGTCACTTTTAAGTAGTTGTCGTTTTTTGCCTCCTTGGGTGAGAACAAAATCGTTAGCAAGACATTCGTCATAATTTAAGAAAAATTTTTTGATTTCATCTCCTTTATATCCTAAACAAAGAACAAAGTCTTTGTGACCGAAATACGCGTAATATTTCATAAGGTGCCATAAAATAGGCTTTTCTCCAACAGGAATCATTGGTTTAGGAAGAATCTCAGTTGTCGGGTGCATCCTCAGTCCCAAACCGCCACAGAACAAAACAACTTTCAATCTATTTCCCTCCTAATTCAACCTCACTTATTTCTTTCCCGTCAGCATCATACTGCCTGACCTCTGGAATTGGCACAATGAATTTACCTCCCCAATTATCAATGTATGATAGTTGTTTCATTATTTCTTCCTTAATATTCCATGGCAAAATCAACACATAATCAGGTTTAGTTTTTCTAATTTTGTCAGGATGAAGAATCGGGATATGAGTACCTGGCAAGAACTTTCCCTGTTTGTAGGGATTACGATCAACAGTATAGTCGAGGAAATCGGTGCGAATGCCACAAAAATTTAGCAATGTATTGCCTTTGCCTGGAGCTCCGTAACCAACGATTGTCTTTTCCTGTCGTTTAAGATTAATTAAGAATGAAAGAAAATTTCGCTTTGTTTCCCTAACACTTTCTGAAAATGAAAAGTATTTCTGTAGATTTGCAAATCCCTTGGATAACTCAAGTTCTCTCATCTGGGTTACGGAGTCAGTAACATGTTTCGATTCGTCTTTAAGATGTCGAGCATAAATTCTTAATGAACCACCATGAGTAGGCAGTTCTTCAACGTCATAAATCGTTAAGTCATGTGCTGCAAATATTTTTTCAACCGAAATGAAAGAGAAGTATGAAAAATGCTCATGATAGATAGTATCAAATTGGTGTCCATCTATCAACCTCATGAGGTGTGGAAATTCCATAGTAACAATACCATTAGGCTTAAGAACAATCTTTATGCTTTCAACAAATTCATTCAGATTAGGAACTTGAGCTAAGACATTATTTCCTATCAATAAATCCGGACACTTCTGCTTTTGTATTAATTCAGTTGCGGTTTTCAATCCAAAAAACTTCACAAGAGTTTTAACGCCTTTCGCGACGGCTACTTCGGCACAGTTAGCAGCAGGTTCTACACCGAGAACCGGAATTCCTTTCTTAACGAAATATTGGAGAAGATATCCATCGTTGCTAGCTACCTCCACAACTAGACTATTCGCGGTCAAACCAAGCTTCTTTGTAATCATCTCAACATAGTTTTCGGCATGTTGCAGCCATGCATCAGAGTAGGAAGAGAAATACGCATATTCACTAAAAATTTCTTTTGGAGCTACATATTCTTCAAGTTGAACCAAAAAACAATTATCACAAACATATGTGTGCAACGGAAAGAAAGGTTCCATTTGATTTAGCTGATTTGTTCCTACATAGCTTTCACATAGGGGTTGCATTCCTAAATCAACGAAAGTATGCTTTAGGGAATTTCCACAGAATCTACATTTGGCCGAAATAATTTCTTCCATAATTTATTCCTTCAATAACTGCAATTTTCAAACACTAAAAATTATTTCAAGTTAGAACCCTTGTTGTTTGTTAGTCTGGTCAAAAACTCTTGTTGTTTGAACCAATGAGTTAAACTAATATCTTGGTTAACTTGAAGGCAATCAAATGGTTTGATTGCTTCTTCTCAGAGTCTTATCCAATAGGCCTGACTTAATGCTGTTTTCGAAATGGGTTATGCGCCTGTATCTTGGACCTTCAAACTCGTCTACCGTAACGCCTATTTTCTTAAAGGCTTCGTAAAGCTGTTTTGCGCCTAAGCGCGCAGTCCATTTTGGTTTAAACTCAGGTAATAAGTTATGAATTTTGCTAAAATCAACTCTATAAGAACGTGTATCAGGTTCCGCTCCTTTCGCAAAGTCAACACGGGAATTAGGTACGGCATCTCTCGCAATTTCTGCTAGTTCGCGAACTCGGTAGTTCTCTTCCGTAATGCCTAAATTGAAAACCTGGTTGTGGATTAAGTCGCGTGGACTGTTAAGAACAGTTACATAGGCTTGTGAGATGTCTTCTACATGAATAATCGGACGCAAAGCCATTCCATCGCTTTTCAACAACACGACGCCTGTTGTATAAGCCCAAGCAACCAGGTTGTTGAGAACAATATCAAACCGCAACATTGAAGATAAACCGTAAGCAGTTGCCGAACGTAGAAAAGTTGGACTAAAACTCTCATCTGCGAGTTCTTTGATTTCATTTTCAGCCTTAACTTTAGAAACACCGTAAGGCGTAACTGGATTCAATTCTGACTCTTCAGCCACCATATTAGTGCCGGCTGCGCCATAAACGCTGCAAGAAGACATGAAGATAAAACGTTGCACTCCAGCTTGCTTAGCTAGCCTAGCAACCTTAACTGAAGCTTCGTAATTGATTTCAAAGGTTATCTCGGGTTTGAGATTTCCAAGAGGATCGTTTGAAAGAGCACAGAGATGAACTACAGCATCAATACCTTTAAAATCAGAAAGCTCAACATCTCGGATATCTTTTCTAAGGTAGGGAATATCGGGATGGTCTCCATAGAATGATGCATCGCCAAAATTGCAGCCTTCAAAAAGATTATTATCAATCCCTGACACTGTGAAACCATGAGCTTGAAGTATTGGAACTGCAACTGTACCTATGTATCCTTTGTGACCAGTTACCAAAACACGCATTGTTTTTCTCTCCAAGTATTTCTAAATAATTTAAGTATATATGTTATATTCAAAATATGGAATATATTTCAAAATCCAAAAATCTTAATCGCTTACGCCACAAAGGCAAGAGTTTCATCTCTTTGCCAAATCAATCATTTGCTTTAGGTTATAAAGATCTAAGACATCAAGAAATATTGAAATGACAAAAAAATTGATTTTTTAGAAATATTACATTTTATTGGTTTTTTTGGACAAATAGGAATTCAATGCTACTAAGAACTCATCCTCGAATCTTTCCTTTCTAAACTTGAAAGCAGAAGTTTCCATTTCTTGAGCTATTGAAGGCTGCCAAGAGTTCAAAGCTTCATTGATTTTTTGCGTTGCACCTTCTGAATCTTTGTACCTCCAATTATCTGGTACGAATTCTTTTGGACCTCCCGAGTCTTGCACAATGGGAATGCATCCAGCTGCCATGCCTTCAATTATTGAAATACCAAAATGTTCTGAGTGCATAGGATGAAAATACACTTTTGCCTTCTGCAATAACTCTATCTTCGTATTAAGAGGAGCGTTCAAGATCAGTTTAACTTTGTTTTCCACACCGTTTTCCCGAATTAGCTCAAGTACTCTATGGTACACTTCGGGTTCATCAATCGAGCCCATTATAACGAAATCAGCATTTACCCTCTTAGCAACAACCGGAATTTCTTCCAGATTTTTTTCAGAAGAAAACCTGGAAATCGTTAATACCAAATTGCTCTTAGTGGAATATGATTTTGAACCAATGATCTTTTCCACATCAACAGGAGGATAAACGACAATCGGAGCCAGGCCCAAGTGTTTCTTTACAAGTTCAGCTGTATAGTGACTGTTAGCTAGAAACAATTTAGCCGAAGCATGAAGACTTAGGGTGTGTTCCATTAATTGATATGGTTTATAGTAGTATTTCCAAAGCGTGCTTTTTTGACCCCTCTTATCAAGAAGGTATGTTCTTGGAAAATGGAAATAGGTCACATTTACCCATGGCAGTACGGCGCTAGTATAAGCATCGATAAGGACATCGCAAAAGGGTTTTGCAAAATTGGGCAATACAAATTGAAGATATGTTTCAGCATTGCGTGCCCAGAAGGGTAATACTAATTCTTGATCGATCGATACATTTGTTTGAAAATTTCGCCTAAAAGAAATAGCGTCAAATTTCTTGCCAGAAAGTAAAAATGTCCTGAACCCAGACTTATTTAATGAATTCAGGATTGAAGCGCCAACAAGCTCTGCCCCGCCTGGAATTCTACTGATATTGCGATATATTAAACCAGCTTTCATGTGACCCCACTGTTTCAAGGATAACCCATTGTGATTCTTATAATATTGTGAGTTTTTTTAAGCAAGCTTTTTGCGATTATTTAAGACTCATTGCTGCACCGAATCCGTTCGCGAATCTCATGCTTCTGACTTTTATTTATACCTGTACAATCGTAGAAGAGGTGATAGACTCTTGCTGACCTAATTCAACGTGTTGCTTTTTCCCAAGCAACGTCATAATGTTTGAAAATGTATTTGTACCAAGCTACAACAATAAGGATTTGATTGGTTAAGAAACTTCTAACAGTGGAAGAAGCGAAAACAAGAATAATTAGAGTCAACACCAATATTGCTCCCAAATAGAAATTCAAAAAGAAAAGAGAAAACAAACTTACAAATCCGATAAAAGGCATTAAAAGTGGAAAAAGCTTTCGAGTAGGCAAAATCATGCATCCGTACCACCCATATCTGGGATTAAACATTAAGGATTTATAATTAGACAATGTAGATAATACATTAACCATTCGTCTTATTTTCTGAGACACGACACCGCTAAGTTGAGATGGTACTATTTCAAATATCGACCCAGTTGATTCACTAACGACTCTGAACCTTTTTTTGCGAACTTGAAGTATTATTTCCATATCATCAGCCAAACACTTCGGATTTAGTTGTTCCACTAAGCTTCGCCTAAATGCCAAACATTTACCGGTAGCTGAGGGAATAGAATCCAAAGTTGATTCATAAATCCACAAATCTCGTTCTCTCTTCCAAAACGCGCTTTCTGTCTTCCAATTCGAAGAGTCGTGTTGAATTGGAACTGTCACAGCACCTATGGTTGGATCAAAGAAATTCTGAACAATCTGGATTAAGAGATTCTTATTCATTGAGTAACAGTTTGCGTCAGTCAAGACAACAATTTCACTATTTGATTCTTTAAGAGCCGTATTCAGAGCATGCGTCTTACCGAGTCGTTCCTTTTCAACAATACATTTCACAGTTTTGAACTTTTGCGCATTTTGAACAGTGTTATCCGAACTATTTGAATCTACAATTATGATTTCCAAATTACCAGCATATTCTAACTCAAGCGTATTATTGATCTTTCTTTCAATAACCTTTCCTTCGTTAAAAGTCGGAATAATAATCGAGAGTTTTGGCCAGTTTTGACCTTTATATACAGGTTTGCCGAAAGTTCTGGAGAGAAATTTAATAAAAAATTTATAAAATACATAAGTCCAAAGAACAAAAAGTATCGTGAAAACAAATATTCCAATTAAAAAAATTTGCAAAATTATTCGCTTATCCCTTTTTCATACACTATTTTTACCTTGATAGACTCCAAGGATTTGTTTTCGAAATCTTTAGATCAAATACTTTTCATTAAGAGCTACAATTGTACACATTGAGTATCTTAGAGACGACATCAGTCCAATCAACTATTTTGGGATTACTTACAGGCTTTTCAATGATCGCATTAATTAATCCAATCAACTCTTTCATATCAATCGGGTATTGAACGCCAAAACAGTTTTTGTTATCAACCCATTCAGTTAACGCTGTAGTGCGCGCAACAATACAAACTGTTCCTGAAGCTAAAGCTTCGGCAATAGTAAGCCCAAAACATTCATGTTCAGAAAGAAGAATTGCTAAATCTGCATTCGAATATTTTCGTAAAATCTGCTTTCTCGGCAAAGTGCCTCCGAAAAAAGTGACACGATTTTTTATACCTAGTTGCGCAACAAGTCGCTGGAGACATTCATAATATGATCCGTCCCCAACGATTTCAAGGTTTATGTCTTGTTCAAGGTAAGGAAGAGCCTTTATTACATAATCAACTCCTTTGAATTTCTCCAGCCGCCCAACAGAAATAATAATCCGCCTCCCACTATGTTCGTTCTTTTCGCAACGTCTAAATTCATTTAGATCAACCCCATTAGGGATTATTGTAATTCGTCGTAAGTCGACCCCGAAATTGTGATGGATCAAATTTTTTTCAAACTCTGAAGTTGATAATATAGCGTCAGCCTTGTCAAATATTTTTTTCCCTAAGAATTTATAGGGAACATGCAAAAATGTTCTAAACGCTGTTTCACCTTTTCCGGAATAATGAGGAGTAAAAACAAATTTGTTACTGCTCTTGGCTCTTGCAGCATATAGAGCCGGGAAGGCTTGGTAAGTATGAGCATGTACTACGTCAAAGTTGCCTGATTCTCTTTTTAAGTACTTTTCAAGCTCCCTAGAAAAGAAATAAGAGTCGTTTGGTGCCCAAGATCTAAACCTCTTAACAGTTACTCCGTTCAGAATTTCTTCATTGACTAGCTTCCCTGAAGGATCAGTAGTAAAAACTGTTACATCGTTTTTTCTAGCCAATCTCTCGCTAATGCTTCGAACATGTTCTTCGACTCCACCTACATTAGGATAATACCTGTGGCAAACTTGAAGGATTTTCATCAAATACACATCTTAAGAAACTATGTGAAACCAATTCTAAGCTGATCGCTGTGATGTTTAAGAGCATTAGCAACTTCTTCTAATGGTAATTTTCCATAGAGATCAGTTGTTGTAACTATCACCTTATAATTTCGGTCTAGTTGCTCACTAACTTTACGAATATTTTTTCCACCGCACCAATATCTGAATAATATCTCGGGACTAGATGTAAAATCCTTATTATTTCCCCTCTGAGAGCATTTATTTATTCCTAGCCCACACCTTTAGCGAGCATCTGTGCAACATGGTAGAGATAAATCGTAAAAGTTGTGAAGAAAAATCTCCGTTAGAGATATAGTTTATTAATTTTTTTAAGAGTTCAATTATTGCTGATAAGTGCAGACACCGCTTTTTCTGCGTGGCCAACTTAAAGTTTGAAGCACAAAAGTTACTTTGTTGCATATGTAATATAATATAAGACCCATCTTTCAAGCAAACCAAAACCTAAAAGAACATATGTTTTTTCTATAGCAACTTTTGAGAATATATTCAGCATTTTAAACAAAGCGAATTCAGTATATCTATAATAGTCATGCGGAGGGTCATGAACTGGAAACAAAAAAGGTGTTACCAAGAATAGCTCTCCGTTTTTACTTAAGATTCTGTGCATTTCTTGCAACGCCTTTTGCGGATTAGAAATATGTTCTAAAACATTCATACAAATAATAAGATCAAATGAGTCATCTGGCATATTTTGGGCGTTTGTTATGTCCATTATAGTGGAAATTCCCGAGTACATTTCGATGTCTGTTGCGACAAAGTGGGCTTTATCAAAAAGGAGTTTATGAGATAAGCCTTTAGTACCTGCACCAATCTCCAATACCTTGGATCCGGGAGTGTTGTATTTTTTTGCTAAGTTCTTCAGAGATCTATTTATTTTTCTATGATGGAAAAAAAGTAAAGAATCTAATAATTTGATTCTTGTTTTTTGAATCCTATATCTCGAAGAATCATTCAAAGGAATTTTCAACCTCTTGACCTGAGACCGCAGGCAAGCACAAAGCTTCTGAATCTAGACCTTTAGTGTGTGCTGACAATACACAGTTTTAAACGTTCTGACAGTTTTATCAATTAATAGTCGTTTGCAACTTGCTGGTAGACATTTGCGATTTTTGCCGCGCTAACGTTCCAATCGAATTCGTTTAATATTGTTTTTCGTGCATTTTCACCCATTTTCAATCGGTATTCAGAATCGCCTAGAAGACGACAAATGCCTTCAGCAAGTTGTTTAATGGACCCAGGCTGAATAAGCAAACCATTTTGACCGTTACGAACAGCCTCAGGGATTGCACAGACATTTGATGCAATCACTGGAGTCCCACAACCCATAGCTTCCAACACACGAATAGGAAGGTTTTCGTATAACGTCGGAGCCACATAAATGCTCGCTGCTCGGTAGTATTCTACAAGATCAGTTGATTCTTTTAGATAACCTAAAAACTTATAATTATCTTGAGGTATCCCCAGTTTCCTAAGTTTTCTTTCATAGAGCGATGCATCTCCTGGTCCAATAAATGTAAAAAGGGTTTCAGGAAAACTCCTAAGAACAACAGGAATTGCATCCACTAGATTTCCAATTCCTTTGTTGCCTACGAAACGACCCGTAAACAATACTATATTACCTTTGCTTCTCCCTCGTCCTGGAGAGTAGCAGGCAGTATCAATTGCATTATGAATGACTCCAACACTATTATTGAGCAAGGGATACTTTTTTTCCACCTGCATTTTCATCCAATTGGAGACAGTGATATAATTGCGCTTTCTTAAGAAGTAAATATTCTCGGCCATTCTCAGAAAAGGGTAGGTAAAATACGTCCATTGCTCAGATGAAGCTAAATTTGAAAAGGACAAACCCGATTTTTTTGTTCCTTCCCTTTGACCAGCAATCGTTGTATGGATAGTAGTCACAATTGGAATCTTAATTTTTCTGAACTGCAACAACAAATCGGGCATATGAGCTGTATGTGAATGAATAATTTCGATCCCTTCTTCCTTCACCAACTTAGGAACAATTCGTGAGCAAGCATACTGAAAGCTAAAATTATAAACAAACATGTCACTTGCTTTTGAGATAAAATGAACTTTAATGTTACTCCCAAAATACTTCGAAAAATCATAATCAGAAGTTGAAACAGTACTACTACCTACAGCAACTCGCCAAGGAGTCAAAACATGAATTTCAGTTTCCTTAGGCAAATGCCGAACCAATTCTATTATGTAAGTTCCGACACCGCTCAAAGTCGGCAAGAATTCTGGTGCCAACATACAAATTTTCATAAAAGAGAAGCAACCTCGTATGCGCAGACTAACTTACTAGCTAAATTTAAATACAAAGTCTATTAACTTGGGACAAAGAAATACAAGGTTGAGTCATGGAGTTTCAGTAAGATTGAGATGAAGATCGACCACTCGATTATTGTATTGAACCGAATTTGATAACGCATCGTACAGCCAAAGCTCAAAAATCATCCAATAAGGAAATGCTGTGCTGTTTGAGTTCCAAGCAACCAGCTGGTTAACATTAAACTTGAAGCCTTTTACCCTTAAATTTTTGATTACTGATTGACCAGCCGAAATTGAAGCATTAGAAACTGAAAACGGTAAGGAGCTTCCCGATTTTTGCCATCAGATATGGAAAACCTATATTCGTAAAGAGGAGACGCTGACTAGTTTACTTCGTAATTGGTGCTGTTAAACGTGAGAAAACCATAATCGACGACTAACTCCGAGCATTTGTTTAGAATTCTGTAGCTTAGGTTTACTTGGAACATTATGGGGTTTTGCGGGCACCTGCGATTGGTGAAGCTGCCGCGGAATCTTTTCAAGAAGTCTCCCTCAAATCGCCACAGCCAGTCGAGAGTGTAGGCGCAGATCTTGGGAGAGTATTAACGCCGAGTTAAGCGGGTTTTTGCTCATTTGAAGCATCGGTTCTTAGGAAATTGGTGAACAACATGGCGAGACTCTTGAAGCCGTCAAAGTATACTAATTTGGAAACGCCATACTTTCGGTAAGAATAGGGAATGTAAACCTCGGTAAATCTTCGAGAACCATTGAAACTCAGGCAGGTTATTTCTATCTCCACGGCAAAGCCATTTTCTTTTAAATCCAACGATTTTATTGTATCAATCGAGAACGTTTGTATCCCATTCATTGAATCTGAGATAATTGCCTTGATGCAGATCTATTTAGGATATGCATTTGGAACTTGGTTAAACCATGTGACAGTTCGATTCAATCCTTTATCCATGCTCATCTCAGGGCGCCAATTCAATTTTTGCTCAGCTTTACTTGTGTTAGGTTTTCTTCTTCTAGGATCATCTTTGGGTAATGGATAGAAAACCAAATTAGATTTGCTCCTTACAATTCGCCTGATACGCTCAGCGAGATCCAAAATAGTGATTTCTTCGGAGTTGCCTATGTTGAAGACTTCCCCAACAGCATTTTCATTGCAAAATGCGGAAAGAATTCCTGTTATCGTATCTGTCACATAAGTGAAAGATCTGGTCTGGGAACCATCGCCGTAGACTGTTATGTCTTTGTTACTTAATGCCTGAAGAGTAAAGCGTGGCAATGCCCTGGCATATGCACCATCGGGCCTTATCCTTGGACCATAGGTATTAAAAATCCTGACAATTCGCACATCCAATTTGTGTTCTCTATAGTAAGCCATGAATAATGCTTCGCCGAATCGCTTACCTTCATCATAACACGATCTTATTCCAACTGAATTTGCATATCCCCAATAACTCTCAGGCGTAGGAATTTCTGTCGGACTACCATAAATCTCAGATGTGGAAGCAAAAATTATTCTTGAATGGTCTCTTTTCGCCAGTTCTAGAACTTTTGAGCAACCCATAGAATTGGTGATTAGAGTTTCTATCGGATGAAGCTGGAAATCCTCGGGTGATACTCGACTAGCAAAATGAAAAACATAATCAAATTTACTTTGGCTTTCAAATTTAACTACATCTTCTTCAACTAACTCAAAGTTTTTTCTCCGACCAAGTGATCAATGTTTGTTAAGGTTCCCGTCGCAAAATTATCTAAACAAGTTATATTGGATCCAAGCTGCACCAGCGTATCGCACAGATAGCTGCCTAAAAATCCTGCTCCACCTGTAACAAGAACCATTTTTTCTTCGTAAAAGTTTGAATCAGCACACTTTGTTATTTTGGATATGTCTTCTGAAATTGTTTTATCAATCAAGATTTATCTACCTCAGGATAACCCACCATGAATACTATTACGCACATTGTCTCGGTTACGGTCGTTTTCTTTTAGAGCATTTACGAAAAGGCGAACAAAACATTTAAGCCCGTCTATGTTCTGGATTTTGGATATACCATTGGGTCTATAAGTGTAGCCGATTGGCACTTCAATAAACTTCCATTCGTTTTGAAGTATTTGAGCAGTCAACTCCACCTCAACAGAAAAACCGTTTTCTTTCAGTTCTATAGATTGCAATACTTCATTTGAAAAAGCCTTGTATCCTGTCATTATATCGGTTATTCTTTTTCCATACAGTAAACTCGCGACTAACGAGAGGATCATGTTACCGAGAAAATGCATGTAACTCATACCGTATGGTTTGCTATTGAACCTCGACCCATAAACGACATCTGCTTTACCACTCAGGATGGGTCTTACTATATTAGGAATCTCACCGGGGAAATACTCCATGTCTGCATCCTGAATTACCACTACTCGACCTTTAGCTGCCTTAAAACCAGTTCTTAATGCAGCACCTTTCCCCATGTTCTTAAGGTGCAGGATTAAAATTATTGATTTAAACTTGGAAAGCTTCAAAACAGTTCCATCAGAAGAATAATCATCAACAACTATTATCTCCATATTTGGAATTGTCTCTTTGACTTTAAGCAGTTCTGAAATAACTTGACTGATATTTCCTTCCTCATCGTAGGCTGGAACTACGACGCTAACATCAGGCAAGGATTCTATCAAAATATACACCTTTTATGGACGGATCAATTATTAAACTTTAGAATTAATGCAAGGTTACTTTGCTTTGTTTTTTTCTTTGAAATATTCGTCTGCTCTTCGCCAATGCTCCAAGTTTCCCACATCATACCAATGGTTTTGTGTAGCGAAGGAGTAGACTCTTTCTTTTGCCTTCAACAACTTGGGTATTAGATTACTAGCAACATCTTCTCCAGGTTCAAGGTACTTCATAACTGCTGGTTCAAATACCGCGAGACCTATCCAAGAAGGTTTTTCTAACTTGGGTTTTTCAATAAACCCTTGAACAGCCCCATTTTTACCAATTTTCAAAATTCCAACGGGAAGCTTAAGCTCCATCGTAAAAGGAAGCGTCGCTACAGCTTTTTTAGCCCTGTGATAGCTAACTATGTCTTTGAACGAAACTTCGGTAAGGTCGTCGCCATATCTCAAAATAAAAGAACCAGTGATTAAACCGTTGCCTTGCGCACATAAAAGCTCATCCCCAGTGCCACTAGATTCGCAACTAACGCTAAACTTTACATCAAGATCTCTAAATTCATACCTATAATTTGACTCATCCTTTTTATTAATGCATAAAACAACATCATTAAACCCCTGCGAAATGACGTCTTCAACTATCCATCTTACACAAGGTTTCCCCGCCACCGGAATTAGACACTTAGGAATCACACTGGAAAAGGGAAATAAACGCTCACCTTTTCCCCCAGCTAAAACAATAAACCTGGGCTTGTTCTCCATTCCATTAGGCCTCAATTACAGTTTTCCAAAGATTAATCAAAACACTACAATTCAAACCGCGGCTTCTTTTATCTACAGCAAAGAAATAAGAACTAAGCATATACCGAGTTGGATTGGAAACAATATCGTGTCCTATCTCCATAACTAATCTCCGCCCTCCAAACCAATCTTATCCATTAACAATGTTTCTTATTTAAAACAATATGGAAAACCAGTCAACAAAATCAATTTATAACAGAATATCCCAAAAACCGAATCAAATTAACTGCTATGACTTACGAATCTTTCTTGAAACTACACCCAAACCTCCGCAAAATAGCCAAATCCCAATTTAATTACTTGACGACACCTTTTCTATATCCACAATTCATAAAAACCATATATTAAAAATCAACAGCTAAAGTATATGTCAGCCACTGAATTCATAAAGCCGCTCAACAGAAAGAAACGCAACAATGACAACCTGCGTTGAAGCAAACCCTTGTTTTTCTGCTTTATCCAAACTTAAACAACACCCCATTTAGTGTCAACCCCCCAAAACTCAACAATAATTACTACTCGGAATTCAGAGGGGAGTTAACAGAATTGTTTAGACCGACCCTTTCACAGAGCTTAGCCAATTTTTTCCGCTCAGAGCCTAAGAATTCTAACATCTTTTGAGCTTTGCCGTAGCGTTCATGGAAATGCTTGTAGTCCCTGAGGAATTCTTGGCCCTGCTCAGTTAAATAATACTTTGACTCCCTTATTTGAAGAAGCCTGCACGGCTAGTAACATCTAAGTATTTCTCAAGCAAGCTAAAGCTCAGGTTAGCTGAACACATTATGCGGGTTTTGCTTGTCCCAGGATTGGCAGCTTCAAGGATGGCTGCAACTATGCTTAGGCGATCACGATTTCTCCCCATTATAAACACCTATAAACCATTACTTGAATTGCGCCGAGCAGTCAGAGAAGCATCTATAAAATCCCTTCATGACAGAAGTGGATGTGCATAGAGAACTCTAACTAAGATGCATAGCCCTTGCCTTGTTCCTCCTCAATAGCGCGCTCTTTATCTAATGATACTTCATCTAAGCATTTACCATAATGACGATAATTAATACGTGTAAACCAACCGAAGAAAACTATACAACAAACAACCAAACTTGCTAAACCAACATAGAGCCAAACACTGTCTTCAAAAATTGAAACGCTAAAATAGAAAAGCAAAAGTACAAAGTAAGCCGCTAAAAAACTACCCAGCCATCCACGTATCTCACCAAGATTTGCAACCATCTCTCCAATTGCTCCTTAACCAAGCAACCAACAAAAAGCATATAAGCCATATTTCCAAACTGGAAATATTAAAAAATAATTTGATATTAGAACTCATGATTAAATATTCATAAATTTTTTAACTACACTCATACTCTATTGGACTAAAACCTATCACCAAACAAGTTAAAGCAAACAAAAACACAAATTAAACGGGTACTCAGATCATGACAAAAACAATCCAGAAAATCAGAAGGAAACTAAGATTTAGCGATGCAACCGTTAGTTAATCTTGAAACCAAAGAAAGAGACAGACGTCTAGGAGAAAAAATAGAGCGGCATAAACAAGACACCTAAACCTACCCAAAAAACAAGTTATTTAACTCACACCCAAAAAACCAAAAGAAAAACCCGCAAACACTCAAGCAACACAACATAAAAATAATCATATAAAATAAACGAATTTCCCGCTACTATTGGGTCTGCTTAAAACCGCAATGATAATCTGCGTAGGAGGACACTTGGTCTTTTTCCCCAAACTTCGTACCCTTTCTAATATAAACCGTAACTTTCAAAATCAAATTACCAGTAAAACATAAAAACCCAAATTATGAATTAGAAGTTCTGGTTAAATTCAACTGAAGACTTACATACCGACTGTTAAATTCAACTGAGTCTGCCTGCATATTGTAGAGCCATAATTCAAAGAATAATATATATGTGAATTTGGTGCTGTTTGTGTTCCACGCAGCGGATTTTTCCACGTTGAATGCGGCGCCGTTTATTTGCAGGGTGTTGATTTGCGAATTATTTCCCTGAAGTGCGGCATTGGAAACAGAAAAACTCACAAGACTCTGCCAGCTGACGCCGTCTGGGATGGAGAAGCAGTATGTATACAGGGGCGGGAGGGGGCTTGGTGTTCCAAGGGTTGGGTTGGGTAGTTGATCGGTGGCGTTGGCAAGCTTCACGTATAAGACGTAGTAAGCTGAGGATCCCAGGTGGTTTCCAACGTTTACGTAGACGGAATAGTTCTCTGCGACCGCTATGTTAGAGGGGTAATTTTGAGCCATTTGGGTTGGCCCTAAAAGATAAAGCTCAGAAAACACTTCACCGCCTGGAAGACGAATAGCACCAGCAATTGCAGGAGACGCAATTAGCAAAACACCAATTAACGCAGCGGCAACAAAAACCAGTTTATAGTCTCCAAGTTTCATTGGTTGACTACCTCAGGTTTTGATTCAGATAATCCTTTAATGTAATTTTGTCTGAAGCGGCGCCATACCAAAAACAAAACCAAAGCAAAAACGGAAACCCCGACTATTGTTAGTGCTATGGTTGTCCAGAAGGCGTTTTGGCTGGAGACTATTGCGGTTTGTTTGGCGTTTTGAGCGTCAAGTGTGACTTGTTGTGCTATTGGAAGGACACTATCTGCTTGGGTTGCAGCTGTGTTGGAATCTCCGGTTCGAAACGAGTTATCTGCTTGAGCTAAGATGCTCTGGGCTGTGTTTATCTGAGTCAGCAGATCTGTAACGTTTGCGCCTGCTTTCTCAGCGTCCAAAACAGCGTTAAAAGCCTGGTTGACAGCAATATTGGCTTCTTGAAGCTTTGAATTAGCTTGATTTGTTTGGGCAAATGCAGTATTCAAACCAACAAAGCACAAGCTTAACAGTAATATGGCAAGTAAACTCATGCTTGAAAGCTTGCACTGTACACGCATTTATTTGGCTCCAAAGAAATATTCTAGATGTTTTGGCGTTGAGTTCGATTACAAATTATTTAAGGAATTGGGATTCTATCACGTAAAAAAACCAATCGGCTAAACTATTAATTGTTTTTAATAGGTTGTTTCTAAGATTATTCGCTTCAAAATTTCGATGCCGTTCTTAGCGCCTAGTTTTTTTTCGCCTAATCTTTCGCGGTATTTAATTGGAACTTCCACGATGCGAAAACCTTCGCGTTCCACGTGTTGATTAAGCTCTACTTCAATGTCGAAGCCTTTGGATTTTACTTTCCAACCTCGAAGAATTCTCGCGCGCACAACACGTAACCCTGTTAGGGGGTCATCTAATGTTATTCCGTTTAGTAGTTTGTGGGTGAAAGCTATGAGTCGGTTGCCTATGTAAAAGATGCTGCTGCGGGCT